>Ga0302325_10034539_pt1 | contig 10344 bp, 10 predicted proteins | sample Palsa_T0_2_FD_201948 | JGI IMG/M metagenome (GOLD analysis project Ga0302325, IMG submission 201948) | Peat permafrost microbial communities from Stordalen Mire near Abisko, Sweden - Palsa_T0_2 | ecosystem: Environmental > Terrestrial > Soil > Palsa > Peat permafrost | place: Sweden: Abisko...
AACCGGGCTTTCCCCAGTTACATGCGAAAGCCAGAACAAAACATCTACACTTTGTTGCTTCGCGAACTTCTCCCGCTTTCTGCTAACGCGATACGCGTGGTTGCGTCCAATAGGCATGTTTGGCCAAGTTGCTTGAGCGGAGAATCATTCGGCAAGCGCAGCAAGTTGCGGCGCGTTCATTTTTGGACAGCGCTGTTACGAAAGAGAACAAACGGCTGCGCTCGTCAGGATGGATCACATTCTCCTCGTGTGAGTTACGACATCTCTACTCTGGCAGCAAAAATGCCGTACCAAGAGACATGGTTCGCAGAGAAAAGGCGGGAACTTACTCAAATCGAGATTCGTATCCTGTAGCGAACCAACGTGGGGTGGGCCAAAACAACCCGGTCCACTTAAAGAAATTTGCAGGGTGACGGGACTGGCGCACGCATGGTTTGGCGGCCCTGGTGAACCAAGTCCGAGCAAGAAGATCGAGGTTTGAGGCCCGCGTCTTTTTGCGTCACCCTGACACGCGTATTGTATGAGTTCGCGCGGAAAAGGCAAGCCCTCAGTCGAGCGTTCTCCAACCATCACCAGCCGCCCCTGACATCCCGAGAAACCGGGAAGAAAGTTAAGGAGCATATGAAACTGAATAACCTCGCAAAGACTGTTGTGCTCGGGCTTGCGGTGCTGCTCGCATCGAGCGCTTTCGGAAGTAATAAGGGTACGGTGGAACTCCGAGAATCGCTTGAGATCAACGGCCAGCAACTCGCTGCCGGAGAGTATCAAGTACGCTGGGACGGGACAGGATCGAACGTCGAGGTAAGCTTCTTGCTGGGCAAAAAAGAAGTCGCGAAAACTTCGGCAAAAGTAGTCGCCCTCGACAAAGCCTATGATTACAATTCCGCGGTCGTCGACCACGCCGACGGCAAGGCATCAATTTCTGAAATCCGCTTTGCCGGCAAGAGATTCGCCCTGGCCCTCGGCGCTACGGAGAAAGCTGAAATGAGCGGGGACAAGTAACTTACCAACTTCGCGGAGAATTGACTAAGACACAGGGAGCACTTTGGTGCTCCCTTCTGTTTTTCCGCGCGGTTTCCGCATCGTAACCTGACAGGTTGGCGTCCCTTCATTGTTGTTTTCTCGCAATACCGCCATGGAATCTTTGCGGCGTATGGAATCTGATGTGCCATCCGGATCGTACTCTTGGGTAGGTGCCCGAATGAAGACTCTTATCTGCGCATCGCTATTGGTACTGATCTCGACCCCGACCCGGGCCCTCGTGCCAGAACCCGGCCCCGGTAAACAGCAGTTGAACTGGCAGGCTTGGTCCGACAAGGTGTTCGCCGATGCGAAGCGCGAGCACCGTTTCGTGTTGCTGGACCTGGAGGCCGTTTGGTGTCACTGGTGTCACGTCATGGACGCGAACACGTACAGCGATCCGGTGGTCATAAAGCTCTTGCGATCCCACTACATCGTTGTGAAGGCCGACCAGGATTCGCGGCCCGATCTTTCCACACGTTACGAGGATTTTGGCTGGCCCGCCACCATCGTCTTCGACGCTTCCGGAGATGAAATCGTAAAACGTCAGGGGTATCTCGCGCCGGACGAGATGGCGTCGATGCTGCAAGCGATCATTGACGATCCCTCGCCGGGCCCTTCGGTTCAGGCCGCGGCAAAACTGACGATTCCCGGGAACGCGATCCTCGCGGCGATGGTTCGAACCAAGCTGACGCAGAATTATCTCGCCGGCTACGATCCGAAATACGGAAGCTGGGGAACCGATCAAAAATATTTGGATTGGGATTCGGTGGAGTATTCGATGGTGTTGGCGCGGCGTGACGGAAACGCCCAGGCCGCTCACATGGCCCGCCAGACGCTCGACGAGCAATTGCACCTTCTCGACCCGGCGTGGGGCGGCGTGTATCAATACTCGACGGATGGCGGCTGGAATTCGCCGCACTTCGAAAAAATCATGCAGATGCAGGCGGAAAATCTCCGCATTTATGCACTGGCGTATGCTGAGTGGCAAGACCCAAAGTACCTGCACGCCGCGCAGGAGATTCGGCGCTATCTGAAGACCTTTCTGACTTCGCCGGAGGGCGCTTTCTACACTAGCCAGGACGCAGACGTGATCGAAGGCCATCACAGCGCGGATTATTTCGCATTGGATGACGCGCACCGCCGCGCGCAAGGCGTGCCCCGCGTCGATAAACACATCTACGCCCGCGAAAATGGCTGGGCGATTAACGGACTGGTGGCCTTGTACGCCGCCACTGGCGATACGTTCGTACTCGACAGCGCAAGAACGGCGGCGCGCTGGATCATCGCCAACCGCGCGTTGCCGGGCGGCGGATTCCGCCACGGCGCGAGCGATGTGAACGGACCCTACCTGGGCGATACTCTCGCGATGGAACGCGCCTTTCTGTCGCTCTATGGGGCGACCGCGGACCGCGCGTGGCTGGCAGATGCCGAAGCTTCGATGAAATTTGTGGATGCGAATTTCAGCGACAAACAGGGAGCGGGATTCGACAGCTCTAAGGCGCCCACCGATCGGGCTTATGCTCCGCATCCGGATCGCGACGAGAACATTGCGGTTGCGAGGGCGGCGAACCTGCTGTTTCAAATCACGGCAGACGAAGCGGATAAAAAGATTGCGGACCGCGCCATGCGCTATGTTGCCGCTGACCCGGTCGTGTTTCGCCTTCCCGCAGCGAGCCCTCTGTTGGCAGACGTCGAGCTAAGCAGCGAACCCCTGCACTTGACGATTGTGGGGCGGAAGGACGATCCGGTTGCAAAGGCCCTGTTTGATCAGGCGCTGCGTTACCCTTCCAGCTACAAGCGCCTGGAATGGTGGGATCCGAGCCAGGGAGCTGCGGGACGGCTGCCCAATCCTGACGTCCAATATCCCAGCCTGAAGGTTTCGGCCGCATTTGTCTGCACGAGTCGAACCTGCTCGCCGCCGATTTACAAGGCGGCAGATTTCCCCGTAAAGATCGACCGGCTTTTAGCAGCTTCTTCGCAGGCGGGGCTCACGCAAAACTGAGCGGGTAGGACAGGAGGGGCAGCCCAGACGCCAATCGATTCCGTCGACTGCTTTCAGTACTTAGGCATCTTAGTATCAATCCGCTCCGCCCAAGCTGTAATTCCGCCAGTCAGGTTATAGATCTTAGTAAATCCGGCCTGCTTGAGAAACGCCACTGCTTTGGCGCTGCGCCCGCCCATTTTGCAATGAGCCACGATCTCGCGGCTGCTGTCGAGTTCGCCGACACGCTTCGGTAAATCGCCGAGCGGTATGAGATATCCGTTCAGATTGCAGATCTGGTATTCGTGCGGCTCGCGCACGTCGAGAATGAAAATGTCAGCTTTGTTATCGAGCTTCTTCTTCAATTGTTCCACTGACAATTCAGACAAGTCGCCTCCGGTGGGCGCGGCTTCCACGCCGCGAAGGCCGCAGAACTGGTCGTAGTCGATTAGCTTCGTAATGGTGCGGTGCGGGCCGCATACGGGGCAATCGGGATTCTTGCGCAGCTTCAATTCGCGGAACTTCATGCCGAGCGCATCGACCAGCAACAGACGTCCAACTAGCAAATCTCCCTGGCCCAAAATCAGCTTGATGGTCTCGGTGGCCTGAATCACGCCGACTAGCCCGGGCAGAATGCCGAGCACTCCTCCTTCGGCGCATGAAGGCACCAGGCCGGGCGGCGGCGGCTCGGGATAGAGGCAACGATAGCAGGGGCCGTCTTCGGTTGCGAACACGCTTGCCTGGCCTTCAAAGCGAAAAATTGAACCGTAAACATTGGGCTTGCCGGTGAGCACGCAGGCGTCGTTCACGAGGTATCGCGTGGGAAAATTGTCGGTGCCGTCGGCGACGATATCGAACTCGCGAAACAAATCGAGCGCGTTGGCGCTCGTGAGTTTCATATCGAACGGGCGTAGGTTCAGGAAGGGATTGATCGCCTTGAGCTTGTCTGCTGCCGAATCGAGCTTCTTGCGGCCAACGTCGCTCGTGCTGTGGATGATCTGCCGCTGCAAGTTGGTGTAATCGACGACGTCGAAGTCCACCATGCCGAGCGTACCGACACCGGCGGCCGCCAGGTAGAGGGCAAGCGGCGAGCCCAGTCCACCGGCTCCGATGCACAGGACCTTCGCGGCCTTTAACTTCTGCTGCCCTACCATGCCCACCTCGGGCATGATCAGATGGCGCGAGTAGCGCAGGATTTCGTCGTTGCTTAGAGTGGCTTCGGCTGCGCCCGGTCGGACAGCGGCGGGTTGGACATCGGCAGGTTTGAGATCGGAGAGAGTGGCCATACGGGATCCTTATTGCTCTTCTTGCAAAACAGGGATGCTACGACTCCGGTTGAGCTTCGACTTCGCGAAGCTCAGTCCTCGCTCAGCCTCACAGGGTTCCAGCCGCCGGCAATCGACGGGACTATAGAAATGGTATCACCCTCTTTCAGGGCAGTAGCTTCTTTCTGCAGATAGCGCATGTCTTCGTCGTTGACGTAGACGTTGACGAAGGCGCGAAGTTTGCCGTCGTCGGCATAAAGGTGCTTCTTGAGGTCGGGATGCTGCGCGACCAGGCCGGCAAGGGCCTCGGCGACGGTTTTCCCGGGGACATCGACGGACGCCTGTTTGCCCGAGTATTGGCGAAGTGGAGATGGAATCTGGATCTGCGGCATGTGAACAAAGATGCTATGGTTGGGGCTAAAGATGCAAGCTGAAAAAAGCCTTACCTTTGAATGCCGGGGTGGACGGGCGGGGACGCCCCTCGCTCCATCGTCTGGCTTTATCTTTAAACTACTTCGGTCTTCTCCTTTGCGAATTTCTTATCGGCTTCGTCGGACCCCGTGAGCTCGAAGGAATTCGTAATCTCCGCCGCGCCTTTTTCCACGCTCGTGATCACGTAGGAGCAGCCGAACCAGTGAGCCTCCGCGAGGTCGGTGGACGACCATTGCGCGGGATGGTCGGGATGAGAGTGATAGAAGCCGACGATGTCTTCGCCGCGCTCCCGGCCTTCGCGCTGAATGCGGATCAGTTCTTTCGGATCGATGTGGTAGCGGTTGTGAGGAGAATCGTCACGGGTATTGCCACAGCGGGAGATGCGCGAGACCGTCTTTGTAATGCCAGCCGTGCCGGTAGAGGAACCGTTGTCGTCGAAGTGACCCAACAGCACGCCGCAGCATTCGTGGGGATAAGTTTCCTCCCCGTGCTGACGGAGGGCAGCGTAGGCGGATTGAGGGAGCTTGAGCATCGTTAAACGTTAAAAGTCAGAGGTCAGATTGCAGAACTGGCGGTTAGCGATTCTCCACCTCTGCAATGATCCCCAATTATTCCTCGTGCCAGAATTTCTCACTCAGATATTTTTCGCCGGAATCGCAGAGGATAGTCACGATGGTTGCGCGTTGATGCATCTTCAATTTCTCGGCAACTTGCAGGCAGCCGACCAGGGCAGCGGCGGCGGAAACTCCGAGGAGCAAGCCTTGTTCGCGCGCCATGCGCCTGGCCATCGCGTGGGCGGCCTCGGTCACGATTTCCAGATTCTGGTCGGCGAGAGAGGCGTCGTAGATGCGTGGCACGATCGCCGAGGGCAAATGCTTCGCGCCCTCGATGCCGTGGAAGGCCGAATCGGGTTGCAGCGAGATGCATTGAACTTGCGGATTCAATTCTTTCAGCCGGCGCGTGGTTCCGACGAAGGTTCCCGTGGTGCCGAGCATCGCGACGAAATGCGTGATGCGCCCTTCAGTTTGTTGCCAGATTTCATTGGCAGTGGTTTCGTAGTGCGCGCGCCAGTTGGCGTCATTCGAATACTGATCGGCATAAAAATAAAGATCAGGATGGCGCTCGGCGAGTTGCCGCGCGATTTTGATGGCGCCATCCGAACCGTCTGTGGGATCGGTGTAGATGATATTCGCGCCGTATGCCTGTAGAATGCGTTTTCGCTCCGGAGAAACATTCTGGGGCACGCAGAGAGTGACCGGGAACCCAAGAGCGGCGCCGAGCATGGCATAGGCGATGCCGGTGTTGCCGCTGGTCGAATCGAGCAGAATTTTCCCGGGGGAGAGTCTGCCGGAGCGGCGCGCTTCAGCCACAATATTGGCGGCGGCGCGATCTTTGACCGATCCGCCGGGATTGTACCATTCGGCCTTGCCCAGAAGCTGTACGTTCGCGGGTCGTCCGTTGGCAGTTTGATGGCGAAGATGACGAAGGAGCGAGTCGAGCGGCAACAGGGGCGTGTTGCCGATGCCAGCGAGTACAGCCTCTCCTTTGGGGAGTTCTGCTTGTGTGGCAGTCTTGCCATTGGACTGGGAACACCAGTCCGGTGGAGTGGAGCCGGAAGCTATTGCTGTCATAGCATGCAATACCGGGCCTGCAAGACCCTGTGACTAGAGTAACGTGCCCGCAATCCTAAAAAGGTATATCTATACTAGCGTTGCACCATTCTAACGTCAGTGATTGGATTCGCGGTAGATAGCTTTGGTTCCATCGAATCGTTTCTATCGAATCAGTGAACGCCGCATCTAAGCTGATGAAGAAAGAACTGAGTTTTCAAAATGGCAGCAAAAGTCGAAGAGCGAACCTACGAAGACGCAGTCAACTGGCTGCGCGAGCATGGCTTTGATTTGATCGAGGCTCCGGGAGCGCAAACCCGTGTGTTTCTCAAGAAGTATAACTGCTCGGCGGCGATTCAGAAGACGGATGACGGCGGCGTGAAAATTTTTGCCTATCCCGGATACATGATCGGAAGCGAAATTTCGAAGCTCGTCAATCGCGGATACCAACAGTTTCTGAAAACCACCAGGACCGAAGTGCCGGCGACGGCCGACCACTTGAAAGCATTGCAGCAGTTCTCCGAAGAGCTGAAAGAGGCGCTAGGAATACCCAGCCTTTACAACGAGTCACTCGGAACCACCAGCGACTCTTATCATTACGACCGCATCAAAGACCGCGACGAGCCCGAGGTAGAGCGTCCGAAGCGTCCGTGGGAAACAGTGAAGGTCAAGGCAGCCACGGTGGCGAAAAAGAGCCGGAGGTAGCGAGGCTCGAGCTGCCCGCTATCTGGGCTCTGGCCCAGGCGACGAAGCCATACTTCGTCGATCACTTCCCTGGACGGGATGATTTGTCTCTCCCGTGCGGGCAACATTTCTACTCAACGTGCCAGCGCGCTCTTTTCCTTTTTCCGCTTGTTGTTTTAAACGCTGAGGCTGACTGCGGATGCGAACGCCGGCATTGCGGTGTCATCGTCCAGCGAGGTTTCTTCCCAGTACGACCGGTCGCGTAATATGCGCGACACCAGCGCCGTATGCATGGCGTGACCGGCACGATCGGCCACCACCGACCCCAAGATCTGCTTTCCGATAAGAGCCAGATCGCCGATGAGATCCAGAACTTTGTGGCGCACAAATTCGTCGGAGAAACGCAGGGGAGGGTTCAATACTTCGTAGCGGTTCATCACGATGGCATTCTCAGTAGACGCGCCACGGATCAATCCCTGCTGCCGCATGGCTTCCGCTTCATGCAAGAACCCGAAGGTGCGCGCCGGCGCAATTTCACGCAGATAGCTACCGTTCGTCAAGCGTACGCAGAAGCTCTGCTTGCCAATGAGCGGGTGGGGAAAGTTGATGGAGTAAGAAACCGAATAAATGTCTGCGGGATAGACGGCTATAAATTTATCGCCCTCGCGCAACTCGATTTCGCGCACGATGCGGAGATAAGTACGCGCCTTGCGCTGGCGCCGGATGCCGGCCTTCTGAATCATTTCGACGAATGGCCGGGCGCTTCCATCGAGAATAGGCAGTTCAAGATTGTCCAGTTCGACGATGGCATTGTCGATGCCGACGCCCGTGAACGCCGAGAGCAGATGCTCGGTGGTGGAGATGAGCACGCCCTTTTTCATAAGGCTGGTGGCGTAACTGACGCGGGCTACGTTGCGCCCACTGGCTTCGATGGCGAAGCCGTCGAGGTCTGTGCGGTGGAAAACGATTCCGGTTCCAGCAGGCGCGGGCAGGATCCGCAAAGTGACGGGAGCGCCACTGTGGAGACCGATCCCGGTACACGTCACCGCGGCACGAATTGTCTGCTCGTGTGTCAATCGGGGAAGAGCTGTAAGTCTTTTATTGTGAATCAGCTTAGCGCAACGGGTGGACACTTGTCTGTGGCAAAAAAACCACAGTCCGTGGTTAGTTCCACATTGGAATGGCTAAACTGTTATGAGAGTTGCAGATGATTGAGGTTATCTGCGGAAGAACTCGGCCTATTTTGGATGGGGATCGGCGGTTTTTGCCGTTGATCGGCTGATTAGCGTTTCTTCTCTGGCAGTTTAGGGTCGTAGGTGACGGACGCCTCGAACATCGAATCGGGCAGTTTCTGGTTATAGCTGGCTGTGGCAATGAAGCGCTGTTGCGAGGATTCGCCGTTGTAATAGCGGGTTGTGGAGTAAGGCGTCCAGATTCCCTGCACCAGCTTGTAATGATCGTAGACCTCATCTTCCACATTTTTCTGCTTGTCTTTTGGGTCGCGCCAGGAATAACTGATCTTGACCGGATAGTGTGTATTCAGGTCGACGTAGATGCTCACCGAGTCGTTCTGATTGTTGAGCAGTGTCACCGCTTCGGTCTCCTTCCCATCCACCACCGACTGCCCATCGTAGAACCAGGCCACGTTCGTATCACGTATCCACCTGCGGAAGATCCATTCCAGCGAATGCTGCCGGCGGCGAAGATAATTCCGCAAATCCTCCGGTTCCTGCGCTGCCGTTCCTTTATAGGTGGTCTCGTATCCCTTGTCGCCATTGTGAATCAGGACAAGATCGACCTTGTTGGACTTGACGCCGCCGATGTCAATTTGTCCTGGTATGAGATGAATGTCTTTCGAGCTGAGGACTTCGAAGCGGTCCTTATCCGGATACTCGATGTAGTAGTTATAGTAAATTCCAGTCGAGTTGGTGCGTCCGTGATAGAGAGGATAATAGCGGCCGGATTCTTCCCGGTTCTCGTACGTGAGGTAGGGTTCCCCGCCCAGCGCCTGGATGGTTTGATCGAGAACCGTCCGCGCCTTACGGGCATTGTCGGAGTCGTTCAGGTTAATAGCGGGCGGAGGGGCGGCGGGAGCAGGCGTGGGAGCGGTTTGGGCAGCGGCCAGCGCACACAGCAGCAAAATTGCGGAAAAACGATACATGTTATCTGATTAGAAGCGCCCAGGTTGATTTTAGCTGCACCTCAGAACAAGCGCAGGCCCACCCGCCGTCCGGCCGAGCGTTGCTACGCGACGCGTGTCCGAGAAGGAAGGCATGCAAAAACCATCCAGTGCTACTACCCCACCAATACCGCTCCGCCATTGACATTGAAAATCTCGCCGGTAATAAATCCGGCGTAGGGCGTGCACAGAAACAGAATCGGCCCAGCGATCTCCTCCGGCGTTCCCACGCGACCCATCGGAATGGTGCGAAAAACCTTATCGCGGGTTGGCGGATCGTTCAGCGCCGCGGCTGACATATCCGTATCAACCCAGCCCGGAGCAACGCAGTTGACGTAGATGCCATCGCGCGCAAGTTCCGTTGAAAGACCTTTCACCATGCTGATCAGCGCGCCTTTCGAGGCCGCATAATCGCAGTGAAAAGCTTCTCCGCGCTGGCCGGCCGTCGAACTGACCAGGACGATGTGCCCGCCGCTCTCCTTATTATGCGTCTGCTGCTGCTTCTTCATCTGCCCCACAGAATGCTTGACCAGGGCAAATACGCTGTCCAGATTAACGGCGATGGTGCGATGCCATTGAGCATCGGACATGCGATCGATGGGGGCGTCTTCCGGCGGCCAGATGCCGTGATTCGCGACCAGAATGTCGAGGCGTCCGAAGGCTGAGACGGCAGAGGATACGAGTTCCTGGGCCGCTTCCGTGGTTGAAAGATCGCTTTGCACGGCGCGACAGTTTGCGACGCCGCATTCCCGCGCCAGATCGTCGGCCTGGGTTTTGGCAGCCTGATAGTTGAAGACTACCTTTGCGCCTGCAGCTATGAACATTCGCACGGTCGCGGCGCCAATTCCGCGCGATCCGCCGGTGATCAGAGCAACTTTATTATCGAGTTTCAGATTCACAATGCGTACAAGTATCGCACGCGGGGAACTCCCTGGCAGGCTGCGGAAAAAGTCGGCGTTACGCCTAATTTTGGGTAGCGCGGCGGTTCACCGCTGAGCTATCTGCGTGATTTTAATGCGGCCTACAGTTTTCTGAATGAATAAGATTCCGACGCCCAGCCCCTGAACGTGCGACTGATTTCGGAGGACTTACGGCATCGCTAAAGCGATGCCCTGATACGAAATCGACTGTTTCAGCACTCTGTTTAGGCGCTGGCGGCGCACATTCCGC
>Ga0302325_10034541_pt1 | contig 10344 bp, 8 predicted proteins | sample Palsa_T0_2_FD_201948 | JGI IMG/M metagenome (GOLD analysis project Ga0302325, IMG submission 201948) | Peat permafrost microbial communities from Stordalen Mire near Abisko, Sweden - Palsa_T0_2 | ecosystem: Environmental > Terrestrial > Soil > Palsa > Peat permafrost | place: Sweden: Abisko...
TTGACGACAGTGCTCTGATTCCGACTACTGACCTGGTTTCGCCGGTCGACATAGCCACCGTGGAAGGGGGCAGCATCACTACCGAGGCGGGCCTCTTCGGCAACTTCTTTGACACGGGCGTGACCGACCTTCTTGCGGGCCTTTACGTGGCTTTTGACTCTTTATAGCGTCTGCTTAACCACGAACCCCCGGAGAATCACTCCGGGGGTTTCGTTTTGCCCGCCCCGTCCCGCGATTGTGCTGGAGCGCCCGTCCGCCGATACCCTGGAAGCGCCTAAGCCCGGCTTCACCAGGAGATTCCCATCAGCAGTTTCGCCGACCAGACCTTCACCGCGCCGGCGCAGATCAGGAACTTCTGCATCATCGCCCACATCGACCACGGCAAGTCCACGCTGGCCGACCGGATGCTGCAGCTCACCGGCGTCGTCGACGAGCGGTCGATGCGCGCCCAGTACCTCGACCGGATGGACATCGAGCGGGAACGCGGGATCACCATCAAGGCCCAGAACGTCCGCCTGCCGTGGCGGGTTTCCGCCGGCCCCAACGCCGGAGAAGAGCATGTCCTGCATCTGATCGACACCCCGGGCCACGTCGACTTCACCTACGAGGTGTCACGGGCACTGGCCGCCTGCGAGGGAGCGGTGCTGTTGGTCGACGCCGCGCAGGGGATCGAGGCGCAGACGTTGGCCAACCTGTACCTGGCGCTGGACCGTGACATGGCGATCATCCCGGTGCTCAACAAGATCGACCTGCCCGCCGCCGACCCGGATCGCTACGCCGCCGAGATCGCGCACATCATCGGCTGTGAGCCCGACGACGTGCTGCGGGTGTCCGGCAAGACCGGCGAAGGCGTGTCCGAACTGCTCGACGAGGTCGTCGAGAAAGTCCCGCACCCGCAGGGGGATCCCGAAGCGCCCACCCGCGCAATGATTTTCGACTCGGTATACGACATCTACCGCGGCGTGGTCACCTACGTCCGGGTGATCGACGGCAAGATCACCCCGCGGGAGAAGATCACGATGATGTCCACCGGTTCCACCCATGAGTTGCTGGAAGTGGGCATCGTCTCGCCCGAGCCGAAGGCCACCGTCGGCCTCGGCGTGGGGGAGGTCGGTTATCTGATCACCGGTGTGAAGGACGTCCGCCAATCCAAGGTCGGCGACACCGTCACGACCGCGCGGCACGGCGCCACCGATGCGCTGACCGGGTATCGCGAACCCAGGCCGATGGTGTACTCGGGGCTGTATCCGGTTGACGGGTCGGACTACCCGGATCTGCGCGACGCGTTGGAGCGGCTGCAACTCAACGACGCCGCGCTCACCTACGAGCCGGAGTCCTCGGTGGCGCTGGGCTTCGGGTTCCGCTGCGGCTTTCTAGGTCTGCTGCACATGGAGATCACCCGCGAACGGCTGGAACGCGAATTCGACCTCGACCTGATTTCGACCGCACCCAACGTGGTCTACCGCGTCGAGAAAGATGACGGCACAGAGGTTGTGGTGACCAACCCGTCGGACTGGCCGTCGGGCAAGGTCGGCACTGTTTATGAGCCCATCGTCAAGATCACCATCATCACCCCCAGCGAATTCATCGGCACCATCATGGAGCTGTGCCAGTCCCGGCGCGGCGAACTGGGCGGCATGGACTACCTGTCGCCGGAACGGGTGGAGCTGCGCTACACCATGCCGTTGGGCGAGATCATCTTCGACTTCTTCGACTCGCTGAAATCGCGCACCCGCGGCTACGCCAGCCTCGATTACGAGGCGGCCGGCGAGCAGGAGGGTGCACTGGTCAAGGTTGACATTCTGCTGCAGGGTGAGGCCGTCGACGCGTTCAGCGCCATCGTGCACAAGGACGCGGCCGCGGCGTACGGCAACAAGATGACCGTCAGACTCAAAGAGCTCATTCCACGCCAGCAGTTCGAGGTGCCGATACAAGCTGCGATCGGATCCAAAATCATTGCGCGCGAGAACATTCGCGCGATCCGCAAGGATGTGCTGTCCAAGTGCTATGGCGGTGACATCACCCGTAAGCGCAAACTGCTGGAAAAGCAGAAAGAGGGCAAGAAGCGGATGAAGACGATCGGGCGGGTCGACGTGCCGCAGGAGGCGTTCGTCGCCGCGCTGTCCACGGACGCCGCCGGGGACAAAGGTAAGAAGTAGACGATGGAAACCCCCACGCGCACTCGGGCAGACATGTGCCCCGGCGTGTGGCGGCCATGGCAGGCCGACGACGGACTGCTTGTGCGCATCCGCCTGGTGGGCGGTCGGCTACCCACCGAGGCACTGCAACGCCTGTCCGAGGTCAGCCAACGTCACGCCGATGGACATATCCACCTGACCGGGCGGGCGAATCTGCAACTGCGCGGGCTGCCCGGCGACGGCCTCCAACTGACCCCTCGTTTGTCCAAGGCCGCATTCGCAGCCATCGAGTCGACCGGCCTGCTCCCGTCGCGCACTCATGAACTCGTGCGGAATGTGCTGGTCTCGCCGCAGACCGGACTGGCCGGCGGACGCGCTGATCTTCGTTGCGTGGCAACGCAGCTCGACGAACTGCTCTGTGCGGACGCCAAACTCGCCCTGCTGCCGGGGCGTTTCTTGTTCACGCTCGACGACGGTCGCGGCGACGTGCTGGACCGCATCACCGGGGTCGGAAAGCATGGCACCGACCTGGGTTGCGTGGCGCTGGGCGACGGCGTGGTTCAGTTGCGCGTCGGCGATCATTGGGGAGCCGTCACACCGTCGGGCGACGCCGCTGGCCGTCTGATTGATCTGGCGGTGCGATTCCTCGACGCTCGCGGGACAGGCGCCAATGCGCCGTGGCATATCCGCGAGCTGACCCGGCCGCTGCAAGCGCCCGCCCCCGCCGATCCTCGCCTCCCCGCCGCGGCGCCACCGCTTCCCTACGGCACGGTGCCCGGTGGCATCCACGTGCCCGCCGCCGACGGCGTGCTGACACCCCGACTGGTTCAGTCGCTGCTCGACCGCGCAGCACACGTCGCCCACGTCGTCGTCACGCCGTGGCGCGGCGTCCTGGTCCCCGGCCGAGTACCCGACGCCCCGGAGGTATCGAGGTGACACGGTCCCAGCCGCGCGATGCCCACCGGCCGACACGACGTTACGAATACATCGCCGACGGCCCCGCCATCTACGCCGAATCGTTCGCCACCATCCGGCGCGAAGCCGACCTTTCGCGCGTTCCACCGGACGCCGAGAAACTGGCCGTGCGGATGATCCACGGCAGCGGTCAGCCGGACCTGACCGACGACCTCGTCATCCATCCCGAACTCGTTCCCGCCGCGCGCGCTGCGCTGCAATCCGGCGCGCCCATTCTCTGCGATGCGCGCATGGTCGCCACCGGTATCACCGCCGGCCGACTCCCCGCCGCCAACGAGGTGCACTGTTTCCTGAATCACCCGGGCGTGCCGGCTCTCGCCGAACGGTGGAACACCACCCGCACCGCGGCCGCGGTCTCGTTGTGGGAGCCGGTCCTGAACGGCGCTGTCGTTGCCGTCGGCAATGCCCCGACCGCACTGTTTCACCTGCTGGAGTTGCTTCGCGACGGTGCGCCTCGGCCCGCTGCCATCATCGGGTGCCCGGTGGGGTTCGTCGGTGCCGCGGAATCCAAGGAAGCACTCATCTCGTTGTCCCGCGACCACGGGATCGACATCCCGTTCGTGACCGTGCGTGGCCGGCGCGGGGGATCGGCGATGACGTCGTCGGCGCTCAACGCGCTCGCGTCGGAGGCAGAGTGACAACCGCCCCGACGGCCGGACGGTTTTATGGAGTCGGCCTGGGCCCAGGGGATCCTGAGTTGATCACCCTGAAGGCGGCCCGGGTCATCGCCGAGTCCGACGTTGTCGCCTACCACGCAGGGGTCAACAAGCAGTCCTACGCGCGGACCATCGCGGCCGACCTGATCCCCGCGGGTGCCATCGAGGAGGAACTGCGCTATCCCATCACCACCGGGACGACGGACCATCCCGGCGGATACGCCGGAGCGCTGGCCGACTTCTACGAGCAGTCGGCTGCCAGGCTGGCCGCGCATCTAACCGCTGGGCGCTCCGTTGCACTGCTCACCGAAGGGGATCCGTTGTTCTACGGCTCCTTCATGTACATGCACGACCGGCTCAGCTCCCGCTTCGCCACCGAAGTGATCCCCGGAATACCGGCGTTTGCCGCCGCGACGGCGGCCACCGCCTCCCCGCTGGTCCGCCAGACCGACGTGCTGACCGTACTGCCTGGCACGTTGCCGGAAGCCGAACTGGCACGGCGGTTGGCCGACACCGACGGTGCCATCATCATGAAGCTCGGCCGCACCTTCCCAGCCGTCCGTCGTGCGCTGGCCGCTGCGGGACGCCTCGACCACGCGGTCTACGTCGAACGCGCCAGTCACCCGCAGCAGCGCTGGATGCCGGTCGCCGACGTCGAGGAAGCGGCCGTGCCGTACCTGTCCTTGATCGTCGTCAACGGCGATTCGCTCAACGGTCCGCGTTCCCGCATCACGGTCGCCGAGCCGAGCCCCGCGCCGCTGCCCACCGCGACCGGCGCCGCTGAACTGCTCGTCATCGGTCTGGGACCCGGACCGGACAGTTGGACGACGCCGGAGGCGGCGGCCGCGCTCGCCGAGGTGCAGCATGTCGTCGGCTATGGCCCGTACATCGCACGCGTGCCGCAGCGGGAAGGGTTGCAGCGGCACGCATCTGGCAACACCGTCGAAGTCGACCGCGCGCGCTTTGCGCTCGAGCTTGCCCTTCGCGGCGAGAAGGTCGCCGTTGTCTCCGGCGGCGACGCAGGAGTGTTCGGCATGGCCTCGGCAGTGTTCGAGGCCGCCGACGAGGAGCGCTTCGCCGCGGTTCCCATCCGGGTGCTACCCGGCGTCTCAGCCGTTCACGCCGTCGCGGCACGGGCCGGCGCACCCCTCGGGGCGGACTTCGCGGTGCTGAGCCTGTCCGACCGGCTCAAGCCGTGGTCGGTGATCGAGGAAAGGCTGCGCGCCGTCGCCGATGCCGATCTCGTCCTGGCGATCTACAACCCGGCATCGCGCGGCCGCCCCGACCAGATCGCGGTGGCGTGCAAAATCCTGCTCGAACACCGTTGCGCCGACACCGTTGTCGTCATCGGGCGTGACGTCGGGCGAGCGGAGGAGTCGCTGACCGTGACGACGCTGGGCAACCTCGACACCGACTCCATCGACATGAAATGCCTTCTCCTGGTGGGAGCGTCGACGACCCGGGCCACGCCAGCCGGCCGGGTGTGGACGCCGCGGTGGGTACGGTGAATCCCGCCCGGTTCGCGGTGCAGTTCGTCGGCGCGGGGCCGGGCGCCGCGGACCTGGTGACCGTGCGCGCGACACGGCTGCTCGCAGCGGCGGACACCGTGCTCTACCCGGGAAGCTATCTGGGTTCCGAGCTGCTGGAAAGCTGCTCTCCGACAGCGGATCTGATCGATACTCAAAACTTGGATCTGGATCAGATCGTCGCCCGCATCGTTGATGCGCACCGCGCCGGCCGCCGGGTCGTCCGCCTGGTGTCGGGTGACCCGACGCTGTACAGCGCCGTGTCCGAACAGAGTCGGCGACTCGACTCTGCCGGTGTGCCGTGGGAGATCACCCCGGGAGTGCCGGCGTATGCGGCCGCGGCGGCGCGAGTCGGCCGCGAACTCACCGTGCCGCTGGTCGCGCAATCCGTCGTGCTGACACGGACCCACGCACGTTCCACCGCGATGCCGGATACCGAGTCGCTCGCCGCGTTTGCGGCCACCCGGGCAACTCTGGTGCTGCACCTGGCAATCACCCAAACCCGGGCTCTCATGGACGAACTCGTGTCGGAATACGGCGCAGGCTGCCCGGTCGCGGTGGTGTACCGGGCCACTCAGCCTGAGGAGCGCATCCTTCGCGGCACCGTCGCCGACATCGCCGACCAGGTCGAGGCGGCCGGGTTGCGCCACGCCGCCGTGATTCTCGTCGGCGAAGCGCTCGGCGAGCACGCGGATCCGCGCGCGGGAGAAAGCCACCTGTACGACCCGCGACGAGACAGATCGGTCACCGGCTCATGCTGAGATCAAGGCGCTTTGGTGAATGCCCACTGGGTCACCGCTCGCGCCGGCGTCCAACCGGTGAAGGACCCGACCGGTGCGGCATGCTCGACGTGAGTGCGGGTCAGTTCACCGCCATGCTTGCCATAGGCCGCGACGAGCAGCGCCTCGGTCTCGACAGTCACCCCGTGCACCACGATCCGCCCGCCTCCTCGCAGCGCGTCGAGGCACCGCTGGAGTACGCCGGATCGCGTCGCGCCGCCGCCGATGAAGACCGCGTCGGGAGTGGTCAGCTCGCTCAGCGCCTCTGGCGCCGTGCCCGGGATTACCTGCAGCGCAGGCACTCCCAGCGTTCGTGCATTGCGGCCGATCCGTTCGGCGCGACCGGCGTCGGCCTCTACCGCGATGGTTCGGCAGGTGGGGTGACTGCGCATCCATTCGATGCCCACCGAACCCGCGCCTGCGCCGACGTCCCACAGCAGCTGCCCCGGTACGGGCAGCAGACGAGCCAACGCGGCCGCGCGCAGATCCCGCTTCGTGAGTTGACCGTCGTGTTCGAACGCGTCATCGGGCAACCCGGTCGCCCAGCCCGCGAGCAACGGTCCAGTCAATTGCAGCGCAACGATGTTCAGCCGCGGCGCATCACCCGAGAATCGCTCAGCCGTCGTCTCCGCGATCGTCTCGTAGTCGCTGCCGAGGTCGCCCAGTACCACGAAGCGACTCGGCCCGTATCCCCGTGCGGCGAGCAAAGCGGCAAGGGCCGCGGGCGTTTTCTCGTCCGACGACAGCACCAGCACCCGACGTGCGGGCGCCAGTTCACGCAGGACCGCGTGCACGTCCCGACCCACGACAGTGACGACCGCGGTGGTTTCTGCGGACCAGCCGAGCCGAGACCGCGCCAGCGCCGTCGACGACACGTGCGGTATCACGGTCACCTGGTCCGCACCCAATGTCTCGACCAGCGTGGTACCGATGCCGCTACGCATCGGGTCGCCGGAGGCCAGCGCGACGACTCGTCGACCGGCAAATTGCTGCAACACACCGGGCAGCCCCGCCCGCAGCGGAGACGGCCACGATTGTCGGGCCTGACCGCTCGCGGCGGGGAGAAGCGCCAGCTGGCGCGGCCCGCCCAGCACGACGTCCGCCGACAGGATCACGGCTTGCGTTGCCGCCGTCAGCCCGTCCCAGCCGTCGGCACCGATACCGACGACAACCACATGCAGGTCAGGGGTCGGCACGTCGGCGATGCTAGCAACCGAGGTAAGCCGGCGAGATTCCGGCAAACACGAGCGGAGCCTCACCATGCCCCCGACTGATCAGCTATATCCGTTTCCCGCCGTGCTCGGCGGCGATCCCGACGCCCCCGGTGGGCTCGACGCCATGGCGTTGGCGCTCATTCTCTGCGTCGTCGATCCCGGCATCGGCGGTGTGCTCGTGCGCGGCGAGAAGGGCACCGCGAAGTCGACGCTGGTGCGCGCGCTCACCCAGATTCTTCCGCCTATCGACGTGATCGCCGGAGACCGGTTCTCCACGGACCCGGCTGAGCCGAACCCGCTGTCGCCGGACGGTTCGTTCGGTCCTGACACGGCCGTGGAAACCCGGCCAGTCCGACTGGTCGAGCTTCCCGTCGGCGCCACCGAAGACCGCGTGGCAGGTTCGATCGATCTGCAACAGGCGCTGAGCGACGGCGCCGTGCACTTCGAGCCGGGTCTGCTGGCGAAGGCGCACCGCGGCATCCTGTACGTCGACGAAGTCAACCTCCTGCACGACCACCTGGTCGATCTGCTGCTCGACGCGGCCGCCATGGGGGCCGTCACCGTGGAGCGCGACGGCATATCCGTCAGCCACTCGGCGAGGTTCGTGCTCGTCGGGACGATGAATCCCGAGGAGGGTGAGCTGCGGCCCCAGTTGCTCGACCGCTTCGGCCTGACCGTCGAGGTTGCAGCGCCGCGAGACCCGGCGCAGCGTGCCGAGGTCGTGCGCCGTCGACTGTCGTTCGACGCGGACCCGCAGGCTTTCCGAGCTCAGTACGCGAATGCCGAAGAGCGGCTTCGCATCCGAATTGGCCAGGCCCAGTCGATGCTGGCCCGAGTCCAGCTCACTGACGCGGCGCTGCTCAAGATCGCCGAAGTCTGCTCGGCGGCCGGTGTCGACGGCATGCGAGCCGACATCGTCATGGCACGTGCGGCCGCCGCTCATGCCGCGTGGCACGGCCGCGAAGACGTGAACGTCGAAGACCTGCGGGTGGCAGCCAGACTTGCTCTCCCGCACCGCCGCCGGCGCAATCCGTTCGACGCTCCAGGCCTCGGCGACGACGAACTCGACGAACTGTTGCCTCCTGACACCGGCGATGGGCCCGACCCCGATCCCGATACCGACCCCGACGGTCCCGGCGGTGGGCACGGCGACGACGACACCGGCGACGCGCCGCCGCCAGGGCCCGCCGGCCAACAGGAGCCGACGTCTGCGCCCGCGGACCACGTACCGGTCGGTGCCGGCGAGCCTTACAAGACAAGGCTTTTCACCGTCCGCGGGGTCGGGGAGGGACAGGCCGGTCGCCGCAGCCGCGCCCGGACGACGACCGGCCGGCGCACCCGGTCGCAGTCGAGCACCGGTTCCGGCATCCATCTCGTCGAGACCGTCCGCGCTGCCGCACCGCACCAGGTAGCTCGCGGCCGCAGCGGCGGCCGGCTGCTAATGCGGCCCACCGACCTGCGTCGGGCTGTGCGCGAGGGACGCGAAGCCAACCTGGTGGTGTTCGTCGTCGACACCTCGGGATCCATGGCTGCCCGTCAGCGGATGCATCAGGTCAAGACCGCCATCTTGTCGCTTCTGCTCGACGCGTACCGGCGACGCGACCGGGTCGGCGTGGTCACCTTCCGGGACCGCGCGGCCGAGATTGCCCTTCCCCCAACCAGTTCAGTTGATATTGCGGCGAGACGACTGGCCGACCTCCCGGCCGGCGGGCGGACTCCACTTGCCGAAGGTCTGATGAAGGCCGCCGAGTTGGTGCGCCGCGAACACGTGCGCGATCCGAGCCGGCGCCCGCTGCTGGTGATCGTCACCGACGGTCGCGCGACGGCCGGACCCGACGCCATCGGACGCTCCCGCCAGGTGGCGGAGCATCTGGCGAACGAAGGAATCAGCTGCATCGTCGTCGACTGCGAAAGCGGACGGATGCGGATGGGCCTGGCCGCGACGTTGGCCCAACACCTGAATGCCGTTCACGTGGCCCTCGCTGACGTGAATGCCCAGGCGCTGACCGACATCGTCCGAAGCGCGACTCCCGGGGCGGCCTGATGCCACAGGGTCAAGTGTCGATCGTGCCCGATGACCAGCTCACGACGCGCCAACGCCGCAACAGGCCCCTGCTGATCGTGCACACCGGCGACGGCAAGGGGAAGTCGACCGCCGCGTTCGGATTGGCGCTGCGCGGATGGAATCAGGGATTCCGCATCGGCGTGTTCCAGTTCGTCAAATCGGCCAAATGGCGCATCGGGGAACAGACCGTGCTGGAGCGCCTCGGCGCGCTGCACACCGAGACGGGCGAGGGCGGCCCCGTCGAATGGCACAAGATGGGGTCGGGCTGGTCATGGAGCCGCAAGGCCGGCAGCGAGGTCGACCATGCGCGGGCCGGGGCAGCCGGCTGGGCCGAGATCAAGCGACGCCTGGCCGCGCAAACCCATGACCTCTACGTGCTCGACGAGTTCACCTATCCCATCAACTGGGGCTGGGTCGATATCGCCGACGTCACCGAAACCCTCGCGGCCCGGCCGGGCCACCAGCACGTCGTCATCACGGGCCGGAAGGCCGATCCGCGGCTGATGGACATCGCCGACCTCGTCACGGAGATGACCAAGGTGAAGCACCCGATGGACGCCGGCCAGAAAGGTCAACGAGGGATCGAGTGGTAGTCACCGACCTTCCCCGCTTCGTCGTCGCCGCGCCTGCGTCCGGGCACGGAAAGACCACCGTCGCAACCGGGTTGATGGCCGCCCTGGTTCGACGCGGCTTGACGGTCTCCGGCAACAAGGTTGGACCCGATTTCATCGACCCCGGCTACCACGCCATGGCCACCGGGCGGTCGGGCCGCAACCTCGACCCGTTTCTGGTCGGCGAACACCGCATCGTCCCGCTGTTGCTGCACGGCGCGAGGTCGGCGGACGTCGCCGTCATCGAGGGCGTGATGGGCCTGTTCGACGGCCGACTCGGTACCGCCGGGGAAGCATCCACCGCCCACGTCGCCGCCCTGACGGGGTCCCCGGTGCTGCTCGTCGTCGACATTTCGCACGCATCGCGGACGCACGCGGCG
>Ga0302325_10034542_pt1 | contig 10344 bp, 8 predicted proteins | sample Palsa_T0_2_FD_201948 | JGI IMG/M metagenome (GOLD analysis project Ga0302325, IMG submission 201948) | Peat permafrost microbial communities from Stordalen Mire near Abisko, Sweden - Palsa_T0_2 | ecosystem: Environmental > Terrestrial > Soil > Palsa > Peat permafrost | place: Sweden: Abisko...
CTGCTCATTATTTATCAACCGAAAGCTCGAAGTGTCTTGGCTGGGGAAGTTCACCACTCTTCCTCATCTGTCAATTGAACCTAACTTTTCATTTTCTCTCGCGACAAAGTCGTGGAAAGCAATATCCGAAATGGATGATAAGGTTCTGAGCTCGGTTGGAGACCTGGAGCTTGCCGACCAGGGTGGAGGTGCAATTCCAAATTCAGATGTTGGAGGGAATATGACCAGAGATGAAGGAGAGATGGCATTCTATGGCAAGAAAGCACAACTTAAGGTACGCGTACTTAATGGTCTAAACGTAGCAATGTCTCGAGACTAACGAAAAGTAGCGGAGATTTGGGTTTCTATCTATCGTCGGCTTTATTTGCAGTCTTCTGGCCACTTGGGAAGTAATGTTTGCGTAAGCTCTGAGACCCATCCACTCTGGATTTGTGTTCTTGCTAAAGCTGACTTGTTCTGTGTAGTGTCTTTCTCTACGGATTTCAGAATGGAGGTCCTGCAGGCCTGATCTATGGTTATCTATTCTGCTGGGTGTATGAGACCCCCCGAACCTTACTTTTCGACTGATCTCTGTCCCTACTCGGAATTCAACCCGAGACTGATTTGCTCAGCACTAACTTGGACTTGCCAGTGGCACACTTGCGGCGATGGCTTCATTGGCAGAGATGGCTTCAATGTATGTCAAGGTCGAGATCTTGCATTTCAAACACCTAATGAGTGCTTAGGATGCCTTTAGCAGGCGGGGTACGCTCTTCAGTACCCGAAGGGGCTTGGAAGATTTGCATGCATGCTGACCAGATCACCAGCAATACCACTGGGTTTCCATTCTAGCACCACCTAGCACAGCAAAGTTCCTCAGCTACATCACAGGTAAAACCATGTAAAATCGAATTCATACACCACACTGACATTTTGCGAAAGGGTGGCTTACAGTAATTGCCTGGGAGGCCGGCCAAGCTTCCGTGGCCTTTCTTGGCGCGACAATTATCCAAGGGCTAATCATCCTTAACCAGCCCACTTACGCACCTACTCGATGGCAGGGCACACTCCTCTATTATGCCGTCTTAGCTTGTATGGTCTTTATAAACACGTTCTTAGCGAGATGGCTTCCCAAAATTGAGGGGATATTCCTCTGCTTTCATATCATTGGGTTTTTTGCAATCCTTATTCCATTGGTATATTTGGGTCCACATGGCTCTGCGAAAGATGTCTTTACAACTTTTATCAATGGAGGAGACTGGAGCAGCGATGGTCTGTCATTTTTCGTTGGCATTATTGCTAGTGTCTACACTTTCACCGGTAACGTTCAATTCCTCCCAAAAATGATGCTCTACTGATTTCGAGCAAGGAGCGGACAGCGCCAACCATAGTGTGTATTTCCAAATTATTTATCCCTTCATCGGACTATGTTTCAGGAGCCCTCTAAGCCTCTGTTGAACATCCATTCCGAAGAAATAATACTGACTTCAAAATCTTCCGCAGTGGCCGAAGAGGTCTACAACGCCTCGACAGTTGTTCCTTGGGCCATAGTCGCAACTATAATAGTCAACGGAGTTCTGGGGCTAGCACTCTTGATTGCGCTTTTATTTTGTCTAGGCGATGTCACTGCAGCCCTGAACACACCTACAGGATTCCCCTTCATTGAAATCTTTGCTCAAGCTACAAATAATAACGCGGCAGCTACGACTATGACATGCTTGATTCTTTTTCTCTTGGCTGCGTCAGGAAGTGGGTGCATGGCCACTGCTTCTCGTCTCCTGTGGTCTTTCTCTAGAGACAATGCCGTCCCTTTTAGTGGATACATTAGTCGCGTAAGTTTTTGCAAATCTCAGCTGCTCCTTTTGGGATTTCTCGAAAACTGAGTTTCCCTCTAAAAATAGGTCCACCCTACAACAGGTTTACCCCTATACTCGATCCTCGTCACCGCTATCGTGGCCTTTCTTCTCGCTCTTATAAATATTGGAAGCACCGCCGCTTTCAACGCAGTTATAAGCGTCGTTGTAGCAGGTTTTATGGCCTCTTATAGTGTACCCATTGCCCTCATCCTGCACAAACGGCTTCGGAACGATCCTGTCAAGGACAAACTCCACTGGGGACCTTGGCATATGGGGCCAGTTCTCGGGCCAATTGCGAACGCGGTCGGTTTGATATATATTGTAATTGCACTGTTCTTCAGCTTTTTTCCATCTACGGTAACTGTTACTCCTGAGACCATGAACTGGAGTTGCCTCCTCTTTGGAGCGACTGTGATCTTCAGCATTGTGTATTACATGCTGTATGGAAGACATGTATACAGGTGGCCAATTGTGGACACTATCAGGAGGGGTCAGTAGAATCAAGGCTGGGCAGCCTAGGCGTTAGTTTTGGAGGGACGATGCAACTTCTAAAAAGAAGGCGCATTCCTAAGTGTTACAAATGGAAAGTCATGACTTCAGTGTCTGCCGTGAAGATAGACTCAATGCATCGATTGAATCCTCCAAAACACATCATCTACACGAATAGACTGACCGCTATTTCCATGCACACCCTATTGGACGCCGTCTAAGACAGTGGGATTGCAGGCTCATGCCAGCCCGCATGAAGGAGGTCAGCCATCCACGCATACCTGATCGGAATGTGGTACCTGATAAGCTAAATATCGGCTTGCGCTCCTTTCAAACTTCAAAACCCCCCACTTCTGGTTCACGTATACTCGCATACTATCAACAATCTTCTTTTATATAAATTCTTCCAACTTGTTGGATTCAACGGAGATACATAGAAGCATGGACTCGACTAAGAAACAGCCGCTCCGACTCCTCCGGGCTGAGCCGTCAGATGCTCTAGAGATTCTGGAAATGCACATGGCTGCGTTCAGCGACCCTTAGTAAGTGAAGTGCATTTGTAGATAATTAGCTTTTCATGGCTCCCGAAGATCTTCAAATAACTATCTGCTTTTCGGGCTCTGATTCGTTATATAGTGAACCCGTTTTCTTCCTTCTGTTTCCCAAAGAGGAGGAGAGAGAGAAGGGAGTGAAGAGAATGGTTGATTGGTGGCTGGGCGATCCAACGGCCACATACGTAAAAGTCGTTGACACTGAGACTGGTAAGTTCCAAGGCGCATTTCAAAATCAAGCACACTGTTGTTGTTGTTGTTCTTGGTTTTAAGCAGTGCCACTGAATACCTCCTAACGGGCAGTCTCAGGGAAAATCATCAGCGCGGCAAAATGGTGCATTCACAAAGAGCCACCCACCGAATTACAAATGAGCGAGAAGTTGCACTTCGATTGGCTCACTGATGCCGAATTGAATGATTGGGGTGAAGAAGTGTGGAACTTTCTACATCAAGAACAACTATCAAGATCAAAAGATGGAGGCTGCTGTAGTATGTCCCCCACTTGTCACTTCAAAGTAGAATCGAAAGGGCACTAATAGACGAACTCAAAGTCATAGACATGCTCTCCACACACCCAGAACACCAACATCGAGGTGCTGGCTCGATGTTGGTGAAGTGGGGAGCTGATATTGCAGATAGTTTTGGGTTGAAAGCTTTTGTTCAGGGCAGCCGCCTCGGAAAGCATCTGTATGAGCGTTACGGATTTGTAGACAAGGAGGGGTGGGTTACGGTTCCTGTCACAGAGAGACATAAGAACAAACCTGCAGTTGGGTGGTTCAATCTTGAACGTCCGGCGATCCCATTGGACAAAGACGCTATATAACTGCAGACTTGCGAAAACCGGGCTTGAGGAGTTTGAATTATACTTGCACATTTTCACATTATTTTATTAATGATCGGAAGAACCAAAAATGCCAAGATCTCTATTTGCTCCTATCCGAGCTACTCTTCTATAATAAAATGAAACCAACTCAATTCCATTTATTTGCCCATATACCCGCTTACCGTCAATTTGCCGAGGGGGTCAAGTCCATTTAGTAGTTAAGTCCATTTATTAGTCAAGTCCTTTTATTGAGGTTAGGCCCAAATAAGCTCGGATGAGGCTCAAAATCGCATATGAGTTGGCCCCGGCATATGCGACAACAACCCCGTTGGATGCATTACGCAACGCCCACCGTGGGTTGATTTATTAATGCCGTTGTCCAGCAGGTGGATTCTTGATAGGGGACAGCAATTGCGCCCGCTGCGATGGCCAAAATGTGGATCCCCCAGTATAAAGTTACATTATTTCTTATTTAGGAAGGTCTTTAGAGCAACTTACATTATACAATTTTTCTGATTTTTCCGATATTTTATGCTTTACCCTATTAATTTTATTATTTCTAGTAATTTTGCAATTTGTTATATATGTATTACTTTTGAAATATTAGGCAGCTTTTCTAATTAATTGCAATATCACCAAGTTATTAGGTTCTAGGTCTCACTACAAGCATTAAAACTTAAGGGGGTTTGTCAGTTAAATATCACGTATATTATACTACTTTTATATGAGGATTAGCCTCTAATTTGGACGCATATAAGGGCTCTTAACTTCCTTAACACTTAGAACTTTAGACAACTTCAATATCAAACTTTTACGCCCAATCCAAACTTCACCCGATGAATCAGGACCTTTACTCAACCAACTAACAGCTGCATGCACTAGATTAGCAAATCGAGGGTGGGGTATTTTCAACGGCGATGTTATTCGGCACTCTTGCATTGAAATTTTTTCAATGCAGATTTAATAGTGGTTAAGAAATTGGAATGGTCATTCGCTATTCTCGTCATAGTTGTACAATCGCAATTCAAAAGGGAAGGAAAGATCACGTGACACCACCCCCTTTTCAAGTTCATTGGATTGGTAAAGTAATTTGTTGAGGAATAATTTTGGTAGGTAAAATTTGCGTCTTTAAGACTGTTTCTTCGCCGAAGTATTTCTACCCAGTGTCCGAAGCCCGAAACGAGAATAAAGGCGTAATTCATGTGGTGGTAACACTTAGTCAAATTTTCAAGGAAATTCACTCAATCGGGAATGCCTTAGCAAGAAATTGTCAAGCTTAAATAAATTGCTACGCCAAAATCAATATCTCGACTACGAGATCTCAGTAATCAATTTCCTATCGACATCCGATCTGCGGGACTCCCAGAAATCCTTGCATACTCCCTTGTACAGAATAAAAAAGGGCAGCAACTCCTCCACTGTGTATCAGAAAAGAGCGCGTCACCAATCAATTCCCATTTCCTCCATCGCGATGGGTGTTAATACCTCCAAGCTCAGCGATCCCCTTCAAGAAGTCAAGACCTTCACGCTTTTCCCTCAATTTCCTTCAGAAATACGACTCAAGATCTGGAAACTCGCCTTGTCCGAACCTCGAATGTCCATGATTGAGCAAAAAATACCTCCGCACCGAAATCGATTCATTTTCAGGTCTCGCTTGGCTCCACCAACACTTCTTCATGTCAACTATGAGTCTCGATCTCTTGCGCAAAAAGTCTACGAACTCACCTTTGAAGGTGGCCTCGAGGCACCACAGTTCTTCAATTTCCAGGTTGATTCCCTTCATCTCCAGTTGAGAACGCACGCGTCCGACTGGAGTAAAAATTTTGAGACTATTCAGAAGGATTTCGCCAAAGTGCAGCACTTGGTTATCTACGGAGGTTTCTTCTTCATCCTTCCCATTTCAAAGCTCAAGAAGAATTTGGTGCTATTCAAGGAGCTCATTATTCACTATGGCGCAAACGAAGACGAAAATGTAAGAATCCCGGGGAAACTTGAGGAGATGTGGGATATAATTCGGAGAGAGGTTGAAGCCGTGGAGAACCTGCTTTTCAAAAGCCTGTCGTCAAACTCATGATCTGGAAGGATATCAAGCAAGCCGCAAATTTGGGTTCATGATGGCCTTGTGAGCAACTTAATGAGGGATAGCGGAGCAGAATAGACTTGCAAACTAGAAGTGTACTAAGACATGGGAGGCTATAACTTGCCTAATAAACTGTGGGGGCAGGTGAAAAGGGGGAGAGGGGTACTCAGCTGGAGACTACAGTACTGTATTCAATAAAACACTACTGCAACATGGCTATTTGGTCTTCCATTGAGTGAGATTTCACTTCCCAATATATTCAACTCAACGCCGCTCCAAGGCGGCTCATAGCTCATTCTAAGGTGCTGTGAAATATGCAGCTCCAAGCCTTCATATAAACCTTTCTAACACCAAAGAATAAAGATCAGTACAGGTTGTCTATGAGAGAAAAAGCGCCTAATAATACATTGAAACACATGTTTTTGCAATATCTACCCCTGCCTGTCTCCGGACAATATAATGCTGTAGTTTGTTTCAACAAAATGAGGTTCTATGCAATAATTTTAAACAGTTCCACAAACCCGAGCACCCATAACGCCCATCTAAATGCATGTATATTTTGTCGCTGGTAAATTCAAAACGATTCCACCATTATAGAATGCAACACCGCCGTATTATTCCCTCTTTGCTGTCGACGTGGGCGACCTTGTACTCATGATCAGAGTTTCCACCGTCGATGACAAGAGCAGCCAATCAAGGTCCTATGGTCGACATCTCCACTGGATCCGGGAGATCTGCGACCGCGGGCGAAAAGAACAAATCCCCGGATATTGTTCCACGAATAGTATATGCAGATGCGACCATCCAAAACAATATAACTATAACAGTGAACACCTAGGTGTGCATTAGCCTCGAAATCCACCATATTAACCAGAGGAAGTGGAACAAAACTTACAGTTCCGAGAACATCAAAGAACCTCGACGGCATTTCCTGTCCCAACGTTATGGTTGAGCCAGTGAAGACGCCTGTAGCAAATACGATACTCCACCAACCCATGTTGAACGGAGATTTTGATCTCCCAAAAGAAGCCAAGGCCCAAAATAGCCACGCAAGTCCAAATCCCCACATCAGAAGAGCAGTTAAAAAGCCAAACACATACACAATCTGACCAGCAGAAGGTATAATAGTGTTGGTCTCTGGAAAAACTGTCAATGCCACTCCGCCCATCTTCATGATCGCGAACCCTCCTTCACCGAGTGGACCCAGGGGAAGGAAAACCGAAGATATGACGGCTGGCGGAGGAAGTTTGTGCATCGTCAGACGATGGTAGTATAGCACCAACGTGAAAATTGCAAGAGGTACACCAATGCCCCAGAGGATATAGCTGACAATCACAGTCCAGAGAGCATGTGTAGGATTCGGTAAAGCGCCTGCGACCATACCACCAGTTGCTGCACAAATAACAGCTCCCACAATAGGCAGCAGCCATAGAGTTGTCACCGAAGCAATATCAGTCTTGTGAACAGACATTCTACATTATCGATTAGCCGACGAAGTAATTGAGATGTGGTATAATCAGAGACGTACAGCTGAAATGGAAGGTAGAAACAGACTGCCACCGACAACACCACTTCGATCCACCATAAGGTCCAAGCTAGAGTTACTGCCCAAGGACCCCAGGCTGGGACGCAAACGTCTATGATCATCTGAACGAGTATGCCAAGGCCCATAGGGCAGGTTCCCAGGAACAACGATTCGTTTGGGTGATTTAGCATGGCGGACCATATTTCGGGATAGAGTAGATATCGCAAAGCTGAGATGAAGCAGAAAAGAATAAATAATACAAGGTCGAGAACAAATATGATGATTGATAACTCGTACAACCATTTTCCGTTGTATGGCAATTTGAAGAGAAGAACCGCGATGATGCCGGTTCCCATGGTTATGGCGAACCATCTGTGGCAAAAAATCAGAAACTATGTCGAAGGTACGTCTCGATATCAAGGGAACTTACGAGGGAGTAAAGTTGCGAACTATTCTACGAAATCTTGACTTGAAGGTAGCGGGAGAAGGGTTCCCCGAATTAGGGTGTGCGGGCTGTTGGGTAACGGATGGACTCATATTAACTTGAATGATTTGAATGCTTGGAATACTGGCAGATGTGAGATTTTCTCTTCAACGATTTTCTGACTGCAATTATATACAATGAAGCGCCGGAGATACATTACCTCCGTCGGTGCTCATAGTAGCCGCTCTGCTCCAATACACGTTGCACAGAGCATCTGGGTTGGAAATCAGGAACACCCCACAAGGATGTTGACGGATGTGCCAGCACTAAAAATTGGAATACTGCAGTGTGGTAGGACAGAAATTCAGGCGAGAACGTTCTGCCAAAGGCGGTGTGCGTTTGCCGAAGCCGACCACACACCCACCCCCCTGCACCACACACCTCTAAACCTTCTCTCGCTAACCTTACTCATCCCCACACATTATAGTATCCCTCGCTCATCGTCACAACCAAGCCACCCCCCACATCCGTTGTACATAATGCGTACACCGACACCGACTCGTATCCGTTGAGGAGGGCAATCGAATTAGGTATAGTTCTGCACCTCATCCATCGGATAACTTTCCTGGGTCCCCAGCCGGAAATGCTCGGCACCACGGTGCTCGTTCGAATGCGAATGGACTACTTACGAAATAATTATCAAATCATTCATTTTCGCTTAGGGTGGAAGTTCGGCCAGGGTGGGATTGGGAGCAGAACTCGGGTATTCGATTTTGTCAGAAATAATGGTATGGTGGCACGTGAATTGCTGCTAGGGCCCGCTAGGTGATCCTGTATATATATGGTGTTTGCACCCTACTTAGCATCATTATCTGTACACATTGTACATTGTACACACATCACTGCAATCCCTCTACAATTGCATTCATTTATACGATTATTCCGCTGCCGATTAAGCTTATAACTTAACAGGTTATGAGCCCGGAATCGAACGCAAAACTATAAATCGTATAATTCACCTGGAGCATAGACACACCTCACTAACGCACACCTTACTAACGCACACCTCACTGTTGTAATGGCCTCTTCTTCCAACGATTCCACTACAGCTAAGGCTGAAAACACCTACTATTAGAGCAAGCAAGGAACTGTCACTATTCTCACTTTAGATAATTATCCATAGTTTAAAGTTATAGTCGTTTTAGCTCTTATAGTAGGAGGCTAGTAGAGGATTATTGCAGGCTAGTGGACTTGTATAGACGAAAACAAGGATACGTGGGATTAGGAAGCTAGTAAAGCTATTAGATTAATTAACAATTGCGTTATTTCTATTATTCGTTTGACATTTAGTTATTTCTAGTTCTTATAGCAAATCCGATTAGTTTATAAAATCACTTCAAGTTATATAATACTACAACTAACCTTATATTAGTTAATAACTTACGCAAGGAATTTGACGATTTTACATTTAATAAGTTAAAGGTTAAAATTATAAATAAAGTACTCGAGCTTTAACGATTGCAAACCCTACTTTCTAAGTTTACTAAGAGAGTATTAAATAAAGACTTGAAGTCGAAGCTTTTATTAGCATTGCCGAGCACTAATTACTAGCATAAAGTAAAGGTTAAAGCAATGGAGGATTAAAAGGATTTACGGGCCACGATTACCTTATTAATAGCGTATTAACGCCCGAAGCTTATTCTTACTGCGGCTAGTGCTTCTACTAGCAAAGAAAGCACTAATAAGGCTTAGGGTAACCGGAATGTTCGGAACAATTAATAAGGTAGTCGGGCAAGAGGTAAAGGGGGTAAAAATCGAGGTAAAGGTGGTAGAGGTTAAGGCTATAGGGGCTAAAACGAGTCACGTGAGGACAAGGACAAGGTTTAGAAAGACTATTTTAAGGACAAGTTATTAGCTAATTAATGTGCCTTTTGCCGGAAGAAGGGCTATTATCAAGCTAATTGTTTTGTTTATAAGAGGCTTTAAGCCTAGTATATAAAGGAGCAAGAGGATAAGGGCGATAGCAAGGCCTAGGGGAAGGCCCAAGCAAATGTAGCTATTGCTACTCGCATATTATCAAATCAAATCAAGGATGCAAGTTTCCTATACTTTACTATTTTATCGTACGCTATGCTATCGGTAACTAGTTATAAATATGCATTATATACTATAAATAAGGTTTAGTTATACCTTAATTTAGGGGCTACGCGACACTTTAGTGGCATAAAATTAGACTTTACCCAGCTAAAGCATTAGTCGGAACCCGAAGTTATATATATAGCAAATGGCCAAACAATAGAAGCTATTAGTTATAATATAATTTAATTGCAAACGAGCTATAGCAAATAACAATTTAAGAACGTATAGTACATTTTAGAATTTGGCAACACTCGATTAATCTCTATTTAAGAGCTAAATAAATCCGGCATATCGGTCGAATTTAAAAACTGTATTGCTATAGCTATTATAGCTTGTATAAGAGAAACGTTCTTCCGAGCTATTGCATACGAGGGTTTATATACACTCGAATTGCACTTGAAAACAGAGTATGCTAAGGAATTATATAATAACTAGTTAAACCCAAAGAATAAAGATGCTTAAATTAACACTTTACCAA
>Ga0302325_10034543_pt1 | contig 10344 bp, 7 predicted proteins | sample Palsa_T0_2_FD_201948 | JGI IMG/M metagenome (GOLD analysis project Ga0302325, IMG submission 201948) | Peat permafrost microbial communities from Stordalen Mire near Abisko, Sweden - Palsa_T0_2 | ecosystem: Environmental > Terrestrial > Soil > Palsa > Peat permafrost | place: Sweden: Abisko...
GAGACTTCGGGCGAGGTCGTCATCAACATCCTCAACGGCTTCCAGTTCGCCGGCAACGAGGTCCAGCACGGCGGTGACGGGAAGGTGCTCGTCTCCGACTTCAACGGCGTGCTCGACCTCATCACCTCGGCCTTCCGAGGCACGGTCTCGGTGCAGACCGGATCGATCCAGCTCGTGTCGAGCGCGCCCGTCACTTACGCGGGCGCATTCTACGGAGCCTCCGTGCACGTGGGCGCCAACAACACCGTGCTGGGGCTCCTGCCGTCGGTGCCGACGCCGCCGTCCACTCCGGCCATCTTGCCGCGTCAGATGCCCACGCCCCCGACGGAGGTCGGATGCTACGCGTACGTGCTCAACGCCTGGCAGCCCGTGGCGTGCGCGACCGAGGCGCTCATCGACTCGTTCCCTCATCCTGACGTCCAGGTGACGATCGACGGGTCGTCCCAGTCCCAGCCGCTCGTCTACGGCGAAGTCGGGGTGACGATTCCGCAGATCTCCTCGGAGAAGGACGTGATCCTCTCGTCGGGTCCATCGCTCAACCCGCAGTGCCCGGATGCCGGCCCGTCGACGAACTACGCGTTCAGCGTCCAGGCCAACACGAACACCTATACGATCCCCGCCGGCAAGATCGTCAACGGCGTCAACGAAGGCGGGCAGACTGGATGGAACCAGTTCACCATTCAATCCAACGGCACGACGAACATCATGTGCATCTGGGACATCGTGAGCTCGGTGAATGACGGTGGGAGCTACGGTCTGCACAAGTGCACGCCGACGTCGCCCATGCAGCCGAGCCAGGAGCGCCCGCTGCAGAACTTCGATCAGGGAAGCGTCGCCGGAATCGTCAATAGCAACGGGACGCTCTCGATCGTCGCTGCGCTCTCGTGGGTCGAGCCGGGCGAGCCGACTTACTACGCCACGGTCTACAACGACTACCTCGGTCTGGCGGGCCAGTGGACGAGCGTCGGGGGCGGCATCATCGGGCAGGGCAACTGCTCCCAGGCGCAGTTCGGGGGCGCCGAGGTCGTGACGCAGGTCGCCGCGTCGACGTGCGCCGGCGACACGCTGGCGACGAGCAACGTCTGCTCGCCTCCGGTGTTCGATCCCAATGCCGACGTCTTCCTGAGCGGCAACGGCACCGCGGAGTCGAACAACCTGACGAACATCGGACAGCCCAGCCTCGGCTGGGCCAACGCGGACCTCGCGGTGTCCAACGTGACCGCGACGCTGTCGGGCAGCTGCCTTGGCCCGAGCCACGCGTACGTGGAGGACAACCCGACCGACTTCGGCGCGGTGCCTTCCAACCTGGCCAACCAGGTCTTCTGGGAGAGCCCGGACATCTTCCTCGTGCCGCACGGCACCGTCGTCAACCTGACCTCGGTCTCGACCGAGACGCTCCTCGTGCCCGGGCAGCAGTTCGACATCTATGTCCGCGTCCACAACGACCTCGGTTGCTCCCCCGTCACCGGCGCCAAGACCCAGGTCTTCCTGGCCGACCCCTCGGCGCTCTCGGCGCAGTGGGACCCGATCACGAACATGACGTACGTCGGCGACAACATGAGCTCGACCGGCGTCACCGTGCCTGCGGGTGGCGAAGCGCTCATCGGGCCGCTCACCTTCACCGCGCCGGCGTCGACGACCGGGCACAAGTGCATCCTGGCGGACATCGAGGCGGACGGCGAGTCGCCGCCGACGAATACCTCGGCGACGGCCCAGTCGAATCAGGTCGCGCAGCGCAACATCCAGTTTGCGGGCGCGTGCGAATACCCGCTCACGAACGGGACGACGTCGAACGGCAACCTCGCGCTCACCTTGACGGTGACGCCGCCTCTCGGCGACGGTCCGGTCCTCACGGGTACGCCGGACGTCGAGGTCACTTTCGACGACTCCGACTCGAGTTGGTACAACGTGTGGAGCGCGCAGTTCGGCGTCGGCACGCTCTTCACGGTGACACACAACGCGGGTCCGGGAACCACGACGGTTCGCATGGGCGTGCCCGGGGTGACGCTCAACACGGTGACCCTGGCCGCCGGCGCGAGCCGAAACGTCACGGGCACCGCCTCGCTGTCTCCAGGGGCGCCCGCCGCGACGGTGCAGATCGCGGCAACCCTGACGGACTCGAGCGGCAACACGCTCGCTCAGAACGGCGGCTCGTGCAACTTCACGGCGCCGGCGCTTCAGTGACGGCGGCAGTGCGAAGCCAAGGTCGATGAGGTTCGGTGGCCACGCGCGTTCGAGGACGACCACGAACGCGCGTGGCCTTTCTGTCATGAGGAGACAGGTCACGGGTTTTCGGCTTGCCTAAACGAATCGAGAAGGTAGCGTTCACCACCATGCGAGCTTGGACTTCGCTCACGATTGTCGCAACGTCTCTCGCCGTGGCGTGCGGTAGCAGCAGCCACACTTCTTCGGAGCCTGGAACCGACGGAGGACTCGACGCCACCCACGAGGGCGACGACACGTCGGGCTCGGATGGCGCGACGGAGCTCGACGGAGGCGCGAGCGACGCGGGTGACGCAGGCAACGCCGATGGCGCGACGGATGCTGATTCAGCGTCCTCGTCCGATGCCGGGGGCTTCGCCTGCGGCAACATCGTCTGCAATCAGGACGAGGTCTGCGTGCACCAGGCCAATGGGTGCATGGTCCTGCTGCGAGACCGGGCGACCGCGCCCCCTCCCTATTGCTGGTCTCCGGACTCCGGGAGCACCCTCGTTTGCGATGAAGAGGGCGGCATCTCCGGCGTATTCGACACTCTTCCGCCAGGTACGAACCTGGTCTGCTATTCTTCGTGCACTTGAGGGGGGGACTCAGGTGCCTGCTCGTGGCATTGTCGTCCGTGGGAGCGCCTGGTGCGCGCTCGTCCTCGTCTCGGCCGCCGGCGCCTGTAGCTCGACCCACGCCTCCGACCAGACCGGGGACAACGGGTACGACGCGAGTCAATCTTCGTCCGGCGCGCCAAACAGCGATGCGAGCGGAAGCGAGGACGCGAGCGGTTCTTCGTCGGGGACGTTCATGGGCGGCAAGGGCGACGCATCCGTCGATGGCCCCGCCGGATGTATCGGCCTGCTGTGCGACGTGCCTCAGGGTTGCACGACGAGCATCACCGGGACGGTCTACGACCCGGCCGGCGCGAATCCTCTGTACAACGTCGTCGTCTTCATTCCGGTCGACCCGAGCGGGAACCTGCCCGCCATCAAGTCGGGCACCAACAGCTGCAACACGTGCGACGTCTCCATCGGTGACTACGTCACCGCCACCAACTCGCTTTCCGACGGGACCTTCAAGCTGACCGGAGTCCCCGCGGGCGAGAACGTCCCGATCGTGGTGCAGGTCGGCAAATGGCGGCGGATGGCCACCATCCCGACCGTGACGGCCTGCGCGAACACGGCCCTCCCCGGCTCGTCGATGACCCGCCTCCCGGCAAAACGCTCCGAAGGGAACATCCCGCAGATGGCGCTCGTCACCGGCGGCCAGGACAACCTCGGTTGTTTCCTCGAAGGCGTCGGGCTCGATCCGAGCGAATACTCCGCCCCGCACGCGGGCGGCCGCGTCGACATCTACCAGGGACTGCCGACGAGCGGCACGACGGTGGCTCCCGGTCTATCGCCGGGTGACGCGGGCACGGCGGGCGACTGCACGAGCGACAACCATGACTGCGTCTGGAATTCGAAGTCGAACCTCGAGTCGTACGACATGGTGCTCCTCGCCTGCGAGGGCGACACCTTCGATCCCGCCGAGTCGACCTCCCGCGTCACCAACAAGACCACGAGCTCGAAGACGGCGCTCCACGACTGGCTCGCCGAGGGCGGCAAGGTCTTCGCGACCCACTACCAGTACACCTGGTTCAAGAACGGTCCGCCCGACTTCCAGGGCGTCGCCGACTGGCTCGGAGGCAGCGGTGGCTACGACATGGGCGGCTACACGGTCGACACGACCTTCCCGAAGGGCAAGGTGCTCGACGAGTGGCTCGGCACCGTGGGCGCGTTGAGCCAAGGCCAGATCTATCTCCTCCAGGTGGGCGAGAGCGTCGGCGCGGTCATCCCGCCCACGCAGCGCTGGATTTACAACCCCGCGGCGGACGTGGCCACGGGCCTGTCGAACGACACGAAGTACATGTCCTTCCTCACCCCGATCGGCGGAATCCCCGATGCGGGCCCGAGCGACGCCGGCCCCTCGTACTGCGGCAAGGCCGTATTCAGCGACCTGCACGCGGGTGGAAGTCCGGTCGGGGCCATCCCGGGGGCGTGCGCCGGTCCGCCGATCTCGCAGCAGCTGAAGGCGCTCGAGTTCCTGTTCTTCGACCTGTCGGCTTGCGTCGCCAACGACAGCCTCGCGCCTCCGAACCCGCCGCCGTGGCAGCCGCCGGCGCAGTAGAGGCCACGCGGCAAGGGAAAGCCGTCCGCCCTGACTGTCTTCGACGTGTGGTTCCTCGCCCAGACGTTCGCGCTCGATGGGGCCGTCCTGAGCGCCGCGATGCGCGCGACCTTCGAGCGGCGTGGGACCGCTCTGCCGTAAGCCCTCCACGAGCGACGTGTAGAGGGTCGGCGCCGGGCATGGCACGCGAAGGGTCGAGGAGATCCGCCGCTCATGCCGACGAAGTCCCCGAGTTCACCGTTCTACCGTCCTCGCTGGACGGAGCAGGACGCCCGCAACGCGCTCGCGGCGCTGCAACGCTCTGGCAAGCCGGTGAGCGTTTTCGCGTCCGAGCACGGGCTTGATCCGCAGCGCCTGTACTGCTGGCGGCGCCGGCTCGGCAAGGCCGAGCCTACCACGTTCCAGGAGTTGGTTGTTCGGTCGGCTCCGGCGATCTCGATCACCGACAGCGACGCCCCGTTCGAGCTCGTGCTGCGCTCCGGCGTCGTCGTCCGCGTGCCGTCGTCGTTCGAAGCGGCGGCCCTGGAGCGCCTGCTCGAGGTTCTGCGGTCCAGCGCGTGCTGAGCCTTCCGCCGAGCGTACGCCTCTTCGTCGCGACGCAGCCGGTCGACGGACGCAAAGGACCCGACAGCCTGATGGCGCTCGTGCGAGACGAGCTGCGGCATGACCCGCTCTTATGTGGCGCGGCTGCATATGTGGCGTGATCGGCGCCTGCGCTGGCCTTGACGGAAGGGGCCGCGTGTCGCCGCCACATATTGCGTGATGTCGTCCCTCCGCAGCCGGAATGACTCCGGCGCCAAGTGGAGGTCAAGACATGCTCGAGTCATTTTTCAAATACCCTGGGGTCCTCAGCCGGATGCGCCGAGGGCCGCTCGCGGACCGCATCGACACCGTCGCAGAGGCCCTGACTCAGGCGGGCTACAAACGGGCGACGGCCAGGCGGTACCTGAGCCTCGTTGCAACTTTCAGCCGGTACGCGGCGCGTGCCGGGTGCGCACGACCGGATGCAATCGACGAGGCCCTGGTGGAGCGATTCCTCACGAGGATCCCGACCTCAGACGCAATGCGTTCGGTGGCGCGGAGCGCGCTTGGGCACGCCATTCCGCACGCGGTGCGCCGCAGTCCGATGCTGGAAAGGTGCGGCACCGCGGATGATCCCGACGCGCCGTTCCTCACCTCCTTCGACACATACCTGCAGGATGTACGCGGCCTGCAGCCGCGGTCTTGCGAAGGGCTCCTGCGGATCGCCCATGGCATGCTGCGGTGGTACCGAGCGCAACGACCCGGGCAGTTGCTCGCGGACCTGAGCGGCAGGGACGTATTGGCCTTCGTCGCCCACCTCGCCGCGACGTGCGTGGCCGACAGCACGCGATCCGGGGCCGTCTCCAGCGTCCGCACGTGGTTGCGGTACCTCCTTGGGCGGGGCGTCGTGCGCGAGGACCTCGCACGTCTCGTCCCGCGGGTGCCGCAATGGCGTCTGGCGCGCGTGCCCGTCCATCTCGGCTGGACCGAAGTGCGCGCTGTGATCGATGCAATCGACCCGGCGGAGCCCACCGGCAAGCGCGATCGAGCGTTGCTGCTCGTCCTCGCGACGACAGGCCTCCGGAGCCAAGAGGTGCGCCGTCTTGAGTTGCGCGACATCGACTGGCGTAAGGGCGAGCTTCGCATCCGCAGGACCAAGAGTCGTCGCGAGCGAGTCGTGCCGTTGCTCGAGGAAGCCGGCAGGGCGCTGGCCGAGTACGTGTTGGGCGGACGGCCCCGGAACGCATCCTCGACCGTCTTCCTTCGGCACGTACCGCCGGTGGGGCCGTTGCCGCACAGCAGTACCGTGTCCGCCATCGTACGTCGGCGGGTGGGGCGATGCGGTCTCCGGCCCCCGCGGGCCGGCGCGCACCTGCTGCGCCATAGCCTGGCCACGCATCTCGTTCAGCAACAGCGGCCCGTCAAGGAGATCGCTGACCTTCTGGGACACCGCAGCATCGACACGACGGCGATCTACGTGAAGGTCGCTCTACCCCAGCTCGCACGCGTCGCGCTGCCCTTCCCCGGAGGTGACACATGAGCGCCTTCGCCTCCGAGCTCGCAGCGAAGATCGTCGAGTACATCCGACTCCGCCGCTCGCTCGGGTATGTCTTCCAGGTTCAGGCCGCGACGCTCCAGGCGTTCGAGAAGTTCGTCAGGCGGTGCGGACACGACGGACCGCTCACCAACGAGCTCGCCGTCACCTTCGTGCTCGCGTGCGACGTGACGCCGACGATCCGCGCGCGTCGCTACGGCGTGCTGCGGCGTTTCGCGGAGTACCTCTCGGTCTTCGATGGACGGACCGAGGCGCTCGATCCGCGGGCGCTCCCGCGATCGCGGGCGATACCGCCAGCAAGGATTCTCAGCGACGAAGAGCTCACGCGCCTTCTCATGGCAGCGCGCACCGACGCCGGCGCGAGGTCGCTACCCGGATTTACGCTGCATGCAATGCTCGGCCTGCTCGCGAGCACCGGCTTGCGGTCCGGAGAGGCCCTGCGACTCGACCGCGCTGATGTCGACCTCGAGCGCGGTCTCCTCCAGATTCGTCGGACCAAGTTCCGCAAAGATCGACTCGTTCCCCTTCACATCACCACCAGCAGGCAGCTCCGTTCCTACGCGCTCGAGCGGGACTGCGCGTTCCCGCGGACGAAGTCGCCCGCCTTCTTCGTCAGCTCGCGCGGCCGGCGCTTGTCGCCCTCGACGCTCAGCACGGCCTTTCGTCAAGCACGCGCGCGCGCCGGACTGGACGGCGACCGACCGCGCGCGCTGCGGCCCCATGATCTACGGCATCGATTGAGCGTAAGAACTCAAGGGCGTTCGGACGGCGAAGAAGGTCACGTAACGCTCTTTCGCGGCCGTTGCAGCAACGTTGAAACGCGGACCCGATTGGTCGTCGAGGACGTACCGAAGTAACCGATCGTGCCGGTGGCCTCGCTCACTGCCCCTGGAACGGCACCGGAACCGGCAGGTCCATCGATACGGGGCGCTTCTTACCGACGTATTCACCCGAATACTGGAGGTAGTCGGCGTCGCCCCAGCATCGCGCCGTGCCGTCGACGCCGAGCATGCATGCGCGCCTGTTGCCGAAGGCGATCGAGGCCACGGGCCAGTCGGTGATACTGATGGGTGCGCGTCCCCATCGGGTCCACGTGTCTTTCGCAGAGCTCGTGAACCGACACGAAACCCGTCGCTGACCGTCGACCATGCACACGTGTGTATCGTCGGCGTACGCTGCGGATCCGGACGGCGTCGCCATGACGGCGTCGGACGTGGGATCGGCGCCCAGCTTGTCGACTCCGCCGTTGTCGGCGCCGCCCACGCAGATCCAGGGGCCGCCGCTCTTCCTCCCACAGAGGTGCTTCGGGTTGCGGCCCCAATCGACGACCTCGTCGACGTCCGGGATGGCGATCGTCCGCTTCGTCGTGACGTCAGTGCACTCGGCTCGACCGAAGTTGGAGAGGGCGCACAGGAAGTGCCCGTCGCCGTGCACTCTCCGGACCCCGTGCCGGACCGGCCATAGAATGCTCGTCATATACGGACTGTCGGCCGGGAGGTCCGGCCGAGGTCCGATCGTCGCGAACGCGATTGCGTCGTGATAGGGCCATTGGTTCGGAGTGAGCTCGTCCCTGGTGAACCCGGCGACGCCGCAAAAGAGGTCGCCTCTGGCATCGAGCACGCACGCGTGGTCGGCGACCATCGCAAGCGCACGTGCCCCGGGCACGGTCACCACGTGGTGGAAGGTGCCGTCCTCCCAGCGCGAGCACCAGAGCTCCCCATCGTGCTCGAGCGCACAAAGGGCAGTCTGCAGTTTGTCCTGGGAGATGCCGACATCCGTCGCGCCATCGAGGGCCGGGACCTGGACGGGCACCGTCGTGTCGGCCGACGTGTCCTGACCACCAAAGTAACCTGCCTTCCACCCCCAGCAGTAGACGTGTCCTTTGCTCGTGCTCGCACACGTGGCCAGTTCCACGGTCAGTCGGGTGAATCGCTCGGGCCCGTCATATCCCGGCGGTGAGGCGGAGGAGGTCGGGGCCGAGGTGCTCCCCCCGAGACCGCTGGCGAGTGGGGCCGAACGGCTTCCCGCGGCCTGGCCGACGACGTGGCTCGCGCAGCGGAATCCGGCCCCAGGGAACCCGCCCCCCGTGCGGGAGCCGAACGTACGACCGTGTTCGCTCATCTGATCGACCTTGCACGCGAAGCAGCCACCGCTCTCGGGCGCGTTGAGCAGGTCGGGCTCCGGGACGCACGGCTTGCCGGCGCACGAGAATTCCGTGCTCTCGCTTACGTTGTCGCTGAGATCGAACAAGCCGAAAGACTCTGGTGGATAGGACCTCACGGCATGGGTGCTCAAACCTTGCAGCCATCCGGTCACCAGAGGGTACTTGTCGCCCCAGGGATAGCGGTGGTGGGCCTCGCCGGCCTGAGCGGCATATTCCCATTCGTCCTCGCTAGGCAGCCGCTTGGCCTGCGCGACACAATAGTGCTTATTGTCGTTCCAGCTGAGGCAATTCATGGGGTGGAATCGACGGGTGGGATCCCCATAGTTGCAACCTTTCGACAGATCGGTCCCCGTCGGTGTCGGACACCGGCCCGCCGCGACGCAGCCTTCGTAGTCGGCGACGGTCACTTCGTTCCAGTCCATGCAAAAGGGCGCGATATCCACGTCGAGCACCCTTTGCTTGGCCTTCGGCGCCAGTCGAAGGATGCCCACCATCGGTGGGTCGGGCACGAGCTCGCTGTCCTCGAGGAGATGGCCCGTCCCGCCGCGGATGTACGCCATCCCCGGCGGGCAGCGCGGGTCGTTCGGGGGCAGCGGATAGCTGGGGCGATCGACGCGCAGGTACAAGTGAAGCGCGTAGGCGGCGCCTGCGAGCAAAAGGATCACGCCGGCGCCCACAAGGCCGCGGCGGATGCGAGAGACAAGCGTGGGGTTAGCCGGATTCACCGTCCGCCGTACAGGCGTACTCCGGCTTCTCGGCACGCGGAATCAAAAAGAGCAGCCCCGGATCAGCGCGCAGAGGTGGCCCATGAAGGACTCGAAGGCCGGGCCATCGTCGCGCGCTATAGGCTCGTTCGTGAAGCGGATGCTGTCGTACCACTCGAGGAGCGTGGTCGGATACCGGCACGTGGGAACCCAAGAGCTGGAGCTGGTAGCTCCGCAACGAGGCGCCCCGCCAGGTCACGAATCTGGTCCACCGCCGGCGATCTTCCCGCCCTGATCGAAGGCGTCGACGCCCGCGCCGAGCACCACCTCGGCCAGCTCCTCGGCCTTGCGCATGGCGAACGGGCCGCCGTCGAGGATAGCCCTGGCGAGAACATTCGCCCGATCGTCCAGGACGGCCTTGGCGCGCCCCTGGGCGTGCTCCCAGGCTTCCTCGTCCCGCCCCTCGGCGAGGGCTCGGAGCACGACCTCCACCGCAGTTGTCATGCGGTTGTCACGACACCCCATTTCCATCGAGAAATCCTGCGTTTCGGTCGAACTCCGGAGCCGTAGGTCGCAGGTTCGACTCCTGCGTGGCGCGCCCTGGTAAGTAGCGAAAGCTGCTTCGATCCCTCCGCATCGGGTCCGGGCCGGAGGGGCCCCATCGGTGCGTCGTGCAGCAAGGATGCAGCAAACGGCGGCGCGCTCGCCAGCGCGCGGGCGTCCTCTGGGCGTTGCGGGACCGGGGCGGGAGCGAAGCGCAGACGGTCGATCTCGGTCCGCAAGTAGCCGGGCTCGAGGTGCCCGTAGATCTCGGTCGTGATGCGCGGATCGTGGTGGCGAAGGATCCGCTGCACGGCCATCGCGTTGGCGCCCGCCATCATCAGAAGGCTCGCGGTCGTGTGACGCAGATCGTGAAAGCGGATCGGGCGGACGACCGGCGTCGGCCAGAGCTTGTGCTTGTGACTTGGGCAGCGGCGAAGTGCGTCGTTGTTGGCGCGCTCGCGGTGGGTGCAGTCCTTGTGGCG
>Ga0302325_10034544_pt1 | contig 10344 bp, 7 predicted proteins | sample Palsa_T0_2_FD_201948 | JGI IMG/M metagenome (GOLD analysis project Ga0302325, IMG submission 201948) | Peat permafrost microbial communities from Stordalen Mire near Abisko, Sweden - Palsa_T0_2 | ecosystem: Environmental > Terrestrial > Soil > Palsa > Peat permafrost | place: Sweden: Abisko...
TGAAGTTGCAAAGGTCTCTCTGCATATTGTCTTCCTACAGCGACATTGCAAAGGGTATAGTCGCACATGCCAGAGGTCTCAGCCGTTTGCAACACATGCGAGACACAGAAGCCCAGTTGGTCTCTATGGCTCTCAGAAGTCAAATGGACACGGTGACCGGGCATATTCGCAGAGTCGAAGGGCTCTTGAAGACCTGTGACTTCATTACTCAAACTGTTGGTGCTATTTCTGGTCTTGTATAAGAGGATTACACTCTAAAGAATGCAGATTTTCCAGCTCCAGGATTGTCACGGCAATGGTAAGCTTCAAGAGAAGCTACAACGAGCGGGAGATAATCTTGAAGACGCTTCCGCACAGTGGAGACATCTCATTTCACTCAACAAACGCCTTAACGAAGACTCCGGTGTCACTCGATTTGCAACAGTCATATCACTAGTATACGCCTCAGCAGGTGCGGTTGCTGTAAGTGTTGATCCTACATATGGATAACTCTTCCTGCTACTGTATATTGAATTCAAGCTAATTGACCGTATAACGTATGCAGGCAATATTCAACAGCAATCTAGTGCAAGCAAGTTCTAGCGAGACCAGCAAGCTCACCGTGAGCAAAGATATCTGGGTCTTTATTATATCCTCTGTAGCTTTGTCTTTCCTTACGCTACTTATTGTCTGGATCTTGGAAAGATGCCAGAAGAGGGAGCTACAGAATATTGCAGAGTGAAGTGAACCCATCAATGGCGTGACCTTAGCCATGATTGATGATACAAAAGAGCTTATTTGTAGTATAGACAGCAAGGCTAATACTCTCAAAAGCTGCAAGAGAAACAAACTAAAAAAACAATAGGGTCTCTAGCGTCAATCGACCTCCTCGATATCAATTTCAACATACCTTCCATGGGAAGGTGGACGGTATTGAAACCTATCCTTGATCTTCTCCAATCTCCGACGATAATCGCTGAATGACATCGAGGGTTCCGTTATATCCATATCAACATGCATAAGCAAATTCTCCCCCTCAACACAAAAAAGATTGCCGACATTGTGAATATCCGTGACCCTATCGAACAAAGTTGACCCCAACATCGTCATATGTTCAGGGAAAAAGCTTTCTCCAGCTAAGATATCAACAACTTCTGGGAGGCCTAATTTTATTGCCATTTCAAGAGGACTGACTCCTTCATGATTTTGATTGTTGATGAGGTCCATTTGCCTACCAGTCGGATGATCCAAGATGCGTCTAATGATAAGTAGGAGAGTTTCCATTGAGCTGGTAATTTTGTTTGCTGCCTCTCTGAATGCTCGAAGTACCAGAAGGTGAAGTACAGAGTTGCGTCTCCCAATTTTCACGCCAAATATAATAGAGGCACCCTTGTCTAAGAGATATTGGGCGACGGCCCAGTTCAATTTGTCCAGAGCGTTCGCAAGTGGCGTCCGGCCGTCCACATATCTCCAGCGATCAGATAATGCACCATCTTCTAGTTGTATGTCTGCACCAGCATCCACCAATAGCTTAACCTTCGAAATTTCGCCTTCAATCATGATATATCTGCTCAAAGGAGTCATGCCTAGGCATGGGACATTGATATCATCCGGATGTGACGAAATCAATACCTGCATCACCTCATCAGGGGCGAACCAAAAGCATGCGACTGAAATTGGTGTCATCCTTAGTGTTGTACCGCCGCAACTTTCGAGGAACTTGATTACCTCGCATGTCTTATGAACCTGGCCCCACGCGTTAGACTTTGCGATGGCCAACCCGAGAGCTGTGTGATCCAATGGACTGTCGCCATGAGTCTGATTAATATCAGCACCTCGGCGAAGTAGTTCCTGGATGAGAGGCATCTTGTATGAAACCACCGCTCGATACAAGAGACCATACAAGAGATCCGTGTGCACTGTGTGCTTTTGAGGAACGTGATATGAACACAAATTGAAATTCGTAATAGTGTCAATTAGGTCAATTAGGTCATGGTAGGCTTTATCGACGAAAGCTCCATGAATCATCCATCGTTGAAAATCTGAGAGGGTATTATTGCTGCCGATGGCAACACACAGCTCCCTTTTCACTTCAAGACTGAGGGAGTGGTGACAATTGGTGTACGAGAGGAGGTAGTTTGCTGTTTGAGGACTTACAGCATGCATGGCTGAACTGAGGTGCGTAATGAAAGTTGCCAAATCATCTGGTTCGATAATCTTATTTTCCAGCAATGCTCTTATGGCAGGCTGGTTTTGACAGCCAATAGCCCATCCCAAGGGAGTTCCCTCAGCCACTAACCCAAGCTCGTCCAAAAAAGCTTGAGACTCGGCTTGGCGAAAGCATTTACGATCTCTGCTATTGCTCACAATCGCAGCCGCCACGCTGCTAATATCTTCTTCGGGAATGAGTATTAGCCAATGGAGTGGTGAGGTACCATTGAAGTCATTCAAAGATGAATCAGCGCCATGCTTCAGCAACAGTCGGATAAGTTCCACTTCGGCACAACGACAGGCAAGATTCAAAGGCGTTATCCCAACCGGGGTATTTATGTTGATATTGCATCCAAGTTCTATAAGCAGCTCACACGCCGTGTAAGAACCAGCGAGTACCGCTTGGTGAAAGAGAAATTGATCGTCCGCGTAAATCTTGAACGCTTCGTTTCCCATTGCATGATTTTGATCATTGATCCAAGTTGACAGGTATGGCATAGAGTCGACTGTTGGGAGACCTTGTAGCGATCGAATTGCATCTGCCCGAAGTACTCGAGGCCAGAAAATTTGAACAGCTGCGCAGTAATAGTCCTGGTTCGGCAACTCGTCCAATTGCGCTAGGACTTGGCGAAGCGTCTCATCCTTCGGTCCACAACGCAGTACAGAAGGTAGCTCTACGTGGTTTGCTTCAAATACACGCCTGCCAACAACAAAGGCAGGAGAGTACCCTGACTCAGCTGAAGAGACGATGTACTCTAGGGCTTCGTCTACACTTTGTACTTCTCGGTGGGCGTATCCGAGGGAGTAGCATAGGAAAATATTGAAGGCCGCTCTGCCCCTCTCTTCTTGGACCTTTGAGTTATCAACGACATATTTGAGTTCTGACCATACCCTAGGACCCAGGACATCATCATAGATCGTTCTTGACCGGGTTTCGAGTTCTAGAATCTTCGAAACTGCGTTAGCTACCATGATTGCATACTATGGATGTACTGGTTAAGTGATAAAATAAATCAACTTTGATTTTGTCTTCCCTTCTTCCCCTTTTTTCCCTTCCTCGCTTGCTTTTTCTGCTTTACGCTGCTTCTCTTCCTCCTCTACTTACTTCGAGGGATTTGATCGCACAGCACTTGTGTGCGCACAGGTATATCTGGACCAAGTTTTGTATAAATGGATAGATGCCTACCGAGTATGAACGCTCTGGGTGGTTTATGAGTGGTTTAAAATGCTCCGCTAAGAGTGGCGCGTCTTCCCTACAAAGTAGCGGTAGGGTGAGTAAGGAGTACAATTGCTGCGGAATACAGCAGAAGCATACCTTGTTTCCTGTAAAAGGTTTCGAACTTCCAACCACCCATTTTGGAGTCTTTTTAAAGGCGAGATCGCTAACGTGATCTCTAATATCTTCCGACAAATATCTAGCAAGGGAGCAGAAAATCGCCATGCCTTTGTTAAAACTTCGATGGCCAAAATTGATATCTCGTCTTCTTCAGAAACAGACAATTAAGCTTATGACTGAGTGAATAATGTCCGGCTACTACGTACCTGACTGACTGCCCAAGTTGATGCGGTTGATCAATCGGTCGGCTCCAGGCAGGTCCCCGTAGAATCTCACTGCCGCAAAGACCTCCAGCGTCAAGAGACCGAAAGCAAAGACGTCACATAACCAAAGCTCTGAAGATGCTAGGGTCTTCCCAGAACCACCTATCTGCCTCTGAACCTCCGGGGCGTTGTAGAACCTGGTACCAGTATATGAATTATGTTCTGTACTCTGAGGAGAGCGGTCGAAGTCTGCAATTTTAACCACGAACCCTGTCACTTCCTCCTCATAGACAAGAACATTGTCAAGTTTGACATCCCCATGGACAATTTTACAGGCGTGGAGAAATTGTAAGCCTGAAGCGACATCGCTGCAAACCCTTAACTTTTGCTCGTCTGACAGAACCTGCAAGGAGAGAAAAGATCTAGCATTTCCCAGTGTTGCTAATTCCATGACAAGACTTGGCACAAACCCCCCAGACAGAGACCCCCACGAATACGCTAATAGCGTTGCAATGTTCGGGTGCTGTCGAATGGACGGATGTGATAGGATTTCGACTTCGAATAGAATCGATCTAAGTCGATGGCAGTGTTCATCGTCGATTGCTAGATCTGCTAAAGCTCTTGGAATTGATACCTTTGCTGTTTTGATTGCAACAGCCTTCCATTTGTCCCTTAGCCCGCTATAGTTCGATGGGGTGCCCTTAGTAACCCTGTACGTAGCACCCTCTCCTAGAAAGTTGGATTGATGCTCCGCGAGAAAAGCCGTAGAGAAATTGAATAGGTCGAGGTCTTTGACATTGCGGCTAGCTGTGGTGCGAACGAAACTGGTCAGAAGACACAGCCCTGGAGATGGGGCCAAGAAATCGGCTTTCTGAATTTGATTCGAGATGCTTCTTGATATCTCCAACGAGCTGGAAATTGGCAAACGGGGTTTGGCCCACTCCAGGCTATCACTCTGATCGCTCGCCATCGCCCATTAGCAGTGTTGATTAGAAAGATAGGATTCAGTGCTTTTGCTGAATCCTTTGTCGACGGTGTCCATCAGAGGAAGAAGAAGAGGCGAGCTCTGGTGCCTTCAAGTCACCCGATTCACCTGCCACGTTGACTGCGTCTACGTTCGTGGCATTAGGTAGTGGCGAGGCCAAGAGAAGCGAGAGAATTGTCTAGGACAACGCTAAGCCCGGAACGGAAAGAAATGAGGCAGTATCACGTGAGGCAAAGGCATTCATTTCTCCAGCCTCAAACTCTGCCTGTGTAAGGTAGCAGATCCTTCCCAGCCCCTATCTCTCACCATCCATGATTATATCCTTTTCGCACTACCTTCATCACTTTCGATTGCATTTATACCTTCTCCAGGGCTGTCAGCCAGAATGGAGGACGCCTTGGTCTGTCTTCATAGACACCTTGAGTCCTGCCGAAGGCGGGCTACTTCCGGTCAAGATTTTTTCATCTATGAAGACCTTTCTAAGAGAATTACTACTGTCCTCATCGCTGATGTAATACATCAGTCGGTTTCTGGAGTGCGCGATCATCGTCTTTCAATAACAGCTGAGCGTATCAGAGATAACGGACTGCGAATTTTCTGCATTCTCATTGTCATTGACCATGTCGATCAAATCATCAACTTCCTCGCCCATCAGGCCATGGACGATAGACTTCCTGTCAGAACAGTGGGCGAGCTCTGTGAAATTGCACCAGACCTAGACCACGGACAGTTCATGGCAGTACAATGGCAATTCGTTCCATGGGTCTTTGAAAACCATTCGATTCATGTCATTCTGCCTGATAAGATTGTCCTTCCATTCCTGGAAGAGGAACTCATAGCCGAAGGTGCGGGAGGAACCGTCAGTAAAATAAGCATACCTCGGACTCTGGAGCACATTTCGGAGTCTGAATATGTACGTTCCGTGTTCGCTCCTGTTCGTTAATGGATACACCGCTAACCAAGCAGAGCGAGGAGACGATTACACTTGTGCGGAAGGTCATCAAAACGAAGAAGCTGACTGTAGTCACAAAGTACCCACCTCAAGATGAAATAGAATGTCTAGAGCTCTATCATTCACTTCAACATGCAAATATTATACCATTCCTTGGAAGCTATACCCTCGGGGATCAACATTTTCTACTCTTTCCATTCTACCCTATGGACCTGAATACTTTTATGCGACAAGAAGTGCCATTCGGCGAATTTGGAGATATGTCTATCTTCACCGCAGCCCTGGTTGGGCTGGCGTCAGCCTTGCAGAGTGTTCACGAACTCAATCGGCGCTGTAATTTGACTCCAGCTTTCATCACAACATATGGCTACCATCACGACATCAGACCCGCCAATATCCTTGTGACAGAAAAGAGTTTCGTGCTCGCGGATTTCGGACTTGCCCGTCCCACGCTTCCCGATCAAGAATGCTCGACGATATGGATAAAAAATATCGGACACTACGTGGCACCGGAATGTATGAGCCCGGAGCTGAAACCGCAGCAAGTAGGACGCAGCTATGACATTTGGGCTTTTGGATGCCTGCTTACAGAACTCGCAACATACATGGAACAGGGAGCTAATGGAGTGTCAGAATTTCGTTCACAAAGGATAACACCGTATTTCCATGACCTGCCATTTATCAATGGCTACTTCTTTCAGGGAAATTCTCTAAAGGAAGAAGTCTCGCGGTGGCTAACTAATCTAATTCGTGAACCTCGTTTTCGAGTTACTTCCTCTTTGGTAGCATTCAGTATGCATATCTTGCAGGATGATCAACGCCGCCGTCCCGATATTGGAAAATGTGTTACCTACCTGTCCTATATCCACGCGAAGCAGTCCTTTCATACCGCTTGCTTATTGCTAGACGAGCTTCTGTCGACACTCTCCTATCCCCAGTACAGCAAGGTTGTTTCAGCCCATACCATGACGGAATTACAAATGGAACTCAGCAAGCTTAAAGCCTTCGGTGCAGTTCTCCAGATGGAAAGTGACGCAGTTCTTGACTCCGAGCTATTTTCTAACCAGATGTTTGCGAAAATCGTGACAGATTGCCTCATCTTAATTTGTGGCAAACTTCGCCAGTCTCGAGACACACTTAGAGATCATAAGAAGGCGTGGCTCATTTCTCAATCCCACTTTGGCTCTATTGGTCAATCAATGGTACATATCATCAACGAGTCTTTTCGGCAGCAGGTTCGCGAGCTGTGTGAGTCTCTTCCGGCGCCCGAACAGCAGTATCTAGACAGCTTATGGCGCAAATATCTGCTCGACGACTGCAAACGCAAGAGCTCTTTGGAAGCCGTCCAGTACAGCGTCAATACAATGCCACAATTATTCACCCCTATGGCGCTTCACATGAAGATAGAAAGGCTGGAGCAAGCCCTCAGGCGGCAAATTGATGTCACAGATTCGATCGACCGAAATCTCATTCTCGACCGGTCAGAAGTGCAGTCCGTTCGCTCCTTTGGCCGCAGTCATAGTCTCGGTGTCTACAAACGAAGTCAAGTTCAGGTGGGCGTTGATTTTACTATCGCGCAACCCAGGCAGGAAAGGGTCCTGATTGAGTGGATATACATTTCGCAAATAAGTGAAGAAGAATCGCCGGATGAGAGAATTGGCAAAATTCTAATCCTCGCTGGACTCCTGAACTGCTCCAAACCAACTAGCTTTCGTGTTCTGGACTGCGCTGGTGTCATTCCTCCGAATGAGATCGATGACCCGCGATATGGTTTCGTGTATACCTTTCCACCTGGGGCCAACGCGGAAGACTCAAGGGAACCTTTTACATTGCGACAGCTCCTTTTGGATGACACGCTCCGATTTTCACTGGACGATAAGTTCAAAATCAGCAAAGTCCTCTCAAGCAGTGTTTTCGAGCTCCACTGCCATGGATGGCTGCACAAGAATATTACGTCAGACAACATCGTTTTTTTCCTTCAGAATAAGGAGAACAATAAAGGACATGCTAGTCCCTGCATTCTCGATAGTGGACCGTACCTCATTGGATTCCATCACAGCCGCCCCGAGAGCGAGATATTCTACTCCGATATAAATAGCGCCGAGAACAACATTGGTAATTTATTTTACCAACATCCGAAATATGAATACAGTAGGAATCGTTTCAAAAAGGTAGATGATTACTACAGTCTCGGTATAGTGCTTTTGGAGATTGCGTTTTGGAAAACATGCCATGATATGTGGCAAAGTGGGCGATACAAATCCCTGGACCGAGACGCATTCAAAGAGAAGTTGGTTGAGAAGTTTGTACCTGGCTTGGCTGCGGTAATGGGAACCGCTTACAGGGATGCTGTCTCGATCTGCTTACGCTGGGAGTTTAATGCTGACGACAATGAGCGAACATTCTCGCAGGATACTGACTCGCATTTCTTCCGGCAGGTTGTGCAGAAATTAGAAGCGTGCCATGTTGGTTAAGTCTATATATAGTCACTCGATTTATAACAGGTGACTATCACACGCCAACCCTGACATGATTAAAACTTGTTCTGCTCGGAAAGGTGAGCAGAGCTGCTTTACCGGCGGGGTTTGGGTGAGTCGAAGGTCAGAGCGATGGTGGATAGACTAGCGTCGAAGGCGGATTGTACGTTTGTGTCGTAATTAAGGTAATTGCTATAGGAGTTATATGGAATTTTCTTTACAGATATAGCGATGCAATTGGCGGGCTTACTCATCGTCCCAGAGTACAGCTAGAGTAAAGCGAGGCATTGCTGGGTCAGGAAGAGGTGATGTTAGCTGCTCTAAGGTGATCGGTAACAAGACGACGAGTTGATGGGTTTGGGGTAATGAAAACAAAAAAATGTTATTAGCGAAAACCAATTTTCATGCCTAATAAATTATCTTGATCACCTTAAACAATATGAGGAGACATTTTCTGAGTCCAGATATTAAGGTGAAGGGCAAGAGAATCGTCCAGCTTACTAAGATCAATTTATCCATTATCAGAACGCGAATCAGCAAGCTCCCATAATATTGAATCTGCTGTTATACTGAAATGCCCAATTCTCAGGACGCAATTTAGAACAGACGTTAGGAACCTTTCAGTTGAAATGGACTTTCGTGGAGTCCATTTAGGTTTGCAGGATTTGTCAGCAATCCTTCTGGCAAAAAGGAAATTGTGCCCAATAAAACCACGAATATTTCCTACTCGTACGCCGACTCCAATTCTGCCTAATAAGGCACCACCGAATCCACCTTTAACTCTTTATCCTGAGGAGATTCCGTCTAGGAAAGTAACAATTTTCCAAGCCCACCACTCAGAGTGCAGAGATCTGCCGAGGAAGCTGCTTGTGATTGGAGCGCTTCAGGCGAGGGCTCGAAATTGCGGGGGACTATGTTCATCCCTATTCATCCGAAAGCCGCAATTACATACTTTTCTTCTGGAAGAGGCTCCGCATCTCCGAAAAAGATATTATAATACCATCTCGTTACTCACGGTAAGTACTGAGGTTTGTAGCGCATTTGCTCCACGTCAACCGACCATCACTAAGTTCTCCTTGTTCCTCATCTCAATGATTTCACGATTTTCATTCGAGCAGATCCTTCTGCCATTCTTCTCATTTATAAGTCTAACCCACGAAAGTCTGTCTCCGCGACTGAATAATGGTCTAGCAATTACACCACCAATGGGGTGAGTCTCCTTTTCCCTGCTGCCAATCCAAAATTGATAAGAGTTGTAGATGGAATTCCTATAACCATTATTCCTGCGCCCCAAATGAGACCATCATCCATTCAAATGCACAAGCTCTTGTAAACCTTGGTCTACAGGCTCTAGGGTATCACTACGTGACTGTGGATTGCGGATGGACCCTGCCGAACAGAACTGCAAGCGGCACATTGACGTGGAATCCAACAAGATTTCCAAGTGGGTATCCTGCCTTGGCTAACTTCATCCATGGTCTTGGTCTGGGATTTGGAGTCTATCAAGATGCAGGCCTTCAGACTTGCATGACAGGGGAGCCGAATCAAATTGGAAGTTTATGTATGTACTTCACAATATCCCAGATGTGGGGATGCTAATTTGCGTCAGTTCACGAAAGTATTGACGCTGAGACATTTGCCTTATGGGGAGCAGATCTAGTGAAATGTAAGATGATCGTTCTTCTACACAGCAAAATCTCATGCTTTCAGATGACGACTGCTATTCAGAAGCAGCAACTGGTTATCCCAATGTCGACTATACGCCAGTGGTATCGCCTTCGGGTCGTTACGCCAACATGTCTTCCGCAATTCTTGCAACCAAAAGACAAATTCTCTTCCAGATTTGTGAGTGGGGCGTTGATTTTCCTGCATTGTGGGCCCCCGCACTGGGCAACTCCTGGCGCGTCACAAACGACATCATCCCATACTATCGCACGATCCCTCGAATTTTGAACCAAGTAGTCCCTCAAACTCAGTTTGCGGGTCCGGGTCATTGGTTAGACCTCGACATGCTTGAGGTTTGAAATGGTGTATTTACAACCCCGGAGGAGCAAACGCATTTCTCGCTTTGGGCTATTTTGAAGAGTCCATTGGTCATCGGTGCGGCGTTGAAAGATGCTTACACCAGTATTCCCCAAGCTTCACTAGCTATCCTAAAGAACAAGGATATCATTGGGTATAACCAAGACAGTCTGGGTGTC
>Ga0302325_10034546_pt1 | contig 10343 bp, 9 predicted proteins | sample Palsa_T0_2_FD_201948 | JGI IMG/M metagenome (GOLD analysis project Ga0302325, IMG submission 201948) | Peat permafrost microbial communities from Stordalen Mire near Abisko, Sweden - Palsa_T0_2 | ecosystem: Environmental > Terrestrial > Soil > Palsa > Peat permafrost | place: Sweden: Abisko...
CGCTTTTGAGACCTGGGTGTTCCGGTAGGACCGATTTCTCAGGAGAAACCCAGGTCTCAAAAGCGAGACCTGGGCCACCCACTCAAAGTCTGGAGGTTGCAGCGTGTTTTTCGACAGAGCGTACCCGGATTTCCTACTTTGCGCTGCTAGCGACGTCCACTTGTGCGGCTCTCCGTAGAGAGAGCCGCATGCAGATCCTCAACGCGACGGGTCTCCACAGGAAATCCGGGGGAGCGCAGCGGAAGGGCCTGCGATTCTTTTCCCCGGAACTTTCGCTGGCAAGGTGGCGGGGAGAAAGCCGAAAAGCGCGCCTACTCTTTCGTTTTAAGCAGGTGGGCGTTGTCGTGGAGAAATTTTTCTATGTCGTCCTTCATGCCGAGCACTTTGGTCCATTGCTCTTTGTAAAGTGTCACCGGGAACCGGCCTACGCCGTACAGCGATAGCGCCCCCTTTTCGCTCACTTTTAAACTCAGCCCACGCACACTCTTGGTTTTGAGTTGATCGTTTTCCGCACGCAACCTCTCCAGTTCCGCTTTTAAATCATCGTCAGACATGATGCACGCTCCTGATCTGAAATCAGTCTAGCCTAATTAGACGCGGCATAATACGGGCCGGGGGATTTACCATTCCGTATGCCTCGTTGCGACACGCTTATCCGGAATGCGCGCGTACTAGATGGGAGCGGAGCTGATTCTCAGACCGCAGATGTCGCTGTCGATGCCGGCGTCGTCTGCGCCATCGGGCAACTTTCCCGTTACACGGCCAAACAAGTCATCGAGGCAGACAGACGGGTGCTTGCGCCCGGCTTCATCGATGTCCATACGCATGACGACACTACCGTGATCCGCAATCCCCAGATGATGGCGAAGCTGTCACAGGGTGTCACCAGCGTGATTGTCGGCAACTGCGGTATCTCTGCAGCGCCGGTACGGTTGACCGGAGCGCCTCCCGACCCAATGAACCTCCTGGGAGAAGCCGACGCTTTCCGTTATCCCACTTTCGCCGCGTACGCAGCGGCCGTGGATGCAGCCCAGCCGGCAGTGAACGTGGCTGCCCTGGTCGGCCACACAGCTCTGCGCAATAACCATATGGACCGGCTCGACCGCGCTGCCACCGCGGATGAGGTCCGGGCTATGCGCGCGCAACTGACCGAGGCTCTCGACCACGGAGCATTGGGCTTGAGCACAGGGTTGGCGTATTCCTCCGCCCGCTCCGCTCCCGCAGAAGAAGTCCTGTCGCTGGCTGAGCCGCTTGCGGCCGCCGGCGCCATCTATGCATCGCACATGCGTACCGAGGCCGATGAGATTCTTTCCGCCATGCAAGAAGCTTTCTCCACCGGCCGGAACAGCGGCGTGCCGGTTGTCATTTCCCACCTGAAATGCGCCGGCATCGCCAATTGGGGCCGTAGTGAAGAGGTCCTGCACGCGTTAGACGCTGCACGAGCCGAGCAACCGGTGCAGTGCGACTGCTATCCCTATACAGCGTCTTCCAGCACCCTCGATCTCCGCCAGGTAGATGGCCGCGTGCGCATCATCATTACGTGGTCCACGCCTCATCCCGAAGTAGCCGGCCAGACTCTGGAGCAAATCGCTTCTGCCTGGGGCACAAAGCAGGTGGAAGCAGCTGCTCGCTTGCGGCCCGCAGGAGCCATTTACCACAATATGTCTGAAGAGGACGTTCGCCGCATTCTGCAACATCCGGCAACCATGATCGGATCGGACGGTTTGCCAAACGACCCCAGGCCGCACCCTCGCCTCTGGGGAACCTTCCCCCGGGTGCTGGGGCATTATTGCCGGGACCAAGGCATTTTCTCGTTGGCGCAGGCAATTCACAAAATGACCGGCCTGCCGGCGCAGCGCTTCGGATTGGCGGGACGAGGACGAATCAGCGAAGGCGCTCACGCCGACCTGGTGCTGTTCGATCCGGAAACTATCAGGGATACGGCTACCTTTAGCGACCCCATCTGCCACGCGGAAGGAATCGCTGCGGTATGGGTCAACGGCGTCCTGGCGTACAAAGATCGGGATGCCACGGGACAACGAAGCGGCCGGTTTCTACCCCGCGACGTGAGCGCCTCTTGACCCCGGTGCTCGACACCCACGGCCTCTTTCTGTTGATCGCTGCCGCCAGTGCAGTGATCGGGCTGGTCCTGCTCATTGCGGTAGGCAAGCTGAACCCTTTCCTTTCCCTGGTTCTGGTTTCGCTCGCTTTGGCGGCCGCGACCGGAATGCCTTTGGGGAGCATCGTCTCCTCTTTCGAAACGGGCACCGGCAACACGCTCGGCCATATCGCAATCGTGGTTGGCCTGGGCACCATGCTGGGCAAGATGATGGCAGAATCCAGGGCGTCGGACCGCATCGCGGAAACCCTGATTCAGCTTTTCGGCGAAAAGCGCGTGCCCTGGTCCATGATGTGCGCAGGCTTAGTGGTCGGTCTGCCGGTCTTCTTTGAGGTCGGCTTCGTGCTGCTTGTTCCCATCGCTTTTACCGTGGCCCGGCGAACGCGCACGTCGCTGATTTTGGTGGGCCTCCCGATGGTGGCGGGCCTCTCCGTGGTTCACGGCCTGGTTCCTCCGCATCCTGCAGCCATGCTGGCGGTTACCATTTTTCACGCCGACGTGGGACGGACGATTTTATATGCGCTGTTGATTGGCATTCCCTCCGCAATCATTGCCGGCCCGATATACGCCCGCTTCATCGCTCCCAGGATCGTGCTCGATCCTCATAACCCGATGGCGGAAGAGTTTGCCGAGCAGCAGCTTGACCGCCCTTTGCCTGGCTTTACCATCTCCATGGCCACCATTTTGCTGCCGGTTCTGCTGATGCTGCTGGGTAGCTGGGCCGGCGTGCTGACCACGCCCGGAAGCCGCGCAAACAAGGCGCTGCTTTTTGTGGGCAGCGCAGATATCGCATTGATGGTTGCCGTCTTGATAAGCTTTGTCACCCTGGGCATCATGCGTGGTTTCAGCCGGGAAACGATCTTGCGATTCACCAATGAATGCCTGGCGCCGACTGCCATCATTACCCTGTTGATCGGCGCGGGCGGCGGGTTCGGTCGAATCCTTCAGGATAGCGGTGTGTCGCAGGCGATTGTCTCCGTCGCCCTGCATGCTCATGTCTCGCTGCTGCTGCTAGGCTGGCTGGTTGCCGCTCTGATTCGGTTGGCCACCGGGTCCGCCACGGTGGCCTTGACGACTGCGGCTGGTATTGTTGCTCCCATCCTGGCCCACACCCCGAGCGTGCGTCCCGAGTTATTGGCCATTGCCACCGGCGCGGGCTCGCTCATCTTCTCTCATGTGAACGATGGAGGGTTTTGGCTGGTGAAAGAGTACTTCAACATGAGTGTGATCGATACCATGAAGACCTGGTCTGTCAGCGAGACCCTGATTTCGATCATCGCTTTACTGTTGACGCTGGGGCTGGCGACGGTTATCTAAAATTGTCACTTCCCTGGTAGCGAAACTGACAGAGAAGCGCTATAGGTCACTGTTGTTTTCCTTGGCGGGGTTGGAAACGCCGCGGAAAAGTAATGGAAGGCTCGGATAGCGAACGGATTTTTCGACGACACGTGGGTTAGCAGGAAATTGTCTATACTTGCCAGCACGGATGAAATGTCAAATCGCTAAATCTCTGACTCCGCAATTTACGTGCGAATGCTTACGGCCTTTGTCGCGATGTCCCGCAGCTCGCAGCCTGCATCTGTTTCTCCTGTTCACTCTATTGTGCGCCTGCTCCTGGCCTCAATCGCTTGCGATCAAGCGCGTGACAGTGATTGACGCTACTGGCCGCGGCCCCGAGCCTAACATGACGGCCATCGTTGATGGCGATCGCATCGTTGCAGTTGGTCCATGGAGAAAGACACATATCCCAAGAAAAGCCGTTGTCGTCGACGGCGCAGGCAAGTTTCTCATCCCTGGCTTGTGGGATATGCATGTCCACGGCGCGTCAGACGCCCGCGCTCCCTGGAGCCACCTTCTTTTTCTGGCTAACGGAGTTGTGGGCGTCCGTGACATGTCAGGTCCGCCTGACGCCCATGTGTGGCGCGCTACGCAGGCTTCCAACGAAGATCCATCGCCAACCGTCTACCTCGGCAGTCCCATCATCGATGGTCCAAATCCCGTCTGGCCCGAATCCATTGTTGTCACCGATGAAGCGCAAGGGCGCGAAGTAGTGAAACAACAGCGGGAGCGTGGCGCAGACTTCATCAAGGTCTATAGCAGGTTATCCCGGAGCGCCTACTTCGCGATCGCCGACGAGGCCAACAAGTGTGGTATTCCATTCGAAGGGCATGTTCCGGAATCGGTGACCGCGGCAGAAGCATCCGACGCCGGCCAGAAAAGCATTGAGCACCTGACAGGCGTAGCTGACGGCTGCTCAAGAGAAGAAGAATCGATCCTTTCTGAGTTGCAGCGACAAGAAGCGTTGTTCCGGGCGCCGCGCGCGACCATGGCGCAAAAGATAGACTCAGGGAAAAGCATCATTCGCCTCAACATGCGCGTCGTTGAAACTTTTGACGAAGCCACCGCGCAGTCCTTGTTTGCGCTGTTCCTGAAGAATAGAACCTGGCAATGTCCCACCCTCACTTTGCTGCGAGCGCAGATCGACGATCCGCTGCTCGCGAATGACCCACGTTTGAAATATTTGAGCAGAGAGGTGCGAGCGAAATGGGATGCCGGTTATTACAAGAACGTTCCTCCCGAGCCTCGAGCCGCAATTGTCAAATTGAGTAGGCTTCAATTTAACGAATCCGTGAGGCTTGTAGGGCTCATGTACCGGGCGGGGGTCCCCCTCCTCGCCGGCACTGACGCCATGAATCCGCAGTGCTTCCCCGGCTTTGGCATCCATGATGAGCTCGCGCTGCTGGTCGATGCTGGATTATCTCCGCTTGCCGCACTCCAAGCCGCCACTCGAAATGCCGCTGAGTTTATGGGGCAACTTGGCCGTCGCGGAACCATTGAGGTTGGCAAGACTGCCGATCTTGTTTTACTCGACAAGGACCCGCTCGCCGACATTCATAACACGCGTTCGATTCAAGCGGTTGTGCTCAGGGGCAAGCTTTACCAACGCGCAGCGCTTGATGCGATGCTGGCGAAGGCGCAGACGCTAGCGAGAAGTCAGGATGCCGGCGCCTCCGGGCAATGAATTGAATGCTGTCTTCCCTGAACAGAAGGTTGAAATTACATCGAGTATGCGTTCGGGTCCGGGACAAGTCGGTTAGTCCAATGCCACATTTGATTGTCGGTTTCCGCATAATCGCCGAGTTACTCATTGAAGACCAGAAGTGCACGAAAGAGACGCGCCCAGCCGTAGATCGGAGCGAATCTACAGCCAATCCTCAAGTTATCCTCCGCAATAGCTCACGAGTGGCGCCTGAAAACGCAGCGAAATTGACAGCGAAAACACCCTGGTTTATCGTCACTCAAGAGTTCCGCATTGGTGGCACACGTTTCCATCCCGGCTGTTTCGCCCGCCAAACAAGCCTCCCGGGCTTGTTGTTGACTCGACGGCACTTCGCGCTCGAATAATCTCTGAAGCCAGAATTTCTCTCCGCGACGAAGCAGGCGCGACTGATGATAACCAGACGACAGCTTATTCAAAATTCAGTTTTCATGGCGGCCGGCTGTCGCTTAGCTCGTGGCTGGGCGCCAGCAACCAACGACATACGTTTGGGAGCGCAAACGAATGCGTGGCCAATCGGCCGTCTCGATACTTTCCTGGGCGTGCTGGACCAGATCAAGCAGCTTGGTTATGCCGGCTTCGAGACCGGGTTCTTGAATTTGCGGCCTTACTTCAACTCACCCGAGCCGGCTCGCTACAGCATCGCCGGCAGCGGCCTCACCTTTTTTGGCATCCATCTATTTCTTCCTCCTGAGCGCTGGGATCCCGCCACGCACCTGCCGCCTGTACCGCTGTATCAAGAGGTGGCCCGTGGCGGGGCTGCGCTGGGGGCGCAACGTCTCATTTTCAGTGGCGCACCTGCGTCCAGCACGGACGATTTGAAACGAAAGATCGCCGGCTTGAACATCGCCGGCGCATTCAGCAAGAGTGCCGGACTGCCGCTCGCCTATCACAACCACTGGTGGGAATTTCAATCGAAAGTGGGGGAGATCGAAGCACTTTACGCAGAGACTGATCCCGGGCTGGTATCGTTCCTGCTCGACGCGGGACATGCCTATCGTGGGGGAGCCGACGTGCCCGCCTTCCTGCGCCAACACCATCAACGCATCGTCGCGCTGCACCTGCGCGACTACCAAAATGGCCAGCAGGTCCCCTTGGGAAGCGGCACCTTTCCCCTTGCCGAGGTCGCCGCAACGTTGGCGCATCTAAAATGGAAGGGCTGGGTACTTAACGAAGAAGAGCGGGAAGATGGCTCAAAGCTTGGCCTGAAGGTCATGGAGCCGTCATTCCAGGCCCTGCGGAAGGCGTTTCCACAATGAATCGACGAGGTTTTCTTTACGGCAGCGCCGCCAGTGCTGCAGCCATGAGCGCCCGATCCTACGGCCGTATCCTCGGAGCCAATGACCGCGTCGGCATCGGAGTCATCGGACTGGGCAGGCGCGGCACCATTGTGAGCGCCGCCCTGCTCGAGAACAAGCGCGCTCACATCGTTGCCGTGTGCGATATCTACGATGCGCAGACGACAGCGTTTCTTTCCCGCCTGCCGAAGGACCAACCACCGCCGCATACCTCGGTCGCCTACCAGGAGCTGCTCGCGCTCCCGGATGTAGACGCGGTGCTGATCTCCACCCCGGATCACTTGCATGTGACGATGGCTACGGCGGCCCTTCAGGCGGGCAAGCATGTTTATCTCGAAAAGCCGACGCTTCACCGGTGGGAGGACCGGGCCGTGTTGACTGCGGCTGCGGAAAAATACAAACAGGTTCTGCAGTGCGGCATGCAGCAGCGCAGCGGGAAGCACTACCTGGAGGCGAAGCAATCGATCTTCGCCGAGAAGAAACTCGGCCACGTAATTTTCGCCCGAGCGGTGTGGCACAACTTTCCCTGGCAGCAGCGATTCGTCCCTGATACGCCCAAGCCGCCTGGCCTAGATTGGCAGCTCTTTCTCGGCCCCGCGCCGCAGGTTCCCTATGAGACCGTCCGCTACAGTTCGTGGCGTTATTTTCCAGACTATGGCGCCGGCTTGCTGGCAGACATCCTGACCCACTGGGTCGATGTGGCGCAATGGATGCTCGATGATCCAGAGCCGCGAACGGCAACGGCGCTCGGCGGCATCTATCAACTCCATGACCAGAGAAAAAACCCGGATACCGTCAGCGCGATCGTGCAATACCGGGGTTGGAACCTAAACTTCGAATCCTCCGTGCTTTCCATTCGCAATGAACGCCCTTCGGTGTTCTTCGAGGGGACTGAAGGCACGCTCGACCTCTCTCGCGATGGCTATACCTTTACCCCGAATGATGGCCACGCCACTGAGATATCTTCAACAGAGAGCCTGGAACGGGCGCACACGGGGAACTTTATCGATGCCATCGTTTCCGGGGCGAAGGTGAATGCACCGCTCAAGGCGGGGCTCGAAGCGTCGCTGCCGGTACAAATGGCGCTCAGCTCTTACTGGTCGCAAAAGACGGTGTCGCAAGCGCAATTGATGTAGTCGAGGAGAACCCGCTATGGAAATGTTCTGGTTCATTCCAACTACCGGAGACGGCCGCTACCTGGGCTCCAGCCATGGCTCGCGTCTCACCGATTACACTTACCTGCGGCAGATAGCGCAGGCCGTGGATGAGCTGGGTTTTGGTGCGGTTTTGTTGCCCACGGGAAATTCTTGCGAAGATGCCTGGGTAGTCGCCTCCACGCTGATGCCGAGCACCAAGCGGCTCAAGTTTCTGGTTGCGGTGCGGCCCGGAGTTATGTCGCCTACTCTGGCAGCGCGCATGACAGCGACCTTCGACCGGCTTTCGCAGGGCAGAGTGCTCATCAACGTGGTCACCGGGGGTGATCCAAACGAGGCAGCCGCGGACGGAGTGTTCCTATCGCACGATGAGCGCTACGAGGTAACCGGCGAATTCCTGACCATCTGGCGCAGCATCCTGGCAGGGGAGACCCGTTCCTTTCAGGGCAAGCATCTGCGGGTAGAAAACGCGCGCGTCTATTACCCGGCCACGCAGCATCCTCATCCGCCGCTTTATCTCGGAGGGTCTTCAGATGCGGCGATGCAGATCGCCGCTGATCACGTGGATGTCTACCTTACGTGGGGCGAGCCCCCAGCACTGGTTGCGGAAAAGATCGCGCGCATGCGCCACCTGGCAGAGGCTGCGGGCAAAAAAATGCGCTTCGGCATTCGTCTGCACGTGATCGTGCGGGAGACCAATGACGAAGCATGGCAGGCAGCGAACGATCTTATCCGCTACATTGATCGCGATGTGGTGTCCAAGGCGCAGCAGGGTTTGTCGAAGTTCGATTCAGAGGGTCAGAAGCGCATGGCCTCGTTAGTGCATAGCAACCCAGGCAACCTGGAAATCAGCCCCAACCTGTGGGCGGGTATTGGGCTGGTGCGCAGCGGAGCGGGTACCGCTCTGGTCGGCGATCCATCCACGGTTGCCCAGCGCATGTTGGAGTATGCCGACCTGGGCATAGATACATTCATCCTTTCCGGATACCCGCATCTTGAGGAAGCCTATCGGGTGGCGGAGCTGCTGTTTCCTCTTCTGCCTCTCACCCCGACGGAAGCGAAGGATGGCCGGGCCCCTGCGGCAGAGAATTTCGTGGGTAATGAATTCCGCCCCATCAAGTAGCGCGGCGGTGTCCAGGCGCCGCTGGCTGGTGCTTTGGCTGCTGCTCCTCATCACCATCATCAACTTCATCGATCGCCAGACGGTGTCAGTGCTGGCGCCGGTCATTCGCGCTTCCCTCCACCTCTCGAACGCGCAGTATGGAAGAATCGTCGCCGCGTTTCAGTTCGGCATGATGAGCGGCGAGTTCCCCATGGGCTGGCTCATGGACCGATGGGGCGTGCGCTTTGGCTTGCTGGGTGCGGTGCTTTGGTGGTCGGCCGCAACCGGTACGCAAACGCTGACCAAGTCCGGCGTGCAGCTCGGCTTGACCCGATTCTGGATGGGCACCGGGGAATGCGGTAACTACTCCGGCGGCCTGAAGGCGATCTTCGCAGCGTTTGCTCCGGGTGAGCGAACACTGGCTATCGGTATTTTCAACAGTGGAAGCATGATTGGCTCAACACTTGCTCCTCCGCTCATCGTGTTTCTGGCCCAGCGTTACAGCTTCCGCGCCGCATTTCTGGTTCCAGCGCTTCTGGGCGTGCTGTGGGCGCCGTTTTGGTTCTTTCTGTATCGCGATCCCGCCAACAGGGCACGAGAAGCCGCAGGCACTGTATCCCTCAAGGCGTTGTTGAGCCAATCCTCTGCGTGGGCGGTGATGCTGTGCCGTTTCTTTATCGGCCCCGTGATGCAGTTCTACTGGTACTGGATCCCCAGTTATCTTTACGGCGTTCGCCATTTGTCGCTTACGCAGATTGGACTGGTAGGCTGGCTTCCCTTCTTTCTTGGAGATGCGGGGGGTGTCGCCGGAGGATGGGTTGCCGGCCTGCTACATAAGCGCGGCGTTCGCACGCTGAATGTTCGCCGCATCACCATGTATAGCAGCAGCTTGCTTTGCATGGCCAGTCTTGCGGTTCCCTATGTCGCGAGTGTGCGGGTCGCATTCCTGCTCATTGGCATCGCGGTGATGGCAGATAACTTTCTTTCCGCCAATATGTTTGGGGCAGTCACCGATCTTTTTCCTGAACAAACGGTCGGGCGGGCGACCGGTCTGACCGGTGTAGCAGGAGGATTGAGCGGATTACTCTTTCCCCTGTTGACGGGAATCATTGTGGACTATCACTCCTATGCTCCCGTATTTCTCATGATTGCGTTTATGCCTTTGATCGGCACGATCCTCTTGTTCAGTGTAGGAAAAAAGTACCGCACTCTTTAGCCACCGCCGGCGCGGACGAATAATAAGTGGGTGGCCCAGGTCTCGCTTTTGAGACCTGGGTTTTCCGGCCAGGACCAGTTTGCGATGAGAAACCCAGGTCTCAAAAGCGAGACCTGGGCCACCCACTTATATTGACGGGACCCGGTTCGGTCATGTTTGCGCCGCAATATGGCTGGTGTTATAGTCGTTTTGATATGTTTCCCGCCTGCAGCATTCTTGTTTGTTGTTGTCGCTAAAGCCGCTTCGCTACCTCTGCGCAAATTCAGGAAAAAGTAAAAATCCCTTTCGATGGGATCATTTCGCCCCATTTTCCTAGGCGCAATCAAGCTGACTACTTAGAGAGAGAGGAACGAATGACGTACACTTTCCGCACGATATTGCTGGCCGCCCTGTTGC
>Ga0302325_10034550_pt1 | contig 10343 bp, 5 predicted proteins | sample Palsa_T0_2_FD_201948 | JGI IMG/M metagenome (GOLD analysis project Ga0302325, IMG submission 201948) | Peat permafrost microbial communities from Stordalen Mire near Abisko, Sweden - Palsa_T0_2 | ecosystem: Environmental > Terrestrial > Soil > Palsa > Peat permafrost | place: Sweden: Abisko...
GATCGTGGCTCCCAGCGCGAAACTGCCGGCCAGACCGACGGCAAGTCCGATCGCAACCAGCACTCCGCCAGATCCCATCGTCAGCCGGACCACGTGGCTCGCCTGCGCCCCGAGCGCCATCCGTATACCGATTTCATGCGTCCGCCGCGCCACCATATAAGAAAGGACGCTGAAGATTCCCACCGTCGCGAGTGTCAGACCCAGCACTCCAAAGAAGGTAAACAGAGCCATGTTGAACTTGGGCTGCACCGTCTCGAATCCCAGCACCTCTTCCAGAGTGTATGGGTGGCCGAGCGGCTGCTCCTTGTCGATCGACAACACCTGCTGACGGACCGCATTCAACAACAAGAGCGGATCCCCCTGGGCCCGGTATAACAACAGCCGTCCTGATGGAGCCGCGAGCGTATAAGGGAAATAGACCGCCGGCGCAGTTGGGTCGCGCAGTCCTGCATTGCGCGTGTCCGCCAAGACCCCCACAACCGTGATGTACGGATCAAGCGTACCCGGCGGAGGCGGCGACCCGGGAATCGCCTTGCCGAGCACATCCACACGCACTTTGCGTCCGATCGGATTCTCGCCGGCGGGCCACATCTTGGCTAGCGTTTCATTGATCATCCCGACGTGATCGCCGTGCGCGATCTCTTGCTCTGTAATTTCGCGGCCGGCCCGCAGAGCGATGCCCATGCTCTTCGCGTAGCCGTCGCTCACCATCGATCCGAATAGGACCTTCGAATCCTCCCCCGGTTTGCCGTCGATCGCGAAGTTCGATCGCCACCCCCAGAACGGAAATCCGCCGTTGCCGATCGCCGCCGCCGACACTCCGGGAAGCGCCTTCACGCGCGCAAGAATTTCGCGGATCAGATTGACTCTCTGCTCATAAGTCGCGTATTTTTTCGTATTTACTTGCACGCTCATTGTCACCGTGTGGTCGGGATTAAACCCCAAATCGACTCGCTGCAAATCGACGAATCCACGAATGGTCAGGCTCGCCCCGACCAGCAGGACCACCGAAAGCGCGACCTCGACGATGACCAGCGCTCCGCGCGTTTTCCCACCCGCGCTGGAATCGCCCGAGCCCTTGCCGGTACCTTTCAGATCCTCCGCCAGGTCCGGCCTCGAGCATTGCAGCGCGGGAACCAGCCCGAACAAAACTCCCGTCGAAATCGAAACCGCCGCCGAGAATGCGAGCACGTATGCGTTAACCGTAATGCGCGCTTCGTTAGGCACGTAAAAATCCGGCATGATCGCGACAACGGCTTTGGTCAAAGCGATGGCTACCGCCAACCCCAACAATCCTCCGGCGACCGAAAGCAGCATACTTTCCGTCAGCAACTGCCGCAACACTCTTCCACGCGATGCTCCTATGGACATGCGCAACGCGATCTCGCGCGACCGCGAGGTGGCACGCGCCATCTGCAAATTCGCTACATTCGCGCACGCGATCAGCAGTAGAAATCCCACCGCGCCGAACAGCAGTGTCAAACTGTTACTCATATCGCCGGAAGCCACCGTGATGTCCATGTAGTTGTTCAAGTGAATCAGCACGTTGGAATTTCCCGGAAAATCGTTCGGATGTTCGGCTCGCAAACGGCTTTCGACCGCTTGGAGCTGTTCCGTCACCACTGCACTTGTGCTCCCTGGCTTCAGCCGGACAATCGGCAACACCCAGCGCTCCGGCGTCGGATTTTTGGTGAACGGCATCCAGCCGCCATCGCCGGTGAACCAGCCGAAGCGCGGCGGCATGACGCCGATCACCGTTACCTTGCGATCGTTGATGACCAGCGTCTTCCCCAGCGCTTCCGGATTTCCGTCAAAATAGCGGAACCATGCCTTGTAGGAGAGAACGATCACGTCTTCAGGTTCTCCATCCGGCCGCCAATCGCTCTCGCCGATGGTCCGCCCGAGCACGGGTTTCACGCCGAGGAAATCGAACGCTCCCGGCGTCACCAGGGGAGTCCTGATCGTCTCCGGCGCCCGATCTCCGGTTAGCAGCGCTTCTTCCGGACGCGTTCCCATCGCCGCCGAAACTCCTGGCAGTTGCTGTAGCTCCTTGAATTCGTAAGGAAAAAATACGCCGCGACTGTTCTTCGGATTCTTCGAGTCGCGAATCTCCGGAGCCCAAATCTCATTTGTCTTCACGTACGGATAAGGTGAGATCAGCACCCCATAGATCACGCTGAAGATACACGTGGTCGCGCCGATGCCGAGCGCGAGCGAAAGCAGCGCCACCGAAGTAATCCCCGGATTCTTCCACAGCATGCGCCAGCCGTACCGTAAGTCCTGCCACAGAGCCTCGAAAGTATTCATGCTGTTCATCCGGTAGATCTCCTCCTGGACCAAGGGCCGCCTCGCGCGCCTCTTTCTATCATTAGACGTTACGATGTGGTCGCGGTGTCGCGAAAGCCCTCGGATCGACGATAAGTCCGCTAGACGGCTCGGCGTCGTATCAGAGAGCGGCGAGGACGTATCAAGGAATTGAGCCCTGAACCGGAACAAATCCGGCGGTGCTGATGGCGACCGTATTGTACACGGCGGTCACGGGGTTGTCTCCGTTCGCGGCACTGGCAGGGACGACAACGTTGAATTGATAGAGTCCGGGACTGATGAGTCCGGCGAAGGCAACTTGCGCCGCCTGGCCTCCGATGTTAATAGTTGGCACGGAGGGCAACGTGCCCGATTGGGTGGAGGAGCCTGGAACCAGCGTTGCGCCGGTGGGGAGGCCGAAGCCGAATCCGTAGAGAACGATCTCCTCGCCGGGCGAGGCGGGCGTGAACAGAGGGCCTGCGCTCGCGGGACCGACGTAGGTTCCGTTGGCGTGGGTCGCGGCGAGATAGGACGTCCCGCCGGAGAGGGCGAACGCGGGCGTCAGGGTCGTCTTAATGACGTCGAATGCGGCGGAGACGGCCGTCCCGTTGGTGACGACGACGGGAACGGTCCTGGTCCTGGTGTCGAGCGGCGCGAGCACGTCGATCTGTCCCTGGCTGATGTAATAGACGTAGGCGGGAATTCCGTTTACCGTGACGCTGACTCCTCCCAGTTGGGTAGGCATTTTGCCCTGCGCGAAATCGGGCGCGCTGCTCCAGGTCATGCCTCCCGCGGGGACGCTTGATGGCGCGAGGTTCAGGCCGTGAATCTCGATCCAGGCGTTTTGGGAGATGTTAGCGGCTCCACTGACGACGTTCACGCTATTGACAGTGGTTGCGGTGCACAACCCGTTTGTCAGCGTGAGGGCCAGCGTGGCCAGTTGTTGATTGGCCGGAAGGGTAAAGCTCGACACGGTCTTACAAGGGTTGAGATTGAATCCGTAGCTGTACAGGTACGCGGTGGCGTTCACCTTCACGCCGGTGTTCAGGAAGGAATAAGCAGTAGTGGCAACCGTTGCTTCGCCCGAATAGTTTTGCGGGGTGTTCCAGTCGCTGACGCTTTGCGTGAACGTGTCGGTCGATTTGTCGGTGTAATCGGCCGTGAATACCTGCGCCAACTGGTTTCCAGCTTTCCCGGACGCGAGCATCTGAACCGACCCGAATGGTCCGGGGGGCAGCGGAACGGTCATTTTGCCGCTGCCGCCAGTGATGGTGTTCCAGGCAGGAACCAGTCCGTTGGTTGCGGGTCCGAAGATGAAAGGGACGCTTTGGCCGGCGGTCAGCGATTGCCCCAGCAGATTGGCCGAATAGGCGCAGCAGTCGTTGATCCCGGCGAGAAATGGAGTTCCGTCGGGGTCCAGGCCGGTAACGTTATAGATGGTCGAGAGATCGACCGCGGTCGCCGATTGGGCAGAGGCGCGAACCAGGAGACCGATAGTGCTCGAATGGCTGAGCGTTCCCGACGACGCGGCGATGGTAAGGATGTGAATTCCGGGGGTGACCTGGCTGCCCACGGACAGAGTGAGACTGCTGGTAGCGGCGGAGCTGGCCGGGCTGAACGACGCGGTCACACCTGAAGGAGCCCCCGTTACAGATAAGGAGACCGCGCCCGCGAAGGTGCCGACAGGCGTAATCGCGATGGCCGACTGAACGGTTGCGCCGGGAATTGCGTTCAGGATCGAGGGCGAAGCGGAGATGGTAAAGTCCGGAGTGACGGGCGCGACCACCACGAGAGTCATCGCGACGGTCTGCTTCGATAATCCGGCCGAGACGGCGATGGTTCCGATGTAGGAACCAACGGGCACGGAGGAAGGAACGGTCAAGGTCATCGTGCTGCTGCCGACGGCGGCGGCGGATGACACCGGAGTGAAGGCCGCCGCTACGCCGGAGGGCAGACCGGAGATGGCGAAGGTGACTGCACCCGAAAGTCCTCCGTAGGGAAGCACAGTGACAGTGGCGCTTCCGCTGCCGCCCGGATTGACGGTGATTTGATAGGGTGCGACGGTGAGGGTGAAACCCTGGGCCGTCGAACCGCCTCCGGCGAAATCGTTAATAAGGTTCTGACCGGTGGGCGATCCCCATCCAGTCGTGAGATCGTATCCGGGAACGGCGTAATAGAGGTTGGGGCTGGCAGTATTGGTGTTGTTGCCGACGGTGATGTCGTGAAAATCCAGATTGTAGCGGGAACTCTGGCCCAGCGCGTAGACGACGGGATTCAGGAATCCGACCGGCGGCTTCAGATTGGCCGCAGCTTGCTGGTTCGCCAGGGCGACGACTCCGGCAAACAAAGGAGACGAGAAACTGGTGCCGCCGGCCAGTCCTCCACGGCCGCCGGCGATATTGTAAATCACGGTGTCGCCGATCATGGCAACGTCCGGGAAATTGCGGTATCGGGTGGATCCCAGGTTGGTGGTCATGCTGACGGGGGCTTGCCAGGAAGGGATGGGATAGCTGGAATCGACGCCGCCTCCGCTGCCTTTCCAGGTGGTTTCCGAAACCCAGGCGCCTCCGGGTCCGTTAGTGACCAGCGATGTGCCGCCGACTTCGGTGGTGTACGGATCGCCTCCGGGCGCGTTAATCGCCGTGGTCCAGGTTCCCCCGTCGCCCGATGACTGCATGAAGCTTTGCCCTTGCGCGGCGTATTGCATCAGGATCTGTTCCAGGATTAACGAATAACCAAAACCCCAGGAGCAGCTCAGTTGGCGGGCCGCATTATCGGTCGCCATGCGGTTCATGATGTCGACGCCGGAGGTTCCCTCATACACCAGGATCTGGGCTCCCGGCGCCATGGCGATGGCCATCTCCACATCGACGGCCTGCTCGCCGTCGCCATAGCCGGGCGTCCAGACGCCATTAAGGCCGTCGAGCAACACGTTCACGACGGAGGCGTTGGGTAGGCCGGTGGCTTGTTCGTAGGCGATGACGTCGCCTGTGGAGTAGGGGCCGAACTCGAGCAAGCCGATGGACTGTCCCGCTCCGGTCAGCGTGACCCCGGCAATATAGGCGGCTCTGAGGTCCTTCGCCAGAAACCCTCCGCCCGGGCCCGATCCGGTGGTCTCGGGATGCACGGCGTCCGGGCGCGCTTTCACATCCATCCGGTGAGGCAGGAGGTAGTCGTCAAGACCCACGACATCGAGGACGGGAATATCGGCGGGGACGGAAGGCTGAACATCGGGCGCGTGGAATTGACGAGACTCGGTGGGGTGCTGATACGTTCGCATCTTGAACTGGAAGACGCGCTCGAAGTCCGAAACCGAACCGGTCACGTCCACGATCATGCGATTGGGCGTCGCGGCGGTGACGGTTAAGCCACTCGATTTCACAAACTCGACAACTTTCTGATAATCCGCGGTCGTGGCTCCGAACCTGGCTGTAAATTGATCCGGGGTCAGGTAGCTCTTGTAAGCCGGGCTGGCGGGATCGTACAGGGCATCGATGAAGGCCTTCAATCCTTCCTTGTCTCCCAAGGGCAACCCGATGGCGACGTTCATACGCGCCGAGCCAGGATAGCGACCGACAGCGCGCATCCCGTTCGCCACTGGCAGCGGAATTTGATTGTCAAGAGTTCGCCGGCCGTCTGCTCCGCTCAGCGGAAGAAATCCCATCACCAACAGCGGCGCTAATCCGAACTTTTTCACTTTCCTGATCCTTCGGTTCGACCGATCATATCGCGAACATGATCTCACATCATCCTCATCCATCGCGTTCACGAAATGGCTACAGGCCACTAGCTGTCCCGTCCCTGAAGTTTGAAGTAGAAGTCGGCAGAATCTTTCACGCAAAGCCGCAAAGCTCGCCAAGGTTTTTCCTTGTTTTCTTTGCGTCCTCTGCGCCTTTGCGTGAAAAAATAGCTACCTGACTTATGTCACGAACCACTGGGACAGGAGACTAGCTGTCCCGGTGATTTCGTTACCGGAAGCTTCCCGTCTATCCGCATGCATGGCGGTTCCTTGTGTTGCCCATGGGGAACCGCGACCGTCAGGGAGCGGACAGACGCCGGAATCCGCTTTCGAAATGACGGGGACAGCTTACTAGCGAGATAGCACGTTACTGTAAACCGCGCGCTCGAAATCCCCAAGAAGCCCGACTGCTTCCTTATCTACAAAAGGCAGGAATTGCATCATGAGAACGGCGCACAGGGACCTCTTCGGGTCGATCCAATAAAAAGTGTTGAACAGCCCGGCCCACGCCAGGCTCCCAGCCGAGCGTCCGCCATCATACGCGGTCGTGTTGATCAGGAATCCCAGTCCCCATTTCTCGGTCGCTCCCGGTTGAATATCCACGTCGCTCGAACTGTTCGGGCGATAGCTCTTCATCTTGCCCGCCGTTGCCGTCCCAATCTGGTTGACCTCCATGCTCTCCACCGTCTTGCGCTGGAGGATGCGGACCTTGTTGCCGCCGCGCCCTTTGCCGAGGATCATCTGCATGAACCGCACATAGTCGCCGGTGGTGGAATACAATCCGCCACCCCCGTTGAACTCTTTCGGCGCGGCCGGCGGGACGCGCGGGTTCTGCCGCAACGATCCGTCATCCTGCCTCGCATAACCAGTTACCAGCCGGTCGAATTTGGCGGCCGGGACCAGGTAGCTGGTGTCCTGCATGCCAAGCGGCCGCAGAATTTTGGTCTGAAAATATTCCTCCAGGCTTACTCCGCTCAACTTTTCCACCAGCCGCCCAGCCCAATCGATGCCCATGCCGTACTGCCAGCGCGCGCCCGGCTCGAACATCAGCGGCGGGACGGCCGGAACCACACCCTTCGTCTGCGACGTGTACCGGAACATGTCACCGTCCCAGATGTCGTAACAGATTCCCGATGTGTGCGTGAGCAAATGCTTCAACGTGACGGGAATTCTGGCGGGCCGCAGTCGCGGCGCGCCGGTTTGCGGATCGAAGCCTTCGAGAACTTCCAGCTTGGCGAGTTGCGGCAGATGTTGCGATACCGGTTCCTCCAGCTTCACTCGTCCTTGTTCCACCAGTTGCAGCGCGGCGACCGTGGTGATCGCTTTCGTCATCGATGCGATCTGGAAGATCGAATCCGGAGCGGCCGAGACACCCGATGAATCGCGGGTGCCGAACGCGCCCGAATAGAGGATGCTGCGTTCGTTGGCAACCATCGCCACGGCCGCTGGGATCTTTCTTTGCGCGATTCCCGCCCGCAACGTGTCATCCAGCTTGGCAACGCTATTGGAGGCGGCATGCAGTTTCCCGGCCGCGCCAAGAACTGCCACGACACCACCGAACTCTCTACGGCTGATATTCGGCATAAATCCTTTCGGTGACTCCGGAGGAACGATTTCGGCGAACTTCGCCGCATCCAAAAAGGATGGCGAACATTCACTCGAAATACTACCAAGTTCAGGGCTCGCGCGCCTTACTATCCCAACTTCCCGGCCGGGTTCCCCGGAACAGACTCCCTCGACGCTTCAGTGACCGGTCTTGTTCATCATCGGCCGGCCAAGATTGCTGCGTCGTTTTAAGAAGCACGGTGGATTTTTTGCACTTTTTCCGCTAGTCGCCGTAACACTTTTCTCCGGAACTGCACTCATACTAAGACAAACTCCACTCTTTGCGAAGAATAAAAAATGGTCAATGCTGGAGCGGAAGCTAATTCCGAGTGTTTGTGGTACGCGCTGCACGTCCGCTACCGGCACGAGCGCGCCGTGGAGCGAGCTTTAAATGGGTTAGGTTATCCCGCTTTTTCGCCCCATTACCAAATGAAGCGCAAAAGAGCGGATCGAACCAAGATAATAGCTGTTCCTCTATTTCCCGGATACGTTTTCAGCCACTTTCAGGCTGAACGGCGGCTGCCGATTCTGAAGATTTCGGGAGTCGTATCCGTGGTTGGCGCCGGGAATATTCCGGAAGCCATAACGACCTCCGAAATTGAATCCCTTCAAGCGCTGGTGAAGTCTAGCCGGTCGGTGCAGCCTTGGCCCTTCTTGAAGGCGGGACATAAGATCAGAATCGCCGCAGGAGCGCTCGCGGGAGTTGAGGGCATACTGCTTGAAGTCAAGAATCAGTATCGACTGATCGTCTCGGTTACTCTTTTGCAGCGGTCGGTGGCAGTGACCATCGATCAAGATTCTGTAGTTCCCTTCTGAGCGCTCTATGGTCGCAGTGTCGAGGCCTTATAGTTCAAAGCATTAGATGTCAGACCCGAGTAATACATCGTCTGACTCCAGGATCAAACTTTTCTCTATTAGAGCTGTATTCCCCAGATTGTCCCTTGAAATAGCGAATACAATGATGCTTCCATTCGACCAGCGGCTACCCGCGCTGAAAATTAGCACTCTAAAACTCGCAGAAGAAATTTTTTTAGTCAGTAAGGTTTTTTAGTACTATTTGTCAGTTTTGATGTTGACGGACAGTCGTAATACATGTAAGATCTTTTTACTCTGGATCTAGTGCACTTGCCCTACGGCGAAACTAGGCCGGACTGAAGACTCCCCACGTAGGGCGCTTTCCTCACCGTTTTATTTAGTCCGAGTGGAATTGCAGAGTGTACGCAAAAGGGCGGTAGCTTGTCCGAGCCCCTCCACCGAGTGCTTTCGAAGCCATCGTGATGGAGCACGCCCAGATTGACAGGGCGCGATGAACCTCTTGAATCGAAAGAGCAAAATGATAAGTTTTCGCCTCTCGCCGGGCGAACTGCTTACGCTCCAGGATGCGTGTGCCGCGCATGGAGTGCGCAGCATCTCAGAATTGGCACGCACGTCCATGCAGCGGTTGATTGCGGCTGAGCCTGAAAGAAACCATCTTGTCGAAGAGGTTCGCGATCTCCGCGCCCAGGTACGCTTTATGTCGGCCGAGTTAGATCGCATTGCAGCGATCGTTGACGCTCGCGAGAACCACGCTCGCCGCGACACGCAGTGAACTGTCAGATTCTCGGTAGGTGTGAGGAGAAAATCATGACCAATAGGCTTCGCATCACCGCCGTGGCGATTTGCCTCGGTACAGGTGGCATGGTTGGTCAGTCCACCACCAGCACTGGAGCCGAGGCGCGCGCTACGTTCGACTCCGTCGGGGAGACACGGGCTTACGTGCTCGGGCCTGAGGATAGCCTCAGCATCAAGGTTCTGAACGCTGATGAACTGGGCGAGAATGCCTACCCCATCGATCTTAGAGGGAACTTGAATCTGCCGTTGGCTGGGCGGGTCCACGCCGCTGGACTCACTATTGAAGAGCTCGAAGGTGCTCTTACGAATCGATTCAAAGAGTACATCCAGATGCCTGAGGTAACGGTGACGGTCTCCGAATTCCGGAGTCAACCGATCTCAGTGCTGGGCCAAGTGGCAACCCCTGGAATTCACCAGATGCGCGGACGAAAGACCCTTTTTGAGGTGATATCCGAGGCCGGGGGCCTAAAGCCGGATGCCGGCAGCAGCATCAAGATCACGCGACGCAAAGAGAACGGGCCAATTCCGCTACCGAACGCAGCTTTGGACCCAACCGGCGAGTTCTATATAGCCGACATCAGCATAAGGGATGTCATGGAAGCCCGTAAGCCGCAGGAAAATATTGCGGTTAAGCCGTACGATGTAATCACCGTTCCGAAAGCGAAACTGGTCTATGTGATCGGTTCCGTAAAACACGCAGGGGGATTCGTTCTCTCAGAACGGGCAAACATGTCGGTTCTCCAGGCGCTCTCCATGGCGGAAGGGTTGGAAAGAACAGCAGCGGCAGGCCGGGCGAAAGTCATTCGAGGCGCCACCAGCTCCGGTCCGGTTGAGATTCCCTTGGACGTGAAAAAAATCCTGGATGGAAAGGCCGCCGATATGCCTCTCCTGGCCGACGACATTCTTTTCATTCCCAATAGCGCCGTCAAGAGCGCCACCTATCGATCTTTGGAAGCAATCATTCAAGCCGGAACCGGGGCGGCGATCTACCGGCCGTTCTAAGAAACCTAACTATGGAAAACCCATCTCCAAGCAACCAGGAAGTTGCGCTTCGGGTCGAGCCGTCCCGCTACGCGAGTTACTC
>Ga0302325_10034551_pt1 | contig 10343 bp, 6 predicted proteins | sample Palsa_T0_2_FD_201948 | JGI IMG/M metagenome (GOLD analysis project Ga0302325, IMG submission 201948) | Peat permafrost microbial communities from Stordalen Mire near Abisko, Sweden - Palsa_T0_2 | ecosystem: Environmental > Terrestrial > Soil > Palsa > Peat permafrost | place: Sweden: Abisko...
ATCTGCTCCGGCTTGTATTTCCTGATCGGCATACCAGCTTCCCTCCAGAGTGAATTCTCTCTCACTCCCGCTGGTACAAAAAATCCCGGTCAGGTCACTACCGGCGCGCACAAAACAGAGCGCCGTTACCGGGCTGGCTCCTGGTTGCCGGTACCGCACCATAATTCTTATGCTCCAGACAACTTCGTTAATCTCGCCCGTGTTGGGATCAAACATGGCGATCTGCTGTATGCGGCTTTGAAAATCACAGCCTATAATAATGATCGCTCGGCCCGTTTCCTCCAACCCTTGGTCAACCTACGACAGACAAGTCTACTCGCCCGTAGGGAGACGACGCTGTCCTATGAACTACACGTCCAGTTGAAATGAAGGCGTTTAGTCACAAATGCCCCAAGTCTGCTGCCCGAGTTCGACTACAGACGACTTCATCGCTCTTGCACAAAGCGCGACGGGAACAGGCCGACATCTGACCCGTACAATGTCCGAACCCGCAAATGTGTTGTAATAGTTATCACTCAATTGACAAGTGTTCCGTTCTAAACACATCGCACGGGCTCTGTCGCAATATCCTTTTCATGAAAAGCGCAGTCACGCGCCGGGCGCCATTTAGACATGGTGCTCGTTCTCCATAGAACTGGATGCAAGGAATGGACACATGGCCGGCGGTTCACCGAGCGATAATCTTGGTAGTGCTCTCTCTCTTACTCCTCTTAAACTCTACGCCTGCGCTGGCTCAGGGTAAGACCGCGACTCCGAACTTATTTGATAAGAGTCTTGAAGACTTGATGTCAATTCAGATTGGTACCGTCTACGGTGCTTCTGGATTTAAGCAAAAGGTTACAGAAGCGCCCGCCTCGGTCACCATCATTACATCCGAAGAAATTCAAGAACACGGCTACCGGACTCTTGCCGACATCTTGAGAAATGTCCGGGGCTTTTATGTCAGTTACGATCGAAACTATAACTACGTGGGAGTGCGAGGCTTTGGACTTCCCGGGCAATACAACAATGCCATCACATTATTGGTTGACGGCCACCGGCTCAACGACGACATTTACGACGGACTCCTACTCGGCACGGATCTGCCGATCGACCTCGACTTGATTGACCGCGTCGAAGTCATCCGTGGGCCCAATTCTTCTCTTTATGTCGCCAGCGCCTTCCTGGGAGTCATTAATATCATCACAAAACCAGGGCGCGCTTTGACAAATGTGAGCGTGGCAGCCGAAGCGGCGAGTTACGGTACCTACCAAGGCCGCGCCAGCTACGGCAAACAATTTGGTAATGGTTTGGAACTGCTTCTCTCCAGTTCCTTCTATGATTCCCATGGGCAAGGTCAGCTTTTCTTCAAGGAATTCGACAGCCCCGCTACGAACAACGGCATTGCAGTGAACGTGGACGATGACGAGTTTCACCAATTCTTTGCAAATGCTTCCTGGGGCCACTTCACATTGCAGGGCGTTTTTGGATCACGGGATAAGGGGATTCCGACCGCTTCCTTCGGAACAGTATTCAACGTCACGGGAACCCACACCATAGACGCGCGCGGCTACCTCGATCTTCGCTACGATAGAACGCTTGGCCTCGGGTGGAGTCTTAGTAACCGGACATATTACGACCTATATGATAACGATGGCACGTACATGTACGATTACTCTGACTCGGGCGGGCCTTCCCGAGTATCGAACGAGAATTTCGCGCACGGCAAATGGTGGGGTGACGAGGTAACGCTCTCTGAGCAGATTTCCGAGACGCAACGCTTGAGCGTCGGTTCCGAATACCGAGACAACTTTCAGCAAGATCAGGGTAACTATGATCAACAGCCCTTCGTTCAATATTTTACTAGCAGCCAGAGTTCAAACGTATTTTCCGTTTACGCTCAGGATGAGATTCACCTTCGCAAGGACCTTCTATTGAATCTGGGCCTTCGCTATGATTACTATTCGACCTTTGGCGGTACTACGAATCCGCGCGCCGCTCTAATTTATAATCCTTGGGCTAAAACAACCTTAAAGTTTCTTTACGGCCAGTCCTTTCGTGCACCCAACATGTTCGAGCTTTTCTACGATGCACCAGGGAACGAGGCGAACCCGTCCCTCCGACCTGAGACAGTTAAGACCATGGAGCTGGTATGGGAGCAATATTTTGCCAACCACTTCCAGATGACCGTTTCGGGATTTTATTATCCCATCCGTAGCTTGATCAGCGAGAGAGTTGACCTGGCAACTGGAAACGCAGTCTTTACCAATGCCGGATCTCTGGACCTGCGAGGTCTGGAGCTAGGCCTATCGAGAAGTGTGGCAGGAGGGCTGGAAGGCACGGTCAGTTACACCTTTCAGGATGCGATTAGTCCGAAGAATCAAATTCCTGTCACTAATTCTCCGAAACACCTCATTCAGGCAAGCTTTAGCGTGCCCGTCATCAAACAAAAGGTATTCGCGAGCATGAATCTTCAATATCTCAGCAAGAGAGAAACACTGGCGGGCCAGTATTCGGGAGCGTACACAACCACAAACTTTACCCTGTTCAGCCGGAACGTCATCAAGGGGTGGGAAGTGTCGGCAGGACTCTATAATGCGTTTAATCAGAAATTCGCTGACCCGGGCGGCAATGGCCTTGCGGAGGACGTTCTCTTTCAGGACGGACGAAATTGTCGAGTTAAAGTCGGATATCGGTTCTAGATTCCGATCATGAATACTCGTCTGCAGAAACGTGGTGATCGGGCGTCGGATTGGCGTTTCGTGTCTAAGGTTGACTGGCGGCGAATCCGGCGGGCTTCCTTCTTTGTCATCGCCTGCTGGCTATTCTCGAATGCTTCTCCTAGAGCCCTCCCGCTGGATGAGGAAAGCGTGGAATATCCGGTCAAACTCGCATTTCTGTACAACTTTACAAAGTTTGTCGATTGGCCCCCTAATTCATATCACAGTCCAGATACACCCTTGGTTATATGCATTGTTGGTCATGATCCATTCAGCCCAGACATTGAGGGAGAGTTACGGAGCCGGACCGTAGGCAGCCATCCGATCGAGGTCAGGACGCTGAGACCAAGCGACATCATGAGCGTGTGCCACATGGTGTTTGTTCCTGCCACGGAGAAAGACGACGCCGCCAGGATCGTGAGTATCCTGAATGGATCAAGCACTTTGACGGTTGGCGAAAGCGAAGGGTTCGCGGTCCGGGGCGGGATCATCAACTTGATGGCCGAAGGAAACAAGCTTCATTTTGAAGTCAACCTGCTTGCGGCGGATCGAGCCGGTCTGAAGATCAGTGCGAAGATGCTCGCCTTGGCCAGGATCGTGCATGACGAAACGCCCTCGACCGGGAACTGAAATACCCTGTACCGGAATAATTCTGCGTAACGTCCCTCTAACGCAGTGTTAATCAGGGACTACCCCCGAAGGATAGCCCCACGTGGCATCGATATCTTTGTGCGGAATATCTCGACCGTTATTCAACAAGACACAGGATTGTATTGTGTGCCGTTTGGCACACTCCTGATTGGCAAGGAGCGAGAAACTCAGGCAACCCAAGCGTCCAATGGATTCATTATGAAACCCAGTTTGATCAAGTTATCAACCGGAACTGCTCCTGATCCATCCAAGCTCAGGTCTGTGGAATTGTGTACGGAGAAGAGCATGTCCGTGGGGAAGCGCCGCGAGGAGGGAATTGCATTGATCACGACGTTGCTGGTTCTGCTGCTGATGTCCACCATGATTGTAGGCTTGTCGTGGCTGCTGATGGGGGACCAGAAGCTGGCAGGAAACAGTTCCGACCGCCAATTGGCGTTTTACGGCGCCGAATCGGGCTTGGAAGTACTGACGGCGGGTCTTGAAAATACGTTCGATTCAAACTACGCGCCCACAGCGGCAGCCATCAACGGAATCGTATCGGGCGCGCCGGTGAATCTTGTGCCGGGCGTGCAGTACCTCTCCATTGGCAGCAGCACCAACGGCTCGGGCTACTCCATTACCTTCCCCACGGATGTTAACGGGAATCCGAAATCCAGCTCTCACACAATTGCCACAGGACAATATGCCGGCCTCGTTGGATTGACCACTCCCTATACTCTCAGCGCCATTGCCCACACCACAAACGGATCGGAGGTGAAATTGGTTCGGCAGGTGCAGACCGTGGGCATCCCGGTTTTTCAGTTTGGCTTTTTCTCGGACTCGGATCTCGACTTCTTCGCGGGCCCCAACTTCAACTTTGGCGGCCGCGTTCATACGAACGGCAACTTATGGCTGGCGGAAGGCAATGGCAATACGCTCACGATGTCCAACAAGGTGACCGCTGTGGGCGAGGTGATCACCTCGAATCTCGAGAACGGCTGGCCGTCCAGCAGCAATTACGGCGGTACCGTGAACATTACTACGAATCCCGGCTCCAGCAGTTATGCGGATATCACCGCGCAGACGCCCTCACAAAGCGCCACCGGCACCAGCAACTGGGTGAACAACGTGGGCACTTTCAATTCGAGCTTTACGTCCATGGCAGGGAGCGTCTACAACAACAACATTGCCGTGGGTCCGGAAAACACAGGCGTAACGGCGCTGAACATGGCGATCGCCACACCGGCGATTGGAGGCCAGCCGATCGACATCATCCGGCGGCCGGTGGCGGGCGAGAAGACCTCCAATCCGGCGAAACTGGCCGAGCGATACTACGCCCAGACGAGCTTGAGAATCCTGCTCTCCGACTACGGCGCATCTGGCGGCTGCACGGATAGCGATATCAGCAGCACCAGCTCCAGCGCACTTCCGAGCCTGGCGACGAACGGCTCGAATCCGGCCACGCCCATCGACCTGGCAACCCTGGCGTGGACGTCGACGGGTCCACCCGCGGGAAACGGCAATACGACGCTGCCCTATTCCGCTCCGCCCAGCTGGATCCAATCAACCGGCAACGCGGGGGTGTCCATCTTCCCCATGCCGACTTCCAACGCTCAAGGCGGCGCAAACTACACCGCGACCGACGGCTACTGGGTGAAGCGGTGGTATCCGATCATCACGGGCTGCATCAAAATCGACGCCCAAAGCGAGACGAGCCCGGGCACGTGGACGGACGTGACGGCTGAAATCCTGAAACTCGGCTGGACCGGCCGGAACATCAACCCACAGGTAGGCTACTACGGAGTATCGTTCGGGCCCGCCAGCCCCTGGCTCGAGCCTAGTCTCTCTGCTGAGGCTGCCGGGGTAATTGCCTGGAGCACCATAAAGCAAATAGCGGCGTCCGGCCCAACCGCAAACTCCGGCGTTCTCCAGGTGGGATGTACGGATCCAAGTCCCAATGCCGTGATCCGGCTGTCGCAGATCCGGGACAACCCCTCCAACGCCACCGGAGGAATCTCGAACGTCAGCAACAATTATTGCGGGAATAATCCGAGCTCGAATGCCTGGTCGAATGGAGCGAACCAGACCGCGAAACAGTGTTCGGGCAGCTCGAATGTGCCGAGGGATTGTCCCACGACGCTGGGCACCGATTATTGGCCCATGGCGCTGTTCGACACCCGAGAAGGAGTGTTTAGGGATGCCGCTCCTAGCACGGGCCAATTGACGCTGGCTGGCACGATGTACTACGTCGAGCTTGACGTGGCCAATCTTGAAAAGTGGTTCGCCGGAACGATTGGAACCAGCGGAACGTCGGCGAACAATACCACGGGCTATTCCGTCTACTTCTCGGACCGGCGCGACGAGCAACAGGACCCGAATCCGCCCGCCTCGGTGGGCACAACTTCGATGCTGACGGGGGGATACGGGTACGATGACTTCGTGAATCCTTCGAGCGGCAGCGGCTGCCCGAGCGGCGTGCTCGATCAAGGCGAAGACGTCGAATCCGATTACCTGAATGGCGTGTCGCAAAACAGCGGGACCACCCCGCGAACCTACGGAAAAACTCCCACCTATGACAATGCCGGTTCGGCGTCCGTTTTCACGATCGCCAGCATTACGACAGTGGCCGGACCGCTCGGCGATAACCCAAGCTGTCCGGGAAACCTCGTCACGCCCCTCGCAGTTGCCGACCAAACGCAGGACTTGCGCGAAAATCCCGCGCTCATTTTCCGTCGTGCGCTGAAGCTTGTGGATGGCAGCACGATCAGCAGCGGCACAATGTGCAACGGAGTGCCCTGCGGGCTGTCCGTGATCGCGGAAAATCCGGTGTACATCCAGGGGGATTACAACAACCCGGGTTTAAACACGGGCTTCACCGGCACCGGGGTAGCCGCGTCCGTGATCGCGGATGCGATTAGTCTTCTTTCCGACGGCTGGAACGACGCGAACTCGTTCGCTTTTCCTTACAATCCCAACAACCGATGGGCCACAGATACGACCTATCGCCTGGCCGTCATTGGCGGAAAGGAGTTTGCTTTCAAGCAGCCCTCCGTTGGCAACCCGCCGGTGGATTTCGGTACCGATGGAGGGGCGCACAACTTCCTGCGGTATCTGGAAGCGTGGGGCAGCCTCTATTACCAAGGCTCGATTGTCAGTATGTACTACAACCACCAGGCGGTGGGCACTTTCAAATGCTGCACCACCGTCTACTACGCACCAACCCGTGTCTTCAACTTCGACTCGAATTTCCTGACGCCGAGCTTGTTGCCGCCGCTCACGCCCATGCTGCGCGCGATCAACACGCTCTCATTTACGCAGGACATGCTGCCTACACAGTAGGCGGTTCTTCTCACTTCCCGATTAAATAACTCGCCGTGCCAGCCCAAGGTATGCACGAGCGGCGTCGGGCCGACCGTTAGCAGTCTCTTCGAATATTCATCAGCCTTCACAGATCTTTTTCAGCTATCGAGCACGCTGTCACCAGCCCTCTCAAGAAGGGATTTGTTGTGCTCGTTTCAGCAGGCGCTCTACCTGAGTATTGAGCTCTGTTGCCCTTTTTTCGATGGGAACTTGCTCAGGAGTTAGGCGCAGTCACCTAATCTTGCGGTCGAGCTCGGCCGTTCGGTTCCGGCTCTATGCTGGCACTGGTAGCTTGTGGTTTGCTGATGCGCAGTTGCGGCTGACTTTGTCCGGCATTTCTGCGTCCAGGTCACAACCCGATACAACATCCGACGTCGCGCTTGTCCGAAATCGATACGGGTCTTCTATCGTCAAGACAAACGTCAGCGCGATCAGGTTTCCTACACCTTTGACCTGCCGACCCAGTGCCTGAACATCGCTAATTCCTACCGTCGAGTGATCAACAGCTCGGTTTGGGTCCCTGTTATCCAGGGCGACGGTCGCTCATACGGTGGGCAGCCAAGACCTTGCACCGGCGTGTCCAGTGAGGACGTTTTGTCGGGTTCGCGCGCGAACTTCTCGGCTCTTCCTGTATCGCCAAGCCGAGGCCAGTGTCCCAATTGTGTACGGATGCTCAGTAGTCCTCGACCGGCTCTAAGTCTCACAATCATATGCATTAACATCACAAAGAAACAAACGGGTGCAGGAGATTTACATGCCAAAGCTTACGTCTAACTCGGCCCTCACGAGCCTTATCTTCGCATTCGCATTGACCGCGACCCTAGGCACGGTCGGCTGTGGATCGACACGGCAATCAGCGGGAAGCCCGTCGCCCGCGTCTTCTGGCGCCAGCACGACGCCTCCGACCGTGGCGGCCGAGCTTTCCGCGAGCAACTCAAGCCTTAGTTTCGGGGATGTGCAAGTTGGCACATCAACGACGCAACCAATAACACTGACGAATGCTAGCAACTCTAACGTCAGCATTTCCAGCGTCTCGGCCTCCGGATATGGATTCACCTCGAGCGGCGGTTCGAACATGACGCTGGCTCCGAATCAATCGGTAAGCGTCTATGTCACTTTCAATCCAACCGCAACCGGCTCCGCCACGGGCACTGTCAATGTTGCGAGCAATACCTCGATCTCTATGGTGCCAGTCAGTATGTCCGGAGTCGGCGTGACGTCACAGGAAACAGCGCACAGCGTTGAGCTTTCGTGGACACCGAGTTCATCGAACGTCGTAGGTTACTTTATTGAGAGGAGCAATGTGACGGGGGGCCCTTACACGAGGTTGAACGCTACGCCTGATTCCAACCCAAGCTATGCGGATACGGTCCTGGCGAGCGGCATTTACTTCTATGTAGTCACCTCCGTCGATTCCAACAACAACGAGAGCGTTCCTTCCAACGAAGCGCAAGCTGTAGTCCTGTAGTCCGGTCGCTCGGATCGGAACCCGCGAAAGCCATTGTGCAGAAGCTTCGGCACAAACATCTGTTCTTGCCCTGGTGAAACGATCAGCTTGCGGCTTTCGTATTACGATAATTGACTTGCAAGCCCCCGGCGCGACTCGATGATTCTGGTGTCGGGGCAAGTGTCGTCGTACTGAACGCACCAATAGTTCTTTTCCATTATTCTGGAGATCAGCGTTGTAAGACTTCAAGCGCAGGGTGCCGCCCAAGACTTTGGTTAGCCCGGATGGAGATATCGGCCTCCGTCTTATCTGTGGCAAGCCCTTTTGCCTTACATTCTGAACTGATCTGCGGCCTCTTAGCCAAACACTTCGTGGCGCAAGCTACCCTTTGGCCAGAAGCCCCCACGGTTACGTAACCGTTCATTTCCTTGATCTATCTAAATCGAAGAGGTGTCCCTACCGCGGAAGCCACGACCGGAACAACTGGAACGAAATGAACGAATGAAATGAAGACTACTTCGGGAAAGATGGTACGAGCTGCCCCTTGTTGAAGATATACGAGAACTCTAGTTTCTTACCCTGTGCGACCAGTTCAGCGAGCTTATCGGCAAGCTCTTGGATTTGACATCCGATTTCTTGTTCGGTCTTATCGCAGTGCAGTCTGACGATAACGACGTGTTCGGTGTCATGGATTCGTCGGTGCGCGTAAGTGAAGTCGCACATGACCTGATTGTGATAGAAGCCACCTTCAGAACGGCGCCGGGGCCGGGGTCCGGAAAACACGGCCAGGTGGAAGTCCTTCCCGTCCGACCGATTGATAATCGGCGTCTTGTCAGAGAGCCGACAAAACAACTCCCCGCAGTGAGCGCATGTGATGGAGTTTTTCTGCACAGTAGACCTCCCTCTACGACTCAGGACATAGACTCCTAGCAAAAGGAACGGGAGGCCCTGGGCTCGGTGGAATCCGCGGGGCCTCCCGCACTGGGGTCGTGTAGGACACCAATATCGTGCGGAATGACTTCCAAGTCTGTTCAGAATAGGACATTAAGGGAAGTCATTCTTTACCTTCAGGACACAGGTTGTTTTCCAGGAAGCGCCGTGGCCCGCCGTGGCGTCAGCGTTATGAAATAGCATTACCAAGGACCGCTTCTCCAAGTTCGGGCTGAATTGGTGGAACTGCTGAATTTGCCGGGGCACACGTCTTAGCAGTTTGTTGAAGAAACCAGTTTTGAATGCACTCGGCTCTGAATTTCTGGTTATAGATGAGTTGTGTGGGAGCTGTTAGGTACCGTTCGATTCGACCGGTTACCCGCAGCGGCATCGACTTTCAGGCTTTCGCCATTAGATTTCGCAACCGGCAGAGGTTGTAGGCGGCTCCGGTGAAGGTAAACAGCCAGCCAACCTTGTCGATCCCTCGCAACTTCACTTTCCTTAGCATCCCGACCATCTTCATCCACCCGAACGATTGCTCCACTCGTTTTCGCTTCCGCGGACTCACCTCGTACCCGGTATGCCGCGTCGTCCGCTGATCAATCGCACTCCGGCGGTTGGTATTGTTCTGCGCTACATGGGGCGTGATGTTCATCCCGCGAAGCTCTTTGACAAACTCTTGCGTGTCGTAATTCTTGTCGCCACCCAGAGTCACCCGCTTCCCCCCGGGAATCTTCTCAGCCATCAGCATCGCTGCATCCCGCTCCGCTCTTCCATCCGCCTCGGTCAGAAAAGTTTGCACCAAGAGCGCGTTGCGGTTTTCCATCAATACATGTCCCAGGTAGCTCAGCTTTGCCTCGCTGCCTCTGGACTTCTTAAACAGCCGGGCATCGGAATCCGTCGTGCTCTTGTGGGTCTGGTTCTTCCTCGCCTCCCCGTGAAAATCGACATCCCCTCCCGCCCCAGGCGGGTTCCCCTTCCCATCTTTCCGCCGGAAACTCTTCTGACTCGCCCATGTCTCGATCAGCGTCCACAGTGAAATGCTCATCTGAAATGTACGGCTTCGCCCGCTCCAGCACCCGTCTGAAAAACCCCTCCGCAATCTCCTCGTTCAGCAAACGCTCCCGATTCTTGCTGAACACTGCGTGATTCCAGACCACCTCGTCCATCTCCATCCTCACAAACCACCGGAACAGCAGGTTGTACTCCAGCTGTTCGATCAGCATTCGTTCACTGCGCACCGAATAGAAGATCTGCAACAGCAGCGACCGCAACAA
>Ga0302325_10034552_pt1 | contig 10342 bp, 9 predicted proteins | sample Palsa_T0_2_FD_201948 | JGI IMG/M metagenome (GOLD analysis project Ga0302325, IMG submission 201948) | Peat permafrost microbial communities from Stordalen Mire near Abisko, Sweden - Palsa_T0_2 | ecosystem: Environmental > Terrestrial > Soil > Palsa > Peat permafrost | place: Sweden: Abisko...
CAGTCATCCCCCTCCTATTAGATCTCGCAGTGCAACACTTTCACTAACATTGACAGCCAAAATCCTGGGTCTTTCAACCATGCTCTCACAGAACCTAAAAAAGCGATGGCAAAATGGACAGAAACATGAACTCTATGAATCTTTGTAGTGCAGACGAATCCAGCTGGAACCAGACGCAATACTTCTTGGATTCCTGAAGCTTCCAGGAGTTTTGATGCATCTGATCAAACGAAATGGAATCGAAGAAGACACTGATATTAGCAGAGCACTCGAGACACGTTTTGAAAGCTTTTCGAGATATTATCGGATCAAAGAAGAGAAGTGACCCATCCTTTGCGCAGGCAATTTTCAAGACTACGTCAAAGTAGCCTGAACCATAGTCTTCAAATTCGCAATTGCAGCCTCGGACCTCCACGCCGTCCAATTATGGTTATAAAGACCTTCAAGCACGTCAGAATCCATTCTCACTCGCGGAATCATATACATACCCCAAGTCTCATCAGAGTCCTGCGTCCCAGAACGAATATAATAACTCCCCGCCAGCACCCAAATCATCCATCCCACATGCTGCGCCGGGAGATAACTATGTAAACAACTCGCATAGACACCCGAGTAGCTCCCATCCGTCTGATCATGTCCCCACTCCGTGACAACCATCGGAAAAGCATCCCCACTTGTTGCGGTAAGAGTGCTGAAGCCATCGCCCACGAGGTCACTTTGCAGAGTGCTGCACGATGTCACTGAGTTCTCGTAGTTATGCAACTCCAGCACGATTTTGTTGGAGAAAGTGAAGTCGGACTTTGTGAACGTCGTGGTGGAAGGGGAGAGCGCTGTGCCTGCTACGACGGGCGTCAAAGTGGTATCGAAGTTGAGACCCGAGAAGAAGATCAGGATATCCGGGTTCGCGGCGTTGATGTCTTTTGCAGCGGCAACCATGTTCGTGTACCACGTTCCCCAATTGTAGGAATTGGAGCTGAGGGTGGAGTCATCAGCTGGGTTGCGGAGCTCGTTACGCATGCCGATGCTCACTAGATTTCCCCATTTTGAACCCTGTGTTTGTTAGATTTGAAGGGGAAGCGGGGAGGGAGAAGTACTCGGGTGACCATGTATTGGAGACCCCGTTTCCATTTTGTGACGTCGAAGTATATGTCGCCGAACCAGGCGTTGCCGTCGGTTGTGGAGCAACACCAGCCGCCCTTTGATATGTGGTTGTCGAGGTGGACGTAGATTTGCTGCTTGAAACACTCGGCGGCAATCGCGTCATACACCTGCAAACGAAGTTCAATATCTTTCGCCCGAAGTAGTTTGAAGAACCTAACTTACCTGCACTCTCGTCGTACCAGCGTCGAACTGCGGATTATTCTTCAGCACTTCGCTATACACCGTTGGCCCATTCGTGCTCCCCAAAGCCTTCGTAAAAGCTGCCGAGAGAGTTACGTCGCCTCCTCCATCCATAATATCATCAATCATCTCAATCGCGAACGTAAGTCTGATAGCATTCATTCCTAGGCTCTTGATCCCCGACACGATCGATTCAATAGAAGCATATTGCAAGCCTTCAGGAATCATCACATCTGCTGCCCCTGGCCAATTCACTCCCGCATAGGTAACATTATCGCCTTTCGAATTATGGATCCATCGCCCTAAGGTGACAAGAGGCGCATCTGGCCAGCATCGGGAGTTTAGGACTCCGAATCCGAGGACAAGGAGGGAAGAAAGGGAGAGACGCATGGTTGGCATGTGGTGATAGAAATTTAAGATGGCAGAACGATGTTTATAAGGTGCTATGACAAGTTCAAAATAAAAAAAACAAGGTCACAGAAGTGCCTTGAAGACCCACGTGGTTGTTTATCGGCGCGGCGCGGTACCTAGGTAGGCACCTTACCTAGGTTCCTTCAAGACGCATGTGGTTATTTGCCCGCTCGGCGCGATTCCTTGACTGCACACCCGAGACCCGTACAAGTTACAACCCCAAAGAAGGTTCAAACCATAGCGCTGGCCGAATGAAGAATAATAAAATTAGGCTAAATGATTGATGGGAAATGTTTTACAGCCCCGAAAGGACAGACGCAGCCTTGCAGAAAGTACGTGAGGAATACTCTACCCCGCATTCTGACCTGCAACGCCGGCACTATGGCGGGGATATCGGAAAGCAGCACGTGAAAATAAAGTAATGCCGGATGTTTTTCGGATAGATGAAAACAGGAAATGAAAAGTTTCTGGCTTATTCGACGAGGGGAGAAGTCACTTGTTCCCCGACATCCCCGAAGCGAGTCATGCGCGAGAGATAAGGGGGATCTACAGTAACTACCCGAGTCGAACTCCGACCATGATGAGGCGCTTGTCTCGAAAGTTGCTACTAATAAACCCTCACGACGATAGTTGAAACAGAAATTCCGTCTTTTAAATCATTAAGCTCGTTATACAAATACAAATGCAACGCTATAACACCAATGCTGGCGGGCTCAATTCAGATGCTATGACAAAAAACGGCATACTTAAAAGAAATTGCCCAATGTAAGTCGATACAGCCTTTCCCGCTTAGTCTCCACCATCCCACCTTTCCTTCTCATCTCGCCCGCCAAGAACTCCGCCTCATCCTCATCGATCCTCGCCTTCCCGCCGATCAAATCCGCATCCACAGCCTTCACCACCTCGGTCTTCATAATGATCTTATACCCAAAAAACAATGCCAGATAAATCGGAATTGGGAGATAATCCACAATGAAGGAATTGTGGTCGAACTTCCCGTCCGTAGTGAGGCCGTGCACGAAGTCCGCCCAGCCATTGAAGAACGTGATGATGCAGGCGAAGACGAGTGCAGCCATGGAACCCTTCACGCCGAACGGGGATATGTAGGCCAGGGCTGTATCCGGGATTCCTTGTGCCTTGCGCGCGCGCACGAAGTAGATGTGCGAGATGAGGATGGAGATCCAGGTAAGAATTCCGAAGATGGTGACGAGGGCGACGAAGTATTGGAACGTGCGAAAGGCGCCAAGTTTGACGCTCATGTAGGCGGAAGTGCAAAAGAGGCTGGAGAAGCCGAGAGCGTAGATGGGAACGCCGCGGTCGTTGGTGCGGGAGAAGATGCGCGGGGCGTTGCCTTCGATGGCCAAGGAGTAGAGGGAGCGCGTTGCAATGTAGAGGTCTGAGTTTGCGGCGGAGAAGGTGAAGATGAGAAGGCAAACATTGATTAGGTGTGATACGGTGTTCACGCCTGCTAGCTTTGCTGCTACGACGAAAGGACTGGCATCTGCGGAGACCGTGCCTTTGGATTTATTGGCCGCGGACTGAAGGAGATGACTCTTGTACGGGACGGTCATGCCTAGGAGGAGGATCAAAACTAAGTAGAAGAAAACGATTCGGAAGAATGTGAGCTTCACTGCTCGCGGGATCGCCTTTCGAGGGTTTTGCGCCTCGCCTACAGTGATTCCTACTAGTTCTGCTCCTAGGTAAGAGAAGACAGCGTTCGACATGACGCTCCAGAAACCGAGGAATTTTCCACCACCGTTCTCTAAAGAAGGAAAAGTTAGTACTTGGTAGTTGGAGTCAGATTTGAAGTACTTACGCGGACCGTACGCAGCAAAGGCCCCAGGATGATTCCAATAACGAAACCCAGTAGCGTCGTGATTAGGTCCCCCTCCCGCTGCAATAACCAAGGTGAAAATGATAAGGCCGATCATGATCAAAACCTTGGCACTGCTGAGCCAGAACTCGAACTCTCCGAATAAGCCAACACCAAAGTAGTTGATTGTGATGATTGCGACCAGGAAAAGCGTTACATAGAGAGCAGCGTTTGCTCCTGGTTTATCGAGATCTCCTGCCAGAGCAAACCAGTATTGGATGATGAGAACTGAGGCAATCAGATTATTCGGGGTGGTGATTATGTACTTGAACCAATAGTTCCAGCCTGAGGATTGTCAGTCGAATGCCGGTTTGTAGGGGTAGTCTTAAGTACCAAGAGCAAAGCCAAGAGCTGGATCAACGAAACGGTGGGCAAAACCTGTGAAGCCGGAAGGAAGCGGGAGCCAAGCAGCCATCTCACCCTAGAATCGGTTAGCCGGCAGGTCGAATTCTGAGCGAAGCAGCATACCATAGCGCTCATGACAGCGTAACAAAGGACGCCCACAAGAGCGTACCCGATGAACATTGATCCCGGGCCAGATTCTGCGAGGGAAGGGCCACTGTTGATGTGAGCTGGATTCCATGGACACCCAGGTAGGCTTCCTCACGTATTGATCAGCAACCCGGTGCCCAATGCACCTCCGAGTGCTATCATGGCAATCTGTCTCGTCTTGAGATCGCGATGCAATCGCGACCGCGGATCCTCGTCGTAGACATAAGTCCGCTCGTGAAGGGCGGGCTTCTCGGATGTCTCGTCTGGGTCGTTCCCAGGATATTGATGCACCTCCATTCCCTGATAATCATCGTTGCGGTGAACCTCCATTCCCTGATAATCGTCGTTGCGGTGCACCTCCATTCCCTGATAGCCGTCGTTCTGGTGAACCTCCATGCCCTGATAATGGCTCATCTCCAACCCGTCATCGTACCGCTGAGGTGGTCCTGCCATTGTTTTCCTATCTCCCTACAAAATGGGAAAAGGAGAGAAAATGTGCGACGAGAACTAGGAAATAATGATGATGAAGAGGCTTCAGCCTCACAGCAGGGACCGCGGACGGTTTTGTACTCCACGCGTCCCGTCATTGCTCGGTGCGACTGTGGACACTGAGTGCTACGGTACCGTTTCCGCATTGAGACGTGTTGCGCTGAGTGTCAACGCCCAGAGGCTGGGAAGCAAATCAAGTCGCGATGAGGCTGACGCTTCTGCAATAGATCGGACGAGGTTTCACTTGCTGCCGGCCGTGTTCCTATCAGGGCCCTGGAATACAGGGCGCTAGGCCCGAGGGGGACTGCACGGGGCCACTACGCCACCACTGGCAATAAAATGCTTGGCAGTTGACCCCAGGCGACCACTTTCCACATCCAAAATTGAATTTATTGGTGTTAGGATTTCAGGAATGCGATGCTAATGATGTTGCATTGAATGATGTCTAATGGTAATTATGCAGAAAGAAAACTCTGCACATAGCTTCACCAGCTTACTTAGCACCTAGAATACGCTAATTCTAACAATTAGGAGTACAACTTGCACAAGACTTCGGTAGGTAGCTGCCTTGAACTTATCCTGCCTCAATATGGCCGACTTCGGTGTGTGCAATTGAACGGAGATGGCTCCTGTGAGTGGTCATGATGGTTACGCTACACTTGTAGGCGGCCTTAGCCATAGAACCAAATAAGCCGCTGTGGTGGTGGCTGCGGGTGATAGGGGTAGCATTAGCGATCTCCCGCAATGCGGGGAGGCCGAAGATGCCTGTTGCGTAACCACACCTCACCATAGGGCTGGCTTCGCCCTGTTTGGCTCCTTCGCCGCAGACTTTCCGTTGCGGATAAGTGAGGTTTACAGGGACAGTTCCCTTGTGAGGTCGCCTTACTTCAGAGTCTCGGAAGAGATACACTCTCTAACGCATTAAACTACTCCCACGGGCCACTACTCTCAGGTCATTAGGCAGAGTGCTTGTTTCACCGTATCATTAGAAATTCCCTTTAGTTATCTAGGAATGGTGAGCCGTTTGCTCTCGATGTTTGAATTGAATGTATTTCGGGTCCCTTTCCTAGTGTCAATGGACCTGTTCTACAGAAATGAGCGGGGGAAAGAAAATTCAGTCGTGGAAAAATTAAACGCGGCCATAAGCTGTGACTATCGTGCTTCTTACTATTAGAATGCATTTTATTCCTAGATATGTAACTCTAATTCTTACTGCAAGGTTGCGCATAGCGACTTGGGCCTCGGGTTTGTTGTGGTGTTTTTGTGGGCGCTGGTTTGGTGGTTTTGGTGGGTTGGTTGATGGGGCGAGGGCTGGTGTGAGATGATCTGGGCGCAAAAAAAAAATTTAAAAAAAAAAAAAAGAAAAGAAAAAATTCGGTTTGTTGTGTTTTGTTCTTGTTCGATTAATTAGTTAGAGGTTAGAATTAATGCATCAAAAGAGAGGCTAGTTATGTTGGTGATGTTAAGTCATGAGAGTCATGCCGATATTTTTGGCAAGATCTTACGTTAAGTTATGCGAGGTTGTGTCCAGTTAGATTTGAGTTCCGCCTCAACGCCCTCAGGTGACGTCAATTTCAAAATAAAAGATTTAGCATCATCCAATTTTAGTTTTGATAATCATAATCACTCCCAGAGCTTTTGATCTTTTCAATTCGAAAGTAAGAACTGTCGTTTCAAAGTCTCGCTTGCTGTCCCCTTTTTCCATGCCCTCGGCTACAGTAATTCTTCATCTTAATCTAATCCCTTCACAGTCTAACTTTGAAAACGAGCTTCTAACACATTAATTCGACACCATCCGAAAACAATAAATGAACCGAGCACACTATAATTCTCCTAGTTCTCCTATACAAATGCCTGACCGCCCAATTCTCTTCGACGGGGACGGAAAGTAGAACTCTGGGCTCCGCATCAAGGTATCTTGTACTTCTGCCTCGTCTCGCTCTTCACCTGCAATTTCTGGCCGTCTTACTGCTTCCACCTTGCGGTGCTCGTGCCTTTCGATTGAAACTGCGACCCTGTCGCAGTGCTGTGAGAACAATTACTATGTCCTTCCTTGGCGGGTATCCGATGAGTGACGGAAGGTGCGACTCCTCATGCTTTTAGTCAAGCACTCGAATCCTGTATAAATAGCTTCGGTTCGACTTCAATATTCGCATCACTTAATTTCCTTGCCTTAGATCTCTCTCCTGCTGAACTTTAGTGGTGGACTTGGTGGGGTGTTTGTGTGCATCGACGAATATCCAGAATCAGAGACCGACGATGCGTATGATTCCGAGAACCTGTGTGTTAGAGCCTTAGCTGGGTTGATGTATCTATGTGGTAGTGCGTAGCGACTAGGATGTTTCTTCACTATCGGTGAGCGCTCGTACTGAACAGGACGAACGTAGATGCTGTCGCTATCTTTCTTCAGATTGCTTTCTTCCGCCACCCCGTATCTCTTTTCCTGGATTGTTTCATGCCCGTACCAGGTGCGAATATCCTTTATTGTTGGGATGCAGACGGAGAAGACCGATGATTTGATCATTATGTCTTCGAAGGTGTCGCTTATAGGGACAACATATACTTCACCAAAATCATCTGAAGCCACCACATGGCCATAGACAGCGGAGGTAAGAACGTCTAAGACCCAAGCCCCGCAGTCTCCTTCTTGAAGAACTATCCCGGCACCAGGTCAGTGTTTTTTTGTCAAGATGAAGATGGGGCTCACCCATTCCGCCAAGAATCTTGAGGTCATACGTCTTCACAAACGCCTTCCCTGTGCCTAACGCTAAGCATGACATTGTTCTAGAAAGAATGCCTGCCTTTCGGCCGCTTATACCACAAAATACCATAACCTGCCTGTCTTGCTTCAAGCTAACAAGCTTGTGGGAGCAGGCCTCTTTTACTTCAACCCTTTCCTGATTAGCCTGGAAGAGATTTGGATCGTAACGCAACGGTTTATCGATTGAGATCAATGACCAATCGAGGTTATTTTGGTGCGTTGTCCAATGTGGTGAAGTAGACGTCTTCCACAGCGGTCCAACAGCTGACCAGGGGACCTCGGGCAGCTCAACGAGCCTCGAAAGCTTCTGTGTCGGTTTCGGACTTTCAGCGCGATGGCTTTCACTATCGAAACTGAGTTTGATACTTTCTGAGTCTGAAAAAGATGCGTCGTCGTCGTCGTCTTCGAACTCTGCACTGTTTTGTTCGCTTTCTTCAAGAATGGAGTCAATCGTCCAGTGTTCCGAGGGAGAACGAAGCCCGAAACGTGGATGAGCTGATGAATCCTGGTCTTCTTCCGGAACGATGTGTCCTGCAGACATTCCAAACATTGAGCTGGATCCTGAGTACGATGTTATCATGACCAATCCCCCAAGGGTTCCGAAATGGTTGGCGCCATCTTCGCTAAGTCGCAACGACTGTCCACACACAGCCGGATATGCCACCGAATTTGGAAAATGAGAGCTCTGGTTACTCGGGATCGATCCGATGAGTCCAATAGCTCTCGGGGGCCGGTCGTAGACTTTGACCTCGAGGTGAGGCAAGCTGGTGCTGGGCTCGTTCGGTTGGTACTGAGACTTCACCGCTTTGGTATTGAAGAACTGCTTGACTTTCCTGCAGGCTTCCTTGCTGCAAAGGATCAGCACACAAGGCTTCGCACTTTCTTCACTCTGACCAAGATATTTCAGCTTGATCGATATTGTTCGCTGTCCCCTAGCATCGATTCTCGCTTTCTGCAAATGGTCAAGCAACGCCCTGCTAAACAATTCATTCAAGTCGTCAAACCGGTTCTGGATGGTATCGGGTATTGGCCTCTCGAAAACCTTTAATGTGGGAGTTCTTGCAATTGCAGCAAAGGACATGCGCCGTCCATCTCGAGGAAATGTTCGGGATGCCTCTAGAGTCCGATATTCTTGTGTGGCGGTAATAGGAGTTGCTCCTGCAGAAGAGTAACCCGAGTCAGAAGTTTGGGATACTGATGCTAACTTTTCGGTCTCGTTCGAATCATCCGGGCACGATTGCTGCAAATTGAGAGCGGCTAGAGCCTCAGGAAAGCCGCTGGTTGGGGAGCTGAGCATCCGCGGCTGTTCGTGTTCGCCTCGGTGAGCAGAAGCTGCAGATGAGTCTTCAAGCATGGGAGCCATCGCATCATCGCAATTGATTTATTTGTTTATGTGCGCTTCACTTGGTGCTGGACAAGAAATTGGGCATCAATAATCGCTACTTAGAGCCCCGCAGTTATCGATTATCATGATGCAACCTTCAGTGTGGCATCGCCACCACCATTTGATCGTGGCCTCGCGGGCCGGCCCTCCTATAGGTAGACTACAAGTCACATTCGAAATCTACGCCCGACTTATATGAGCCTCACACCGAGATAACCCAATTGCAGTAGATGTAGAGCCGATCTCATGTGTTTATCTCAGCCTCGTCATTTTGCAAATTTCGTCGACTTTCTTTTGCATCAATTAACCTTAACGATGTTGTCGCCATTTCCTCTCGAAAAGCCCACACAAAAACAACTGTACAATCTCGGACAAGTTCTCTGGTCCTGGCCACAGGAAGAAGGCTCCCACAACTGTATCGGATGTATTGATGAAGGGTGTCTTGCAAGGCGGTCGAAACGGCTCAACCCTTTCTTTGACATCTACAATGATCTGACTGTGTCTTATGAACCAGATCTTCGCTCTGACGAGACACCAGCTCTTAAAACACACGATGACCTTCTCCGGATTTTCCAAGTCTTGAAAAATATGCCGGACGTTGCACGCGTTGACTTCACGAGCAGTTTCTTTCCAGAACAAAATAAGGGCAAGCTCCCGCCGATGCTAGAACAAGAACGAGGTGTTAACCTCGCTGTGCGAATCATGTTCATGATCAATTGCTCAGCACAGCACCAGTCTTTCGGCCTTCTAGAGCATGGTCTTGACAAGGCTGAGTGGAGGAACGACTCTACGTTTGTACAATTCATGACAGACATATTCCCAATGAGCGATCATCCCGGCATCAACAACGAAGACGAATCTCTCTCATTCGATATGAAAGCTTCAATCATGGCAAGAAAACTGAAGAAAGTCGCTGGCATAAAATTCAGACCAACGAACGATCTTCGAAGTCATCTAAAGCTGGATCAGAAACTGGGAGTCGTGGAAATCTTCCACCATACCGCATTTTTAAAAGAGCATCTAAGGCTGACTAAAGATGCACCGCGGGATATCTCTGTGGGTGATTGTTTAAAGAGGTGGTTTTTGATTTCTCTTCACTATATCAACCGTCTCATACTACTCTCTCCCTGCTCCACCTCTTGGTAAATTAAACTAACACCCCCGACCTGCAGAGGTGCACTTCCCCGTCAACTAGCCCTTGAGACACTCGACTCCCTCCAAAAAGTCCTCTTCCCTCTGCACGACCCAAAATCTTACTCCCTTCTCCTCTCCCTCACCTCAACTTCCTCCTTCGACCCAGACTGCCTGCGCTTCGAATCCGCATCCATCCGCAACGCTGACGAGAAAGATATCCCATATCTCTATTTCGGCGCCCGGCTCGCGGATCTTTTTGAGGAGGTAGAGAATCCGAAGCCGAGGTGGTGGGTGGAACGCTGGTTGGAGAGGAAGAGTAGGGCGAGGCATGTTATGATGGCTACGGTTGCGGGAGTTATAATTGCAATTTTACTTGGAGTGGCGGGATTGGTGGTTGGTGTGGTGCAGGCTTGGGTTGGGTGGATGCAGTGGAAGCATCCGATTTCTGTAGGAGATG
>Ga0302325_10034557_pt1 | contig 10342 bp, 9 predicted proteins | sample Palsa_T0_2_FD_201948 | JGI IMG/M metagenome (GOLD analysis project Ga0302325, IMG submission 201948) | Peat permafrost microbial communities from Stordalen Mire near Abisko, Sweden - Palsa_T0_2 | ecosystem: Environmental > Terrestrial > Soil > Palsa > Peat permafrost | place: Sweden: Abisko...
GACATTCCGGGATAATTGCCGCCCACCGACCATCCGCCCGGGAAGACAGGAATCGAGTAGTTACCGTTGCTGTCGGTGTTGACGCAGCCGGAGACGTAATTTATTCCGCTACTGCTGGCGTTGGCAAACATGTTGACTCCGACGAGTGGGGTGCCGGAGTCGGTCACTTTGCCGAAAATTGTGGTCGTCTCACGCTGGGCGATCAGGATCACGCCGCCTAGATTTTGGTTATTGGTCAAAATCTCGGTCAATTGCGGGCTAATAAGGTCGTTGTTCAAGGCTGCGTGGCATTCGAGGAATATGTTCCAAGCGCCCGGTCCTACGGCGAATGAAAACGCCCCATCGGATGCGGTCTGGATACTGATATTCTCGGAACCCGACGTGTCACCGGTCGGATCGGCGATGACGGTAATGTTGCTCAGCACATTACCCAAATTATCCTTCGCGATGCCTGAGATCGAGGAAGTGATCGGTTGAAGCAGCCAATTGATCTCGAAAGCCTGGTCGTTGGTGGTCGTGAAAAACGCGTTTCCTGTGCCCTGAAAGCCCGACAAACTAGAACCGTCGGGCGCGATGGAATCATGGCCAGCGACGATGGCAACCGAATAATTCCCGTACTGGTCCGTGATGCCGACGCCGCTAAAGACAGAATTGCTGGCATCGCTCGCGTCCATGAGAACACTTACCGCAGGAGCGTAATCAGGCGCCGTAAACACGGTTCCCCAAATCAGGGCGTTGCCTTTGATGAGTTGGAAATCGACGTTGGACACGCTGCCCGAAGAAGCATTGATTGAGAGCGAATTATTGGGCGTGCGGTCGTAGCCGAGGATCGCTCCGGGAGTGTTCAATTGAACGTTCCAATTATTCGAATTCACCTCGAGAGTGTAGGTGCCGTCCATGCGGGTCGCCTTGTAAACAAACTGCCCATTTTGCGTTTGTCCTGAAATGAGAATGCCCGGCAAACCCACGCCGGAGACGCTATCGGTCACGGTGCCGGAAATGATCGTTCCATCGGAGGGCGTGTTAGTCAAATTGATGGTCGTGAACGCATTGGAGTTGACCGTAAATTGAGCGCCGTTGGCGATTTCGCCGGTGAAAACCATGAGGAGGTTGTATTGGCCGGGAGGCGCGTAGATCAGGAAATTGCCGTTCGTATCGGTCACGGCGCCAAAGCCGTCGTTGCCATTCTGCTGCGAAAGGACGACTGTGGCCGCGCCAAGAGGATTGCCCACACTCGTGAAAACTTTGCCCTGCACCCCTTGCGATAGGACCTGTTGTTGGACTTGCATGAGGGCGGTTGCCGTCTCGTTGTTGCCTAGGTCTTTGACCTGATAAATGTACTGCCCCGAGATGTGTGACAGTGTTAAATCGGGCGTGGGGTAGGGGACATGGGTTACAATCACGCCATTAGTCTGGCTGTCATCGTCGCCGGGCATATTGGAGTTGCGCACGCCGCCAACGGTCGGCTCCTGGCCATCGGTTACAAAAAAGGATTGCCCCGGCCAATAATATGCGGAAATAACGCCGTTGCTGTTGGCGTCGAGGAACCGGTCCACGCGCACTTGCGCGCCGGGCGAAGAAAGATTGGAAATGGTGAGCTGAATAGAACCGACGTAATTATTGGTAATAACCGTCGGAGTTATCGTAATCGTGGGCGCGGCGCAGGCAGCAGCAGCGCTGAACAGCAAACCAGCAAGAGACGCGTGAGCGGCAATTTTCATCATCGTCCACCTCATCGGCAAAATAGAACCAAAACTTGACAGGCAATACAATCGGCGTAATCCCCAACCAGCCTTCGGAGCGACCGCTTTCCTTTCTTTTCGGGAGGGCGAAACGCTGTGACGCCCTAATATTTCTGTTTTTTCGTGAGACAAGAATTCCTGGGCGGCGCGGCGATTCGCCCTCCCGAACAAAGAATAGTCCGATTTTTTGGAAATTTTTTTCACTACTCCGATTTAGTCCGATTTACTCCGATCTACCCCGATTTAGTCCGATTTTTCGGGGCTGACGATTGGGATAATGGTTGATTTCTGGACCCGTCAAAGTCTTTATGAATGCCCATGACGCTCTTGGCCTCGCGCTGCCGGCCTGTGTTTGTGGCGTTTCGCCTCACGATGCACAATACCACGCGCAAGTGGGAACGCAAGCACCACCATTTTTCGGGAGGGAGGAGCGCCGCGACGCCCTGAAATTCTTTTCTAAGGAAGAACGGAAATATTAGGGCGTCGTGGACTCCGCCCTCCTGAAAACCGATCCAGACTTCACCTGGTTGCGGCATCGTCGTAAAGCCCCTCATCCTGTGGGGCGTAGCTATTGAGGAAGGCGCTGTGGTCACCAACGACTGCTGCACCGCTGATGGGCGAACGAGCGACGGCAAGTTGCTGGCGCCGCTGCTCAACCCACACAGCCACCTTGGCGAAATCCGTCAACGGCAACTGTTCGAGAGCTTGTTCGATTTCCTCAATCTTGCTCATACGCTGAAAAGTAGATTTATCGTCGCAGGTTGCAAGCACCGAAGGAAAACATGCGTCCCTGCCATGTTTGACTGTTTCGACGATTGAATTGCCTGCGACAACGACTTTGTTTGCTAACAATTTGGGGCCTGGGCCTTGGGTTTGACTTTGCATACTGTCAGAGACATTATTCCCAAGTGAAGCATTCAGGAAAGCTCATTGCTATATTGACAATGGCCGTTGCGTTGGCAACAAATGCTTATATCGTAAGGTCAACTAGATTAGATCCGAAAAACGTATCCACTCAAGAAAAATTTCTATTCAAAGTCCAGGTCAAGCGCACATGGCAAAACTCGGTTAAGATTTCGGTGTCGGTCAAACCTAATTGGGAGACTCGCGGGATGTCCGTCGAGGCAGATATGTTTATGGTCTGATATGCAAGGAACGAACCTGCCCGCGCTCTATGAATATGAAGTTGCGTCAAACTTCGTAGCACATTCGCAATTTGTGTTTCGTGAAACTTGGCGCAACGAAGGCGAGAAAAAGGAAGGAGATTCTTATTGGTTCTTTCCTAAAGATTTTTTGGATGTAGGGTCAACTAACAATTGACATGATTGCCATCCTTTCGCCGTGGAGTTTGCATGATTCCCCCCGCGCTTGACGCCCCCCTGTTCCTCCATTAGCTTGACCCCACAGTTGCTTGAAATAATTTTATGCAAAACTTTTTAGTGCCAATGGTGGTGGAGCAGACCGGACGCGGCGAACGCGGTTACGACATTTATTCGCGCTTATTGGTGGACCGGATCGTTTTTCTCGGAACGCCCGTGGACGATATGGTCGCCAATCTGATTATCGCGCAATTGCTCTTCCTGCAAATGACCGACCCCAAGAAGGACATTCATCTTTATATCAATTCTCCGGGCGGCAGCGTGACGGCCGGTTTGGCGATTTACGACACCATGCAATTCCTGACTTGCGACGTGAATACCTACTGCGTCGGCCAGGCGGCGAGCATGGGCGCGGTTCTTCTCTGTGCCGGCACCAAAGGCAAGCGGTTTGCGTTGCCCAACTCCAATATCATGATCCACCAGATTCTCGGGGGCGCGGAAGGCCAGGCCACCGATGTCGAAATCCGGGTCAAGTACATGCTCAAGTTGAAGCACCGGCTTAACTCTATTATGGCCAAACACACGGGGCGTCCACTCGATCAGGTTGAAAAGGACTGCGAACGGGACAATTTCATGTCCGCCGAGGAAGCCAAAGCCTACGGACTGGTGGATGAAGTCGTGCAATCGCGCAAGGAAATTCCGGGTTTGACGGACGGCAAAGGGACTGATAAATTGGCCTAACTAACAGAAATGGCGCGACCGACCAATATCACGCTTTGCAGCTTCTGCGGAAAGTCTCACGCGGAAGTAAAAAAGCTTATTGCCGGCCCCGGCGTCTATATTTGCGATAACTGTATCACCTTGTGCAAAAGCGTCTTGGACAAGGAATTATCGGCCGAAACCAAAAGGAACACTCCCAAGTTTGCCATTCCCAAGCCAAGTGAAATCAAGTCGCACTTGGACTTGCATTGCATTGGGCAGGATCACGCCAAGAAGACGCTGGCCGTGGCCGTCCATAATCATTTCAAGCGCCTGATGCAGGCTTCTGCCGCCAGCACGGGCGACGAGTTGGGCGACGCCCGGCATGGCGAGGTCGAGATCGAAAAGAGCAATATTCTGCTCATTGGTCCGACCGGTTCCGGGAAAACCCTTTTGGCGCGCACTTTGGCGAAAATTCTGGACGTCCCATTCGCCATAGCCGATGCCACGACTTTGACCGAGGCCGGCTACGTGGGCGAAGACGTCGAGAACATTATTTTGCGCCTCTTGCAAAATGCGGATTACGACGTTAAGCGGGCGCAAATGGGCATTGTATATATTGACGAAATCGACAAGATCGCCCGCAAGACCGAAAATGTTTCCATCACCCGGGACGTTTCGGGCGAAGGCGTGCAGCAGGCGTTGTTGAAGATACTCGAAGGCACTGTTTGCAATGTGCCCCCGCAAGGCGGACGCAAGCATCCGCAGCAGGAATACATTCGCGTGGATACCAGCGGCATTTTGTTTGTGTGCGGCGGCGCTTTTATTGGGTTGGAAAAGATCATCCAGCGCCGGCTGGGCAACCGCGTTATGGGCTATGGGGCCATTGAACAGGGCGCTCGGGCCACGGCCATCAATCGCGATAAAGTCCTGGCTCTGGCCGAACCGGAAGATTTGATTTCATTCGGGTTCATTCCTGAATTTGTCGGGCGGCTGCCGATGACCACCGCCTTGGAAGAACTGACTGAGGATCAATTGATCTCCATCTTGACCGAGCCCCGCAACGCGCTGACCAAGCAATACCAAAAGCTGCTCTACATGGAGGGCGTCGAGTTGGAATTCACCATGGAGGCTTTGCGCGAGTTGGCTTCGCAAGCGGTTCGGAAGGGCACCGGCGCGCGCGCCTTGCGCAGTCTGTTGGAGAAGCTCATGCTCGACGTGATGTACGAAGCGCCGGCCAACGAGGATATCGCCGGCGTGACCGTGACCCGCCCCGCTGTGCTTGGGGAGTCCAAGCCTTTATTGCGGCGCAAGACCGATCAGGCCGCCGCCTAATCCGCCGGCCGGTCGCCAAAGGAACCCGGCCTGCTCCTTGAACCGCCGTGGATTTAAACCCTCAACGATTTATTGCCCGCCAGGTCGCCGCCATTCCCCGCTCCGGCATCCGCGACTTTTTCGATATCGTTCAAGGGATGAAGGACGTTGTCTCCCTGGGGGTGGGCGAGCCGGATTTTGTCACGCCCTGGCACATTCGTGAGGCGGCGATCTATGCGCTGGAACAAGGCCGGACCTCCTATACCTCCAACTTGGGCCTGCTGAAGTTGCGCGAGGCCATTTCCCGCAACGTCGAGAAGAATTTTAATGTCACTTACGACGCCCAAAAGGAAATCCTGGTGGCCGTCGGGGTCAGCGAAGCGATGGATCTCGCCTTTCGCGCCGTCCTTAACCCCGGTGACGAGGTCATTTATCACGAACCGTGCTATGTCAGTTATGCGCCGGGCATAGCGCTGACCGGAGCAGTGCCGGTCGCCGTGGCTTGCCGGGCTGAGGATGGATTCTCAGTGACGGCGGAAGCTATTGAGCGCGTGGCGACGCCGCGCACCAAACTGTTGGTGTTGAATTTTCCCACCAATCCCACGGGCGGAACGATGCATCGCGCGGAACTGGAGAAAATCGCGGAACTCGCCAAGCGGCGGGATTGGCTGGTCTTGACGGACGAGATTTACTCCGAACTGACTTTTGAAGGCGAGCACGTCAGCATCGCGTCCATGCCTGGCATGAAGGCGCGGACCGTTTTTTTGCACGGGTTTTCCAAGGCTTACGCGATGACCGGGTTTCGCATTGGCTATGCCTGCGGGACGCCGGAGGTGATTGAAGCCATGATGCGCATTCACCAATATTCCATGTTGTGCGCCAGCATTATCAGCCAGGAAGCGGCCCTGGAAGCATTGGAACACGGCCAAGCCGATACGGAAATGATGCGCGAACAATACCGTTTGCGGCGCAACTTCATCGTCGCCGCCTTCAACAACATGGGCCTGCCCTGCCTGATGCCGCGCGGCTCTTTCTACGCTTTTCCGAACATCCGTTCGACCGGGCTGGATTCCAAACAGTTTGCCTTCCAATTGCTCGAGCGCGAGAAAGTGGCTTGTGTTCCCGGCAGCGCCTTTGGCCCCAGCGGGGAGGGGTTCTTGCGTTGTTGTTTCGCCACCGCACTGGATCGCATTGAAGTGGCCGTCAAACGGATGGAAAGATTTGTGGCCGGCCGGCGCTGAGAAAAAGTCTGTTATCGAAAAAATCCATCCCTGTCAACAACTATGAAAATTGGCATCGGTTCCGATCACGCAGGTTTCGAGTACAAGGAGCGCATTAAATCATTTCTGCGCGAGTTGGGCCATGAAGTGCGCGATTTCGGCACCAACAGCACTGAGACCGTGGATTATCCGATCTACATTCGCCCCGTGGCCGAAGCCGTAGCCCGAGGCGAGTTGGAGCGGGGGATTGTCCTGGGTGGTTCCGGCAATGGCGAAGCCATGGTGGCCAATCGCGTTCGCGGCGTCCGCTGCGCGTTATGTTGGAGCCTCGAAACCGCGCGCCTGGGCCGCGAACATAACGACGCCAATGTCTTATCCATCGGCCAGCGCCAGATAACGGTGGAACTGGCTTTGGAAATTGTCCGCATCTGGCTGACGACGCCCTTCGCCGGCGGGAGGCACTTGCAGCGAATTAAAGAAATCGACCTCTAGCCTTTGAAGACAATCATCACTCCGTAATCGCCCAGGACCTGGCGGCTGCCTATTTCGACGTAACTATAGGAGATCGGGCTAATGCTCACAATGTTCGTTTGCCCTACCTTTTCGAGGAATGCCGAAACGTATTCGTCGAAATGATCCTTGCCCGCGTCCACACAATCGCTCCTCTTGAAGGTCTTAATGCGCATGACCTTATCGCCTTCCTTGGCGATGACATCCAAAGGCCGGTTGGGTCTTTGAATAAGGGGTTGGGAGGGTGGTGCCTGTTCACGCACGGGCACGGTGAAATGCTTTTCTGCCTTCGGCGGTTCCGGCGGCGCGGCGGCCACGGGGGGAGCTAACGGTGCTATAGACGGATCCGGAACGGGGACCGAAATGGTGTTGGAACAAGACGGACACTCAATGGAGGAACCTGCGCCACTGGCATCGACCTCTAATTCCTGGTCACAAATCGGACATTTGAAGCTGATGTCCATGTTAATTCACTCTGTCGAGCTTTGGTGAGATAAAGGTACAACTGCGAAGGGAAGAAAGCGAGGAAAATCATTAGGTTAGTTTTTCTTCTTAAGGTAGGGATGCCGCGCCGCGGCGTCCTGTCGGCGCGGCGCGCCGACCCTACCAACCGAATCTGCACCTTCCTTGTATTTGACGGGGCCATTTGCTTAGCGAGCCGGACGCGCGGTCAAGATTCTCTCATGTCCATGATCATCTTTTGCCACGCTCTCAATGACCCATTTTTCACGAAGAAAATTTTTGCGCGTCTCTGGCGCCCCTTCGTCGTCCAATTCGAGCATAATACAACCCTCTGGCCGCAAATAAGCGGCCGCCTCAGCCGCCAGATGCCGGTAGAAATCCTGCCCGTCCTTTCCCCCGTCCAGCGCGCCTCGGGGCTCGTGCTCGCGCACCTCCACTTCCAAAGTCTCAATGCGCGCGGTCGGAATGTAGGGTGGGTTGGAAACGATCAGATCAAATTGCGCGCCCGCTGGCACGGCCTCGAAAAGATCGCCCTGACGGAACTCGATGCGATTGGAAACTTGGTGGGTTTCGGCATTTTGCTTCGCCAGTTCCAGAACAGGTCCTGAAATATCCGTGGCGAGCACTCGCGCCTGAGGCACCCGGTGGGCCAAGGTAATCGCCAAACATCCGCTGCCCGTTCCGATTTCCAGCGCGCTCGGTTCCTGCTCTTTGTTTTGCAGGAAAGTCCAGGCTCGTTCGGCCAATAATTCCGTTTCCGGCCTCGGGATCAAGGCATGGCGGTTGAGCGCGATTTCCAAGCCGCAGAAGGAAGTCGAGCCGACGATGTATTGCAAGGGCTCCCGCTGGCCGCGACGTTGCACCAACGCCCGCAACGAATCCAACTCCGTTGAGGTCAATACGCGTTCAAAACTCAGGTAGAGCTGTAAGCGCGGCATTTTCAACAAATGAGCCAGAAGCAATTCGACTTGGAGACGCGGGGATTCGACGCCTTTCTTGGCCAGAAAATCCGTGCTGCGCTGAATGACTTCCAGGATTTTCACCTCAGGTTCGCTTTCGCTGAAACAAGTAAATGGCGGAAGAGGTTTTCACGTTGGCCGGGTCGGCCTCTTTTCCCCAGAGATATTCCGTGTAGGAAGGGTACATGGCCACGATCCCGGCCAAGTCGTAAAATTGCGGTGGATATTGGCGCGTCCAATAAAAAATGGTGCGATCCGCATTGGGCCACGTCGTCCAGGAGGTGCCGTTGTTGACCAGCACCAGAAATTCCGGCCGGGCCGATTCGACATCGTGGATAAATTCCTTTTGCATGGCAGAGGCGTAAGGCTGTTCGGCGACCAAATCGTACATATAAATGTAGCCACTGACGGATCGCCGTTGCGCGTAAAAATATACCTCAGGCTCAGACCCCACCACTTCAATGCGATCATTAGGTGAGGAATGCTCCCGGATGTATTGAGCGACCCGCGCGCATTCGACAAACGGATCACCGGCATAAATCGACATGCAGGCCGTGTCGGGCGGCATTTCAAACCAGACCGCTCGATTTTCCCACGTCACCCATGCGATGGCTCCGACGAACAAAGCCGGGGCAACGACGGATAATCTTCTCAAGCGGACGGTGTAAGGAAGCTCCGCCAGCGAGGCGACCAGCAGCCCCAGCAGGAGGCTGGTGACCGGCAGCAAGAGCAGAAAATAATGCCGCATGAAATAAAGTCCGGTGGCGACGGCGCACCAGGAAAAAAAGTAGCAAATCGTCAAGATGAATCTTCGATCCGCCAAGTCCGGCTTCATCCACAGCGAAACCAAGCCTGCGCTACCAACGATGAAGAACCATCGTTCCGCCCCGTTGGAAAAGAACGCGCACAGTCGATGTAGCGAGTAGGCGCAGGGCATCATTTGTCCATGCACGCGCGCGAACGTGAACGTCCAGAACCAGAATCGGTCGAAGGTTCCGGCCCGCCACACCGAAAGACATGTCAGCGCCAGTGGCAGAATCAAGCCTAGGGAGAACAAAGCAAGTTTGAGGAGGCGCAAGAGCCACGCTGCGGATTTATCCAAGATCGCATCGCGCACGAGAATGGTGAGTCCCATCAGGCCGAAGAAGAGGCCAGGTTGTTTGCACAAGAACGCGATCCCGAAGAAGAGCCCGGCCAAAAAAACCTCCGCCGCTCGGCCGTTTTCGCGGGCCCTGACCAGCCAACACCAACCGCCTAATGCCGCGAAAACGACCAAATGAGTGGCGTGCCCTTCCAACCCGAGCACCGCTGGACTGAGCGAAATTAGGACATAAGTCGCGCAGCAAACCAGCACACCGGCCCACGGCAACATTCGGCGGGCAAGATAGAACAACAGTGACAGAGTGCCCAGGTTGACCATGAGAAAGCCGAAATGGATGCCGGTGGCGGTTTGGCCGAACGCGGCCATCATGGCGGCATAGGTGTCATTGGTCCCTGGCAACTTGATATTGAGGGCCAAAGAGTACGGGGGCACCCCTTGAAGCAGTAATTGACCTGCGTAAGCAAACTCCCCTTCATCCCGCTCCAGCGGCATCGACAACAAACGAACGCGCACGAACACAGCCGTGAGCGTGAGGAGGATGACGGCGGCGCTCCAGAATTTTCGCGAGTTCCAAGCCAAACCGGGCGGAAGATAGGGCAACAGCCAGGGGATGAACAGGCATTTTGTGGGGCTTTCAGATCGCAGGCGCTTGCCCGTCCCGAACTAACCTACGGCCCATCGTCCAATCCCAAATCCAAAACGGTGGGGCGAATCTCCCGCTGACCGTGACCTCTTTTCCTCGAAATGCATTCAAGCTCCGCAGTTATATTTAGGTCTCGCAGGAGCTCGCCCCTCCGGTTAATGAGATTGTATTTGCAGTCCCAAGTATATGGGGTATTGTGGGTATATAAGGGCGTTAGTGGGGTTGTTCATTGAAATTTGGGTCTAGAGGTCAGCGGCGAAAGGCGCGGTGGCAAAACCGCCGAAGCGCAGGGGTGTGATTAAGAGTGCGAGAGGTTTCACCACACGATGTATTGGTTTGGGGAGCGCGACCGTCCCGGTCGCCGTTTTCGGC
>Ga0302325_10034559_pt1 | contig 10342 bp, 6 predicted proteins | sample Palsa_T0_2_FD_201948 | JGI IMG/M metagenome (GOLD analysis project Ga0302325, IMG submission 201948) | Peat permafrost microbial communities from Stordalen Mire near Abisko, Sweden - Palsa_T0_2 | ecosystem: Environmental > Terrestrial > Soil > Palsa > Peat permafrost | place: Sweden: Abisko...
GTGCGGCCGCTAGCGTGAGGCAATGGCTGCCAGACGAAGGGATACTATTCAAAGTCATTATCTTATGAGCCAATCTACTACGGTACGTAACAGAGTATTGGTCTTTGGTAACTTCGGCTCCAGTAACTGAGCCTAAGAGACATTGCCTCCCAAGAGTATGTACTTTCTGTTCTTGACACTAAAATTCCAATGTACATTTCAACTTGCTGCATTTAGATCATTACAATTTTAAACCGCCTACTCTATCCTTGTAATTCAACAATACGGTTCCGATAGGTCTTTGAGCTCTGATACAACTCAGCAGGACGAGAAGAGTCTGGCGCTTCTACTGGCTGACTTCTATGTATATTTTGGTGCGCATTGTTCCGCCTCCGCCTCCTTAAAAGCAGGATAACCCCGAGGATAATAACTACCACCGCAATCCCACCAACAGCCCCACCAGCTACAGCTCCCACATTACTTCCCGAGGAAGCGGAAAGGGTTGGCATGGCCGTTGTAGTTGAACTGGAAGCTGAAGCTGAGGCAGATGACGTCGAACTGGAAGCTGAAGCTGAGGCAGATGACATCGAAGTGGAAGCTGGAGCTGAGGCAGATGACGTCGAACTTGGGGGTAACTGCGTCCCAGTACTGACGCTCTTATACACAAAACTAGTATACTGCTCCAACACCCGAGGCAGCAGGATCGGCGTCGTAAAGCCAGTATATGTCCACGCTACCTGCAGCATGCTCGATGTTGTGCTATCACATCTCAGCTCTGTGACCTGGTTCGGATACGTGTATGTGACACAGAGAGGACCGTCGGCGCCACTACCAATTGGGGGATTCATTAGCATATATGCCATGTAATTTCTCCTTGACTCTCTAGATACAACTAACCAGACTAGATTCGCCCCATTAGAAGTACAAGCCGCATCACACGGATCCGTCTCCGCAAAACACGCCGTGCGGAATGGCCCACAACTTGTCCCTCCACAGCAGCCTATAGCGCTGTGACTAGGATCGATCACACACGAGCCCGCTGCCGCGCAAGGCCAAGGTTGATCTATTGAAGTCAGATCATGTTGTAGGTTTGGCTTGATACTTCAACAAGCCCATTTATTCATGGGATACGCATACTCTGCTCCCCTCCTAACCAGCCGCAAATACCGGTCGCAATCTCGCCCACCGCCATAGATTCCACCGCGGCTGTAGTCGTCATTTCTTGCTGAGAGACTAGTATTCGGCATATACTAGTAGAAAATGCACCAGTGTATACTCTCACATTTGAGTTTCGGATTTGATTGAGTTTAAAAAGTTTAAGAGTACTGAGGAGGGATTGTTCGATTGTAGAGTGGCAAGTTGGTTAGTCTACGTGGAGCGAATAGCTACGAAACTACCTAGTCCCAAAGGGCTAGTCGATCTCGTGACCACAAATCACCCTCCACAGTAGGTACCGGCTCCGCAGAACTCTCACCTCTGAAGAATACCCGCCTGTACAGAACAGTCTTCTTTGTGGAGCACCCACCACTGCAGAATACTCGGCTCTACAGTCTTTTTTCTGCATAACTCTCAGCTCTGCAGAAGTTTTTCTTCAGAATACTCGGCTTCGCAGAACTCTCGCCTCAGAATACTCTTCTCTGAAGAACACCCACCTCTTCTGCACAACACTCGGCTTACTTGTCCAGGCAAACGGGAATAACGGTCAAGAGAAATTGGAAGTGTCACTCAGCAAAAAAATTTGTTGCACGTCTCCCGCAACAAACGTTTCAATTACCATGTCAGCAGGGGTTATTACGTTTCAGTTATATACTTCGTCATAAGGATTACCAGTAATGCGATGTCAGCAACAGGGGTCCTAAGGATAGCATACGAAGCGGTAGAATGACCCTAGAAATCCTAGATTTTTGTTGCAAATCGTCAGTCTCTGGCTAAAAGTCAGTGATGCGCAAAGGTTTTTTGACCAACCAGAAGCTTAGAATTCCCTTGTCACCCCCCCTTGCCACCCCCTTGCCAAACCCCTGTTTTTGGGGCCGCTAACGTTTGTTTCCCCTAGGACGAAGTACGAAGTACGAGCTTTCGGAACGCTCCGGTGTACGCCATACACTACTTTTATTGAAATCCCTAATGCTTTTATGTATCGCACTATGCAGTCGCAAACGAAGATATTGTGTGATATTTCCACTGCTTTTATACAACACAGAAACTCTTAACCACTATGGCGTTCATTAAGCTTAGTGACGAGTATGATGATTTTAAAGCTCTTGTACGTGCCTTGAGGGACTAGGCAAAAGGCTAGTTAAAGAGATGCTAATTTCCAAGGACAGTAGAGGCATGGCAAGTGCAAAAAAAGAGCTCTTTCCTAGGGAGAAGAATCACAATGCAAGGACTTGCACATAGTCGCGTGCGTAGGAATAGACAAAACACGAAGGAGAATGCTTCATTATTTCCTTTTTAGGCAATACAATTATGGGAATTGTCTATGATAGTGATGTGTTCGACTTTGCGAGTGGAAATATGTGTACATAAAAGTATTAGGAATGCGCATGCAAAATTAATGTATCGGCATTTCCCTTATCAAAGTCCGACGCATCCGGTATCTCGTATATAATTGAAACGTAATAATCCCTGCCGACATGGTAATTGAAACGTTTCTTGCGCCAGCTGGCGGGACAATACCAGGGCAGAAACGCTACGCGACTATTCCCGTCACTCCGGTAGTGGTTCTCTTCAGGCATCAAGGCCTCAAAAATTTCACTTTCCGCCGCTTAAAGTGGCTAATGCAGGAACAGAGGAGATTGAAAATGACCCGAATCGCTTCGTTCAATTCGGGTCCCATTTAGCCAAGCAGGTGACGTCACTCTCTCGGCCTCAACCATCAGACTCCCAATCCTCCCTCCATTGCGCAGGTTTGCTGGGGATCTCCCCAAGGAAACCTTACTATCCCCCCCCTAAATAAATATTAGCGTGCGGATCCGAGAGAATTTCTCCGATTTGCTTTGAGAAGGTTCCAGTTCTCTCATTCGTTAAAGCACCCTGGGCCACAATGTCTCACTTGACATTTATTTAGGGGGGAATAATAGTTACCAGGATGGGGTCACTTGTCTCCCAATTCGGCCTAGCCCTTCTGACTAAGCAAAAATCCCACCACCGCACCACCACCTGGTGCACCAGAGCCCTCGATTGCTCTCCACGAAGCTCACACCTTCAGACTCAACTGCTCTCTTACCTTTCTCGAAAAGAAGCAGTCCCCCAGTAGTATCTGTTTTGCGCTCTTTGCGAACGAACTACTTCCATCACCCTTTCCCAACAACTGCAAAACACAGCACAACTGCTTCAATCCACCTTAATCTTGGCGAAGCCTATACTTTAACGGCCTCCGGACTGAACAGCTCTTGTTCCTCATTGAGACAATCGGCCGCCTTGGCGGCAGCAATTCGAATGGCCTAACTCTTCGTATAAATACCTGCACGATCGAGAGACCGTCGCCGCGAGGCGTACCTGCATACAAAATGACCGGCAGTGACCTGAGGTCGATTCTTCCTCTATGCCTATTTCGCAATCAGATATCCCATAAAATCTCCAAATTCTCTCTTCAAATCTAAAACCACAACCTAGAACAGAAGATCCACGGCCTTGTCAGAGTCTCGAAATTATTTCTCGCACCTTCCCGTCCTCTCTCCCTGTTCGCAAAGTTAACACCCCTAGCCTAATTCTAACAATAGCAAGAATGTGAAAAGTGCAGCGATCCAGTAGATAGCACGCCCACTTGTCGGAAATTCTGGTGCCGTGTTGAGAAGGTAAGGTTTCTCCGGATTTTGTTGCAAGGAGGGGAAGACGAGATATGCTGATTGTAGTGTGGGTGTAGAGAGAAGGGCAAGAAGAGTGTAACCACTGCAGGAACCCGAAGGATAGTATGACTGGGTGTCGGAAGTTTTAGTGTCCTTGAAGGGAGGTTGGAACTGCTGCATGCCGACGAATGGTCTCAAGGAGGATTAGGGATGGGGTTGAACAGAGAACCGAACCGGGAGAGAAAGGAAGACTCTGGAGAGGGGTTGATAAACAAGCTGCTGTATTGAATTTGTGAATCCTATCTACTTCTTTACTCCAACAATTACAATGCAAGCACACTGTACAACTCCTCCGCGCCATCTCTTCTCTCACATGGGGGGCACCAGAATTGAAGCTAAGATCTAAGTTCCATACAGCAGAAAGAAAGACATTATCATCAATCATCATCAAAACAAGTTACAACCCCAAAGCTCAATTTCAGGTCGGTACAGTGAATCCCAAATCTGATATACAAACGCAATGCAACGCAACGCAATGCTCGCTCACTCCAAACCATGAATGTTGGTGAATCCTTCTATGTTATGTTTGATTTCCGGGTTTATGCAATTCGAAAGTAGAACGGGCCGGACCAGACTAGACTTTTAATTTTTGTTATGAATGTAAGAGTCGACTCCCCGCTATGATGTTTGTGTTCTGAATGTACGTGGGTGCCGCGAAATGTTAGAGACAGGTTATACAGCTGGCCATTTGTTGCGGAGTCCGTCTGCCCAGCGGCCGTACAGAACGTCGGCGAGTTGCTTCGTGTGTTCCATGCCAGGAATGACTTGGCCGGGCAGGTGAGACAACTTCTCAGGCTCGGGTACCATGCTTGACTGTCTACGTCGGTGGGACTTCAGATGCGGGTTGTTCTGAGCCAGTACCAGCTTCGCTCCCGGCTTTTGCGGTGATTGTTGAGGTGTTCCATCATGGGTGGAAGTCTTGGAAGGAGTAAGAACGGAAGACAATTTGGAGTCATTCTGAACTCTCTCAATCATGACCTTCAGCAACTGGAATTCTCCTTCTGGATCAATCGCATCGAGAGCGCTCCACGCATCAGCGAGTCGGGAGAGCGCTTCTCTCTTGGCTTGGTTTCCGGTCTGGGCATGAAGTTCTTGAAACGCGGGATCAACAATTTTGTTGAAGACACGTCGTCCAAGCACAGATTCCTTGGTCGCTGGTTCGGAAGCCCGTGGTCTGTTTTCGTCATGTGTGGGCTCTGGAGCAGAGATATCCGAATTTACCTGGGCCAAGGTCGAGTTGTCCGAGACTCTCCGAAAGAGACGGACGGTTGATCCTGTGTTGCCAAAGCTCATATCGGGTTGAAGGGGAGGTCGCTTCTGACTGCTCGCCTGACGAGTTTTGGACGGGGAGGCGAGTTGCGCAACCGAGGACTGTTTGCGAACAGTACCTTTCTTGACTGTGATTGGTGGAGGTGAAGAATATTCCAATGGGGAGTCCTTCAAATCGAGACGTTTCATAGCTTCTTCTGGACCTACATGCATTCCTTGACCATTGGCATGGATAACAGATAACTTTCGTCTCTTCGTCGTATTCTTCCGGGCTGGAGCAACTGTTGATATCTTGACAGTATCAAATACCCACTCATCAGGCTCATCTTTGGGAGCCATTGTATTTCTAGGGGTGTTAGCAAAGGAAACAGAAGTCTTAGGTAGTCAGCTTACAATGTCTCTTCGTACAAACGCGGGTGAGAAGGTCTGGAACATCCGCCATCCCACTCCTGCTTTCTCTCAATCAATTCTTGTAATGCTTCAACCTTCCCAGCAAATCGAATAAACTTGTGTTTTAGGAGCTCCTTGGCCGAGGGCCGTCTGTCGCAATCCTTGACCAAACATTGGGCAACGAAGTCCTTGAAGTCCTTGCTGTAATTCGGACCCTCGAGTCTTGGTGCCGGCGCTTTCGGAATATGGAAGAGAACTTTCATGGGGTGTATAGATGCATTCGGGGGCTCGCCGTTAGCCAATTCTATGGCAGTAATCCCGAGAGACCATATATCTGCTTTGAAGTCATACCCATTCTGCTGAATAACCTCCGGAGCCATCCAGAAAGGTGTACCGACAAACGTATTGCGTTGTGATTTAATATTCGTGAGCTGTGCTGCAACTCCAAAGTCTGCCAATTTAACCTTGCCATTCGTCGCCAGCAGTACGTTCGCTGCCTTGATATCTCTGTGTATCTTTCCCTCGTGATGTAGGTATTCGAGTCCCAGGAGGAGTTCGCGGCATATAATGGCAATATGTGCTTCGTTAAAGGAACCAGGTTTCAGCTGCTTAAATCAGTATTGTTCGTGATAGACGGGAATGGTGCCATACCAGATCTAAACATGATCCTCCTCCAAGGTACTCCATAACAATCCATAACTTGTGACCTCTGAGGAAACTAGCAATGTACTGTGTGACGAACGGACTCGCACAAGTGCTCAGGACTGATATCTCTTGTTGTATCTCCAAGATATCGTCTTCGCTGGACTCTAAGTCAATCTGTACTGAGTCAGCGATCTGCTTGGTACCAAGACGGGAAGATACTAACATGCTTGATGGCGACGACTTGTCCAGTCTTCTTGTCAATTGCTTTGTATCTGATAGCTTCACCGTTAGCATTCTCTCATGAGAGATAAACTCAAGCTTCAAGAAATAACTGACACAGTCCCGAATGACCCACTACCGAGCTCCTCCAACACGGAATACTGATTTGCCATGGCACCTTCTGCGGACATATTGCTGAAGAGTAGAACAAGAACTTTGAATCTTGGGGTGCAATTGAGCAAGTATGGCAGGAAGGCGCAAGTGACGAAAGGACGGAGAACTTTCAAATACGAAATCAGGTGTTAGATGATCCGCTCTGTTGCTACATCAACAAACGCTTTGGCCATGCGGAGCTGTTTGGCAATACGGTCGTTGCGGATTGAAGAGAAAATTTAATCATGAGAAGCGACGATGATGCTGCTGGAATCCCAAAGATATTCCTCTGAATATTTCGCGATATGAAAAACGTTCATAGACGCTGAGAATCAGATGCGATGGAAACCGGTCCTGCAGGTCGAGCAGGGTCCGGCCTATAACCATTTCGAGCGCAGCTTAGATCCGTTGCCCTGGCAACGAGGCTCGAACTGTAATTGGTCCACGCCCTCTGTTGATCTGACCTCACAGGAACATCAAAGACTTCAATTTCTCAATCGCTACGCCTGTTGCCAACACTGCTCTTGGTTTATTCCTCACGCATATGCGCTCCAAATCTACAGTAGATTCACATATCTGTACTCCGCAATCAGACTTACGCGACGTGTCGATGTTTTCCAGGAATCGAATACCCTTAGGCGCGAATTGAGCGCATCTCGATATTCTTCAAATATGCCAGAACCGCAGGGTTTGCCAACGCGATTTCCATGCTGGTGTCGAGCGGTATATAGCTGGGGTGGAGAGGTATGAATACCATGAACTTGCAAGGCCCACGAATGCTGATGAAGAAATAGTCCAAACGTGACCTTGGATTCGTCGAAGGGGATCTGATAGAATGTCTTAATGCCGGAGATGGATCATGGTGGATGGGGAGACTGCGGCGAGACAAGCGGATGATGGGTCTATTTCCTTCGAACTTTGTCGAAGTCCTCGACGACAGCTTTCAACCAGCCAGCAGAGCTTCGAGCCCAATGCCGGAGCGATCACCGAGTGTCAGTCCCTTTAACGCACAACCGCCCCAAAAGACCAAGACGAAGGCATTCCGAAAGCCTTTTCAATCATACTCTCAGCCAGATCCTGCAGCTGCGAAACGAGCCGAACTTCAAAAACAAGACAGTTTATCGTTATCCCGAGCACCCTCACCGAATCCTACGAGCGTTCACGATAACATTAGCTCCGTACCCGCTCCCCAAATACATGGCTATGGCTCTCGCGCTTCTTCTCCAGCTCCATCCATGCATAATGGGTACGGGTCAAGGGCGCCTTCTCCTGCCCCGCCAAGACACAATGGATATGGATCTCGTGCACCTTCTCCAGCTCCCTCCTTCCAGTACGCTCATCACTCTCGATCACCATCACCAAACCCACAATTTGACATTGGCTCTTCACCACCTCCTCCCCCACCACCGCACAGAACAGCATATACCCCACATGGGTGCACCAATTCATATCAGCAGCGTCCTGACGGCTATCACACCCCACGAGCAGTCTCCCCATATCCTCCTTCACCAGGAGGTACAGGATTGACTCCCTCTCCACTTAGAACAGCCATGGATGATGTGATGTCTTCATTAGCAGATATGGGAATAGCACAAGAGACTGAGTCACCAGAACCACCTCTAGATCCCTGGTCTCCAGAAGCCTTCGATCAGACATATACCAAGGCCAGGCGGACGGCACCTCTAAGACCAAATACGGCTGTGGGGATTGGAACACAGAACGGTTACGACGATGATGATTATCAGCAGCCGAATGGCGGCAGTTCTACCTCTCGCTACACTGTTGATCAACCACCTCCACAATTGAGCAATTATGTCCAGAGGATGGAGAACCGATTGAGCAAAATGCATTCTAGCAGTCCACGGCCTCCTCCCGAGGATGATTTAGGGCCAGCTGTTCCCCCGAAAACGTTGTACAATCGACCAAAATCATCAATGGTTGGGAGCTCACAGTCAGAACCAAAACTACGCCATCGCAAATCTGCCTATGAGGTTGGAAGATCAGTCCTTGGACGAACATTTACTACCAAAACAAATTCCACCACTGCTTCATCAGGAAATCGAAGTACGACTACGAATGGCAGCTCGAGTACCAACATGACTGATCGAAGTCTTATGAGTGGCCATTCAGCAGGTGGATTTTCAGCTACCAGTGCAGGAAGTCTAGCAAGGAAGAAGGAAGGATTACATGGAAGAGCTCATAGCGCATTCGGGACGAGGAAAGATCATTTTTTGAGTATGAATGGCAGCCAAGCAGACTTCAGTAGCCGGCCTCAGACGCCTGTTACTGGTATATCATATCACAGCAGTCACGCCTCAGAGACAAGATCCCAGTCACAAGCAGGCTGGCATGGTTCAACGACTGATTCTAGCATCCTCGGTGGACTTATAGCGCCGCCGAAGCCGAAGAAAAGCGGCTTCTTCAAAAAGATCATAGAGTCAGCGAAAACTGGGGCCGCGAGTGCCAGGAGTAGCATTGCAGCGGGCGAGACAACAAGACCGACAGTTCCAACAAAGATGCCTAATGGTGTCTCATCAATCGCTGGTGGTTTCAGCAGCAGCAACCATGGTAGCGGTGCAGCGAGTGATATGGGTCTTGGAGGTGGCAATGGTGGTATTGATTGGGTCCAAGTTCGCCGAGACGTCAACCGTTCTAATTCTTTGAGTCGCATTGAGCGCATCGAAAGGAAAGACCGATGTCAGATGATGGATTATCCAGCTATTAGCCCTGTGGAAGAACTCTACGAGCAATGTGACGGGGACGAAGGAGCAGATGGTCACCCTGTGGCAGAACCAACAAATTTCCAAGCCGTGAATCTCAGTTTAGTTGATAAAAACGCAAGATTTATCAACAGCTTACCTCCGATGACGAACCCAGTCAGCCTTGCCACCGGATTTGTATGTAGACCTTACCGGAGCGATGTTCAAAGATTACGGGCAATCTTCACATGGGTTAGTGAGAAGATAACTTGGGAAGAAGACCTCGAAACCGACGTCGATTCAAGAAGACTCATTCAGACCAAACGCGGCTGTGGTGCGGAAGTTGCAGTTCTGGTGATGGAGATGTGCGCAGCTGTTGGCATTCACGCTGAGGTCGTCAAGGGATATCTGAAGACGCCGGGCGAAGTCCCAGAGCTTGGGGTGATGCCTCGCTCAAATCATTGGTGGAACGTGGTCATTGTGGATGGAGAATGGAGAATCATCGACTGTTCACTAGCAGCTCCCTCGAATCCTCGTCGAGCCCTCTATTCTAGTGCTAGTAGTCAGGTGGCAGAAAGCTGGTGGTTTTTGACTCGCCCATCAGAAATCTGCTGGACCCATATTCCAGAACAACATCAGCAACAACATCTGTGTCCGGCTATCGCGCCCGAGATCCTGCTGGCGTTGCCTTGTGCCTGTCCACCACATTTCAAGAATGGACTTTCGATGGTCGACTACGACACAAGTCTCGTCCGCATCGAGGAGCTCGAGTTAGTTCACGTCAAGTTTACTGCACCGGCTGATGTTGAGTGCGTTGCCGAAGTCGAAGCTCGAGCATTTGAGCGTGATGCAGATGGTGATTTCTTCGAGAGTGGAGAGGTTGTCAAGAAGCGTGCACTGACACAAGCCGAATGGATCGGGGGTCAGAAACGTTACACTGTGAAAGCTCTACTTCCTGGCGACGAAGGTCAAGGGATTTTAAAGATATATGCCGGGAAACGGGGTCTTATGCACTCGATCAAGGACATCCCGCATCCTCTTGCATTCGCACTTCCTATTATTCACACGGGAGATAATCCGCCATATGAGTTTTTGACTCGACATCCGACACCCCATGCACAACGGCATGATCTGTACGTC
>Ga0302325_10034560_pt1 | contig 10342 bp, 11 predicted proteins | sample Palsa_T0_2_FD_201948 | JGI IMG/M metagenome (GOLD analysis project Ga0302325, IMG submission 201948) | Peat permafrost microbial communities from Stordalen Mire near Abisko, Sweden - Palsa_T0_2 | ecosystem: Environmental > Terrestrial > Soil > Palsa > Peat permafrost | place: Sweden: Abisko...
GCCCTGCTGAAGGGGAAGATCTCCAAGCTGCCCTCGGACTATTTCGGGGAGAACATCTTCATCGGCGCCTCCACCATGTCGAAAGAAGAGATACGCCGCCGTCACGTCCTGGGCTGCGACGTCGTCATGTGGGGGACCGACTACCCGCACCCGGAGGGAACGTGGCCGCACACCCAAGAACGCCTACGCGGCGACTTCGGCGCCATCCCGGTGGAGGACGCCCGCAAGCTGCTGGGCGAGACGGCCGCCCGTTGCTACGACTTCGATCTGGACGCCCTGCGGCCAGTCGCCGATCGCGTCGGCCCCACGCCCGAGGACCTCGGTCAGGACCCAGCGCTGCGCACCGACCCCGAGGAGGTGCGCACGGCGCGCTGGTGGAAGGACGAGTACAAGGTCCAGCCACCGGGCTGAACATCGGGCCTGCAGCGGGTCCGTGCGCCCGCGGGCGCGTGGGTCCGGCTGAGCCGGCCGTCGCGACGGTCCCATGATCACGATCCTCTTCGCGCTGGCGGCGGCGCTCTCCAACGCGCTGAACATGATCACGCAGCACATCGCGAGCATCAGCGATCCGGGACACACCAAGGGGTGGCGTTTCGTCCGTTACCTGGCCTCGAACCCGCTGTGGCTGTTCGGGTGGGTGGCGCTCGGCGGGTCGTTCATCTTCCAGGCGCTCGCGCTGCACAACGGGCAGATGTCGGTCGTGCAGCCCCTGCTGGTGACCGAGCTGGTCTTTGCCCTGGTGCTGCGCCGGCTCTGGATCCGCCAGGAGATACGCAACGTCACGTGGTGGGCCGCGGCAATCACGTGCGGGTCACTGGCGCTGTTCGTGGCCGTGTCCGAGCCCACCGGGGGCCATGCACAGCCCACCAGCTCCGCCTGGATCGGCGCCACCATCGCGGCGGGCGGCGGGGCGGCCATCCTGGCCCTGGTCGGGCGAACCGGCTCCCCGGTGCGGCGGGCGGCCGCGCTGGGAGCCGCCACGGCGATCCTGTGGGCACTGGTGGCCACGTTCATCAAGGCGATGACCGACACCCTCACCCAGTTCGGCCTCTTCGGCATGTTCGCCCACTGGCCGGTGTACGCGCTGATCGTCGTGAGTATCCTGGCCGAGCTGCTCGACCAGAGCGCACTCCACGTGGGCCCGCTGAGCGTGTCGCAACCGTTCATCGTGATCGTCGACCCGATCGTGAGCATTGTGCTCAGCGTCTGGATCTTCGCCGAGGTGTTCACCGAGGACCCGTTCCGGCTGACCGTCGGCATCGTCTCGTTCGCTGCCATGTGCGCCGCGGCCGCCGTGCTGGCCCGCACCACCCCGGCCACAATGGACCGCGGGCCGGGGCCGGCTCCATCGTCTCTGGGAACAGGCTGAACCGCACCTACAATGCCCACCGAGATTGACGAAGGGGGCCGTCTTGTTCGAGGTGCGCACGTCGGACGACGGACTCGAACGAGGTGCGTGGGGTGCTCGTCTGTGTGCGGTCGTTTCGCTGGCGGCCGGCGCGGCTCTCGCGCTCGTCCTCGTCGTGTTCCTGGCGCGGAATGCCGCGTACCTGGTCAGTGGCCTCGTCGGACTCGGTCTCAGCGTGGTCGGCGGGTGGTGGGTGGTCACGACGCACATGCCGCGCCGCGCGGTCGGCGTCCTGGCCCTCCTCCTGGGCGCGGCGGTGCAGGTGGTTGCGCTGCTCCGGGCCGGTAACGAGGACCTGACCTCCCTGTTGCTGCTGGCCGTCGCCGTCGCGCTGCTCGCCACCGCCGTCATCGCCGCTCGGGCGGCGTTCCGCTCGTACCTGCGACCGACCGTGCATTCGAGCGTGCGCCGGGCGCCCCGGCCCCAGCATGCGGTCCTGCTCTGCAATCCGTGGTCAGGCGGCGGGAAGGTCGAGAGATTCGGCCTTGCGGACCGGGCCAACTCGCTCGGCGTGGAGACGGTCCTGCTCGACCGTGGACTCGATCTCGAGGCGCTGGCACGCGCCGCCGTCGCCGGCGGCGCCGATTGCCTCGGGATGGCCGGCGGGGACGGCTCGCAGGCACTGGTCGCGTCGATCGCCGTTGAGCACGACCTGCCCTTTGTCTGCGTGTCGGCGGGGACGCGCAACCACTTCGCCCTCGACCTCGGCCTCGACCGGAACGACCCGCCCGAGAGCCTGCGTGCGTTCAGCGATGCTGTCGAACGCCGCGTCGACTACGCCACCGTGAATGGTCGCTTCCTCGTCAACAACGTGTCGCTCGGCGTCTATGCCACCATCGTGCAACAGGAGGGGTATCGCGACGCCAAGGCGGAGACGACGCGGCGCATGCTGCCCGACTTGCTGGGCCAGCGAGAGGAGCCCTTCGACCTGCAGTTCGTGACCCCCGATGGCGTGGAGGTGGACGGATGCTTCCTGATCATGGTGTCCAACAACCCGTACGTGCTCGGGCCGTCCCTCGATGTCTCGCAGCGGCGGCGTCTCGACACCGGGCGACTCGGCGTGTTCGCCGTCAGCGCCGGCACGGGTGCGCAGGCCGCCGAGGTCGTCACCCTGGCTCTGGCCGGCAAGGGCTCGGCCAGTGGTTCGTTGCACCAGTTCGAGTGCGACAGCTTCGAGGTGCGATCTCGCTCGGGCAAGGCCTACGTCGGGGTCGACGGCGAGGCCCTCGAGCTCGAGACACCGCTCGTCTTCCGGATCCACCCCGGCGGCCTCCGCATGCTCGTGCCCGAGGGGAATATCGAAGCGGCCGTGCGCCGGCAGGCCCGGGATGTGCACGTGCGCGACCTCGTGTCCTTGGCTGCATCGGGCCGGGCTACATCGCCTCCTCCGGAAAGAAGCTGACCCAGTTGGTCTGCAGGGACGCGCCGTCGGCGACGATGGTGGCGCCACACACGTAGCGGGCGGCGGGGGAGCACAGGTAGAGGACCATGGCCGCCATTTCGTCGACCGTCCCCAGCCGCACGGTCGTGCCTTCCGCCACGAGCTCGTCGGTGAAGCCGGCTTCGGTGCGGCCGACCGTCGCCAGCTCGGACTCGATCATGCCCGGTGTCGAGAAGACACCTGGCGCGAAGGCGTTGATGGTGACGCCGCGTCGCATCAGGTAGGGGGCCAGTGTCTTGACCATGTTGACGACGCCGGCGCGGGCGGCGCCCGAGTGGACGAACATGGGGGCGCCGCGCTCGAAGGAGAACGTGTGGACGATGTTGACGATGGCGCCCGAGCCCGCCTCGGCCATCGGCCCCATGAAGCGGCTGGTCACGTTCCACGTGCCGTTGAGGTTGAGGTCGACGACGGCCCGCCATCCGTTGTCGGAGATGGAGCTGGGCAATCCCGGGAACTGGCCGCCGGCGTTGTTCACGAGGAAGTCGACCCGCCCGTAGCGGTCGTAGACGGTGTCGCGCAGCGCGTCGACCTGCGCCGGCTCACGGATGTTCGTGGGCACGGCCAGGCAGCTCCCGCCGTTGCGCTCGACGGATGTCACCACCTCGTCGAGCCGGCTGGCGGTCCGCCCGGCGATGACGACGTGCCCGCCCAGCCCGGCGAAGGCGTGGGCCACCTCGCGCCCGAGGCCGCTCCCCCCGCCGGTGACGACGGCGACGCTGCCCTCGAAGAGTGCGGCGGCGAAGACGGAGACCGCCGGACCGGGCTGCCACGTCACGGCCCGGTCGTCACCCGGCGAAGTCCCAGCTCTCGCCCTTCTCGTAGTGGTGCAGGACGTTCTTGGCGATGAGGATGCGGTGCACCTCGTCGGGACCGTCGGCCAGGCGGAGGGTGCGGGCCCCGAGGTACATCTGGGCCAGCGGGAGGTCGCTGGTCACCCCTGCGGCGCCCCAGACCTGAATGGCCCGGTCGACGACCCTGCTGTAGGCCGCCGGCACGAAGACCTTGATGGAGCTGATCTCGGTACGGGCCTGGGGGTCGCCCTTGTCGACCTTCTCGGCGGCGTGGATCGTCATCAGCCGGGCGGCTTGGAGGTCCATGTAGCTGTCGGCCACGAAGCCCTGCATGAACTGCTTGTCCTTGAGGAGCCCGCCGTGCACCTCGCGGCTCAGCAGGCGCTCGATCATGAGGTCGAAGGCGCGCCACATCTGGCCCACCGAATTCATGCAGTGGAAGATGCGACCCGCCCCCAGACGGTCCTGCGCCGCCCGGTGCCCGTCGCCGACCTGGCCCAGGAGGTTCTCGTACGGGACACGGACCTGGTCGTAGCGCACCTCGCAGTGATCCGACTTCGAACTGCCCCAGATCCCGATGCCGCGCTCAATGACGACGCCGGGGGTGGCGGTCGGCACAATGATCTGCACCATCCGTCCGGGCCCATCGTCGTCCTCGGACTCCTTCGCCCGGCACATGACGATGAAGAAGTCCGCCGCCAGCCCGTTGGAGGTGAACCACTTGTGCCCGTTGATCACCCACTCGTCCCCCTCGCGGATGGCCGTGGTCTGAATGGAGCGCGGGTCCGATCCGGCGTTCTCGGGCTCGGTCATGGAGAAGCCCGATTGCATGGTTCCCTCAATGAGGGGAAGGAGCCACTTCTGCTTCTGCTCCTCGGTCCCGTACTTGACAAGGATGGTCTGGTTGCCCGAGTTCGGTGCCACGACGCCGAACAGCGACGCCGCGCCGACGGCGTAGGCGAGGATCTCGTTCATGTAGGCGTGCGCCATGAAGTCGATGCCCATGCCACCGTATTCGGGAGGCAGGTGGGGTGCCCACAGCCCCTCGGCCTTCACCTTGTCCTGGATGTTGCTGCGCAGGGCCCTGGCCTCGGCCCGCTCGGCCTCGGTGACGTCGCTGCGCCGGCCGTGCCACAGGAGGGACTCGTTGGGCAGGATCTTCTCATTGACGATGCGCGCCGTTCGCAGGCGGATGTCGTTGATGTGGTCGCTGAGCCCTTCGTTGGGCGTGACGTTGATCGGCATGGGTCGACCCCCCTGGTCGTCGGTTCCGGGCTGAACCCTAGGCAGGTTCGGATTCTGCCAGTTCAGATGCAGTTTTTCGTCTTCGTGCGTTACGTGTGCGTTACGAGGCTACGCAAGGTGCATGGCTAATACGACCACGATACGCAAACCGCGGCGTTCGTTCGGTGCCGTGCGGACCTTGCCCTCTGGCTCGATCCAGACGACGTATCGGCACCTCGGTCGTCAGTTCGCCAAGACCTTCCCGCCCGGCACTCGGCAAAAGGTCATCAATGACTACCTCGCCGGGGTGCAGTCGGCCATCGCTCAGGGCCGGTGGGCGGACCCCAACGCAGAGGCTCGTGCGACGGAGAAGGCGAATGTCACCTTCGGAGACTATGCCGAGAAGTTCGTTGCCAATGGGGTGGCGTGGGGGACCTCGCAGCCACGACGGCGGCGAAGTATCGACACCTGCTCCAACGCGTGATACTTCCGACCTTCGGCGACCGGCTCCTCGGTGAAATCGAGAAGTCAGAAGTCCGCGAGTGGTTCGGTCTTCTCAAGGCCGAGCACCCCACGACCGCCTCAGGCGCCTACCGGCTGATGTCCACGATCTACAACAGGGCACTGGACGACGAGATCCTTGAGCGGACGCCGTGTCGCATTAAGGGCGCGAGTGCCGACCCAGCGAAGGAACGACCCCACGTCACTCCCGCCGAGTGCTGGGAGGTCATCAGTGCCATTCCATTTCGGAGCCGCCGTTACAACGCCGCCATCATGCTGGCCGCCTGGGGCAGCTCCGACCGGCCGAGGTGGTTGGGTTGAAGGTTGACGACTTCGATCGTGGCACTATCACCATCGAGCGTTCCTATACGACCGATGCGGACGGCAAGTCACATCTCAAGGGACCTAAGAGCGAAGCAGGCAACCGCACCCACGTCCTGCCACCCTTCGTTCTCTCTGAGTTGCGCATGCACGTAGACGAATACCTCATCGGCGACCACTCTGGTTGGCTCTTCCCGTCAGAGCGCAGAGAATCCAATCTGCCTGTCAAGATCCAAAGGCTCTCCACGGTATGGCTTCAGGCGCGTCGTGCCGCCGGGCTGGACAAGGAAGTCACCCTGCGCGACCTTCGTGGTTCGGGACTCACATGGGTTGGCTGGATCGGAGGCACCGAGCGCGAGCGGATCCGGCGAGGTGGCCACAAATCTTTACCAGCGGCTATGTGCTATCAGCATGCAGACGATGAGCGAGACGCCGAGATTGCTGAGGCACTGGATCAGCAATGGAGGAAGGCTGGTCCCAACCTCAAGGTCGTTACGGGGTAGGCAGGCTTGTTCGATAGGTGAAGGTAAAGAGCCAGCCACCACCGATTCCGAAAACGTGAGGCAGATCATCACGGACTAGCACGATGTCGCCAACTTGAGCCTTGGGGTGGAACTGATCTAGCAACGCTTGGGCCTGCTCCAATGCTTTCTCGGCGTCATCCTGCCCCTTTACGGTGACAGCTATTTGAACGCTCTGTTCGTCGTAATCGGTCATTCGATCCACCCTAGGTGGACGTAAGTCCTTCCCTGTGCCTTGGCCCACCGCTGAACGTCCGCCACACGCCCCCTGGTGGCACGGCTGTTAGGGGGCTGCCAAACTGGTATTGGGCACACCAGGGTCGCCCCGAGTGACCCTCGTGGAGGGAGATCCGCCACGCCCACCGCATGTGCCCACAGCGTGACGACCCCGGCTCGGACTATCGAGTCGGGGTCGCCCCGTCTCTATCGGCAGACTGTGTCGTCGGTCCCTCCGCCTGCGCTGAGTTGTGCGTCCGTTGTGCGGTGGTTGGGCCGGTCGGCTCTATGTAGGCCATGTCCTCCGTGTCAGCATCCCGGATTGAAGGGCGGTGACCTAAAGGCGGGCAGTCACCTGGGTCACCGCCCTTCGCCAATTGGCCCCCGAGGCCACGTCGCCCGTCGTTGGCTACTGCCTCCGTCTACCCTCGGCCCCGTGGACCGCATGTCCCAGCCCGGCGACCGTCACCCGGGCTTCACCGTGGAGCCTGGCGAGTGCCGGGCATTGGTCCAGAGCAAGCAGCTTCAGGCGACCCACTGCCGGGAAGAGCCCACTTATACCGGCCGCTGGTTCAGCCCTCGGGAAGACGGCACCTGGTGTCGAGTGTGGAGCTGTCCCGATCACCTTGAAGGCCTGACAGGGGTCAGGGAGTTCGGCCGGCGCGCTAGTTGATCTCCTCGCCCCTTTCCCCCTCGATTGTCTCTCGCAGGTGGGCAAGCTGCGTGGACGTGGTCAGACCGATCAGCTGCTTCATCACCTCGGCTCGGTCCGAATCCGACAGCGCCTCGACGTACTCGGTCATCTTCTCCGCGATCTCATGGTCCGAAGCATCGGGGCCAGCCTCTCGCAGAGCCCAGAGGAGTACTTCTTGCAGATCTGCCATCAGGCTTCCTCACGATCTCCCGTCGCCTTCGCCAACTTCTCGATCGCCTTACGACTTCGACACCCGGACAACATGCCCGACGCACCAACGGACTAAACGCGTGAAGATACAGACGACGGCAATCAGGTCGGGGGTGTGCCTGAGCGGCTGAGTACCGCCGTTCTCCACCGCCCCGGCAACGTTCCCGGGGGGTGATCTGACGCGCTCTCGGACGATACGACCTGCCGAAAAGGCTGGGATTACGTTTTCAGGGTGGCGAAGTCAGGTCGGATGGGGGTCGGGCTCATCCTTATAGCTGGATTGATGCTCGCTGCATGCTCGTCACCCCCGCAGGATTCCCTCGCAAGTGACCAGAGGTCCGTAGAGGTGGCGCAGGCGGCTCTGGAGCGAGACGAGGCCGCCTACCATGCACAACGCTCTCTTCAAATGTGGAGTCAGCGTGTGTCGCAGAATCCACTTCACAGGCCATCTCCTGTGCCACAGCCGGGAAGGATTGCCCGCCAGCCGTGTCGAAACTCCAAGCCAAACTCAAGGCTGCTGAATTCAAACTTCAGGTGGCCCAGAACCAGCTAAAGAAGGACTACCCGAGTGAGGTCACCGGGACCAGCACCCCGATGGTGAACACACCGACAACCCGGAGCGCGAACTGCGGGGGATTACCTGTCGGCCCTGGAGCAGGGCCACCGCCAGCCTCGTGTGCAGGGCTGCCGTGAGCCAGCAGCGCGTCGAGCGCCTCCTCCTCGAATCGGACCAGGCCGCCTACTTTGAGGTAGGCGAGCTTCCGTTCATATCGCAGCCGTTCGATATGGCGTTCGGTGGTCGCGCAATACTCAGTGGCACCCTTCTTGTCGTAGAGCCTTCTCTTTCCCACGGCCCTGCCCCTTTCGTCTCACGGCGCCTCCGACGGGCACCGATCTCGACCGTAAGACTGGGGGTGACGCGCGAATGACGAAGGAGGGCTCAACCTGAAAATGGTGGGGGCGTCGGTCCGTGCGCTCCGAGTGCGACGAGAAGGGGCGAAACCGGCGAAATGTCGGTGTTTTGCGGTGAGAACCGGCGAGGCCAAAAATGGTCTCTACCAGGGTTTATGTAGGTCAGTAGCGTGCGTCAAAACACCCTAGGCAGGTTCGGCGGGTCGCCTGGTCCGGGCCACCCAGCGCCCGGTCAGCGCCCGTTCGTAACGGCCGTGCCCCACGAAGCTCACGGCCCAGCGAGTGAGCGCGCCGAACCGGTTCTTGAAGCCCGTGAGGAAGGTGATGTGCACGACGAGCCAGATCAGCCAGCCGATGAAGCCGCCGACCTTGACCGGGCCGATCTGGGCCACGGCGGTGAAGCGCGAGATCACGGCGACCGTCCCGAGGTCGCGGTAGCGGAAAGGTTCGGTCGGCTTGCCGTCCAGGCGGCGCACGATGGAGTGGGCGGCGTGGGCACCCGACTGCATGGCCATCTCGGCCACGTAGGGCAGGTCGCCCAGCGCCATCAGGTCGCCAACGACGAACACCTCGGGATGCGCCGGCAGTGAGCAGTCGGGGTTGACCCTGACCCGCCCGGCCTTGTCCGTCTCCGCGCCGGCGGCGGCGGCCAGGATGGGCCCCAGGGCGGCCGCCCGCATCCCGGCCGCCCACACCTTGGTGGCGGCGGGTATCCGCTCCGTGCTGCCGTCCTTCTTGGTGATCACGACACCGTCGTCGTCCATGTCCGTCACCGTCGCGCCGAGGTGGATTTCGACGCCCATGCGGGTGAGATCGCGCTGCGTCATGCGCGACAGGTAGTTCCCCATGGACCCGACGAGCTGGTCCTGGCCCTCCACCAGCACGACGCGGGTGTCGACAGGATCGATCATGCGGTAGTTGCGCCGCAGTGCCCGCCGGGAGAGCTCGCGCAGCTGGCCCGAGATCTCCACGCCGGTCGGTCCGCCTCCGACCACGACGAACGTCATGAGACGCCGGCGCTTCCCCGGGTCCCTCTCGGCCTCGGCGAGCTCGAAGGAGCCGAAGATGTCGCCCCGCAGGGCCAGGGCGTCGTCCAGCGACTTCATGCCGCACGAGACGGCCTGAAACTCGTCGTGCCCGAAGTAGGAGCTCGACGCGCCGCCGGCGACGATGAGGCTGTCGTAGCCGATGGTGAGCGGTTTGCCGAATTCGTCGACGTGCACCTGGCGGGACTCGACGTCGACGTGCTCCACCTCGCCGAGAATGGTGCGCAGCGCCGGATAATTCCGCAGGACGTCGCGGATGGCGGGCGCGATCTGGCCCTCCGAGAGGATCCCGGTGGCCACCTGGTACAGCAGGGGCTGGAAGAGATGGTGGTTGGTCCGGTCGACGAGGGTGATCCGCACGTTGGCCCGCTTGAGGGCGCGGGCGGCGAACAGGCCGCCGAAGCCGCTCCCGATGATGACGACATGGTGCAGCCGCTCGTCGATTCCGGTCCCGGTCCCGGTCCCGGTCACAGGAGCCGGTCCACGACGATCTGGACGTAGTGGGCGAGCGGCATGGCGGCCACCTCCTCCGGTGTGAACCACCCCACGGCGTCGGTCGTGCCGCCGACCTCGGGCCGGAGCGTCCCGGACCAGGATGCCACCCGGTAGATGATGCGTACCGTGTGCAGGCTGGTGCCGTCGGGGATCGTGCGCACGTCCGAGAGCACGTCGAGCAGGGGACCCACGGTGACCGTCAGGCCGGACTCCTCCTCTATCTCTCTCGTGAGCGAGTCGGTCGGGCTCTCCCCGTGGTCCACCCCGCCTCCCGGCAGGAACCAGCGCCCCTGCAGGGTGATGGCGGGCGAGGCCCGGGCCAGGAGGATCCTTCCTTCGCCGTCGAGGCAGACGCCGTACGCGGCGATGCGCTGGCGTTTCCTGGGCACACCCGGAATGCTGGTCCCGAATCGGTCCACCCGCCAACTCCCCGGGAAAGTACCCTGGCCGCGGCCTTCGCGGGCCAGATCGAAAGGGGTGCACCCGTGGACACCGCGGCCGAGCTCGAGGCCATACGCCGGTTGAAGTACGCCTACTTCCGGACGCTCGACCTGAAGCA
>Ga0302325_10034561_pt1 | contig 10342 bp, 10 predicted proteins | sample Palsa_T0_2_FD_201948 | JGI IMG/M metagenome (GOLD analysis project Ga0302325, IMG submission 201948) | Peat permafrost microbial communities from Stordalen Mire near Abisko, Sweden - Palsa_T0_2 | ecosystem: Environmental > Terrestrial > Soil > Palsa > Peat permafrost | place: Sweden: Abisko...
GCGGCCCTGCTGGCGGTGTAGGCAGCGCTCCAGCGAGTGTCCGTGAGGTAGGAGGCGCCGACCATCAGGCCCGGCAGCGGGGTCTTCCAGTGGAGCGCCCCGCCATAGATCGGGCCCTCGATTCCATGGGGCAGATTGAACCCAGCCTCCGCCTGATCCACGAAATAGCCGTCGTCCGTCCCATAGATGCCTTCTCCGCCAAAGCCGCGGTATTCGATCTGACCGAGCTGCGAGCTGAACCTGAGGGTGCCGTAGACCACTCCGCCATAGTGCGCAAGAATGGCGTTGCTGCTGGTGGTGGGATAGATGCTTTGCGGCAGCAGCGCCCAGAGATACGAGGGATCGATGTCCTGAATCTCGTTGAAGAGGCCCCAGGGAGTCTTGACCTTGCCAAAGCGCACGCCAAAGTGGTCGTTTTCCTTCAAGTCGGCCGCGGCATAGTCCAGCGTGATCGTATTGCCGTAGTTGCCGAGCAGGGAGTAACGGGCCTGGACGGTAAGGCGGAGCTTTGGGGTGGGCTGGGCGCCGATGTTGACGACCGCTTCGGTCCACGCCGGACTGCCGTCGCTCGAGTTGGTGGTGAAGATGTTGTTTTTCGTGGTGTAGAGGAACCCCTGGGTGGCATACCCGTGGATCTGAAGATTTAGGTCTTCCATGCTCTGCGCCGGAGCCGCCGGTCCGAGCAAGAGAGGGGTGAAAGCAAGAACGGTTGCCGCAATGGAAGATCGCTTCATGGATGTGTCTCCTTCGTTCCCGCATCCGGCCACGAGAGTCTTCGCGCATTTCGGCCCGCGAGACCCTCGTTGGGGGGGAGGGAAGACGCGTGGCCTCGCAGCAGCCGGTAACCGGCTACACGGCTTTTATCGACGATTTGGGCGGGGAGAATTAGCTTCAGTGACGCCGCGGCATCCGGCGCCGGCCTGGCCTTGCTATCGTGGAGGGATGTCGAAGGACGACCAGCGCTGGATGCTGGACGAATGTGTGTGATGGCCGGGGGCGGCCCGGTGCGGCCCGGTGCGGAGCAGGGAGGTCAGGGTGATTTCATCCCGCCAGCGGGTTGCTCTTCTTCTTCTTGCGCGGAGTCTGTTTGGGGGCCATGCTGGAGACGACCGCTTCCAGCTCCGCCAGACGCCGCTTCATCTCCGTCACCTCTTCGTCCTCGGCCGGGGAGGGGCGTCGCGTGCGGGATTCTTCGGCGGCGCGGGTTGTCTGTGCCGTGCCTGGTGGGGCTGCGCCGCGGCGTTCGACCGTCTGTCCAGCCATAAAATCGAACGGGTTCACCGGCGGGGCGATCGCGCGATAGGTATTCTGATAGAAGTCGAGGATGGACTTCATGTACTTGAGGGTTCCCTCCTGACCCGCCCTCCCCGAGGCAATCACCATTTGACGCAGGACGTCGAGGGGGAAGTTGGAATCCGTGGTCTTGGCGTCCTCCACAATGATCTGGGTCAGGATCAGACGCGTAATGTCTTCGCCGGTCGCGGCATCGACCACCTGGACATCTTCGCCGCGTTGCAGCATTTGCGACACCTCATCGAGGTTCACATACCGGCTGCTGGTCGTATCGTACAGACGCCGGTTTTCATATTTCTTGATGAGAACGGCTTTGGACTCCATATATTTTCAATTTTACCCCTTGACAAGCATTCAGGACGGAGTAGTATTGAACCATGCTGCATTGCAGCATAGACCGCAGCATAGAGTTCCTGAGGAGGAATATCATGGCCAACACCCGTAAAGTCACCAGCACCGAGGATAAGCAGTCAGAGGTTGTTGAGACGATCGCGGCTCTCTACACGAAGAGCGTCGAGCGCCTCGCCGAAGCGCAGAAGTCGTCTCTCGATGTCGCTTTGCAACAGAACGCCGATCTGATTGGCGCCTGGAAGAAGATTGCCCAGGTAGTGCCCGGCACACCGGTACCGACCGTTCTCGACCTGGTCGCGAACACCTTCGGTCAGTTCATCGACCTGCAAAAGGGCGCAATCGACCTCGCCCTGGAACAGAGCCATGCATTGGCAGGGCTCGTCAGTGAGCGGATCGATTCCGTTGTGAACGCGACCGACGCCGTAACGACCATGGTGCAGGATGCGGTAGAGCGCGCTGCTGTGGCACAGAAGAACGCAATTGAGTTCTCCGCGGCGCAGACCAAGACCGTATTCGACACTTTCAAGAAGCAGTCGGGCGTGGCCGGAACCCCGGTCGAAGCGGCTGCCGATTCGATTCAGCGCGGATTCGATACCCTGGTCGAGACGCAGAAGGAAATCCTGAACATCGCCACCAAGCGGGCAGAAAAGAAGAGCGCGTAACCCCTTTGGATTTGCGGTTGTTCACTTGGAAGCAGCCCGGAGCCGCAGCCACTCGGATGTGGCTGCGGCTCCGTGGCTGCTTCTGGGTGTAATCTCGATGCATTGAGTCAAGGGGGATCGATGGATGAGTGAGGCAGAGGCAGGAACCACCAAGCAGCCAGACCCTATGGAGAAATTCCGTGAACTGCGGGATGCCTACCTGGATATGTGGTCGAAGAACCTGATCGACGCGGTCAACACCGAAGGCTACGCGCAGGCATCCGGAGCGGCGCTGGATGGCCTTCTGACCGTCGCGGCCCCCTTCAAGGAGCCAGCCGAGCAGGCGATGCTAAAGACGCTTCAACAGCTCAACATGCCCTCCAGCGCGGACTTTGCCAACCTTGCGGGACGATTCACGAACGTTGAGATGGTATTGGACAACCTCGACGCCAAGCTGGACCGGATCGAAAAGGCGTTCACCGACCTGCTGTCGGTTGCGCGTGCGCGCGCAGAAGCGAGCGAGCCAGCCAAATCCGCTGCCGAGGCGGCGCCCGTCGAACCGGTTGCGCCCGGGTCTGCTGAGGCTGCTGAGTCTCCAGAACCGGCAGCGGCGCCTAAATCCGCTCGTAAGACGGCACAAAAGAAGCTGACGCCGCTGGTGAATCGTCGCACTCCGAAGAGGACGGCAAACGCCAAGCCAGTGCGGCGCAACGCAAGAAAGGGAACAAGGTAGACCATGGCACAGGCACCGGCAACAATGGACCCGACAGCTACGATCGAGGAGCGTCTGAAGACCGTCACCCGGGTGATGACCTCGAAGGCGCCTATCGCGCAGACCCCCAAGGAACTGGTGTGGACGCTGAACAAGGCCAAGCTCTACCGCTACGTTCCCGTTGTTCCCGAGGGGGAGCGTCATCGGGTCCCGCTGTTGTTGATCTTTGCGCTGATGAACCGGCCATACATTCTCGATCTCCGTCCCGGCAACAGCTTTGTCGAGTATCTGGTCGGCCAGGGGTACGACGTGTACTTGTTGGACTGGGGCGCTCCAGGCCCGGAGGACAAGCACCTGAAGTTCGACGACTACACGCTCGAGTACATGCCGAGGGCCATTCGCAAGATCAAGGTGCTGTCTGGAGTTGAGGAAGTGAGCGTCCTGGGATGGTGCATCGGCGCGATTCTGACGACGATCTACGCCGCGCTGCGACCCGACGACGGTCTGCGCAACCTGATTCTGCTGACCGCGCCGCTCGACTTTTCCGACAAAGCGCATCTGACCTTTGGCCGCTGGACCGACGAGAAGTACTTCGACGTGGACAAGGTCCTCGCGCTGTTTGGCAACATGCCGCCGGAGATGATCGACTACGGCGCCAAGGCCCTGAAGCCTGTCGAAAACTATATCGGGAACTATCTCAAGCTCTGGGACAATGTCGACAATCCCCAGGTGGTGGAGAGCTGGCACGCGATGAACACCTGGGTCAGGGACAATATCCCCATGGCCGGCGGGGCCTTCCGGCAACTTATCGTCGACCTGTATCGCAACGACCGATTGATGAAGGGCGAACTGATGATCCGCGGCGAACGAGTGGATCTGAGCCGCCTGCGGGCCAATCTGTTGACCGTCATCGCCGAGGGCGATCATATCACTCCGCCCTGCCAGTCGGAGTCCATCGTGAGCAAGGTCGGCAGCCAGGACAAGGAAGTCTACCGCGTTCGTGGAGGCCACATCGGCATCATGACCGGCAATGGCGCACACAAGCGCACCTGGCCGCACATCGAGCAATGGCTCGCGGCGCGCTCCAAATAGCTACGGCCGGCGGTATGTCTTCCGACCGCCGGCCGTGGTTCTCGAACACTGCATGGTTTGGCCGTTTCCGCTTGATCCGCGTCCGCCCTAATCGCTCTAACTACTGGATCGCCTCAAAGATTGCCGCGATGCCCTGCCCTCCGCCAATGCACATGGTGACCAGGGCGTAGCGGCCGCCGATGCGGCGCAGTTCATGGAGCGCCTTTACGGTCACAATCGCGCCCGTCGCTCCCAGCGGATGACCCAGCGAGATCCCGCTGCCGTTGGGATTGGTCTTGGCGGCTGGGAAGCCCAGTTCGCAGGTAACGGCGAGAGCCTGCGCGGCAAAGGCTTCGTTCACCTCGAAGACGTCGATCTGATCGGCCGTCAGCCCGGTTCGCCTGAACAGGTCCCGGACCGCCGGAATCGGTCCAATGCCCATGTATCCGGGTTCCACCCCGGCGACGGCGTAGTCGACCAGCTTCGCCATCGGCTTCAGACCGCGCTCCTCCGCCGCTTGACGCTCCATGAGAACGAGCGCGGCGGCGCCATCGTTGATGCTTGAGGAGTTGCCGGCGGTTACGCTGCCAGACTTGTCGAACACCGGTCTCAGCTTTGCCAGGCTCTGGAGGGTGGCGTCCGCACGAGGCGATTCGTCGGTGGCGAACAGCGTCGTGCCGCCCTTGATCTTGATCTCGATGGGCACGATCTGTTCCGTGAACTTGCCGGTTTTGATCGCGTCCAGGGCGCGCCTATGGCTTTCGACCGCCAACTCATCCTGAGCCTGCCGGGTGACGTTGTACTTTTTGGCAACCTGCTCGGCGGTGACACCCATATGAATTCCCTCGAAGGGATCGGTCAGTGCGCCTACCATCGCGTCCACCGCGACAGTATCGTTCATACGCGCTCCCCACCGCATGTTGGGAAGCCAGTAAGGCGCCCGGCTCATCGATTCCGCGCCTCCACCTACCGCGGCAACGGCATCGCCATGGGCAACTTCAATCGCCGCGAGCAGGATTGCCGAGAGGCCGCTGCCGCAAAGGCGGTTGACGGTGATGGCGGAGGTCTCAACCGACAAGCCCCCACCCAACGCCGCAACACGCGCCAGGTACATATCCTTCGCCTCGGTGTGGATTACGTTGCCAAAGACACAGGCCCGTAGATCACTTGGAGCCAGTCCCGAACGTCGCACTGCTTCGCGAGTGACGGTCGCCGCCAAGTCTGTGAGCGGTGTGTCCTTAAGGGCACCGCCATACTTACCCACCGCAGTGCGTACCGCGCTCAAAACCACTACTTCCCTCTGTTTCATTTGTCTCAATTCCTTCTCCGTATCCATTCCCGGCCGCTTTGCGCAGGATGCATTCCCGGACCACCACCGAACGCATGGTCCAGATCGCAACTCCCGCTGCATTTAGCGCACTATACGTCCGACCCCCGATAACGGTCGGACGCCAGTACGACAATATCACTCGGAATTGGGTTCGGCAAAGGGGCTCGGCCGACGAAAGGACGCCCCGGGCGTCCGTCGCTGGCCGCCGGGGCTGAATGAGGCATGTTTTGAAAGGGGGGTAGTTCAGTCCCGCTGCAAGCGGCCCGGTTCTTGAGCGCTGGTTCTTGCCGCAGAGGGACTGCCGGGTCTGTCGAGTCTGTCGGATGTATCGGAGCCAGTCGGATTCTCGGTTTCGGCGGTCTCCCTAGAAGTGCATCCCACCGCCGCAGATCAAGACCTCGCCGGTGACGTAGTCCGACAGAGGAGAACAGAAGAACAGCACCGCGCCGGCGGCCTCGTCCGGTGTGCCGAAGCGTCCCAGAGGGCACGAGTTCCTCATCGATTCCAGCATGGTCGGCTGGACGCCGAGGCGGATCTCGTGGCCGTGCATCTGCAAGTTGGTATTGTGGCCATTCAGGGGCTGGATCAGCCGGGTCTCGATGAGACCGAAGCCAACTGCGTTGACATTGACGTTGTACCTGCCCCACTCCTTGGCCATGGTTCTGGTGAGGCCGATGACGCCGGCCTTTCCGGAAGAGTAGCCGGCCTGCCCGGGGTTGCCGTCGGTTGCGGCGATCGAGGTGATGTTGACCACCTTGCGCATCACACGCCGGTTGTCCGCCGCTTCGGTCTTGGATGCCTCGCGAATGTAGTTGGAGGCCGCGCGCAGAATGCGGAACGGCGTCACCAGATGGATCTCCAGCATGGCCTGGAACTGCTCATCGGTGGTTTTCTGGATGACGCTGTCCCAGCTATAGCCGGCGTTGTTGACGATGATATCGATGGAACCGAAGGCGTCCAGAACCGCTTCGACGACTGCCTCCGGGGTCTTGGGGTCGGTCAGGTCTCCGGTGACATGGCGGACGCGCTCCGCATGGCCAAGGTCGGCCTGCGCTTCCAATAGCAGACCTTCGTCCATATCGTTCAGCATGACATTCGCGCCGGCCGCCGCGAGGCGTTTCGCGATGGCTCTGCCGATTCCGCGGCCCGAGCCGGTCACAAGCGCGGTTCGGCCATGCAGCGTAAACGGAGATTGGGGCGCATCGGCAATCGCGGCAGGTTTACCGCTCAAAAGTGCAACTGGTTTTTCCAACGTAATAGACATCTTTTCGACACTCCCCTTTGGCAACTGCCAAGTCCGGCAACTCGCGGCAGCGCCTCAACATTCTAAATGCGCCGCGGCGAACCATTATATGCACTGCAACATAATCATGGATGCATTGCAGCAGATATAGATGCTGCGGTGCAATAAATCTTAAGTAACCTCTGGAACGGGTGCCTGCGGTCCACGGCATCCTGCGGCGTCCCGCGCCGCTGGGATGGCCAGGATCCGGGTTCTGAAGCAGCGTGAGAATTCTCTGTCTCGTTTGACTCACCCGATCACCGTGAGAGTAGGATGGCTGGGCGCGGTTCCCAGAAGCGCATGGAGGAGTCGAAATGGCACGAGTTGCAGTAGTCACGGGTGGCACCCGGGGAATAGGGGCGGAGATCAGCCGGGAGTTGCAGAAGGCTGGGCGGACGGTGGTCGCGACGTACAGCAGCAATGATAAGGCTGCCGAGGCATTCTCGAAAGAGACAGGCATCAAGGTGTACAAGTTCGACGCAGCCGATTTCGAGCAATGCCGCGCAGCGGTGGAGAAGATCGTGGCCGAAGTCGGTCCCATCGAGATCCTCGTGAACAATGCCGGGATCACCCGCGATGGAACGCTGCAGAAGATGAGCCGCGATATGTGGGATGCGGTAATCGACACCAACCTCGGCTCCTGCTACAACCTTTGCAAGCTCACATTCGAGCACATGCGCAACGCGAAGTTTGGACGCATTGTCAGTATCGGCAGCGTCAATGGGCAGGCAGGCCAGTATGGCCAGGTGAACTACGCCGCGGCAAAATCCGGCATTCACGGCTTCACCAAGGCGCTGGCACAGGAAGGCGCGCGCTTCGGCATCACGGTCAACGCGATTGCTCCAGGTTATGTCGACACCGACATGGTGCGCGCCGTGCCGCCGGACGTACTGGTGAAGATCATCGGGCGCATCCCGATGGGCCGGCTCGGGAAACCCAGCGATATCTCGCGGGGAGTGGTGTTTCTAACCAGCGACGACAGCGATTACGTGACTGGATCGACGCTCTCGATCAACGGCGGCCAGCATATGTACTGAGCGTCTGCTGTAACGGCAGGGAAGCTTCTGCCAAAAAAAATAATGTGCAAGAGCGCGCGAAGGGCTCGTTCCTGAGTCAGAAGCCGGGCATATGCCCGTAGACAAGGGAGGGTTGCGATGCAGAGCGCGCGGATAGCTCGGTTGGTCGCGGGGTTTTTGGCGGCCATAGCTGTGGGGTTGACGGCAGGACGATGGGAGCCGGTGGCGGCGGGGGGAGCCGACAGCGGTTACCGCGTGCTGAAGCCGATTGAGAGCGGCGACCTGATGCTGTTTCCGGTGGTGCGAAGCGACGGGAAGATGCTGCCGGCAGACCAGTTCCTGACGCTCGACGAGGGGCTGAAGAGCGGCGAGGTAGAGGTGACCGAGGCGGGCAAGGTGCAGGGGCTGGTGAGGTCTCGCGGCGGGGCTCTGCCACGGCGTTACGAAGGCGACCAGGTGAATACGCTGGTGCTGGTGAACACCTCTAAGCGGCCGCTGCTGCTGCTGGCCGGCGAGATTGTGACCGGGGGCAAGCAGGACCGTGTGATTGCGAAGGACAGGATTGTGCCGGCCGGCGCGGACCCGATCGATCTTTCGGTCTTCTGCATCGAACATGGCCGCTGGACGGAGAGCTCGGCCAAGTTCGGCGCCACCGCGCGGGGAGGCGTCGAGAGCTTTATGGTGCAGCCGGCGGTGCGCCAGCAGGCGATGGTGTCGAAGGACCAGCAGCAGGTGTGGGACTCGGTGAGCGGGGCGATCTCCTCGATGGCTGCCGCGGCTGCGGCTCCGCCTGCGAACGACAGCGCGGGTGGAGCGATTTCGGGACCGCTTCGGAACGGTGTGACGGCTGGCGCGGGTGTCGACGGCCGCGCCGTCATCGGAACCACCAGCTACGCCAAGGCGATCGAGACCCAGGCGGTAAGCGCGAAGGTGGATGAGGAGACGGCTGGACTGGTGCAGTCGCGCGAACAGGCGCTGGCGTCGCTGCGCCAGGAGCACGCCGTGGGAGTGGTGGTCGCGGTGCGCGGCGAGGTGATCTGGGCGGACATCTTCTCCGACACCGGGTTGCTGACGCGATATTGGACCAAGCTGGTGCGGTCCTACGCCGCCGAGGGCCTGGGCAGCCAACCGGCACATGGCACGGCGGTCGTGGCGGATGCGCAGCGCTTTCTGGATACGCCGCTGCGTGGGACAGAAGATTCCGAGGGTGAGGTCGGGGTGTATCGCTGCCGCGAGGTGAAGACCGGCGGGATGGATACGTTCACTCTGGAGGCGTTGCTGCCGGGCACGGGGTACGACGTGCATGTGAGTAGGCTGAAGCTGCGAGGGGCGGCCCTGAACCCGCAGCCAAGACCTGTCTACTAGAAAAGTGAGCGTTGGAGTTGGGTCGTGCGGGAAGTGCTGGATCTCCGAATGCTCGCCATCGTAACCGTGAAGCCGCTGTGCATTTGAGAAAATTCGGTTGCTGAAACAGGGCGGCGGTCCGCGCTCAATAGGGCTCATCGGTTGCCGGGGCGTAGCTCTCGCCAAATTTGTTCTTGTGGTTGCTGATCACATCGCCTGTGGACGTCAGGTGGAGAGTGCCGAGTTGAGTGTTCCTGGCGGTGACCTCAACCATGCGGCTGATGGCGTTGAGTTGATCGTTGGCGACGTCTTCCGCCCACACGTTGAGCCGGTAGCTGCCCGGCGGTACATTGCGCAGCACCACGGTGCCATCCGGTTTGGAGACTCCGTAGTAAGGCGTGCTCAAGGTGACGACGACCGCTCCCATCTCGGGGTGGATGTTGCAGAAGATGTAAGAGACACCTTCGCGGTCGAACCGCACGGTGCGATGGGTATGCGCTTCGTAGAGGCCCAGATCGAACCTCTTGCCGTTGAAGAGAGAGAAGACATTGTGAAAAAACGGGTCGAGGTTGGGGAAGTCGACATTGCTGCCGGTGGGCACGACCAGCACATGCGGACTGAACCAGTGTGTACACCTGGGCAGGTCGAGCGGGAGCCGGATTCATGTTCTTCTGGGTTGAGGTGAGCCAGACGACGACGTTGGCAGCGGAGGCGAAAGGGGATGCGGTGTGCATGTGGCTCGTCTGGCGAGAGATTTCGACGCGAGCGGAGACGTCGAACGTCTGCGACCGCGCGCGTGAAGCAGACATGAGGGCCAGCAAAGCGGCAATTCCCAATGAGCGGCCTTGTCTGGATAGATTCATCTTCTCCTTCTTGTGCTCACTGCGCAGGGATTGCGTTGGATAGTCAAGGCCGGATCAAAACTGGAATCCGGCGGTCAGGGTGAAAATATTCGCGACGCTGGCCGAGCCAGTGTAGCGCCAACTGAGGATGCGGCGGTATTCGGGAGAGAGGATCAGGTAGGTCCTGGGACGAAAGATGAGGTTGCCCACGACGGACTGATTTCGCGCGTAGAGTTCAAGCGGGTAAGTCGACGTGGACAGGATGAGACCGTCGAAGTTGCTGGAGAGCGCCTCATCCATTCCGAAGATGGCGTTGGTCTCAAGGGTCGAGCCAAAGCGAAGCTTCAATTGACTCCAGCCGCCCTCGGTATCGACACCGGTTGTTCGAGCAAGGCCGCTGACGGTGTCGGTGCCGGTGAGAATGTCTTTGTACGCGCCGCCTCCGAGACCGCCGAGGGCG
>Ga0302325_10034565_pt1 | contig 10341 bp, 11 predicted proteins | sample Palsa_T0_2_FD_201948 | JGI IMG/M metagenome (GOLD analysis project Ga0302325, IMG submission 201948) | Peat permafrost microbial communities from Stordalen Mire near Abisko, Sweden - Palsa_T0_2 | ecosystem: Environmental > Terrestrial > Soil > Palsa > Peat permafrost | place: Sweden: Abisko...
GCCGGTCCGTCAGCTTCGGCGCGGCATCGAACCCTGCCATCGAGAATTGCTCAGGCATGCGGCGGGCATCTCAATGCACTCTCGTAAACCTCCGCCGCGAAGCCCACGGTAAGCTTACCGTCTACATCCAGGACGGGACGCTTGATCATTGACGGCTGCCTGCACATCAACGCAATCGCCCTTTCCTGTGTGAGCCCCTCCTTGTCTTTCTCCGGCAGCTTTCGGTACGTCGTACCTGAGCGGTTTATCAGCACCTCCCAACCCACCTTGCGCGCCCAGCCCTCCAACACGCCGCGCTCAATGCCCGCAGCTTTGTAATCGTGAAACGCATACGCGATGCCACGGCTGTCGAGCCAAGCGCGCGCCTTCTTCATCGTGTCGCAATTCTTGATGCCGTAAATTATGGTGGTCACACTGGCTCAGCCATGCACTGCAAAATCAACACTCGCGCCTGAGCGCAATCTCGCAAGGAGTTGTGAGCGCTTCGACATAGATGGAATATTGGGCGATCTCCGCTCACTATTCAATGTTCATCAGTAGCGTCTGTCGCGAGAGTTGACATTCCGTCCTCCCTGCCGAATACTTTGATACATGGTGAACTATCAGCAACGGCTGGACCGAACCTTCGCGGCGCTCGTCGATCCGACGCGACGGGCGATTCTTGCCCACCTCGAGCGCAAGGAAGGCGCCTCGGTCAGCGAACTGGCCGAGCCCTTTCGGATCAAACTGCCCGCCGTGATGAAGCATCTCGATGTACTGGCCGATGCGGGCCTCGTTACCCGGTCGAAATCCGGCCGCACCGTGACTGTGCGGCTTCGGGCACAGCCCATGCGCGAGGCCATGGAATGGTTGAAGCATTACGAGCGATTTTGGTCCGGCAGCCTGGACCGGCTCGCCCGCTATGCCGAGGCCAAGGAAGCCGAGGCGCGGAGCGAGAAACGATGACGAGCCTGACCCTGGTGCGCCGAATCAAAGCACGGCCGCAGCTCGTCTTCGATGCCGTCACGACGCCCGAAGGCATTGCGCAGTGGTGGGGTCCGGACGCAGGACCGGTGTTGGTGGCCGAATCCGATGTGCGCGTCGGTGGGCGCTATCGCGTTCGCTTCCGCAAGCTCGACGGCTCCGAACACGAGAGCAGCGGCACCTATCTGGAAGTGATCAGACCGGAGCGAGTCGTCATGAGTTGGCGCTGGATTGGAGGCATGGAGGACCCCGGTGAGTCGCGGGTCGAGATTGCGCTTCGCGCCATTCCCGAGGGCACGGAACTCACCTTCACCCATTCACGGCTGCATGACGAAGAAACCCGCCGCAGCCACGAGGAAGGCTGGAGCGGCGCGTTGCGCAAGCTGGAAGCGCGTTTCGCCGACCAAACCTGACGCAAGCCGCTTCCGGCTGGATGAGGCCGCGCAGCGGCTACCGCATATCCATGGACGCCATTGTCCCGTCGGACCATTGTCCCACCGGGACAAAGAAGATCGTCGTTTCGTCCGGACCGCCCTCCGCGCCCATCACGGGAGAGCCGGGAAGATTAGCGCCCCAGGCGGCCATGGCGGTGTGCGACTGGAAGAGCATCAGATGTGGGTGCCAGTGCCCGCCGACGTCCGACAGGTACCCCTGCTTGGACATCATGTAGCCCATCGAGCCCGGCGCAGGCGCTTGGTGCGCAGCCGCTGAAGTTTTGGTGCGAGCGAGCATTTCGGCCTTGGAGAGGCCCGCCAGCACCCACTGCGTTCTTTGCAGATTGACAGGCAGCACGGTCCTCGCTGCGGCAGGGTTGAGGCAGTCCGGCCCGCGAATTCTGGGATTCCAGAACACGGGATCGCCGAAAGAGGCAAACCATGAGCGCTCCACGAGGCAAACAAAGCCGTTCTTCCCCTTGATGGCCGTCTCATACCCGCGATCGCCCAATACCAGGACTTCGGCGTCGCTCGAAATCGAAGCGGGCGCCGCACTGCGCGCCAGCGCAATTTCCTCTGACCGGCTCGCAATCCGGTATTGCTCGACAGGAGCCATGCCTGAAGACGAGGTCTTATTCCCGTCCTGGGCACCGGCCGGCCCGATCGTGCCGAACAGCAAGACCAGCCCACAGATACCAGATGCAACCACCACTAATCTACGCCGGACGACCTGGATCACGCTGTTGTAGCAGAGCCACCCCGAATGAATTCCTATTTGCTTTGCCGCGCGCATCGACTGCTCCCCGTGCTTCCATAGTTCACCATTTGGTGAACTATAGAGGGTGACGCCCGTAGGTGTCAATCTGGGCGGCCTTGATGGGATAATTGAGTGCCCGGTCCCCCGACTTGAAAAGCCCGCGATAGACGCCGATAATATGCCTCATATATAGGGCATTTGGTGGGTTATGGCCTCAAAAAACACTACTCGTGCCGTGCATCGCATGAAATCATCCGAGGAACGCCGGGACCCATTGATGCTGCCGGAGTTGCTGCGCTCGCTTCTCGATGCGCACGGGCGAGCTGCGATCGATCGGGTAGCCGACGCGTTCGGCATGTCAAAGACCCAGCTCGCGACTACTTTGGGCTTGAGCCGCGAGTCACTGTACAAAGCAAAGCGGGCCGATGCCGAAAAAACCCAAACCCGTGTGCGGGAGATGCTGGAGGTCATTGTGCGCGTTGTGCCATGGGCTGGCGGGCGACAACAGGCGATGGCGTGGTATCGCGCGCAACCCATCCCGGCCTTTGGCGGTCGCACCGCCGAGTCGCTCGTCAAGGAGGGCAAGGCCTCGGTGGTGCGCGACTACCTCGACTTCGCTGCCCTGGGCAACTTCGCCTAGAGCGCGCCCGTGCGTCTTCAAGGAGTCGCCTTCCGGGCGCATGATCCGCGCTGGTCGTTCAAACCCCTGTCAGGCGAAGGCGCTGCGCTCTACGGCGGTCGCTTCAACCGCAAAGATATGCCAGCGCTGTATCTGGCGCTAGATGCAATCACCGCGGTCCGCGAAATCACCCAAGGGCTCGCACGCAAGTTCGATCCCTGCCTGCTGTGCTCCTACGACTTTGACTGCGAGCCCTTGGCAGACCTGCGGACAGACGCGGCACGCACGACCCATCACGTGAAGTTGAGCGACATGCGCTGTGCTTGGTTCCTTGAAGCCTCGGCTGGTGCTGATCCGGCGTCCTGGAAGATTGCCGACCGGCTTTCTGCGAAGGGCTATGCCGGACTTCTCACGCCCAGCTTCGCGCCCGGCGCGACGGAAAGCGCGCACAATCTAGTGCTGTGGAAATGGGGCGCCGTGCTTCCAACACGCGTTACAGTTTACGACCCAAGTGGCCGGCTCCCCAAGGATCAACTCTCCTGGCCATAGACGGCGTGAGAGAACTACGGGCAGATACGTGAGAACATTACGAATGATCGTCTCGCGACCAAAGCGTATGGCGGCCAGTGAGTGAGCTGGCTGGTGCCGTTTTCCTAAGTTACGCCTCCGAAGACGCGGCGGGCGCGCAGCGAATTTGCTCAGCCCTGCGCGCGGCCTCAATCGAGGTATGGTTCGACCAGAGAGAACTGCGCGGCGGAGATGCTTGGGACGCCGCCATCCGTACGCAGATCAAATCGTGCGCGCTATTTGTTCCGATCATCTCATCGCACTCTCGCGCTCGGCTGGAGGGCTACTTTAGACTGGAATGGAAACTGGCGGTCGACCGATCGCATCTGATGGCGGCGGAAAGACCCTTCCTGGTCCCGGTAGTCATCGACGACACGAAAGATGCCGACGCCCGCGTTCCTGACAAGTTCCGGGAGATTCAATGGACGCATCTGCCAAACGGCGAGACGACAGCGGAGTTCGTGAATCGCATACGGCGGCTGCTGACACCGGTCGATTCCGGCACCGGCACTGCGTCGATGCCGATTGCAGCACCGGGCGGTGTGGCGTCGTCGGCGCGTCGCTTTTATCTTTCTATGCTTGCGTTGACCGCACTGCTGATTGGTGCACTGATCTACATCATCCTTTCGCACCGATCGACGCCGACTGTTTCCGCTCCAGCCTCAGCACCGCCGATCGCCCGGACTTCGAGTGCGCAGGCGGCACTCGAAAAGTCGATCGCGGTACTGCCCTTCACGGATTTGAGCGAGAAAAAGGACCAGCAGTATTTCTCGGACGGTCTATCCGAGGAGTTGATCGACCTGCTCTCGCAAATCCCGGACCTCAAGGTGTCCGCGCGAACCTCCTCCTTTTCCTTCCGAGACCGGCCGGTGACGGTCGCCGAAATTGGCCGAGAGCTCAGCGTAACCAATCTGTTGGAGGGCAGCGTGCGCAAAGCCGGCAACACGGTTCGCATCACCGCTCAGCTCGTACGGGCAGACACGGGCTTTCATCTCTGGAGTGCAACATACGACCGGGACCTGAAGGACGTGTTCAAGGTTCAGGACGATATCGCCCGTGTAGTCGTCGACAAACTGAAAGTGACCTTGGCAGGGGGAATCCCCCCCATGGCAGTACGAACCGAAAACACCGAAGTACACAATCTTCTGTTGCAGGGGAATTTTGCGGTACAAACCGACACCGACGCGGGCACGGCCGAGGCCCTCAAATTTTTTCGGCGCGCCATCGCCATCGACCCTGGATACGCTCCCGCCTGGAACGGGATCGGATTCGCAGAATTCCGCCGCGGCAGCAATGTCTACGAGCCGCCCAGCGGTGCCTATCGGGTCGCAGAGCAATCGGTACGGCGCGCCATTGAACTGGACCCGGGATTGGCGGACGCCTATGGGATATTGGGCACACTGCAGATGCTGAAGTACGACTGGAAGGACTCCGCTGAAACGAGGGCGAAGGCCCTAAAGCTCGATCCAGGCAATTCGAACGCCCTATTGAATCGGGCGGTCCATACTCTGATTACGGGGAGTCACGCGGATGCCATCGCACAAATGCAAGAAGTTCTCCAACGAGACCCGCTCAACTTGCTGAGCCGACGTTACGCCGGACGTCTATTTTTCTACGTAGGCCGGCTGGACGAGGCAGAACGCTTGTTGCGGCAGGTGCTCGCCGTCAACCCGAACTTTTCCGCCACCCACTACGAACTCGGCCGCGTACTTCTGATCCGCGGCGACACAAGAGCTGCAGTTGAGGAATTCGAAGCGGAAAGCAACCCGGCCTGGCGGAGCTTCGGGTTGCCCTTGGGCTATCACGCCGCCCACCGAAACGCCGAAGCCGACGCGACGCTGAACAAATTATTGGCCAACTCTGCTGGTTTCGAATTGCAGATCGCAGAGGCTTATGCCTCGTTCGGCGACGCGGACAAGGCGTTCGAATGGCTCAACAAAGCGGTAACCGGAGACCCGGGCATCATCTGGTTCCGCTATGACCCCTTGTTGGCCGGGCTGAGCTCGGATCCGCGCTATCGTGCGATTCTCAAGCGGATGAACCTTCCGACCTCGCCGGACAACCCCTAGGCGCCCTTTGTGTGACTCGAGATCGATATCAGCTCAGAGACTTCATCACACGCCACCGGCCCGTCGCGGCCGCCTCGGAACACGGCAAAGTGCCCACCAGCCGCTCGATCTCTGAGGGTTTGACGGCACCGCTAAAAAATTGGCCTTGAGCGCTATCAAATCCGTTGCTTTGCAAGAATCCAAGCGTCTCCCGAGTCTCGACACCTACCGCACATACTTCGAGTTCCAAGGTATGGGCGAGCTTGGCGATAGCTTGCACGATGAGCATGGCTTCGCGCTCCCGAGCCACATCGGCGATGAGCGTGTGATCCACTTTGAGCTCGGAGAAAGGCATTCGGTACAGTTCCGTGAGAGAGGACACGCCCGTGCCAAAATTGTCGAGGGATAAGCCGACCCCAAGAATACGCAACCGAGTGAAAACGTCCAGCATGAGGTCCCTAGTATCGAGGCTCGCCGCTTCGGTGACATCGAAAACCAATTGCTGTGCGGGAACTTCGTTCTCGCGCAGCAGGACGGCAACTCGCTCCGGGAACTCACGATCAGTGACAAGCTTCGGACTGAGGTTGACCGCCACTTCGAGCGGCAGCCCCCTTGCACGCCATTGGCTGGCTTGGCGAACCGCTTCAGTCATCACGAAATCCGTGAGGCGCACCATCAGGTCATGGTCCTCGATTGAGCCGAGGAAATGACGCGGATATAGCAATCCCCGACGCGGGTGCTGCCATCGAACCAAGGCCTCGACGCCTTGCATTTTCGGCACGGAGGCACGGATGTCGATTTTGGGCAAATATTCAAGTATGAGTTCGTGCTCGGTGAGCGCGCGCTCGAGTTCGCCGAGCGCAATAGGCGGTGCGCTCGTCAGATACGGCATCAGAAGCCGCTCGATGGCAATCGGATCGAGCGGTCGAGCGGCGACCCCGATCACGCGGATCCCCTGCGATTCGGCAGCTCGCCTGGCCCCGGCAAGAACACGTGCGTGCACGGCGCCAATGAGAAGAGTGGCAGGTTGTGCAGCCTCCAGCGCGAGAACTCGTAGCATCGCCAATCCGTCAACATTGGAACCGTCCACCGCCAACACGGCCATGGTGGGACGGCGGGCCGCGAGAATGTCCCGTAGACCATCGGCTGAATCGGCCGCGATGTGATCACACCCCAGATGTTCCGCGACCGCCCGAAAAACGCACAGGGATTTCGGGTCGTTATCCAGGATCAGCAGTAAGTCGTTAGTGTTCATCGGCGAACGCGAAACTCATCAAACAGGCGAGCAAATTTATCGTTCCACCCATGACACGCCCGCGCAAGCACGGTTCGCGCGCGCGAAATCTGAAAAATGCAAATTCGTATCGAAGAGGATGTGGCCAAGTCATAACTTCCTATGTTAGAAATCGGCTTGGTTACGGTTATACGCGCGCCGCAGGTAATGGACTGTGCACGACTTCACACGCAGGACATTAATGCACCGCGGGATGACGGAACGGTAAGGTAAGGTAAGGTAAGGTAAGGTAAGGTAAGGTAAGCCTAGCCGTTACTTCTTCCGGCCAAAATGACTTGCCAGTCGATTTCGATAGCTATCGCCAATTCAAGCTCACTGCGTCCCGACTCGAGCCGTAGTGCCCCGCTCCGCATCGGATAGGTGTTGGAGGAGGACGTGAGAAGTGATGTTGACCCCGATGCCTGCCAGGAGCGCGGGCAGCAGGTAGAGTCCGAGCGTGATTTCCGAGTTAAAGACCACATCATCCGCGGTCGACGGTGTCTGGGCGGATTCGCGCTTGAGTATTTGCAGCAGATAGACATCAAAGCCTGCCATCGCGACCAACAGAAGCCCTACCACCAATACATGGCCACGGGAGATTCGGCGCACCGCAAGGAGCCCCCAGATTGTCAGAGGTGGCACCACGATGGAGAATACGATCAGTAACCAAAATTCCAGCTCGACAAATACAGTCTGCGTCATAAAGATGCCTCCCGAATGGGTTGTTCCATCGTGCCTTCACGGCACGAATTGAATCTCCTGGGTGTTCGGAATGTCGCTCGAGACTTTCGCCGCGCTCACGAGCTCATTCAGAAGCGACAATGCTTGCAGGCTGTGATCCCAGGGCGCCGTCGCGCTTCTCTCATTCGCCGTGTGAATCGTATAGGTGTCACCGCGATAGGCGACGTGGGTAAATCCGGGCGCCGAGTCCGTGGACAACTCGAATAGACTGTGTTGAATGGTGGTGCCGCTTGCATCGTTGTCATTCCACTCTCCCGCTCCCGCGTTTCGTTCGCGCAGCAGCGCCCCGAGGTAGTCGATGACTTCGGCAATCGAACGCCATTCCACGTGACTGTAAGTTCCGGAATTTCTGGCGTTCTCTTCTTCCGTGTAGGCCGGCAAGACCAGTTCCTGCTGACCGCAGGCGCCGATAGGCAAGACGGCCGCCACACGATCGACCTTGAGATTCGATGAGAGGGATCCGACCGATTGCGGATGAACATTAGGATTCCCGCTCGATCCTGCATTGCTTCCGCTACCGGAAGTCGGCGTGAACGTCTCGGGGCCCTTACCGGCACCGCCCTTCGCTGCAGCTTTGAGAGCGAGCGCATAGCTACTCATCGCCGCCTCCTCCTCCTGCTGATCACCCAGGGGGACCGATGAGGAGGTGAGGGGCTGAGATCCAAGCGCGGTTCGGGGGATGCACAACACGACCTGCTGTGGGTACTCTCGATAGAGCTGGAGCCGAAGCGTCCCGTCAGGAGTGCGAGGCGCGGCATTTCCGACGTAGAACGGACCGCCGCTCAAAGGCATGAGATATTGATATGCGCCGAGAATCGAGGTATTGGCGCCGTTATACACGTCGGTCTTTTCGATCCGGCTGGAGACGGGATTCTTGCCGCCTCCATCCCAACTGGTGCTTACCGAGGTGACGGTCGAGGGATCCAAAGCAGGTCCCAAAGGCTCGAGCACGGTTAGCGCTCGCATGCTGATACCCGGGAACCAGGTATGGAGCTTTGCCGAGAAAGCCGCCATGACCGCCGGTGAGTTCGGATCGTTCAAATATTCGTGATAGCCGGTGGCTTCCTTGAGATTGATGGACTTGATAAAGAGGCGCAGTAGAAACTCGCGATCGAGCCCCGTGCTCCATTTGCTCGCGATATACATGGGAGAGATGGGCTGGATGATTCCGAGTGTGAATCCCTGTGTATTGAGCGAAGCCATACTCCACGTCGGCGAGGAGCCCGCGGTGATCGACGGAGTCAGAGATCCAGTCAATCCATGAGCAACGGTGGTGCCGTCGACATGCTGGTATCCGGCGGCCGCGCCAAGACCTCCCTGCAGCGTTACGGCCCCGTTGATGGTGCTCAAGGCAAGGAGATTGATCGGCGCATCGTCGCGCGCCCGCAGGATCGTGTACATCAACATCTGGTCGTTGTAGTTGGCGACACCTGCGTTGTAATCGAGCGCGTCGCGCTGGATGGACGTGGACATCGAGCAAGCGCCCAGCACCCACACGGACGCCGCAACGGTCAGTGCGCCAGACAGTCTTGACCGAATCTTTATTATCGTACCCTGCGACCGTCGGCCCCGGCGATGCCGCACCGGATCACGCCCTAATTTCATCCCTCACTCCCTCAATTTCCCTGTGTTGGGTCGTCGGCAGCTCTCGACGGCTCTAACCGATCCACAATTGTCGGCGATCTCGTGGCCGCGCTCAACCTGGTGCGGCTCTTAAGCCGTACTGTCCCTAGCGCGCCGGAAACGGCTCGCGCCAACCCTCAATTTCGTTCAATCGGTCGTGCCAGCAGCGCAGGTTTGCAAAATCGTCGAGCGGCAGCTTCGCCTCCTCGGCATAAGGAAGCGTCATCGCGACGGAGAAATCGGCGACCGTCAGCCCGTCGCCCACGATCCATCGACGCCCCGCAAGATGATCGTCCAGCACTTTGGCAAAACGACGGAACTCGCCCAGCTCGCAGGCCACAACGGTTGGATCCGGCGCGCCTATACCGAAGCGTCTCTTGACGATGTTCTCGAAATACAGCGCGCCGCCTGCGCGCGTGAAGTGCTGGGCGTTCCAGCTCAGCCAGCGCAGGATCTCGATCTGGCGCGCATCGTGCGGCCAAAGATCCGCGCCCATGTCCTCTGACAGCTGGCAGATCACCGCGTCCGATTCCCAGGTGATCCGTTCACCCTTCACCAGTGTCGGTACTTTGCCGTTCGGATTGACGGCAAGATAGGCGGGTTTTCGCTGATCGCCCTTGGTGAGGTCGAGATACACATATTCAACAGGCGCGTTAAGGTAGCGAGCGGCGGCGCAGACGCGCCGTGCCGAAAGAATGTCCGAGTAATAGAGCGTCGTCACGGAACTGTCGAGACGTTCTTGATAGTTCACCATATGTGAAAGTATTGGTGCATCCTCCCGCGTTGTCAACCGCGGGCGCCCTGCCGCGCCGGATTCTCGCGCGGCGGGCGGACCACTGCCAAGTCTCTTTGCGCCTACGAAGCCCAAATCCGCGGTATTTTCTAGGCCTTGGGGGCCCTTGCTGCAAGGCGTCGGTCGGCGCCGTTGCTGCGGAGCAAACTCTACCACACCTTTCGGGCAGCCGGCCTGATGGCACTGCCGGCAGGGTGGCACAATTCCTCGAACAGCTTCGACTGCGCCCGCGTCACGACGGGTACGGGGTGTCAGCCGGCACTTACAGCATATCGGGTTGTCAGGGCCCCAGATCATCGAACTCAGCGGGTACTTCCTCCCCGCTGAGGCCGACGAACGGCTTTAGCCTGGATTCGAAACGCTCGCGGGCACCGGGGTCCGAAAGAGCGGCGTCGAGGGCGCAATTGAGCTCGTACGCATTCACGTCGTATCCCGCCTTGCGCATCGCGGCGCTGACCGCCTCGACGTGTGCACCGCCTGCCTGGTACACGCCGGGTGCGAAATCCGGGTCGATGTCCAGGTT
>Ga0302325_10034566_pt1 | contig 10341 bp, 10 predicted proteins | sample Palsa_T0_2_FD_201948 | JGI IMG/M metagenome (GOLD analysis project Ga0302325, IMG submission 201948) | Peat permafrost microbial communities from Stordalen Mire near Abisko, Sweden - Palsa_T0_2 | ecosystem: Environmental > Terrestrial > Soil > Palsa > Peat permafrost | place: Sweden: Abisko...
GGCCGCGGCGACCCGCTTCATCGACCCGGCCCGGATGTCGCCGGCGGCGAACACTCCGTCCACGGCGGTCTCGTAGGGCAGGCGCGTGCGCGCGGTCGCCCCCGCCCCGGCCCCCGGCCAGGCCGGCACCTGCGCCCCGCTCGCGGCCACCACCGTCCGGGCGGCGACCGAGGTCCCGTCGGCGAGGTCCACCGTGAAGTTGCCGTCCGCCGCCACGGCGACGCTGGCGACGCGGCACGGGCTGGCCAGCAACGCGCCGAAGCGCTGGGCCTGGATGGTGGCGCGGGTGGTCAGCTCGGTACCGGATATCCCGTCGGTGAAGCCGAGGTAGTTCTCGATGTGCGAGCTCGAGCCGGCCTGGCCGCCGGGCGCGAAGGCGTCCAGGGCGGCAACGTCAAGGCCTTCCGAGGCTCCATACACCGCTGCCGCCAGCCCGGCTGGCCCGGCGCCGACGATCACGACGTCGTAGCGCTCCGGGTGGTCCGGGTAGCGGCCGAGGCCGAGCACCGCCGCCACGGCGGACGGGTCCGCGTTCATCAGCACGCGGGTGGGCGTGATCACCACCGGCAGGTCATCACTGGTCGCGCCTGTTCCTGCCCCGGTGGGTACGCGCCCGCGGCCTGTCGGTCTACCAGATGGTCCTGTTCGGCGCCCAGGCGGCCGGGGCCGCGATCTGGGGCGTCACTGCCGAGGGGGCCGGGCTGGTGCCGGCCTTCCTGAGCACCGCTTTCCTCATGGTGGCGGGCGCGGCGACCCTGTGGTTCTGGCCGTTCCAGCCGATCGCGGACATGGACCGCAGTCTGGTCCGCTGGCCCGAGCCGCAGTTCCTCATCAGCGCTGATCGCGATACCGGACCGGTCCTGGTGCGCATCACCTACACCATCGCGGCCGGCCAGGAGCAGCAGTTCCGGCAGGTCATGGCCCGCCTGCGCCAGTCCCGGCTGCGGACCGGGGCACCAGGAGCGGCAAACCGCCACCGACCTGCGCTACCACGACGACGCCGCGGCACTATCGGACCCGCCGCCGCAAACCGACCACTACCTTGCCGCCGACGTGCACGAGTAGCCAGATCGCAGACCGGGCAAGGGCCGTCTCCTCGCGAGTGGACTCCCCGCTGGCCGTCAGTTAGTCGTCGGCGCCGATGACCTGGAAGTCGGCGTTAACGAAGATGTGGTGGGGCCAGTTGACGCCGATGTTGTGGACCTCGTAATCGCCGTTGCTCAGTTCGACGACCCGGTCGATGGTGCCGCCCGGGTACACGGCCAGCGCGGCTTCGGTGGCCTTGTCCGCGGTCGTGCCGCTGGCGAGGGTTCCCGACCCCTGGCTGTAGTCGGACGGGATCGTGCCGACCTTCTCGGTCGAACCCTGCGTCCCCTTGGAGTAGCCGATCGTCTGCCCGCCGGGAGACGATGCGCTGCTGCTGGGCGGATCCACGATGACCTGGCTGGCCGTGATGGTCGAGCTGTCGGTTGTCCCCAGCACCAGAACCGATGCGCCGCTGGTGACGGCGCTGATCGAGGCGGGGCTGGTCCCCTGCTCGTAGGTGGTGGAGGACGCTTCCTTGATGGTCACCTTCTGGCCGGTTGACGTCGTGAGCGTGAAGCCGGACGAGGTCACGCTGCCGGCCGTGCCGACCGAGCCCCCCGCGGCCGGCCCGGACCGGGCGTTGGACCCGCTTCCCGCGGCTCCGGAACCGCCGGCAAAGCCTCCGGTTCCGGAACTGCCCGCAAAGCCGTGGCCGCCACTGCTGGTGGTACTGCCACTGCTACTACTGGCGGTGGTGGCGCTGCTGGAAGTGGCGTCGACGATGCCGTAGGAACCGCCGGCGATCACGACGGCCGCTATTCCGGCGGCGACGACCCTAGACCTTTTGCTGGAAAACATTTGTCTTAACTCCTTGTCTCCTGGGCTGTTAATCTCAGTTATGCCAGCCCACACTGGAGATCCGGTCGAGGAAAGCGTGAAGCGCGCCTATAGATTGCCCAGCGCGGATTTACCCGCAAGCTTTGAGCAAACGTTTCGCAATGATGCGCCAAGGCAAAGCAGTTAGGGAAGCCTGCCTTGCGATTCGTTTGCGGTCACCTGGAAGGTCTCTGGCTGCGGGAGGCGCAGGTGGAACGCGGCTCCGTGGCCGGGCTGGGTGTCGACGGTGAGCTCCCCGCCGTGGGCGGCGGCCAGGGACGCCGCGATGGCCAGGCCGAGCCCGGCGCCGCCACCGGCGCGGGTCCGGGCGTCGTCGGTCCGGTAGAACCGCTCGAACACGTGCGAGGCCTGTTCCTGGGTCATGCCGGGCCCGCGGTCGGCGACGGTGAGCCGCGCGCTCCCGGGCTCGCCCGTCACCGTCACCGTCACCGTCGTTCCGGCCGGGGTGTGCTGGATGGCGTTGCCGATCAGGTTGTCGATGACCTGGCGCAGCCGCTCCGCGTCGGCGTCCACGATCACCGGTTCGGCCGCCTCGAGCGTGATCGGCCGCCCGGCGGCCACGATGCGGGCCTGCTGGACGGCCTCGGCCGCGATGCTGGCCAGGTCGACGGGTCTGCGCTCGAGGGATCGCCCGGCGTCGAACCTGGCCAGCAGCAGGAGATCGTCCACCAGCCGGCTCATCCGGCCGCCCTCGCGGGCGATCAGCCCCATCAGCCGCAGCAGTTCCTCCGGGCCGGCCTCGCCGCCCTGCTGCAGGCCGTACTCGGCGAGCCCGCGGATCGAGGTCAGCGGCGTGCGCAGTTCATGACTGGCATCGGCGATGAAGCGCCGCATCCGGTCCTGCGATTGCAGGGCGCGGTCCTCGCCGTCCGCTCGCGCCAGGTAGGCGGCCTCGATGCTGGCGAGCATCATGTCGAGCGCCTCGGCCAGCCGCCCGACCTCGGTCTTGCCCGACGCATGGTCGATGCGCCGGGAAAGGTCACCGCCCGCGATCGCCGCCGCCGTCGACTCGATCTCCCGGAGCGGCGCCAGGCTGGCCCGCACCAGCGGCAGGCCGAGGGCGGCGAGCAGCACGACGGCGACGGCGGCGGCCAGCGCGTCGGCAACCTCCAGGCGGGTGACCGCGCTGTCGAGGTCGCCGAGACTGGTCGCGATGACCAGATGGCCTCCGCCCGAGAGGTGCTCCACCAGCACGCGCCAGGAGTCTCCCGACGTGCCCGCGGCGGCGGCTGTGAACGGCGTTCCGACGTCACTGAGCTGCGCGGCCGACAGGCGCGGTCCGTCCGCGCTGCCCAGCGGCCCGCCCGCCATGCTGGTCTGCCCGTCCGCAGCGACCACCTCGACCAGGAACTGCGCGGGCAGCGACTGATGACTACTGCTGTCACCGGGCTGGAGCTGCTGCCGGTCCACGATGCGGGTCGCGACCGTCGCGAAGTCCCGAAGCTGGCTGTCTGCTCTGGAAAGCAGGTAGCTGCGCAGCAGCGTGGTGCCGAGAACCGCGGTCACCAGGGAGGTCAGGGCGACTAGGAGCGCGGCGGTCGCCATCACCCGGGTCCGCAGCGATACGCCCCGCAGGACCGTCCGCAACCGGCCCGTCCTCACGGCGGCGGGATCCGGAGCACGTAACCGAAGCCGCGGACGGTGTGGATCAGCCTCGGCTGGCCCTGGTCGACCTTGCGCCGCAGATAGCTGACCGCAGGCTCGACCACGTTGCCGTCACGGTCCGGATCGTCGTACCCCCAGACCTGGTCCAGGATCTGGCCCTTGCTGACCACCCGGCCGGCGTTCGCCATCAGGAACTGCAGCAGCCGGTACTCCGTGGGCGTCAGCGCGACGACGGCGCCATCTCGCCTGACCTCGTGCGCGACCTCGTCCAACTCGAGGTCGGCGACGCGCAGCCCCGAGCCGGGAGCGTCAGGCCGAGTGCGCTTCAGCACCGCCCGGATGCGGCCGAGCAGCTCCTCCAGGCTGAAGGGCTTGGTGACGTAGTCGTCCCCGCCCACCTCGAAGCCCTTGACGCGGTCAGGCACCTCGTCCCTGGCGGTCAGGAAGATCACCGGAACCTCGGAACCACCGGAACGTATCCGGCGGAGCGCCTCGAACCCGTCGCCGTCCGGCAGCATCACGTCGAGCAGGACAAGATCCGGACGGGACGACGCGGCGGCGCGCACCGCCTCGGCGCCGCTCGCCGCCGTCACCACTTCAAACCCCGCCAGACGGAGCGATCCCGCCAGTAGCTCCAGGATCGTCGGCTCGTCGTCCACGACGAGCAATCGGGCCGACGCCGTTACGGCTTCCACAGTCCCAGGCTATGACTGTGACCTGAGCGGTTGCCGACCGCATGCCGCAGGTCTGCTCCAGCCTTCCCGCTAGCCGGTAGTGAAGTTGGCCGCCAGCGGGAACGACGCGTCCCCGTTCCTGTGTAACCGTCAGTTAGAAGATGCGCTCGCGCCACCTCACCGCCACGCCTGAGCACGGTTGCGCCCGGCGCCCGGCGATATCAGCCGTCAGACACGACGGAAGGTGGATCACATGACCTCGCTCCGATCTCCCGAGCGAATATCCGACCGGCCCTGTGCCGACTGCCTCGACCATCCGCCGCCCACCCGGCGTAAAAGGCTGTCCGGTGGCGGCCGAGTCGCGTTCTGGCTGGTGGCGCTCGTCTTGGGCATCACCATGCTCGGCACCACCCTGCCGACTCCTCTTTACGTCATCTATCAAGGTCAGTGGCATTTCTCCGCCCTCGTCGTGACGCTGACCTTCGCCGTCTACGCCGTCGCGGTCCTGGCCACCCTGCTGCTGGCGGGGCGGTCCTCGGACCAGGCCGGACGCAAGCCGGTGCTGGCGGTGGCGCTCGGCGCGAGCGCGCTCAGCACGGTCGCGTTCATCCTGGCCCCCGACGTCGGAGTGCTGTTCGTCGGCCGGATCCTGTCCGGGATCTCCGCTGGGCTGATGACCGGCACGGCCACCGCCGCGCTGGCCGAGCTCGTCCCGGCCTCGGCCAGCCGCCGGGCGTCTCTGGTGGCCACGGTGGCGAACATGGGCGGTCTCGGCCTCGGCCCGCTCATCGCCGGGCTCTTCGCCCAGTACGCGCCCGACCCCACGGTCCTGGTGTTCGAGGTCTACCTGGGTGTGCTGGCGGTCGCGGGCCTGTGCCTGCTCCTCGTCCCCGAGACGGTGCTCCCGCGTCGGCGGCCCGCCCTCCGCTTCGCCGGCCTGGGCATCCCCGAGCGCGGCCGGAGCGAGTTCATCGCCGCCGGCGCAGCCGGATTCGCCGCGTTCGCCCTGCTCGGGCTGTTCGCCGCGCTGGCCCCCACCTTCCTCGGCACCGTGCTGCACCAGAACAACCACGCCGTGCAGGGCGGCGTCGTGTTCCTGCTGCTGGCGGTGGGAGCCGTGACTCAGGTGGCGCTGTTCCGGTTCAACAGCCGCCGCGTTGTGATGGCCGGCCTGGGCGTGTTCCTGGCCGCGCTGGCCTTGATCGTCGCCGCCCTCGCCGAGGCCAGTATGGCGCTGCTCCTGACCGGGACGGTGGTGGGCGGCATCGCCGTCGGCGCCGTGTTCCTGGGCAGCCTGGCCACCGCCAACCGCCTGGCCCCGCCCGGGCAGCGCGGCCAGGTCCTCTCCGCCTACTTCGTCGCGTGCTACACCGGCCTGATCATCCCGGTAATCGGCGTCGGGGTGGCCACGGAGTTCATCAGCGACTACGCGGCCGTGCTGGCACTGTCCGTCGTGCTGGCCGGCCTGTGCCTGCTCTCACTGGCCCGCATCAGCCGCGCCAGGTAACCCGCGTCCCGAACCGCCAGAAACCAGATCCATCATTCCGAACGGACGCGTGGCTCCGCCTGCCAGGCCCATTGCTGCCTGCGAGGCGAAGCACGCGTCCGTTCGATAGGCGTCTGAGCTTCTCCTTGAGCTGCGCCTGTCGGGTCCGCGGATGACCCTCGTGCTCGCCCTCCACGACCAGCAGATCGGCCAGCTCAGGTGGGCCCTGACACCGTCGTCCGCCTTCCGGCCGACCGGTAGGCGGTTCGTTCTGGTGATTTGGCGCTAAGGCCGACTTCCGTTCACGAGGTCCGTTCACGGGATATCGCCGAGGAGGCGGCCGATCTCCCGCGCCGACAGCTCCGACTTCGCCAAGAATCCGGCTGCGGGGCTTTCGGCGATCAGCTCCGCATAGTCGATTTCGGCGCGCGCGGAGATCAAGATCACTGCCGCGTTGCTGCCCTGACCGTCCTGGGCCAGGAGCCGGGCCAGGTCAAAGCCGCTCTCGTCCCCTAGCCCGACGTCGACGAGGATGACGTCCGGCCGTAGCGCACGGGCCTGCCGGAGCGCCTCGGCGCTATTGGAGGCCACGCCCGCCACCGTCATGCCTTCTCGCTGCAGGAGAACACTCGCCGCCTCGATGAAGGCGTCGCTGTCGTCAACTAGCAGGCATCGCATCGACACGCGCTCATGCTGCCAGATGTGCAGTGCCGCCGCATTGCGGCCAGCAGGAATTCCGCGATGGCTCTCGGTCCCCGGTCATGTTCCGGCCTCTGCCGTATTGAGATCGAAGAGCTGCCGCAGCGCATCGAGGCAAATAGGCCCTTTCGGGCCGGCGGAGAGCTCCTTGGCCCGTACCGTCGGCTGGTGCAGGACCTTGCGCAAGATCCGGTGGACGGTGGCCGCCAGCTCGGCCTGCTGCTCTTCGCTGAGGTCAGAGAGCTTGTGGCGCAGCCGGGCCAGCTCGGCGTCCGCGAGCTGCCTGATGTGCGCGCACATGGCTGGCGAGCACGACCGGGACGGCCGCCCCGGTGGCGGTGACCAGGATGTCGGCGTCGGCCAGCGCTTCGGGAACGTCCCTGGTCCGCAGGGGCGTTCCGCGCGCCCCTGCTACCTTGGCGGCTCGCTCCCGGCTGCGGCTGGCCACTGACAGTCGCCCCACCCCGGCGTCTCGAAGCAGCCGGGCGGCGAGCCTGCCCGTGCTGCCGGTGCCCACCACGACGGCCTGGCAGGTGGTGAGGTCGCCCAGGCAGGCACGGGCGAGCGTGAGGCCGGCCCGGGTAAGCGAGATGCCTTCGGTGCTGATCGAGGTCTGAGCGCGGGCGCGCTTGCTGGCCCGTAGCGCCGCGTCGATCAGGCCCGTGATGGCCGGGCCGGCGGTGCGAGCGGCTACCAGTCCGGCCGGATCGCGGCTGGCCACGTAGACCTCGACTCGGTTGCAGGTGGACAAGACGGCCACCTCATCGATGGCCGGCACGGCGCGCAGCCGGGCCAGGACGGTGCCGCGCTGCGCGGACGGAACAGCGAGCTTCTCGAGTACCTCCGGCGGGGCTGTCCGGTGGGAGATGCCTAGGTTCACGATCGTCATCGCGGTGGCCGTTCAGTCTCGGGATCTTCCGGGTCCGAGGGCCGCCGGAGCTCAACCCGTGACGCCATGATCAGCTCGCGCAAACGAGTGACCGCGAACCGGTAGCCGGGGTCACTGACGGGGGCGGGTAGACCGCGCGGATTGTCGCCAGCGCCCAGCGCATCCTGGCTGCCGCGGCGTCCGGGTGGTCACCGAACTCGTCCGCCGTCCGCGCCGCACAGCCGGTGGTTCCCAGTCGCCGCAGGGTCGTCTCGACGACGCGCCGGACCTGCTCGCACGACGATGACCTGGAGGGCTGCAGGGTCGAGGCGAATAGCGCCTCGGCGCGGAAGGTCTCGAACGTGCCCAGCCTCTGACATCGGGAAAGCGTCGTCTTTCCCGCCAGATTCTCCGCCATCGTTCCTGCCTCGCTTCCTTGGCGCCGTTGCGGTCGAGTGACGTTCGTGCCGCATGCTGTCCAGCTTCGCGGGCGGATCCGCCGGCGTCTTCCGGGCCAGCGCCCAGCTCGACTACCTGCCAGCAGGAATCAGGGACTCCAGTCAGCCGTAAGCCCGTTAGCGGGTTTCAAGGAACCTGAGGACCGCCAGTACCCGCCGGTGCTCGGTTTCGCTCTCCGGCAGGTCGAGCTTGGTCAGGATGCTGCGGACGTGCTTCTCCACCGTGCCCTCGGCGACGAATATCCGGCGGGCGATGCCGGCGTTGGACGCGCCCTCCGCCATCAGGGCGAGCACCTCGCGCTCCCGAGGCGACAGCACGTCGAGCGGATCACGCCGCCTGCGCGCCTTGATCAGCTCCTGGACCAGCGACGGGTCCACCACCGAGCCTCCCGCGGCGATCCGCCCTACCGTATCGATGAACTCGGCCACGTCGGTGACCCGGCTCTTGAGCAGGTAGCCGGTGCCCTCCCCGCCGGCCAGCAGCTCCATTGCGTCTTCTACTTCGACGTGCGCGGACAGCACGATGATCGCGGTGCCTGGCAGCTCCGCGCGGATCACCCGCGCCGCCTGCAGCCCCTCGGTGCCGTGGCCGGGCGGCATCCGGATGTCGATGATCGCCAGCTCCGGCCGAGCCGAACGGACCTGGGCCAGTAGTTCGACGCCGTTGCCGGACTGGCCGACGACATCGAAACCGGAACGATCGAGCAAGCTAGCCAGGCCCTCACGCAGCAGCACGTCGTCGTCGGCGAGCACGACCCGTGGTGCGCGCCGGTCCTCTGAAGGTTCGGCTATCTCTGATGGCGTCGTCACCTCGCAATTATCGATCACGAACACCCGTTCGACTTAGGCCCCCTCCACAATGCGTCCCCGTCCGGGTCCTTGACGGGGGCTGGCGGCGATGCCATCCGACGGCCGGCGAGCGATGCTCAGTGACCATGAGGCACATGCCAGCCATTCGTACTCGATCAGTCCGCCGACGGCGGCGGCGACGCCGTTGAGGATGTCTGACATCCGGTCAGCCCGGTCAAAGGTAAATGTCTCCCGCATGGGGAAAACGTTACCTGCGCGAGCCGCCCGGGACCAGGCAATTCGAGCGAGCCTGACGCTTAGGCGTCAGAAGCGACATTCCCCTGGGCGCACCGGGGAGCACATCAGCGCGAGATCTGCCCGGAGGCGATGAGAACTGCCGAGATCCTTTCCGCAAGTCACGACGTGCCACGCACATCGGCCAAGGTCAGGAGCGCCTCGGCACAACACCCGGCCTACAGGCCGGCTGCGAAATCGCCTCACCGGTGGACACGGCACCCCTCTCGGGGCTACGCCTGAGGAGATCGTTGATATAGGCCTTGTATGCGCAGAGGGAGAATCAACATGTCGTCGTGGTCTGTGCAGCTTCTGACCATACTAGGTGTCGCGGTGGGAGCCATGGCCTCGTTCATCTCAGCGCGATTGCTCGACCGCGAGCGATGGCGACGGGAAGAAATTTTGCGCTGGGACACCACGAGGCTGGAGAGCTACATGGAGTTCGCCGTCGCGGTCAAGAAGCAGAACGAAATCGCGAGGCGGATCTGCGCAGACCTCGGACTGCCGGCGTCAATGCAGCCCCTCGAACAAGCCGAAGGGCTCAAGTTGCTCGCGGAAACAAACCACGAGCTAGAGGTAAAGTTCGAACCTGTTTTGATGCTGGGCACGCCAGCAGCCATCAACGCAGCTCAAGCATGGCGGCATAGCGCTTGGCACCTCGAGTGGCTAGCCCGAGGAATGCGAAACGATCCCGAGGAGTACCGGCGAGCTACCGACGCCACCCGCGAGGCAAGAAAACAGTACTACTCCGCCATCCGCGCAGACATCGGTGTCGCAAGTGGACCGATACCCGACCTGGGTGGCAGAACAGCTTGGGTAGACAACCAGACAGAATGGGATGCCGAGGACCAGACCGTCCTGCGCGCATCCCATGCGATACCCAACGAGAGTGCAACAAGTCCCCGTTCCGTCCCTGTTCCGTCAGATGCCGATCAGCAGCGGCAAACGACGCAAACCAACGAGCAGTGAAATGGAAACACGGCGGCCCTGCGGGGCCGTTTATCAGCAGTTGGGCCGGCTCGGTAAAGCGCGCGACCGATCTTCTTCTGGATGGCCCGGAGGGCTGCGACGGTCTCCTGGTCGGACAATCCGGTGGTGACTGGCCAGTCGGTGCCCGCTCCGACGACGTCGCTGGCGAAGACGATCTCGGTCGCGAGCAGGGTGCGCCGCCAGTCTTCCCGCGTCATGGGCTCGCCGAGGCGCAAGGCGTCGCGCAGGGTGCGTCCTTATGCCTTGCCAGAGGTCGTCTTTGCCCTGGAAGCCGATGGCCCGTGCCAGTGCGTCGGTTGGTGACGCCGGGCCGCCCCACTGGGCCAGCCCTTGTACGAGCAGGTCCTGCTCGGCTACCGTCAGGTCGACCTTGACCGGCTCGTCGGAGTTCACGGGAACATCGTCTCCTAGGAGGGCGACCTCGGCCCGCATGGCCCGCAGGCCGAAGGTCGTGTCGCCAGCCCTCTGCCACCCGACAGCGCCCGTCTCACCAAGCAAGCAGCGTCGGCGTGGATCGGACTCTACTTCCCTGTGCGCGCAGGGAACTGCCTTCGC
>Ga0302325_10034571_pt1 | contig 10340 bp, 13 predicted proteins | sample Palsa_T0_2_FD_201948 | JGI IMG/M metagenome (GOLD analysis project Ga0302325, IMG submission 201948) | Peat permafrost microbial communities from Stordalen Mire near Abisko, Sweden - Palsa_T0_2 | ecosystem: Environmental > Terrestrial > Soil > Palsa > Peat permafrost | place: Sweden: Abisko...
CATTTCGGTCAAGACCGCGCGTGACATCCTTCCCGTCGCTGCCCGTTGAGGAGGCGACAAAAATTTCATTCTCATTGTTGAAGTCGCCATCACGCGGAAACCAATAGGCGATCTTTGAGCCGTCGGGCGAGAAGAAGCCAAAACCTTCGAATAAAGTGCGCTTCGTCAGTTGGCGGATTTTTCCGCTGTCAATGTCCAGAATCTCTATGACCGTTTGATCGGAGTCCCCGTAATGTGGGTCGGCCTGGCGAGTGAAGCAGATCTGCTTGCCGTCCGGCGACCAGGAAAGCGGGGAGGACGGCGAAGAAGCCTCCGCGGTTTTTGACAAGCTCCACGCGCCAGAGGTTAGGCGCTTTGCTGCGCCGCCGGAGGCAGAGACCAGCCAGATGTGCGAAGGAGTGGGAGCGGCGGTAGCGAGAAATGAGTTGTCGCCCACTTCGAACAGGTCGTGGTGCTTTTCGATGTCGGCTTGGTTGGGCGGTTCGTCGGGCGAGACGAAAGCTATGCTGGTGCCGTCCGGGCGCCAGGCAAATTGCTCGATTCCCAGAGGCGCGCTGGTGACCTGCTGCGGCTCGCCACCGTTCATGGGCAGCGCAAATATCTGCTCGGCGGCTTTCTTTTCTTCGCCAGCTTCCGCAAGGAAAGCCAGCCGATCACCCGTGGGCGACCACTGCGGTGAGCTCAATCCTTTGCGGATGTTGGTGAGCTTCCGTTGGGCGCCGGTGGCGATATCCACGAGGACGAGCTGGCTATCGTGACGGTCCTCGTCCCAATTCACGCGGGTCACGATAATGACAATGGACTTTCCGTCCGGCGAAATGGCTGGGTTGGAGACGTTGACGATTTTCTGCACGTCTGCCAGCTCAAATTTTCGCAGCTGGGCCTCAGCCCGATCCAGCGCAGCGATGGCAAGGAGCGCCGCTAGGATTCCGACAAGCGACTTTCCTGCGAATGGGGCCGAATTTCTCGTCTTCGTGGGCATGACTATGAGTCCCACCTCCGCGTCACGCATGAAGTTCGACTGAAAGGCGTCTTCCGGAATCTGTGACTGGGATTTGTGATTCGCGCATCATACGCTACACCTCCGCGTGGGACAACGAATTTGCTTCGCACAGTCCGAAGAAGTGAGCGGGGTATCGACGGCCGTCATCTTTGAGTGGGCAACGGAAATTTCTCTGCCCCTGACCCTTCCGGCTGGATGACGGGCAACCCGGAATGTATGGTCCGCCGCTTTGTCGCAAGCGAAAAATGAGGTAACAGGTTGGTCTGCGCAAATGTATTCGGCCTTCGTTGGAACACAAGGCTCCTGGCCATGATGGAATGCGCTGCGCTCTCGTCCTATTTAGTTAGGCAGCCTTGGAAGGCTTTTCCGGGTTACAGGTTTCGAGAGCGCCGGGTTCGACCGTTGTGTCATCTCATAGTTCGCCAGCAGACCTGGCAGAAAATCATCAACTCCGTAGTAGCCGCTGGTCTGTAGATGTGGGAATCGCGAAGCGATTTCCAAGCCTGGCCTCAGCCAGGCGTCATCTGCAGGCCAGTTATGGTGTAGCTGCACCGACCATAACCGGTGGCCGATAGGGTTCATTCTTAGCGAGCACGGCCCAGGCCATACGCGCCAACTTATTCGCTAAGGCCACTGCGGCCACGTTACTGTGGGTGCGGGTTGAGAGTTGGGCCAGCCACGCACTCAGACCGGACGATTGCTTCGCGCTCTGTTGCAGAACGGCACGGGCCCCTTGCACGAAGAGCCTTCGCAAGTAAGAGTTCCCGCGTTTGCTAATCCCGAGCAGCTTTTGCTTGCCCCCAGTGGTATATTCGCCCGGGACGATTCCGAGCCACGCGGAAAACCCTCGCCCCTTTTTGAAAGCTGCTTCGTTGCCGATCGCGGCGATGATGGCGGTTGCCGTCACAGGTCCGATGCCAGGGATCGCGACTAGCCGTCGGCAGGCTTCGTTCTCGCCAGCAGCCTTGTTGATCACCGCATCGGCTTCGTCGATCCGCATTTGCAAGTGATCGAGTTCCAGCCTCAGTTGCGCCAGCAGCAAGCGCACTGCGCTCGAGAGCTTGGCGCTCGCGTCTTCCAGTATCCCGGGCAAGGCTGCATCGATATGGCGTCGCCCCTGGCGCAAAGTGATTCCACGTTCGAGCAGCAAGCCACGAATCTGGTTGATGACTGCGGTGCGACGCATAACCCAACGCTCCCGTACCCGATGCAGGGACTGCAGATCCAGTTGGTCATCGCTCTTGATCGGTACGAAGCGCATCTTCGGCCGCTCGACTGCCTCCGCAATCGCCTCGGCATCAATGTAGTCGCTCTTGTTCGTCTTTACGTACGGCTTTACATACTGCGCCGGCATCAGCCGCACCTCGTGACCCTGCTCTCGCAGAGCCCGCCCTAGAAAGTGAGACCCTCCGCAGGCTTCCATGCCAATTAATTCGACCCGCAGGTTCGACGTGAAGTGCAGCAATTGCTTGCGCGAAAACTTCTTGCGAACCACAACCTCGCCGCGCAAGTTGAGCCCAACCAGATGAAAGACTGTTTTACCAAGATCAATGCCGATCGTGTGTAGCTCCATGGGACACCTCCTCCGTCCATCCTTACATCCCAGCTGCTGGCTGGGTAAAGGCGGCGGACCATCCCATTAGTTATCCGTTCGTCCGTCGGATTAGTACCGACAAACGCGCAAGCATCCAGGATTTTGTCTCCAGCCTAGCCGACTTCCCGGTACTAAATCCGGCCAACTTCCTCGAAGCCCGTTTCTGGACAGTTTCCGGACTGCGACAACTCGTCCGGAGTCGACCAAGCGGGTTCTGGCTACTTCTTCTGAGAATTCTGAATCAACACCAGATCAGAAGGTGAATCTCTGCGACCAGGGCCAGGCTTTTACCGTCGGGCGACCATTGATAGGAGTAGATTTTTAGCGAGGTAAAGTTGGTCAACTCCCGGCTGGGACCGCCGTCCAGCGGTTGTAGCCAGAGATTGTCCACGCCCTTTTCGCGGACGGGATACACGATGCCCTTGCCATCAGGGCTGAAGCGGAGTTGCCCCTCATGCCGCGAATCCAAGGTCGCGGCAGTCGCATCCTGCATCTTTCATCGCTGAGTTCGACGAGTGGACGCTAGTCCACAGCAGACTTCGCGTTGAAAATTATCATCACTCTCTCTTTAATCATCCCCAGTCGGCGGACGACTAGGGTGGTGGTGCCGTATCTCAGTTCTAATTTTTCGTCAGGGGCTTTCTCAATAGCGAACTTGCATCCCGCTCCCACTGGGTTTCCTATCGATGCTGATATCGTAGACGACGTTGGTGTAGTTTCAACAGACGATGAAACCAGTATCCCGCCTTCGGCGGTGATGCTGTTGATGAATCCGTAGAGGCTGGTGATTGCTCCGGTTTCCGACACGAAGACCGCCAAGACTAGGGTCGACTCTTTCATCAATCGGTCGAGGAGTTGCCCGCCAGCCTCTTTAGAGATTTCCTGCTCACCCACTTCGCCAGACCTACTTTTTCTTCAAGACGTTTTCCGCCCCGATGCGGGCGAGTCCGAGCACGATACTCGACCGGGTCAACACCGCCTTCGGCCATATCGTGTCAGCCGCCCTCTGAAGCAACGCGAAGTCTTCAGCCGTCATCTTAACTGTCACAGACGTAGTTCTCTTCATTCCCCATCGTCACCGTTAGGTCTGTGGCTGGCAAGAAATCTAAAGAATCCATTGCATCTCACGAGGTACAATGTACCCTGTGCGAGAATACGAACTCTTCCTCAGATTGCTCGCGGCCCGTATCTTGACCGCACGTCTGGCGTCGGGTGTCCCCATTCGTGACGCCGGGGATTTCAGAGATTGGCTCATCGAGTGTGCAGAGACCGCCGCAGCGAGCGACACTGTCGAGCAATTCTTCGAAGGAGTCCGCTGACAGGACGGCGCATTTTTTTCAGAATTATATTTCCTTGGGTCGCTTCGACATACCCACTTGCGGCATGATGCTCGCGTGACGGACGAGACCACTTCCGAGCAACTTCGCCGCGAATCCAGTGACCCACAGGTAAAATTTCAAACTGAGGCACTACCCGTCCGGCGGCTGAGTTGCAGGTGGGTCAATGCGTGTAGTCGAAACATATCAAGAAAGATTCGAGGCCCCTGTATTCGTGAAGGCCAAGAAAACTACTTCCAATCGGATAGAAGTCGTCAGTTGCCCGACTTGTGGCGCAGGACCGGGCGAGAAGTGCGAACTTCCCACAGGACAGCGCCGTACAGAGCCGCATCGTGACCGCTTGCTTGCAGCTGACTCAATGGCGATTATCAGAGCGGACTAGCCAATGCCCCAGCGTAGACGCACTTTCGACCCCCAAAGGTTTGTGACCACCGTTGGGCAGGGGCGAACACTGGTCTCTGTCGGGAAGGGACAAACAATTTACGCTCAAGGAGACGCCGCTGACGCCTTGTATGTAATTAAAAAGGGGACAGTGAAACTCAGCGCTAAGTCGGGAGAAAGGAAGCAACCCTCGACATCTTGCGTGACGAGGAGGTTCGCCGACCATCGGGGAATTGAATGGCGAGTGACTGACATGCCACTTTCTTGCACGGGGCTCGTATGGAAAGCCGCCTTTGATTGGAAGCCGGCGACACGTCGAGGATACGGGAAACGCCGGGGAAAGCGAGGATTCATTTCTGCGAGATGAAATAGAGGTCGTCATAACCACCGGGGCGGGCGAAGACGACTGAGGAAAGATCGGGTGCCAGCGAATACGCGTTACCGCCGTAGTCTTCGCGCAAGGCAAAAGGAAGTTTGAAGGCGGGGATTGGTGCTCCGATGGCCTCGCCATTCTGCCAGGGCTGGCGCCAGATCGTGGTTTCACCGTGCGAAGCGAGCGAATAGAGAAATGACTTACCATCTTTCGCGAACATCGTGAGATAGGTTGTGATCCCGGATTTGTATTTCCTGCATTGTTTGTCGGCCAGCGAGTACTGGTAGATTCCCGGGTTGTCCCCCCAGAGAACGGTGCCGATTAAAAATTTGCGGTCGGGAGACATATCGACTGCGACGCCACAGTTCTCGGACAAAACAACCGGCGGAGCTCCGTTCAGAAACATTCTCCAATTCTTTGCCGTGTGACCGTCCTTATCTTGCCCGCCAATGATCATAGATTGATCGCCGGGTTCCCAAGTCACGAAACCGACCCATTCGCCGGACCACTTCAACTGCTGCTGGTGCGTACCATCCGTGTCGATTAGAAACAACTGTACCTCACGGTTAGGAGCATCGTGGCGCGAGCCGTCCGCGTATGCATATCTCTGGTTGTCGTTCGAAAATCCCAGTGTCTCCAAATGACTGGATCCCGAAGCCAGCCTGACTCGTTTGTTGGTGGCAAGATCAATGACCCACATTTCGGTTTGGCCGGGCTCGGGGGACGTGAGATATGCAACAAGACGGCTGTCATTGGAAAACTCGGGCTGGTATACATTTTCGGTTACGACGTCAGAGAATTGTTTTGACGCGAAGCGATACAGCGTGAGGGTTCCTGCTTTTCTGCCGCTGACGAAGTAAACGCCCTTTCCGTTTGGGTCGGCGGTCGCATTCAGGTCAGGCCCAGTTCCGTTCGTGATCTGCCTGAAGGCATGATCTGTCAGTGAGAATTCCCAGATATTGATGATCCCGTTGACGCGGCGGCTCAAGTAGACGGAGAGGCCCGCGTTGGCCCAGTTCGGGTAAGAAACCGCGTCGGGGATGTCGGCGATCTTCTCGAGTTTCTTGCCGGGAATGTCAAGCCGTTCGATTATTAGTCCGTTCGAAGGCGGCGTGCACACTAGTAAATGCTGACCGTCTGGGTACATCCGCAGACTTCCAGCCAAGGGCAGCGTATAGACGGGTTCTTCCATTCCCCCTGCTCTTGGAGTGCGAACGATCCGCCCGTCATCCTTCTCCACGAACAGGGTCTGGCCGTCAGGGGAGGAAACCACAAATGACCCGGATGCCAGATGCTTCGCGTTTCCGCCGAGCGTCGGGATACTCCAGATTTCGTATTCACCAAGCGTCTGTGCGAAGTAGATCTCGGTGCCGTCGGACGAAAATCCGCACACTACCTTATTGCTCTCATCCTTGGTGAGTTGCAGAGGCTCGCCGCCAGACGTGAGCATGACGAACACTTGATCGTAACCATCCACCGGAGAGGTGAATGCCATCGTGCGTCCGTCGGGTGAGAGCGCGGAATTGTCCATGGTCTTGTTCCACGAGCTAATCTTCGTAATGTTGACCGGAACTGCAGGAACACGGCGGCTGGAAACGAAGTGGTAGAGCCCGTAGCCGGCGGCAATGAACACTGCCAGCGCCACAACCGCGAAGGGAAAAAGTTTGGCCTTGTTACGGGACGCGACATCGATAAGCACGGCACCGCCGGAGGTGTGTGGAGAAACCGCAGACTGCGACGCGCTTGCCGCAGACGATGACCGCGCCGAGGAACTCTGCGCCACCGCAGCAGATAATATGTTGTGCTCGCTGCCAAACGCCACCCCCGAGCCGCTGGCAATCCGGCCTGACTCAAGATCGCGCCGCAGCCGCTTCAGGTCGCTGCGCAACTCGCTGGCAGTCTGGTAGCGCAGGTCACGATCTTTTTCCAGAGCCTTACCGATGATGCGCTCGAGTTCGGCGGGAACATCCGGATTAAACCGCGCCGGCTGCTGAGGCAGGCGGTTCATGATCGCTTCCAGAATCACTCCCGACGTTTCTCCACGAAACGGCAGCGCGCCGGTCGCCATCTCGTAGAGAACTGCCCCAAACGAAAATAGGTCGGAGCGCGCATCCAACTCCCGGCCTCGCACCTGCTCGGGAGACATGTAGGCCATCGTTCCCACGGTCGAGCCGGGGCTGGTCAGCTGTTCGGAATCTACGTCTAAAGTTGCAAGCGTATCCGGCGCGGAGGCTTGGCGGATTGTCACCTTCGCGAGGCCGAAATCGAGAATCTTCGCGTGCCCGCGCTTGGTCACAAAGATATTCGCAGGCTTGATGTCGCGATGCACGATGCCTTCGGCGTGCGCGACATCCATCGCGTCGGCAATTTCGATAGCCAGATCGAGCAGCCGCCCCGTCTCCACGGGACGGCCCGCAATCAAATGCTTCAACGTCTGTCCCTCGAGACACTCCATCGCGATGAAGGTCTGACCGTGTTCTTCGCCGATGTCATGGATGGTGCAGATGTTGGGGTGATTCAGAGCGGAAGAGGCTTTGGCTTCGCGCCGAAAACGACTCAGCGCCTGTGGGTCTTTGGCGAGGTCTTCGGGTAGAAATTTCAACGCGACGAAGCGATCAAGACGAGTGTCTTGGGCTTTATAGACAACTCCCATGCCTCCGCCACCCAGTTTCTCGATAATTCTGTAGTGTGAGATGGTCTGGCCGACCATAGGGCTGAAATGTTAGGCTTTCAAACCGCGACACGTCAATGAACGGGAAACACATCCGCTTCAGAGTCATCAAATGAGATGCCATTCGCCCGGAGCGAATAACGGGTAACTCTTCCCTAGACCGTGAGGGAAGGTTTGCCGAGGACTCATCCCCAATCGTCGAATCTCCGACGCGGTAATCTGCTTCGGACATTCTTCGGACTCGGTAACTCCGATGCACGCAGTCGCCGCTACGGTTGTAGCAGGGAAGTAGAAACGCAAGAAATGAGAATCTAATGAACCATTCCTTCTTGCACGCCAGACTTAAACAGCCTCGCCGCCTGCTTGGCCACAACGGGATGGCTGAAATAAGAGCCTTGCTCCTCGCCGCACCCGTGGCGCTGAAGGAAGACGAGCTGCGAAGCCGTCTCCACTCCCACTGCAATGACTCGCTGCTTCAGACTCTTTCCGATACTGATCATGGCGCCGACAAAGGTTGACCCTTCGGGATCCGCTGTGATCTCCTGCACGAATGATTGACCGACTTTCAAAGTGTCCACCGGAAAACGCCGCAGATAGGTAAAGCTGGAGTAGCCCGTGCCAAAGTCGTCGATGGCCACTGCTTCAGTTGCGCGTCCACCTCGTCCGCGTTCGTCACAACGTCGGGAAGTAGCACATCGAACCCCAGATGGCTCTGGCTTTTGTGCAATGTAGTAAAAATGCTCACCCGGAGCAACCGAGATTCCTCCACGGCCAGGGCCACCGTGTAGCCCTGTTGGGCGCGTAAATCTCCGTGGTGGGCCGCCGCCTTCGAAATCTCAGCCTTGGTTTCGTCGTCCAAACGTAACCGCACAATGACGTCCCGTAGAAGCTGAGGGAGATGGCCCGTGCGCTCCTCAAAACTCAAAGGGATAGCAGTTAACTGCGGCTCTTTATCGACTCGAGCGAGCCATTCCTGAATTACAGCATCGAGCTCACGTTCGAGAATATCTGCCACACTCTCAACAACGACAGCACCGGCAGTCCCGCCGGCCACATGCCCCGGGTTGGTAGACTTAGCCATGAGATCTCCTTGTATTCACAATCTGGTTTATTAACATTTTCTAATGTTCACAATCGCGAGAGGACGTTTCTGTTCAAGAGTGATCACTCCCTCCCAGACAATGCGTGGCTCCCGGGTTACGGGCAAACCGGAAATTGCGTCCAAGGATCAACTCTCGACGACGTTGTCCCGAAGTCGGCTTCGGGGAAGTTTGTGGCGTCCACGAGTCCGGGAGATCACATCTCGTGTTGGCTACGTCGGCGAGCCGGCAAAGCTGCCCAAAATCCCCATTTCCGCAAATTGTATGAGAAACTTCATGCCTCCGACCCTGAACTGAAACAACTGACTTCTACCATGGCCAAGCGATAAAAGGTTAGGTCGGGCGGCCAAGCCTGTTTGCCGAGAATCGGCTGGATGCGGAATGGCTCAGCATTGTGGTGTCCTGCCTCAGTTGGAAATGGAGAAAGCGTTCGTCCGTTAAGATAGCGGAGCGAAACGTATGAGGAAGGAACGGAAGCATTTCACCCCGGAAGAAAAAGTGGCCATCCTGAGACGGCATCTTGTGGACAAAGTGCCGGTCTCGGAGCTGTGTGAGCAACTGGGCCTGCGGCCAACGGTGTTCTACCGCTGGCAGAAAGAACTGTTCGAGAACGGAGCCGCCGCCTTTCAGTCGCAGGGGCGTCCCCATCGCCAAGTGGAGGAGAAGCAGAAGCGGATCGAGTTCTTGGAGAAGAAGGTGCAGACCAAGGACGAGGTCCTGGCTGAGCTGATGGCGGAGCACATCGCGCTAAAAAAAAGTCTTGGGGAACTCTAAGCGGCGTCTGGGTGCCGCATGATGTGCGGGATCTGGTCGTGGATTTCGTCCGGCGCTGGTCGGAGAAGGCCGAGATCGGCGTCGGACGTTTCATCCCGTGGCTGGGCGTGACCGCCAGCAAGTTTTATAACTGGCGGCAGCGGTATGGGTGCGTCAACGAGCACAACGGTTGGGTTCCCCGCGATTTCTGGATGGAGCCGTGGGAGAAAGAAGCGATCATCGAGTTCCATCTGAAGAACCCGCTGGAAGGCTATTGGCGACTGACGTTCATGATGCTCGACGCTGACGTTGTGGCCGTCAGTCCGGTGAGTGTTTGGCGGGTACTGAAGCAGGCTGGGTTGTTATCACGGTGGAAGAGACGACCCTCGCGCAAGGGAACCGGTTTCGAGCAGCCGCTGCAGCCGCATCAGCACTGGCATATCGACGTTTCCTACATCAACCTGTGCGGCACCTTCTATTACTTGTGCAGCATTCTGGACGGGTTCAGTCGTTTCCTCGTGCATTGGGACTTGCGTGAGTCTATGCGCGAAGCGGATGTCGAATTAATTCTCGAACGCGCCAAGGAGAAGTACCCGGTGGCGAAGCCGCGGATCATCTCGGACAACGGGCCGCAGTTCATCGCTCGCGACTTCAAAGAGTTCATTCGCATCTCTGGCATGACGCACATCTGAACCTCGCCCTATTATCCCCAATCGAATGGGAAAATCGAGCGTTGGCACAAGTCGCTGAAGAGCGAGTGTATCCGGCCCGGAACACCGCTCTCGCTGGACGATGCGCTGCGCCTGGTGCAGGCTTACGTCGAGCATTAAAACAACGTCCGCCTGAACAGTGCCATCGGCTACGTCACGCCGAAGGATGTGCTGGCGGGGCGTCAGCAGGAAATCCACGCGGAACGCGACCGCAAGCTGGAAGCCGCCAGACAGCAACGCCAGAGTCACCGCCAGCAAGCCGCGTGAAGAGCAAGCGGCCAGACGCCGGGATGTCGCTGGCATAATTGGTGGAGCAGCTGCTGCAGCGAGGGGCCAGTAAAAACTTGCGGATGACTTCTCTGGCCACAGAAGCATAAGATTTTGGCGTTTACTTCATAAAACAAGGAGCGTCTAATGG
>Ga0302325_10034572_pt1 | contig 10340 bp, 7 predicted proteins | sample Palsa_T0_2_FD_201948 | JGI IMG/M metagenome (GOLD analysis project Ga0302325, IMG submission 201948) | Peat permafrost microbial communities from Stordalen Mire near Abisko, Sweden - Palsa_T0_2 | ecosystem: Environmental > Terrestrial > Soil > Palsa > Peat permafrost | place: Sweden: Abisko...
CCTCGCATCGAGCAACTTGGCGATCTGCGTGAGCCGCGTATCGACCGGCGTGTGCGGATCTTCTTCGGTCTCGTGGATGATCACACTCAAGTTCGGGTCGATTTGCATGCGCTGGAGACGCTCAAAGGCCAGCCGGCCCCGCTCCCGCTTTTGCGGATCGCTCGAGTCCGCCAGCCGCTGCAGTTCCTCGAGGACGAATCGCGGCACGACCAGGGAGCTGCTCAGGAACCCGGTGGCGCAAAGCGCTGGCAAGCGCCCGTCGATGATGACATTTGAGTCGATGAGCAACGGCGCATCCTGGACGGTCGCCTGGCGAAAGCGGACGTAGGGGATGATGAGCGAGAATTCGTCGCGATTGCTCCGAATGGCCAGCATCATGCCCACATAGCTGAACGCGGCGTAGACGATCAGCCCGCAGACCCACTGTGTTTGCACCGGGGCGAGAGCCAGGACCTTGGAACTGAGCAGCAGCTTTGAAAAGAGAAAGCCGACCAGCAGACCCAGCGTGGCCGAGGAGAAGACACGCAGCGAGATTCCGTGGAGCAGCCGATCGCCGAGCACCACACAGAGGCCGAACGCGGTTCCGATCATGGCGCCCGCAAAGGGCGATCCGAGCATATCGACACCGATCATTGATCCCACGCAGGCCGCAAAGGCGACGAAGAGCGCGCGCAGGAGGTTGATGGTAAACTGGGGCGTCATCGCAGTACGTTTCCCTCCAGTCAAAGCAGGAGGTGAACCAACTGCCCGAGAGAATCCCCAAAATCACGATGATACCCTCGCCGGTGTCGGCCGGGACTTCGAGGCCTGCGGGGACGCCTCAAAAGTCCCGAAGGGACGACCGGAAATTAGCGGTGGCGTCAGCCACCGGAAAACTTGGATGTTCAGTCAACAGGCTAGCGTCGCTTCGACGGGGTCGGGGTCGGGGTCGGGGCAGTTCCATCCGCCGCGGGCAACGGCCGGTCCTTGTAGAAAACCACGCCTGAGCGCCGGAGGTTGGAGATGAGCGCCTTCAGGTTCTCGGCGGTCTGGCGATCCGAGATGAGCATCCCGAGCGTCCCGTCGCCGGAGCTCACCTTGCCCACGAGCACGCGGGTGGAATCGGCCACCTTCCGATAATCGCCAAGGGTCAGCCGCAGTTCCCCGGCCGCGCCGTCCACCGTTTTCATCGCTTCCTTCGCGGCGTCCATCGTCTCCTGGGTCCGGTCCACCACCAGGTCGAGATCCCGCGATGCCTTGGTGAATGCATCGGTGGCCGTCTTCAAGTTGGCCAGCGAGTCTTCGAGATTTTTCAGGTTCTTCTCACTCAGGAGCTGCTCATTGATGCTCGCGGTCACCTCTTTGATCTCGTCGAGCTCCGCGCTCAGCTTGCGCAGGATTTCGGTGTTCAGGGTAGTGAGCATCTGGTTACCCTGGGTCGTCAGATCTTCGAGCCCGGTGGTCCGCTCTCCATTGATCAATTCGCCGGGCTGCGCGTAGTCATTCGCGTCGAATTTCGCCGGCACCACCACGTCCACGTAGGCGTCGCCGAGCATCCCATTGGTCCGGATCTGAAACGCGGCCTGCCGCGGAATGTGCACCGCGTCGCGAATGTCGAGTTCGACCTCGACGGCGTACTTGTCGCCCGCCAGCGCCGGAGAGCTGGCCACCGAACCGATGCGGGCGCCCGAAAGCAGCACGTCGGAGCCTTTGATCAAGCCGCTCGCGTTGGGGAATCGCACCCGGATGGGGTAAAGCTTTTCCACGCCTCCGACGCGGCCAAAGAGCACCACCAGCGTCGCAACCACGCCGAAGCCGACCAACAGAAAAAGTCCGACAAAGAATTCAAGCCCTTTGCGTTCCATGGCTCAGGAAAAACAGGGGCTAGTCTGTTTCACCGGAATGTCCCTCGACGAAGTTGACGATGGCCTGGTCCCGCGACGCGCGGAGTTCCGCCGGCAGACCGTGAAAATAGATGCGCCCCTCGTGCAGAAAAGCGATGTGGTCGGCGGTGTGAAACGCGGTCTTCATGTCGTGGGTGACGACCACGGATGTCATTGAGAGCCGCTTTTGCAAGCGGCGAATCAGGTGGTTGATCGAATCGCTGGCAATGGGATCGAGTCCGGTAGTCGGCTCGTCGTACAAGACGCAGGCCGGCCGCGAGACAATCGTTCGCGCCAGGCCCACGCGCTTGCGCATCCCGCCGCTGAGATTCTCCGGCATCTTTTCCTGCTCGCCCGCCAGGTCGACCATTTCGAGCGCTTCGGCCACACGGTCGCGAATTTCCCGGGGATTTCGGAGACCGGCTTCCCGCAGCGGAAAGGCGATGTTTTCCTCAACAGTCATCGAGTCAAAGAGCGCTCCACTCTGGAAAAGCATGCCGATCTTCTTGCGCAAGCTGCCCAGTTTCCGCTCCTCGAGGTGGGTGATTTCCTCTCCTTCGACCCAGACTTCTCCGGAGGTCGGCTTGAACAAGCCCACGAAATGCTTGATGAGCACGCTCTTCCCGCTGCCGGAGCGGCCCATGATCACACAGGTCTCGCCGGTTTCAACCTCCAGGTCCACCCCGCGCAGCACCTTCTCGGTGCCGAGCGTTTTGATCAGGTTGCGAACGGAAATCATTGGCTCAGTTGAGGCCCGCGGGGAAGACCATGTTCAGCGCGAAAGTCAGGAAGAAATTCAGGATGAGGATGGCCAGCGAGCCGAGCACCACCGCCTCGGTCGGTGCCCGACCCACGCCGACGGCGCCGTTTTTCGTGTTCAAGCCCTGGTGACAGGCGATGAAGACGATGAGCACCGCGAAGACCACGCCTTTGGTCAGCGCCATGTCCAGATCGCGCGGGCCGACATAATGCTGGGTATTGTACCAATCATACGGGCCGGTCACCCCGAGCACCTGCGACAGGACAAAACGGCTCGCGATAATCGAGATGGCGCAGGCTTCCGCGACCAGCAGCGGCATGGAAATCATCATCGCCAGGACCCGCGGCACCACCAGGTAATCGATCGGGTGAACGCCCAGAGCCCGGAGGGCGTCGATCTGTTCGGTCACTTTCATCGTGCCGATTTCCGCCGCGATCGACGCGCCGACCCGGCCCGAAACCATCAGCCCGGTCAGCACCGGACCCAGTTCCCGGAACATCGCCACCGCGACCACCGAGCCCACGGCGGATTTCATGCCGAGGCGGTTGAATTGGAAAAAGGTCTGCGCCGTGAGGACGGCGCCGGTAAATGCTCCGGTGACGATGACGACCGGCTGCGAACGCCAGCCCACTTCCACGACCTGCCGCAGAAACAGCCGCCAGCGAATCGGCGCCGAGACAATGGCGGCGCAGGTTTCATAGACGAGCTTGGCCAGTTCGCCGAGGTACTGCAAAAGCGACAGCGCGGTGCGCCCGAGCGAGGTGAGCATGGGAGTCGCGACGCTAAACGTGCGCTCGCAACTTGTCTACAGTGAGCGTTGCGCCGGCGCGCCGTTCGGACTGCCGGGAGCCGGGTGCGAATGGCAACGCGCCGGGTGCTCTGTCAGCGCGCCGCGTCCTCTCACTCAGTACTGAGCACTGAGATCTCAGAATCAAGCACTACCCGCCCCTCAGGACGGCAAATGCAGCGGCTGCGTCTTGCTCTTGGGATTGAGCTCCTCCGGGACCGGCCCGACGACGCGTGGGTCAAGGCCGATCTTGCGGAAAATCGACCGGATTTCCTGGATGCGCAGGGTCGGCTCATCAAAGTCCAGGTAAACGATATCGTGATTGCTATCCACCTTGTAGCGGAGGCCTGGCACCGCCTCGAGCTCATGATCGAGTTCCAGAATCTTCTCCAGATTGCGGACTCCGGCGGCGTAGATTTCGATTTCGATCATAGCTTTACTTTGTCAACACACGCCAATGCTAAAGCCGTTTCGGACAAGCTCGCAACGAATATTTTCCAATCTGACGAAATTAATGATTTCCACATTTGCGCGCGGTGGCAGGCGCTGCTAGAACCCTCGCACTTTTGCCCCGGTGATGCCGGGGCGCCGCGCGACCATGCCCAAAGACCCCTCGCTCCATAAAATCCTCGTCATCGGCTCCGGGCCCATTGTCATCGGGCAGGGCTGCGAGTTCGATTATTCGGGCGTGCAGGCGTGCAAGGCCCTGAAAGAGGAAGGCTACGAAGTCGTCCTCGTGAACTCGAATCCGGCCACCATCATGACCGATCCGGAGTTCGCACACCGCACCTACATCGAGCCGATCACGCCCGAGGTGGTCGGGAAAATCATCGAGGCCGAGAAGCCCGACGCGCTGCTGCCCACCCTCGGCGGCCAGACCGCGCTGAATTGCTCGATGAAGCTGCACGAAATGGGGGTCCTCGCGAAGCACGGCGTGCGCATGATCGGCGCCAAACCGGAGGCCATCTCCAAGGGCGAGGATCGCCAGCTTTTCAAGGACGCCATGATCAAGATCGGCCTCGACGTGCCACGCTCCCGCACCGCGCATACCATCGAGGAAGCGCGCAAGGCCGTGGCCGAGATCGGCACCCTGCCGCTCATCATTCGCCCGGCTTTCACGCTCGGCGGCAGCGGCGGCGGCATCGCCTACAACCGCGAAGAGTTTGAAGTCATCGTTGCGCGCGGGCTGGATCTCTCGCCGGTGAGCGAGGTGCTCATCGAGGAATCGCTCCTCGGCTGGAAGGAATTCGAGATGGAGGTCATGCGGGACAAGGCCGACAACTGCGTGATCATCTGCTCGATCGAGAATTTCGACCCCATGGGCGTGCACACGGGTGACTCGATCACCGTGGCCCCGATCCAGACGCTCACCGACCGTGAGTTCCAGGTCATGCGCGACGCCTCCTTCGCGATCATCCGCGAAATCGGCGTCGAGACGGGCGGTTCGAACATCCAGTTCGCCGTCAACCCCGACACCGGCCGCATGATCGTCATCGAGATGAACCCGCGCGTCTCACGCAGCTCCGCCCTCGCCTCGAAAGCCACCGGCTTTCCCATCGCCAAGATCGCCGCCAAGCTCGCCGTCGGCTACACCCTCGACGAGGTCAAAAACGACATCACCCGGGAGACGCCCGCCAGCTTCGAGCCGACCATCGATTACGTCGTGGTCAAAGTGCCACGCTTCACCTTCGAGAAATTCCCGCAAGCCGACCCGACCCTCACCACGCAGATGAAGAGCGTCGGCGAGGCCATGGCCATCGGCCGCACCTTCAAGGAGGCGCTCCAGAAGGCGCTGCGGAGTCTGGAAATCAAGCGCTTCGGGCTCATCGGCGACGGCGCGGACAAGACTGATGTCGATGACGACACGCTCCAGATGAAGCTCTCGGTGCCGAACGCGGAGCGCATCTTCTTCCTCGGCATCGCCTTTCAACGCGGCTGGACCGTCGATGAGGTTTTCGAGCGGACCAAGATTGATCGGTGGTTCTTGGAGAACATCCGTGAGATTCAATGGGAAGCAGGCGCTCTTGAATCCAATACCTGTTCTTTAGAGGGTGACGGAAAATGGTCGGAATTTAGTGGTCAGTTTCTCAAGTATCACAAGAAACTTGGATTTTCAGACCGGCAGATTGCCGTGCTCTCTGGCACAAGTGATCAAAGTGTTCGAGATGCGAGGAGAAAGAATTCCGTGCTTCCCACCTATCGCCTCGTCGACACCTGCGCCGCCGAGTTCGAAGCCTACACGCCCTACTACTATTCCACCTACGGCGACGAAAACGAGCGGCGCGAGAGCGGGAAACAAAAAGTCATCATCCTCGGCGGCGGGCCAAACCGCATCGGGCAGGGGATCGAGTTCGATTACTGCTGCGTGCACGCCGCCTTCGCGCTGAAGGAACTGGGCTTCGAGACCATCATGGTCAACTCGAACCCCGAGACCGTCTCGACCGACTACGACACCAGCGACAAGCTCTACTTCGAGCCGCTCACCCTCGAGGACGTGCTCAACATCTGCGAACAGGAAAAGGAAAATCTCTTCGGCGTCATCGTCCAGTTCGGCGGCCAGACCCCGCTCAATCTCGCCAACGGCCTCGCCGAGGCCGGCGTGCCGATTATTGGCACCAGCCCGAAGAGCATTGAAATCGCGGAGGATAGAAAGCTCTTCTCCGCGATGCTCGACAAGCTCGGCATCCGCCAGACCGCCGGCGGCACCGCGCGCACCGAGGAAGAAGCCACCGCCGTCGCGCAGAAGATCGGCTACCCCGTGCTCGTGCGTCCGTCGTTCGTCCTCGGCGGCCGTGGCATGCAACTCGTGCACAACGAAACCGACCTTCGCCGCTACGTGCGCGAAGCGATGGAGGGGAGCGCGGGCATCCTGCCCGCTGCTTCCGGCTTCCAGCCGGGAGCGTCGTCGCAAACCGGCGCAGCCGCTGATCCAAAAAGCGAGGGCTCTGTGGGTTCTCTTGCCAGTGTTCCGCTGGAAGCGAAACACGGCGGGCTGGAAGCCCGCGCTCCCAAACGTTCCGAGCACCCTATTCTCGTCGACCACTTCCTCGAAGATGCGCTCGAGGTAGATGTCGATTGCATCAGCGACGGCGAGACCGTGGTCATCGGCGCGATCATGGAGCACATCGAGGAGGCCGGCATTCACAGCGGCGACAGCGCCTGCTCCATCCCGCCATTCTCGCTCAAGGAGGAAGTCAAAGCCGAGATCGCCCGGGCGACCAAGGCCATGGCCAGGGAGTTGAACGTCCGCGGCCTCATGAATGTGCAATTCGCGGTCAAGGACGACATCGTTTACGTCCTCGAAGTCAACCCCCGGGCCAGCCGCACCGCGCCATTTGTCAGCAAGGCTATCGGTGTCCCGCTGCCCAAGCTCGCGGCCAAAATCATGGTCGGGAAAACGCTCAAAGAACTCGGCTTCACCAAAGAGATCGTCCCCGCCCATTACAGTGTGAAGGAAGCCGTCTTCCCATTCATCCGTTTTCCCGGGATCGACATCATGCTCGGCCCGGAAATGAAATCGACCGGCGAGGTCATGGGCATCGACCAGAATCTCGGCCTGGCCTACGCCAAATCGCAGATGGCCGCGCAACTCGCGCTGCCCTCGAAAGGCAACATTTTCATCAGCCTCGCCGACCGCCAGAAATTGAACTGCATCGATATCGCGCGCGGTTTCGCCCATCTCGGATTCAAGCTCTACGCCACCAGCGGCACGGCTGCCGCGCTCAAGGCCGCCGGCATTTCGGTGAAAAAACTCTTCAAACTCAACGAAGGCCGCCCCAACGCGCTCGACATGATCAAGAATGGCGAACTGGCCATGATCATCAACACCCCGAGTGACAAGATCTCCCGCGAGGACGAAATCAAAATCCGCAGCACCGCCACCGCCAACCGCATTCCGGTCATCACCACCCTGCGCGCTGCCCGCGCCAGTCTCGAAGGCATCCGCGCCTTGAAAGAACACGGCCTGAATGTGAAGCCGCTCCAGGAATGGCACGCGAGCGGGCCGACGGCCCGTTCGTAGGTTTCTGGTTTCTAGTTTCTGATTTCTGGTTCGTCTGGTGCGGTAACTTTGCCTTCTCGTCAAAATCTCACGACCAATTCAGGTCACCCACTCGACCGAAGACGGCGTGCCGCCGTAGGCAACCAGAAACCAGAAACCAGAAACTCACAGTCCGTCCGCGGGTTTGTGGCCTCACATTTCTTTGACAAATTTCTGACCGCGGTTTGGCACAAGGCGGGACGGCGTGGGCTACGGGTTGGGCGCATGAAAACCAAACTCCATTCCATCAAACCCCTGGCGCCGCTTGCCGGCTCGATCTGCGGTCTGCTCGTCGTCGCTACGTTCGCACCAATACTCGTCGGGCCGGATTCCTCCGCGGCCGATCCCTCCTCGCCACGCCGCTCCGCGAAAGCACTTCCGGTTCCGGAGCAGCAGGATGACTCGAAAAACCAAGCCACGCGGTCGGCCGAGGAAGCGCTTGGCGCAGGCCTGAAGTACCTCCTCGCGCAGCAACACTCCGATGGCGGCTGGGGCCAGGGGGGTGGCTGGCGGCAGAATATCAACAAGAATGGCGGCGGCGGACGCGTCGAGGGACCGAACGTCGAGGACCCGTCAGACCTTGGAAATACCTGCGTCAGCCTGGTCACCTTGCTGCGCGCGGGACAATCGCCCGCGCAAGGCGAGCATCGCGCCGCGGCGGCGCAGGCCTTCGACTTCATTTGCCGCCAGGTCGAAGGTGCGGACCAGGATTCCCTCTACGTGACCGACGTGCGCGACACGCAACTCCAGGTGAAGATCGGCACCTACGTCGACACCTTCCTTGCCGGGTGGGTACTCTCGGAGTTGAAGGACAAGGTTGCCGGCGAGCCGGCGGAAAAGCGCCGTGCGGCGGCGCTCGACAAAGTCGTGGCCAAAATCGGGCACAATCAGCGCGATGACGGTTCCTTCGCCGGTAACAACGGCTGGGCCGCCGTGCTCTCGCAGGGCTTGTGCAGCCGGGCGCTCAACGCCGCTTCGCGCAGTGGCGCGAACGTGAACCAGGAAGTGCTCGGCAATAATCAGAAACAGAATATTGCCGGCCTCGACGTGGCCAAAGGCGCCTTCGCCGCCGCCCCGCTCGCCGCGCCGTCCAGCGCCGGGGTTCCCCTCTATCGCGAGGCCTCGCAGCTGGGAGGCCTGATCGAAAACTCCAAGGCGAACGTCGCGCGCAAGGCCGCCGCGGAAAAGACCATGGCCGACGCCAAGGCGGCGCCCGAGGCCAGGAAAAAGGCGGCGCAGGATCTCTTGCAAATCGACGCGGACGACAAGGCCACGGACGCCGCCAACAAGGCCGTCGTCAGCAAACTGCGGGATGCGAATTACACCGCCGGCTTTGGCAACAATGGTGGGGAGGAGTTCCTGAGCTACATGAACATCACCGAAGGCGTCCACGCCCGCGGGGGCCAGGAGTGGGAGGACTGGCGTTCGAAAATGACCAAAACGGTCTGCGGCGCGCAGAACGCCGATGGCAGTTGGGCCGGCCAGCATTGCATCACCGGCCGCACTTTCTGCACCGCCACCGCCCTGCTCACGCTGCTCGTCGAGCAGGAAAAGGATAACGTGCGCCTCAGCAACACGAGTCCATCGTCGAACACGCCGGTGGCGGCGAAGTAATCCCGTGAACCCGACGCGGCGCCAGTTTCTGCGCGGGGCCATCGGCTGGGGCGGATTGCTGCTCGCCGGCTCGTTGGAGCTGGCGGCAGCGCGCCGTGCCGAGCCGCTCCGCTGCGCGCATTGCTACCTCGCGGCGCACCAGTCCACAGATGGCGCATGGCGTTCCGCACGCTACGCCGCCTTCCGCGACGGGGACGCCCTCACTCCAGTTGTGCTCTGGGCGATCCAAGCCGCGAGTGCCGCTCACCCCACCCGGGATTCATTTGCGCGCGGCTTGAATTGGTTGTGTGACCTCACCGACGCCCTCCGCGACCGCGACGACCCGTGGTCCGGGCTCCGTTATCCTCTATTCACCGCCAGCTACTCCGCGCAGGTCCTGGCACGCCGCGGTGATTCCGACCGCGCTGCGGTGTGGGTGAAAATCATCCAGACCTTGCGCACCAGCGACGACCTCGGCTGGCCGGCGCACGATCCGATTTGCGGCGCATGGAGCGACGCTTCCAGACCACCACGCTACGTCTCCCCGGTTCCGGACATGCTGGCCCCAAATATCTCCGCCACTGCTCTCGCCGTCAGCGCGCTGGCCGCCGCGGGCTGCGTGGGAGCGGGTGTGACGGCGCGGCCCTTCATCGAGAGTTGCCAGAACTTCGCGGAAGAACACCCAGCCGAATTCGACGACGGCGGATTTTTCTTCGCGCTCGATGACCCGATTCGAAACAAGGCCGGACGGGCTGGGTCGGACGCGCGCGGACGGATGCGCTTTCATTCCTACGGCAGCGCGACCTGCGACGGATGGCTGGGCTTGCGGGCTTGCGGATTGCCGCAGGAGCATCCGAGGCTGCGGGCCGCCGCCGAGTGGTTGCGAAATCGCTGCGACGGGCTCACCCCCGCCGGGGATTGGCCGATGGGTCGGGCCGAAGCGCGGGCTTCGCTGGCCTACTATCAGACCCAGGCGCTCGCCACGGTCCTTGCCGATTTGCCGTCCGCGGACCAGTGGGCACAGACTCTACGCGAAAGGCTTCTCAGCTCGCTTCTCGCCGGGCAGGCCCACGATGGATCGTGGCAGGGCCTGGCGCCGGATAGTTGTGAAGATGAGCCGCTGCTGGCCACGGCCTTTGCCGCACGCGCCTTGAGTTTGCTGGCGGGATAAAGTGAAATCGGCTTCCAGCCGCTTGCCATCCGCAGAGTCCGAACGGGCGTCCCCGTTGCCAACCGTCTTGCCGCGCACCACCAATTGAAATCCCGCCTGATTAGACACCCGGCGGGGAGGGTGATTGA
>Ga0302325_10034573_pt1 | contig 10340 bp, 14 predicted proteins | sample Palsa_T0_2_FD_201948 | JGI IMG/M metagenome (GOLD analysis project Ga0302325, IMG submission 201948) | Peat permafrost microbial communities from Stordalen Mire near Abisko, Sweden - Palsa_T0_2 | ecosystem: Environmental > Terrestrial > Soil > Palsa > Peat permafrost | place: Sweden: Abisko...
ATTTCTTCATTGTGACGCCGGAGATTGTGGCGTCGCTGGGTTTCGGGTGGGTCATGGCGCATTTGTTGGGGAATAACCGGGTGCTGGCGGTGGTGGCGGGCGGCGTGTTCTTTGTGGTGGCGGCGGGGTTGATGCAGCGGGTGCGGGATGTGGGGGTGGAGCGGGCGGGAGCGCGGGACGAATGAGGCGGGAGCCGGTTCGGCTCCGATTGTTTCTGGCCGCAGCGTGGAGGCTGGATTTGGCCCGGGACCACGCCGAAGTTGACACGCACGCCTCTAGCAGGTTGCGGAAAAAGGGTATTTTGGCACCGAAACCGGCCCAAAACGGTGGGTGCTCGAACGTAGAATCAATAGGTTACGAGCATTAGTAAGTGTCAATTGGGTGCTCCAAAGGAGTTTTTCCGCAGCCTGCTAGTATCGTAATGCCTCGATACACAACGCCGGCCGCGGCGAACTGGCGGTGTTGCGGGTCGGTAAAGTACTAAGGAGATCCCATGGCGCTAGATATTGAGGAGTGGGAAATATGGCACACGTATACGACCTACCTAGAATCGACGGGGATTGACTTAGAGGGGAGCGCTCAGCGTCTGGTTGCTTCCGGTCTGGCCGAATGTGCCATGTAAAGCGACGGGCGTACCTACTGGCGCTCGGCTGGCACGGTCGGGTCTGGCTCTACAGCTATGGAACTAGACATGCCCGACGGACGGTCTACCTTCCAGCTTAAATTCGACGAAGGATGTAAGCTGGGACCACAGGGCTTTGCCTTGGAGGCTTGGGGCAGGCATCGTATTTTCTCATAAGCGAGCGCAGGGTGTTGGGAGACGACACATCGCTTCCCGCTCCGTATCTGCGTGCGTACCTTGCCAAGTGTGTTTTGGCCTCAACCTTGGAGGACGGGGCCAGTTCGCATTTGACATTATACCCCACCCTGCTGGTTTATGACTCAGGCGTCCTCATAGTCGAGTTCCGCATGATCGGGCCGAAAGCCGTCACGTCGCTGACCGATTTCATTACGAGCGGCGTAAACCTATTCAGGTATAAGTTCGGCCGCGTCGAGGTTACCCCCGGGAACGGGCGTGACGCGGTCAACTCACGGCTCAGAGACCTTCACCGAGCCCTGAATCAGTGCTGCAAGCCTAATTCGGTCGGGATTGCTCTCCAGATCCCTCTAGAGAGACGTACCTCAGTCATAGTTCGATGTCCCAAAGGCGTGGGTCTCCGTCAACGCAATCGTTGCATGACGTGCGACGAGCGCGATTCTCCTCAATTTCCTACGGCCAGCCCAACTTTTCGCACATATTGAATTCCGCTGCGGTAGGAGACTTGGCTGGATCTCTATACTCGACGAGGGCGGTGATCCGGACCAGACAGCCCCACCCGATATACGCGACACGGAACTGCCGGTCGGGTCCGGCAGTCATCAGTGTATCTTGAAACGTAGGGTGGTCCGCCAGGTACGTGATGAACGCCACAGCGTCCGGACCCGCCGGAAGGGTCCTTTCTTCAGGATACAGCGCGAAATTGTAGACCTCGCGGTTATGCTGATCCCTGTAGCGCAGGTCTGTGGCTTGAGCGCCAAACCGGATACTGGTGTTCTGGGGTAGCAGCTTGTTCAGCCTTCGTCCGTTGCCAGACAGCGCTAACTGCCGAATCAGTAGACTCTGCCGCATCATTTCCACGGCGCCATCGGCATGGCGCTCCATCCAACGCCGATGTAATTCACTTACGAAATCAAGGGCATCGCCGCTGTGGAAAACTTTGGTCGGCTTGCTAAAGTGTTTTAGGAACATCACCAAACTCGGATCGCCACTGACTTTGGCGTCCGCAAGATAATCGCTTTTGCCACCAGCGGAGAGCCGTTGTGGCCTCGACATACGAATAAAGAACAATCGAGCCAGCCATCCGCTAAAGCGGCTTCCGAGAATGACCATGCTCTTGCGATTTAGTTCGTGGAACAGTATTCTGGGCTGTCGTGCTTCGGATTGTAACGAGTGGAAAAACTCAACCGTGTCCTCTTGCGTCACCGCGTAGGCCGGCGAGGCGGAAAGCTTCCCGAAAAGTTGATAGACGATTGGCAGGCGGACGCTTCTTAAATCGGCAGACATGTCCTCTACTTGGTTCGGGGAATACGCCAGGACTTGGGTTTTCGGGTTACCGCTGTATCGTCTCAGGTTGATCGCCCGTGCGAGAAAGGAATCAAACGTAGTGGTCACGAAAAGCTGCGGCGGCCGAATGTCGGCCAACTGCAGTAGGGGTTCTGGGATCGGCAAGCTTTCGGCCCTCAGCGCGACAATTTTCAGGGCCGGATAGATGTCGTCAATCTGATTACCCTGTGCGAGAAAACGGTACGCCACTTCATTGAGCTCACCGCCCTGAGGTAAGTTCTCGCCGGAAACTTCTAGGTAGGCTACCAGCCTGCTCTGCCAGGAGCGGGTAAAGTAGCCTCGGGTGCCAGAATCAGATGTCCCTTCCTCGATCAGTTGAATCAGGGTATCCCAGAATATGGGCGGCTCTGAGATGGCTGAACCTCCTTATTGCGCTCTTGCCCAGGCCGCTAAACCAGAGTCCGCCGCTTAGAGCCGGCAAACCGGGTACCTAGCATGGCCTATCCTAGCATATGCGGCGCCTGTTTGTGGATTCCCTATGCAGCGACTTCCACGTAGTCGACCGACGTGTGTGGTTCCGGAATTGGTTCGCCCACCTCACGCATGGCCTCGAAGTGCGCAACCAGGGCAGCCTGAAAGCTCCGGCGCGTCTCTTCCTCCGTGTCGCCGACCGCCACGCATCCAGAGACATCCGGCGAATAAGCGGAGTAGCCCGTCCCTGTCTGTTCGATGACTACCGGATATCGTCTCGCGTTCATTTCAACCCTACCTTCTTGAGTGTAGCGTTCAAAGTCCCTGGCGCGAGTTCCTTGCCGTCATTGCCCGGAACGGTGATCACGGAGGCTTGACTTGGATGTTTGAAGTGCCTGTGACTGCCCCTTGATCGCATCTCCACCCATCCGTTTTTCTCGAGTAAGCGTATCACCTCACGCACCTTCAATGGCATCAGGCCGCCGGCTTCACCACCCAGCCATCCGCCAAATTGATAATCCGATTCCCATATTCGGCGTTGGCCTCCGAATGCGTCACCTGAATAATAGTGGTGCCCTCGTCGTTCAGCTTCTTGAATAGCTCCATGATCTCCTTGCCCTGGCTGGAATGCAGGTTTCCCGTCGGCTCGTCGGCCAGGATCAGCTTCGGGCTGGCGATCACCGCGCGCGCCACCGCCACAAGCTGCTGCTGGCCACCGGAAAGCTGGTTGGGATACAGGTCGCGCTTGCCCACGATGTGGAACCGGTCCAGCGCGTCGCACACCAGGCTGGCGCGCTCGGAAGACTTGACGTTGCGGTAAGACAGCGGTATGTCCAGGTTTTCATAGACCGTCAAGTTGTCGATCAAGTGGTAGCTCTGGAAGACGAAGCCGATGTACTTCTTATTCAGCTCCACGCGATCCTTGGGCTTCATCTTGTGGACGGCGTGGTCCAGGAAGTAGAACTCGCCGGTCCAGGCGCCGTCCAGCATGCCGATGATGCTGAGCAGCGTGGATTTTCCGGCGCCCGAGGGACCCATGATGGTCACAAACTCGCCTTCCTTGATGTCCACTTCGATACGCCTCAAAACGTAGGTGCGGCCGTAGCCCGCTTCGTAGAATTTGTCCAGATTCGCGGTTCTGATCATCTGCTTCTATTCTACTTGACGGACGAGGCGGGGATGGGTCCCGATCAGGGGAACCGCTCCCTTACGGTCGCGGCTCAGTGGCGGCTACAGCGCGGCCGCGAAGACCGGCGGCAGGTTCGGCACTTGCGCGCCGGCCGCAACCTCCACCGTCACCGCCACCGCGGCCGTGCCGGCTACATCCACCGGCCCCGGCAGCACGTGCAGCGCGGTCCCGTCCGCGGCGGATTGGAACAATCCCGCCGGCATCGGCTTGCCGCCTTTAGCCTTGGGAATGACCCACATCTCGTAGATCTTGCCCGCTGGCGCGGGCGGCAGGTTGGACGCAACCAGCAGCACGCCGCGCTTCGGGTCGAGGAATACGCGCCCGCGCGGAGGCTGCGGCGCGCCGCCGCCGAACACCACTTGTTTGACATTCGGCTGGTTCAAGATGGAGAACGCGTCGTTCAGCCGCGCCAATTCGCGCGTCTGGGATGCCGATTCCGATTGCACCTGCCGCAGTTCCGCGGCGGCCTGCGCCAATTCCGTGGACGCGCGTTGCGCGCGAGTATTGAAGACCACGGCCGCGATCGATGCGCCGGCCGCCACGGCGGCCCACACCGGGGACCAGTTCCAGAGCGAAGTCCTCCGGCCACCGGCGATGGCCAGCACCCGTTTGCGCAAGCGGGCGGGCGGTTCGGCCGCCGGGGCCGCCGCGCCGATCAGCGTGGTCAGTTCGCGCGCGCTCCGCACACCCGGCACGCACGTGGGGCAATTCCGGTCCAGGTGCGCGCGGATCTCGCCCGCTTCGGGAGCCTCCGCGATGCCCAGCGCGTACAGCTCGTAGTGGTCGCGCAGTTCGTCGCAGGTCATGCGGGCACCGCCGTTCCCAGCTCGTCGCGCAGGCTCTTCAGCGCCGTCCGCACCCAGGTCTTGACGGTGCCCAATGGCTGGCTCATGCGCTCCGCCATCTCCGCTTGCGAGAGGCCTTCGAAATAGGCCAACTCGATGACCGCGCGCTGGTTCTCCGACAGCTTTTCCAGTGCGACGCGCACCCGCCGCACCCGATCCGAATTGAGCAACTCCTTTTCCATATCCGTAAACAGCGCCGGATGTTCCGTCTCCGGCAATTCCAAGGCGTTGCGCATCCGGCCCGCGGCCGAGCGCAGATAGTCGATCGCCCGATTGCGCGCTACGGCGAGCAGCCACGGGCCCAGGCCGCCGCGCTCGGCGTCGAACCCTTGCGCCCGATTCCAAACACGCAGGAAAGTTTCCTGGACTAGGTCCTCGGCGATGCCGCCGTCGCGCACCACGCGCAATATTAGGGCGTAAACCAAGCGTCCATAGCGGTCGTACAACTCCGCCATGGCGCGCGGATCTCGTTTCTGAAGGCGCCGGACCAGATCGGCGTCGCCCTCTCCGAACTCGATCGCCAGCAACAGGGGTAGCAGCAGCATTATGCTCCGAATATAATTAAACCATGCTGCCAGAGTGTTCACAATTATGCATACGGTGAAAACCCGGTAGTTGGATGAGGATACCCATCGGCATGCCGGCATTGCTTCGCACGATCCTGACGCTGTTCGCCGCCGTGGCGTTGCTTGCGGCGCGCGCCCGCCAACTGGGCGTACCATTTGACGGGACCCCTGGTCCGCTGAATGCCATCACGGATGTCGCGGGTTTGGAAGTGGGCCACGCCACGCTCATCTCGGGCGACGGGCAGCAAGCCGTGCGCACCGGAGTCACCGCCGTCTGGCCCCGCGGGAAGCAATCCGGCGCGCCCGTCTTTGGCGGATGGTTCTCGCTGAACGGCAACGGTGAGATGACGGGCACCACTTGGCTGGAGGAGTCCGGTCTGCTGGATGGACCCATTATGACTACCAACACGCACAGCGTCGGAGCGGTGCGGGATGCCTATATCAAATGGCGGGTGGCGCGGGCGCGCAAGGCCGGCGTCGACATTGGCGACGAATGGTCGCTGCCGGTGGTGGCGGAAACCTGGGACGGATTCCTGAACGATATCAACGGATTCCACGTGCACGAGGCCGACGCGTTCGCCGCGCTGGAGGCGGCCAAGGGCGGGCCAGTCGCCGAGGGCAACGTGGGCGGGGGCACGGGCATGGTCTGCTACGGATTTAAGGGCGGTATCGGCACCAGTTCCCGCAAGGCGGGCGATTATACGGTGGGAGTGCTGGTGCAGTGCAACTGCGGACGCCGCCCGCAACTTCGCATCGCGGGCGTCCCGGTGGGGCGGGAGATCACGGGGAACGAGCCTTACGCGAGCAACTTCCGGCACGCGGGCGAGGATGTCGGGTCGATCATCATCGAAGTGGCGACGGACGCTCCACTGCTGCCGCATCAACTGAAACGTCTGGCGCGGCGCGCATCGCTGGGATTGGCGCGCACCGGATCGAGTTCCGGCAACGGTTCGGGCGATATCTTCATCGCCTTTTCGACGGCGAATCCGGACGCCGGCCGCACTGCGGGCGTCGTGAATCTGACGATGCTGCCCAACGACGAGATGAACAAGCTGTTCGAGGCCACCGTGCAGGCCACCGAGGAGTCTATCGTCAATGCAATGGTGGGGGCCGAGACGATGACCGGCTTAGAGGGGCATACGGTGATCGCGCTGCCGCACGACCGGCTGCAGGAGGTCTTGAAGCAGTACAACCGGTTCGGCAGTCCGAACTAGCCCCGCCTCCGTTCGGCCCTCCGCCTAAAGGCACGTCATTCGAGGACGGCGCGCCGAAACATCCGCCAGCAAATCGTAAACCAGCGGCCAGTTTACCGGTCGCTCCCGGCTCGACTTTGACGCTTCTTGTATGTCTCCGCCCTCCGCCTGCATCTGCGTCAGCTTCGAAGCCAACATCTGTCGCCTCCACCAACCTGCGCCCGGAACGTATCCAGCGTGGCGGGCACTTCGTCGAAAGTCCTGGCACGGCTGCCGCCATGCCAGCGATACCGGCGCCGGCGTGCCGCTTTGAGATCCCGTATGTTGCGCGCCAACAATCGCGGATCTTACAAGTCCTACCGCCGCCGTGCCAGGTCGCCCGGCGCGCCGAAGACAGCGCTGCGGCGAACCTTTGGCAGATCTCCTCGGGCGCTTCTTTGGCGGCTCCAAAAGCGCGACGTGAGCCTAAGCCCTTTTTCCGGCCCGCGTCCGCCAATGCCTGGTCAGCCTCTGCAAGGTTGGGTGGCAAGTCCTCCGGCCAGGGCGCGGCGCGTCGGCGGCGGCAGGTCGTAGAGACCACCACGAAAACCGCAGCCACGCCATAACCGACGAGAAGATTGCGGTCCGAAGCGGCGCGCCTCTCGAATCGCCCCTACAGTTGCCTCACGTGTTGTCGTTATGGCATTCTCTGTGGTAGCCATTATGGCGTACGAATTGTTCGACAGCAAGGCCGCCAAGTTCGGTTTTCCACAGTTCACAGTTCGCTCCGGCAAGGTTGCCTTCAATGCGGACGCCGGAGACATTCTGTCCAGGGCTGGCGCGAAGTTCGCTCATTTTCTCTGGGATTCAGAAGCTTGTCGGCTCGCGGTCCGTGCGGCTGATAAGAAGAACGTCCGAGCGTTCAAGGTGACCTTTGTCCAGGGAAAGAGGGGCGGCACGATCTCGGCTCAATCGTTTCTCAAATACATCCAGTGGCACGCCGATGGCCCAGTCGCCATACTGGCGACTTGGAATGATCGGGAGCATATGCTGGAGGCGAGCCTTCCGAGAGAGCATATTGGGAAACCGCAGACCAGGACGCAGGAGCGCTCGCGATGAGCAAGAAGCATGACATAAGCTCGGACCTGGACGAGGTCAGGCGCGAGGAGATGAACCGGGGGCGCCGTCCGATCGATCTGGAAACCAGGAGGCAGCGGCAAGAACTCCTGCACGATCTGAGGAAGGTCCTGGAAATTGGAACCGAGGACGATTTCGTGGCGGCTATGCGCGCCCTAGGGTTGCAGACCGATTCACCGAGCTGGAGCGAGATTCTCCGGATTTGGCGCGACTACCGATCTTAGAGACGACCTCGTGGAAGGCATGCAGCTTCTCAGCCCGGTCGGCGGGCGAAAGTTGGTCTAGATGCGCTGCAACAATTGTGGCGAGCCGCTCGGCTCCTTTTTCCGCGGAAGTCTTCTTCGATTTCATGCCTGCCCTCTGTTAAGTATACAACAGAACCAAGAGAATCGTCCTGCGCGCCACACGCTAAAATAGCCCAAATAAGGCGACCGCGATCCACCCCATGCCCAGTTCCGCCATTCTGTTGATCCACTGTCCAGACCGGCGCGGCATCGTGGCGGGGATCTCCGGTCTCCTGTACGCGCATGGCGCCAACATTCTGCACGCCGACGAAGACCAGGACAACGATCTAGGGCTGTTCTTCATGCGCATCGAGTGGGATTTGGAGGGTTTTGCGCTGGACGATACCGCCTTCCGCCGGGAGTTCCAGCCGCTGGCCGCCAGCTTCGACATGCGCTGGAAGCTGGCTTATTCCGCCGTGCGTCCCGCGGTGGCGATCTTTGTATCGCGCGCGCAACATTGCCTGTTAGACCTGCTCTACCGGCATGAAATCGGCGAACTGGCCTGCGATACTCCGCTGATCGCCGGCAACCATGTGGACGCCCAGGCGCTCGCGGGATCTTACGGCATCCCCTTCCACCACATCCCGGTGGATGCGGGGAACACGGCGGAGGCGGAAGCGCGCCAGATCGAGTTGCTGGAACGGCATGCGGTGGATCTGATCGTGCTGGCGCGCTACATGCAGGTGTTGTCGCCCGAATTTGTGGCGCGATATCCGCAGCGCATCGTCAACGTGCATCATTCGTTTCTGCCGGCATTCAGCGGCGCGCGTCCATACCATGCGGCGTATCAGCGGGGCGTGAAACTGATCGGCGCGACCAGCCATTTTGTGACCGAGGCTCTGGACGACGGTCCCATCATCGAGCAGGATGTGGTGCGCATTTCGCATCGCGACCAGGTGCACGACCTGGTGCAGAAGGGGCGCGACCTGGAGCGCGTGGTCTTGTCGCGGGCGGTGCGCTGGTACCTGGAGCACCGGATTTTGCATTACGCGGGCAAGACGGTGGTGTTCGACTAGAATCAGCGCATCAGGTTCGTCTCGGCCAGGTCGATGATTTCGGCGCCGCGGCCATCGAGAACCGCCTTGATCATGAACAGGCTGAAGCCCTTGATCTGATCGACGGTAATGGTCGGTGGCATGGAGAGTTCCTGCCGGCTCACGATCGCTTCTATCAGCGCAGGCCCGTCGTGACTGAGAGCCTGCTCGATCATCGGCTTCACCTGATCCGGCGTCTCGGCCCGGAGCCCCAGGATGCCCGCGGCCTCGGCCATCTTCGCGAAATCCGGGTTATGCAAATCGGTTCCAAAATCGAGGATGCCGGCCGCCTTCATTTCCAATTCAACAAAGGCCAGCGAACTGTTGTTAAAGACGATCGTTTTGACCGGTAATTGCAACTGGCGCAGCGAGAGCAGATCGCCCATGAGCATGGCGAGCCCGCCGTCTCCGGATAAAGAAATCACTTGACGGCCGGGATGGCTGACCTGCGCTCCAATGGCCTGCGGAAGCGCATTCGCCATGGAGCCATGCGTGAAGGAACCCAGCAATCTGCGCTTGCCGTTCATGTGGAGATAGCGCGCGGCCCAGACTGTAGGCGTACCCACGTCGCAAGTGAATACGGCGTCTTCCGCCGCGAGCTCATCCACAAGCTTGGCGACGTATTGGGGATGGATCTTTTGCCCTGTGGCGCCCGTCGCCAGATCGTCCAGGCCCTTGCGGGCCTCGGCATAGTGCCTCAGCGAAGCGCTTAAGTGCGCCTCATCCGGCTGGGCGCGAAGCTGAGGGCTGAGCGCGGCCAGCGTGGATTTCACATCGCCGACCAGGCCTAAGTCTACTTTGGTGCGGCGGCCAATCTGCTCGCCGCGAATGTCGATCTGGACGATGGCCGCGTCTTTCGGGTAGAACTGACGATACGGGAAGTCTGTTCCGAGCATCAGGAGCGTATCGCAATTCATCATCGCGTGGTAGCCGGAGGAGAAGCCCAGAAGCCCCGTCATACCGACGCTGAAAGGGTTGTCATACTCGACAAACTCCTTGCCGCGCAGGGCATGCACGATGGGAGCTTTCAGCTTTCCCGCGATTTCGATCAACTCCGCGTGCGCGCCCGCGCAGCCCGCGCCTGCCAGGATCGTGGTCTTCTTCGAGCCATTCAGGATGCTCGCCAGCGCCGCGAGTTCTGCGTCGGAAGGGCGCACCGTGGGTTCCGGTTCGTGAAAATTAAGGCGCGGCCTCAGGCCGACGGCATCCCGTAGCGCGACGTCGCCGGGAATGGCGACCACCGCAACGCCGCGCCGGGCGACCGCGGTGCGCATGGCAATATCGAGCACGCGGGGCATCTGCTCGGGCTGCGAAACCAGCTCGCAATAGTGGCTGCACTGCGCGAAGAGATGCTCCGGGCGGGTTTCCTGAAAATATCCGCTGCCGATTTCATCGCTGGGAATCTGCGCCGCGATGGCGAGGACCGGGACACGGCTGCGGTGGCAGTCGTAGAGTCCGTTGATCAAATGCAGATTTCCGGGGCCGCAGCTCCCGGCGCAGACCGCCAACTTTCCGGTAAGATGGGCCTCCGCTCCGGC
>Ga0302325_10034575_pt1 | contig 10339 bp, 8 predicted proteins | sample Palsa_T0_2_FD_201948 | JGI IMG/M metagenome (GOLD analysis project Ga0302325, IMG submission 201948) | Peat permafrost microbial communities from Stordalen Mire near Abisko, Sweden - Palsa_T0_2 | ecosystem: Environmental > Terrestrial > Soil > Palsa > Peat permafrost | place: Sweden: Abisko...
TGCTCACCTTGGCCGGAATGGGGTACGTCCTGGCGCTGAGGCCTCCTACCTACGAGGCGAAGGCGGATATTCTCCTGACGAACCCTCCCGCAGCGCCCACAGCGTTCCAGATATCCCAGGATCCCAGTCTGGCCAAGATGAACAATCCGCTGGCCAACCTGGCGAGCCTGACCTACGTCGCTGAGGTGCTGATCAATTCCGTCACCGCTCCGGCCGCCAAGGCCGAACTGACGCAGGCGGGCGCGAGCGGGTACCAGGTCGTCCTCGATAATGCGTCCCAGAGCAACGTTCCGCCGGCCATCGACGTCGTCGCAACCGGCCGCAAACCGCGGCCCGCGATGCGGAGCGCGCAGCTCGTGGCCACCGCCATCTCCAGCGAGCTCCACCAGCTGCAGGCGAGTCAGAACGTCCGGAACAATGACATGATCACGGCGGTGGAGTACGTTACACCGAGTTCTGCCACCAAGTCGTCCGGAAAACTGGAGACGGCGGCTGGGGTCGCCGCGATCGGGCTGATCCTGCTCTTGGTGACCGTGTCGATGGCCCAAGGGCGTGAGGAGCAGAAGAACAGGAGATCGCGCCGGGAAAGGCGGTCCGATTACCGCGAAGGCGGGCACCGTGATCCCGCGGACAGCGAGGCTGAAGTGGCCAGACGGTGAATCTCGCGGGCCGTACGGCGAACCCTGGGGCCAGGTTGGCTGACACGGCAGACCTCGCGGTGATAACACCTAGTTACGGTCCGGACATTGAACTGTGCAGTGCCCTGAACGAGTCGGTACTGCGGAACACCCCGGGGCCGGTCAGGCACTACATCATTACCCCGGCGAGAGACGTCAAGCTGTTTTCCAGGCTGCGCGGCACCCGCACGGAGGTGCTGTCGGTGGATGAGGTGCTGCCCTGGCATGTCCTGCCGGTGCCGGGCGCGAACTTCTGGCTCAACCTGCGCCGTCCTTGGCCACCGGTCCGGGGCTGGGTGATGCAGCAAATTATCAAGTTGGAGATGGCCGCGAAGGTTAACGCCGACCTGCTGCTGCTCGCCGACTCCGACGTCGTCCTGGTGCGTCCGGTGACCGGCGAGACGTTCCGCGCTCACGGCCGGACCCGCTTTTACCGGCGGGAAAAGGAGATAGGGAGCGATTTGCCCCGCCATGTCCGCTGGAACGACGTCGCCTGCATGCTGCTTGGCGTGCCGCCAGAACCTCCTCCGCTGCCGGACTACATCAGCCCGTTCAACGTCTGGGACCGGCATATCGCTGTCGCGCTGCAAGAGCGGATCCAGCAGACGACAGGTAAATACTGGCTTGATGCAGTCGCCGCGCAATTGCACTTCTCCGAGTTCGTCCTGTACGGCGTGTTCGCCGACAAGGTCCTCGGCGGGCAGGTGAACGTGACCGAAACAGATTCGATGTTCTGTCACAACTACTGGAAGAGGACACCGCTCGACATCGCTGCGGGCGAAAGATTCATGCGGGAGATGCCTGAGCAGGACGTGGCCATCATGATCTCCGCGAAGTCCGGCACGCCGCTGGAAGTCCGCCAGAGAATCTTGCCGTGACTGAATCAGGCGAGCGGCATCATGTTGACTGCGCTGTCATTGTCGTTACGTACAACAGCGCTCGTTATATCGACGGGCTGTTGAATTCGCTGGCCGCCGCCGCCGCGGATCTCACCCTGCGAGTTATCGTGGTGGACAACGGCTCGGCCGACGACACCGCCCGGCGGGCGCGTGATCATCCGGACGTGATTTGCGTCGAGACCGGCGCCAACCTCGGCTACGCCGGCGGCATCAACGTCGGCCGGCGGCGCGCTGGCCGGTGCGGGGCGCTGGCGGTGCTCAACCCCGACCTCATCCTCGAACCGGGTGCCCTACGCGAGATGTGCCGTGCGCTCGACGACCCCGCTGCGGGCGTGGTGGTGCCGATGCTGCTTGATTTCCGGGGGCACCTCCACCCGTCGCTGCGGCGGGATCCAACGTTGACGAGCGCGATCGGCGACGCGCTGTTCGGCCAGCATTTCAAGCGCCGCCCGGTGACCTTGAGCGAGATGGTGCGCGACGAGCGAGAATACCACGACCGCCACCGAGTCGACTGGGCGGCCGGGGCGGCGATGGGAATATCGGCGGCCTGCGACCGTGTCGTCGGCGCTTGGGATGAGAGGTTTTTCCTCTACTCCGAAGAGCTGGATTACGCGACTCGGGCGCGTGCCGCCGGCTTCCGCGTAGAGTACGTCCCGCAGGCGCGAGGTCGTCATCGGGGTGCGGGATCCGGCCAGTCCGACGCGCTCATCGCACTGAAGGCCATAAATCGGGTCCGGTACTTCGAAAAGTACGGCAAGGCAACTGGCGCGATGCGTGCCGCGGTTCTCCTGCACGAGTTGCTCAGGTCTGCCTCCCGCAGCCACCGCGGCGCGCTGCTGGCGGTTTCGCGGCCATCCACCTGGGAGCCGCTTATCTCCGGCTTGAAGGCGCGTTCCGCCCGGGCTGTTGCCCTTTCGCCGAGGAAATCCTCGGTCATGGACTAGGAGACGCATCGTGTCCGCTGATGGAATCCGCGGCTTGTTCGTGGCCACAGACACCTCTCTGGCCGAACGCATGCGGCTTCGCAGGTGGGAGTTCATCAAAACCCAGCTACCAGAGCTGGAAGACATGAACGTACTTGACCTGGGAGGCAAAACCAGCTTCTGGGAGCGTGCTCCCGCGTTGCCGCAGCATGTCACGATCGTCAACCTGGCGGATCAAGATGACGCGGAGTTTGGGTGGCTGACTAGCATCACCGGAGATGCTTGCCATGCGGATCGCCTCGTGGCCGGCCGGTCCTTCGATCTTGTCTTCTCGAACAGCCTCATCGAGCATGTCGGGGGACACCAGGCACGGTCAGCCCTGGCGTGCGCAGTCCGCTCACTCGCGCCGCGGTACCTGATACAAACCCCGTACCGGTATTTCCCGGTCGAGCCACACTGGATCTTTCCTGGCATGCAATTCCTGCCGCTGCGAGCCCGGGCTTATATCGCTCCGCGATGGCCACTCGGCCACACCCGGGGGTGGGACACGCGGACTGCGCTTGACTCGGTGATGTACACGGAACTGATCTCGGCGACCGACATGAGGGAATATTTCCCCGACGGCCGGCTGTACTGGGAGCGATTCGCCGGGCTGCCCAAATCGATGACCGTGATCCGATAAGCAAACGGAGGGAGATAAGGTCAAGGTCGTCGTCGGTATGCGGGAACTCTCGTCCCGATTCCAGCCAGCGGGCGGCGAGAGCCTGAGTGTAATGCGGACGGCAGTGACAGTCGCCAAGAAGACCGCAGCATCCACCGCCGCACCCGGGCTTGACATGACCATCGCACTCAAGTCGCGGAGTGTCGACTGCGCGGTGAGTTCCGGAGGCTCGGGAAGGTCTTGGATCTGCACGTTTCCAAGGTACTTGCGGCGCAAGACTCGGAACAGGTCGCCGACCCGGCGGGGGACGGTGATAACCGAAGGCTCAGAGCCGATGATCTCGATTTCGGATCGCCTAAACCATTTGTCTGCGAACAAGTCGTCAGCAATGATCTCTGGGTAGGCATCGTACCGGGCACGCCCTGCCGCCGAGACTGCATAGGCACCGCCCCCCCACAGCGACCGCTTGAGGGAAAACAGGCGACTCCGCGCTCGGTAATAGCTGCGCACCATCGCATCTGCATCCGTCGTGTCATAACTGATCGGCGGCCTCGCCGCCAACGCCGGACCGGTTCGCAGATACTCGAGGATTTGCCTCGCCGAGGTCGCTGGCAGGACCACGTCCGCGTCCAGGTAGATCCTTGGGAAGACGCTGAGCGCTTGGTCGGCCGCTCGAAGTGCGGCGGGCTTGGACGCTCTCGTTACCTCGAGAACCTGCACGGCTGGCCACGAAGACCGGACAATGTTTGCGGTGCCGTCGGTGCATCCGTTGCACGAGACCACGACATCAAGCTCGCCTGGGGCAAAGCCGATGAGCAGCGCATCGAGGCAACGTCGGATGGTTGTTGCTTCATTGAGGGCTGGGATTACCACGGATCCGATCGGGAAAGTCGACATTGGCTTCGCCCTCACTCCGATAGTTTCGTGGACGAAAGGGCAACAGCCATAATAGAAGGCGCATTCTGGTCGAAGACAGGCAGATCACAGGTGGATCTTCGCGAAACCACCAGTAGCGGGCTGCAATGGCTGGGAAGAGGCAGAATCGGCGCCTTTCTCGGGACGTTGGGAGGCACTGCTCACTGCCGCCGCCAGTCATGAGATTATCAGAGCCGATCCGCCAGCGGCATAAACAAATTCAGCGGCATCTGCCGTACTAGCTGTCGCTGGAGTGGATCATCGCCGGCACGTAGTCGCGGAGGTCGATATCGTCAAATACGCCGGGGTAGGACTGGAACCGGCCGCTTGGATTGCCGTGCAACTGTGACCCGTTGAGGGTCAGCCTGCCCCACCCGGAGTCCACGACGTAGAAAATCGCGCCACCGCCCTCCCGTGCGCCGTTACTGCTCATGACAGTGCCGGCGATGAGCGTATTGTAATCTTTGCCGTCATTGTAAATTGCGCCGCCACTCCCGCCGCCCGGCGTCCCGCCCGCTGCCGGATTCGCTCCCCAGCCGGTGGCCTCATTGCCGGTGAAGAGGCTGTTGACGATATCCCACTGGACGCTGATGCTGCTAAGTGCCCCGCCGTTGGAGCAGCGTCCGCCGGTGAATGTGTCACTGGTTATGTACACTGGACGGTTTTGATACTGCGCGAGCACGCGGACAGCGCCGCCGCCGAGATCCGGGCCGTAGCCGTAGCACTGGTTGTCGGTGAACCGGGAGTTGACCGCCTTGAACTGGCCGCCCTCGACATAGATGGCGCCGCCGCCGCTGACGCCGCCGTACCAGCATTGCGGGGCGTTGGCCGTGCAGGTGGCCTGGTGCGTGCCGCTGAAGCCGTCCTGGAACGTTATATTCTGGACCACGACCTGCGGATACGGCTGGTTGATGCAGTCATGAGTGGACCACGTGCCTGCACAAGTGTCGGAGAAGAGAATCCGGCGTTTGCCACCGCCGCTAAGAGTCACCAGACCGCCGCCATCCAAGACGACCGATTGTTCAGTATTCGCAACGGTCGCAGTCGCGGTCATCAGGATCGTGATCGGCTTTTTGCCACAGTTGAACCTTATGATCCCGCCGGCCGCGACGGCTTGGACCACGGCACTGGAGGTGCAACTAGCCGGCCTGCCATTGCCTATTACGTAGTCCGGGTGGCTGGTGTCAACCGCCGTCCCGGCCGGCGGAACGGGGAAATGTCCGTCGGGGTTGCCGAAAAAGCTGCTCGGTGTGGCCGGTGAACTCGCCGGCGCCCCCGGGCCGCTCCGAATACTCCAGGCTGTTACGCCGACGACTAGTCCGACTCCCATGAGAGCGGCCAGCAATATTACGACATTTCTTATTCGCAGCATAGTTTTCGCGCTAACCGTGGCCTCGGGGTTTCGTGGTCTGGCCGGCTGGCCTGAGCTGCCGTCTGGTGGGTAATTCTACGGGCCGAGACCTGCCCACATGCGCCATTCGGCTTTCTGCTCAGCTAATCGTCGAGCCGACCTCGACCGGCGCGATGTTATGGCCGTCGACATGGTCGAAGATGCCGGGGGCGTTCTGGAACACTCCGCTGGGATTGTCGTCCAGCGTAGATTGCTTGATCGCCAGGGTTCCGCCGCCGGCGTCGACCACGAAGAAGATGGCTCCGCCTCCCTCGCGTGCGGTGTTGTCGCGAATAACGGTGCCCTCGATGACCAGGTTGTAGTGGTCGCCGTCGGTGTAGATCGCACCGCCGCTGCCGCCTCCCGGAGTGCCGGCTTGAGTGGGGTTCGCGCCCCAGCCGATTGCCTTGTTGGCTGTCAGCAGGCTGTTGGTGACGTAGAAATTCGCGTAGAGGCCGCTCAGCGCGGCGCCGTTGGAGCAGGTATTGCCGGTGAAGGTGTCGTGGGTGATGTAGACAGGGCTTTCCATGTACATGCCGTAGGCGCGGATCGCCGCGCCGCCGAGGTCGGGACCGTCCCCGTAGCACCGGTTGTCGACAAACGCGGAGTTGACGACCGTGAGCTGGCCGCCCTCAGCGTAGATGGCGCCTCCTCCGTAGTCCGACGTGCTCGTCTGCGGCACGGCCGAGTAAGCGTCCTTGAACGTCAGGTTCTGCACGACGAGCTGCGGCCAGTGCTGTTCCCAGCAGTCGTGTGTGATGAACTTCTGTTTTGGGTCGCAGGTGTTCATATACAGGATGCGGATCTTGCCGCCGCCGCTCAGCGTCACCTTGCCGCCGCCGTCGAGCACCACCTGGTGGCTGGTATTCACGACCTTGGCCGTGGCGGTCATCGTGATCGTGACCGGGTTGCGGCCGCAGTTGAAGGTGATGGTGCCGCCCTCGGCGACCGCGCTGACCACCGCGGCGGACGTGCAGCCGGCGGGCGTGCCGGCGCCGATGACGTGGTTGGGGTCGCTCGTGTTAGTCGCGCGGCCGACCAGCGGAACATAGGCATGCCCGTTTGAATTGCCGACGCCGGGCGGGCCGCTCGAATGCGCGGCAAGGGTTTGGGGCGCCGCCACGATGGATGCTGGGCATGACGCCACGCCGATCGTGATCAAGGCGGCCAGGCAGCCCATGCCCGTGAGTCTGCCGAGGAATATGCCGAAGCCGCACTTCCAGGTGTTATTGCCCGCAGTCCGGTCCCGGTAATCCCCGCAAATCCGCACCCGAAACATCCGCGCCAACTTTCCTTCAGCTATAGCAGGCCGATGGCAAAATTATGACAATTACGGACAGACGGGGTGATCTTGAGAGATCGAAGCAATCCAGGCCGGCGGAATCTCGGCTTCCTGATGCCGAGATCCCGTGAACACTTCGCTTAGATTCGTGAATTCGAGTGTAGCACGTGGCTTGTCGTTCAGCTCGCCATTATGGTCCCACAGATATTCATTTCCCGGGATTTCCGTCCCTTTCGGGATATATTCACGGACGCGAGAATCCTGCGACTTTTCCTGCGCGTCAGTCTGGAGACCGGTCGCGTCCCGTCGGGAGCATCACCTGGTTCGGAGATTATCCATCGCTTGAGGCGGGCTCTCACTCAGCCAGGAGGAATGTCGCTCCCATGCGGACCCGCGAGATCGGCAGGTGCACTCGTGCCGAACCAGCGGAGACCACCGGCCGTTCCGAGATCTCCTGGTCGCCGGCCCGGTATGGAACTGGATGTCACGGGATGGACCGCCTGCAGGGAGGAAGTGCTCAATCGCCTTAGAGGAGTTGCCGTATGTTGCACGACAGCAAGATCAAGGAACGCGTCCGGCTGCTCGCTATCGCGGGCACCGCCGTCCTGGCCTTCACTGCCGTGGCCGCGATCGCGCCGGGCGGGCCCGCCGCGCGGGCCGCGGTGTCCTACGCTCAGCCGGGGATCGCCGTCGCCGACGGCAACACGGTCATCGCCGTGCAGACCTCCGGCGACGGGCTGCGGTTCTACTGGAACCAGCACGGCACTAGCAACTGGTACGGCGAGCAGGTCGCCGCCAACGGCACCACGTTCTCCGCCCCAGCGATCATCCCGGACGGCAATTCCGTCGTCATCGCGGCGCGGGGCGTCAACAGCAGCCTGGACTTCTACTGGCAGGTCGACGGCACCTCCCCCTGGCACCCCGAGGTCGTGGCCGGGACCCGGACGACCTATTCCGCACCGTCGGTCGCGCAGGACGGCAACGGCGTGATCATCTCTGCCGAAGGGCCGAGCAACAGCCTGGACTTCTACTCGGCGGTCAACGGCAGCCCCACCTGGAACCCGGAGATCGTGGCCGGCGCGGGAACGACGTACTCTGCCCCGGCGGAAACCGTGAACGGCAATAGCGTGAACATCGCGGCCGAAGGGCCGGGCAACAGCCTGGACTTCTACTGGGCGGTCAACGGCAGCGCCACCTGGAACCCGGAGGTGGTGGCCGGCAGCGGGACCACCGACTCCGCCCCGGTTATCGCCGCCTCCGACAACTGGGTCACCATCGCCGCGGTCAACGGGGTCGGCCTGGGGCTGATCAGCTACATGGCGCAGGACGGCACCGCGACCTGGACCGTGGACGGCCCCCCGGGAACTTTTGGGGCTTATGTAACCGCGATCGTGCCTTCCATGGTGGCTTACCGGGGCCTCGACTTCGTCGTTGAAACAGGAGTGGAAGGCGACCTGGATGCCATCGCGGCCCTCGACAACGAACCCGGCAACTGGTGGTCCAACCGGATAGCCCAGGACAGCACCGCTGCGTCCTCCCCGGCTCTCACCATCAACAACGGCGACATGAACATCGCCTATATCGGCGGCGACGGGAACCTGTACTTCTACTGGGCGCTGGGCGATTCCGTTGACTGGAATGTCTGGCAGACGGAGACCGTCGATACGGCCGCCAACCTGTGACCAGACGCCGGGCCGGCTACTTGCCCCTTGCCCGGAGCGGCGCCGGCCCGGCCACCTCAGTCCGCTGGAAGCTCGGGCTCGTCCTTATTCTTTCTGCATTCTTTCTGCCCCGCTACAGCGCTTGGCCGTTGAGCTTGCGCAGGTACCAGATGGCGGTCATGACGTACCCCACCAGGATCCCGATGCCCGTGTAGCCGAACATGATCGCCCCGGCGAGCACCTTCGCCGAGCCCGGTACGGTCCCGACGTCGTACATCCCGCTAGCGACCTTGTCGATCAGCGAGCCGACCGGGCGGCCGAGGTGAGTGAGCTGCACGAGCCCGGCGCCGAGCAGTAGCTTGGTGAGCCAGTCGCTGACCTCGGGCAGGTTGGCGCTGGGCAGGTACCGGGCCTGCGGGCTGCTCTGGCTTGTTGTCGCCGCCTTCGGCAGCCCGAACAGGAATCCGATCAGGACGCCGGTCGTCTCCGCCGCGATGGCGGTCAGCAGCGCGACAGCCAGATACTTCCAGTGCTCGCCGGGGTAGCCGAACGCGTAGATGAGAATCGGTACCACCGCGGTGAGCGGCACCCATATCGCGATGATGCCCAGCCACGCGGTGGTGCTGCGCAGCCAGCGGAACCCGATCGGGAGCCGCACCCCGACGTGCACGACGTTCGATTCCAGCTGACGCCGCCGGGCCAGCCATCCAGTCCGGCGGACCTTCAGGCGCATGCCCAGATCGGCGACGTGGCCGTCGGTGTCGGTGGCCTGGACGAGAACACTGACGCCGTTGCCAATGTCCGCCGCGTCAGCGAGGCTGATCGTGCCCTGGAGCCGGTCCAGCCGGAGGTCTGCTGGCAGGCCGTTGCCGCCGGCGATTTCCCACTGGTAGGGCGGAGCGCCGCCGGTCGCGTTCAGCCGGATCCGGTCCGCGCTGTCCCGGCGGACATCGGGCGATATCCGCAGCCCGGGATTGATCGTGATGGTGAACGTGCGGGCGACGGCCGTGCTGGACGGATCGATGACCTGGATCGTCACCACCGAGGTGCCCTGTGCCTCGGGCAGCGGGATCCCGGAGATCTCCCCGGTGCCCTGGCTCAGCGTCAGTCCTTCCGGCAATGCCCCGGGCGCGACGACATGCCACGCGTACCCGGCCGTTCCGCCGACCCCGGTCGCCGTCAACTGCGTGGCGTACCAATCTCCAACCATACCGGGGGTGAGCTGACTTCCGCTCCCCGGCGCAGGTGCATCCGCGATACCTAACATGACATCCCCACCCACTCCCGCTCCTTACCGGCCATGATGCCCGTCACGTTACGCGGGGTCCACCCCTGAATCCTGGGCACCACAGCACGAGTTCGTCATGCCAGATTCGTCCTGACGCCTCAGCGGCAGGAGCTTCGTTGCCCGGTGCGGCGGGAGGCGGCCACCGCCTAGATCAAAATCTGGTCCGGACGCCGTCTGCCACTTCCTCCGGACTCAGATCGATCAGCGCCTCCCCGTAGATGCGTTCGAAATAGGTGGCATCGCTGCGATAGACGGGCTCCGGATTCGACCGGCTGAGCACCTTCAGCACCACCTGGTGCCCGTGCTCGTGCGCCTGCGGTCCGCCGCCGATCACGCCGAAGTTGAACGAGGTGAGGTTCCAGGCCCGGTAGGCGGCCAGCACCTGGGACAGGCCCTGCCCCAGCGCCTGGCAGTCCTGCTCGGTCAGCTCGGTCACGTCAGCGGCCCCGCTGACCACTCCCCACACCTCGTGGAACCCGGTCGGCGCAAAGGGGGTCAGCCAGGCCACCCGGCCGGTCTGTCCCACCCACCGGGGACCGCCGGCCTCCTGGTCGGCCAGGGCCGCCCAGTAGGAGCCGCGCCCGCCCTGCCACGCGCCCGCCCGCTCGGCCAGCAGGCGCTGGCCGGTCAGGCCGTAAGCGTC
>Ga0302325_10034577_pt1 | contig 10339 bp, 7 predicted proteins | sample Palsa_T0_2_FD_201948 | JGI IMG/M metagenome (GOLD analysis project Ga0302325, IMG submission 201948) | Peat permafrost microbial communities from Stordalen Mire near Abisko, Sweden - Palsa_T0_2 | ecosystem: Environmental > Terrestrial > Soil > Palsa > Peat permafrost | place: Sweden: Abisko...
GAGCTACTGCCACGACGTCATGTGCGATCTGATCAGGAGGACCATGGGCTTGCCCGTGCCGATAACGCCGTTCTGCGGGCCAAGCTCTCGAACGACGCGGGCGTGGCGAGCGTCTCGCTGTTGGCGATACGGGGGCTCTTGGACCGCACGCCGCGAGCCCTGCCTTCGTCCCGGCGCAGGCACTGGCCGCTCACGGACTCCGCGTGGCTCTCCCTATGTCCGAAGGTATCAGCGGTCGGCACTGAATCTCGGTGGCCGCATTCCGCGCCGAGCAGCGGCCTCTCGCGCTGATTACTCGCCGCGGCCCGCGTTTTCGAGCTGGTCGCGAATCGCGCCCAGATACTCGACTACAAGTTCGTTCTCGCGAAAGAAATAGGCCACGAGATCGGCCCATCCTTCGTCGGGGATCTCACCGTCTACGCGGAATAACTTGCGGTATACGGGAAAGCCTTGAGGCGCCGTCGGTTCCGTGATTGTCGGTCCGTACGTGTCTCGAAGGAAGGCCTTGGCGGCACCGTCCAAATGGATGAAGGCGCGAGCTGCCGTATCCCGAATGCTGTGGAGGTATCTGTTCCGGACGTAACGGGAGCCCAGCCACGCTCGACCGTGATCAAATGGCACCGCCGATCGCGGTACGGTTTCCTGAACTTCGAAGCTCTTCTGGTCTGCTTCATATCGTGACCAGCGGAACTCAGTTCGTAGCAGCGAGAACATGTGCCGGTCCTGCTGATCGGGTCGGCGAGCATGAACGGTGGTCCCGATTGCGTTGGGATCGTCGATGGTCCGTAGATCCAGTTTCACCCCACGCCAATAGTCAAAGAGAGCTGCGCTCTGGGCGTGTGCTATCGGCACGACGGCGTGTGGATCGACTGCGACCTTCACGTTGTATCCGGCTTCGGCCATGCCGCAAAGTTGCTTTACGAGTTCCCGCGCAGGCCGTAGAGCGGGGTGCGGATACACAGCAAAACCGCCGACACAGAACGCCCGATCTTCGAAGCCAACGCGGTCTTTGACCATCTCTACCGTCAGTGGGAGGAGCAGGTCGGCCGTCTCAAGCCGTTCGAACAAGCCGTGAACTGTCTGGCACACCCTGTCTTTGGAACTAGCCGGCTGATAGGCGCTGTCGAGCAGGCTGTAGTACCCCCGGTACATTGCGCGTTCGACTTGACGCACCGCGATCGTTCTGAGATCGCCGGTATCGGGATCGAATCCGCCGACCGCCCCCGAGCTGAGGCCGCTTATGAGCCGTGTGTCTGCTCGCGCCAGATTCCGGAGCTCCGTATCCGAGGTGCCGGTGGGGACCCGCTCGACTAAAGCCTCGAGCTCATTCTTTTCACCACGGTGCACGGGGAACGCCCCATCTCCCGCGAACTCCCAGATGCTGAAGAACCGCTCGTCAATCGACCCTCGTAGCAGGGCCGAACTCTCAAGCTGAAAGACGATCTCGGCACCCATCCGTGGACATGATCGCGGGTACCCGCTCGTGAGCGCCCAGTCCGTTACACGAACTCCGTCTCGGGGAAGTCGCGCATCAGGCTCTGCACGATTGCCAGAACCGTGCGCGCGACCTCTTTGAAGTCCTCCGCGTTGAGGCCGAAGTCGCCAAATGCGACTCCGAGTTCGAGCTGTCCGCTCAGCCCGACCGCGTCGGGTGGCGCCTGGTCGGACCTCCACTTGATCCGTAGCCACGGCTCACCGTCCTCGAGCCGGGATCCGTGAGTAAGGACCCAGAAGGACTCGACCGGAGATGGCCCAGGGCCTGGATATCGGCCGACGAGGCCATCGAGAATCGTGTCGGCGTCCTGCCTCATGAAGCTGTACGCGGTATTGACGACCTGATGCTTGTCGGTGTTTGAGAGGTCCGCGAGAACGCTTAGGGGATGGGTTCTGGCATCGGCCCCGCGGTGGTAAGGCTGAGCGCTCTTGATGATTTGGCGATGCTCGTCGGACAGGCCGGGAATCCCAGCGTCGGCCATTCGCTCGAACTGATCTTCCGACCGCGACGCGATAGGAAACTGGGTTCGATGATCGGGGACGCCGCCGTCCAGGAGCGTCGTCTGCCAGACCGTGTGGTCCAGCGAGGATCGGAGATTGTGAACGCAGTCTCCGAGCAGCACCCCGAACCGAAGCGGCAGACGTCGATGAATCTGAAATCGCTCGATCCACTCCCACGATGTTTCGTCGAATGCTCCCGTGCTGGAGTACGGCCGCTCAGAGCCGGTAAAGAAATCAGCCATCTCGGCCCGCAGCTGGTCGAACGTCTCTTTCGACCGATTGAATTTCTCGATCGCACCGGTCAATCGATGCCCATGAGCTTCTGCCATGAATCACAGGCTCCAGGAGACCTCGGACGCCGGGTCGCGGATCGACTGTCATCGCGGAACAGGGTCGCGCGGCAAGTCTCACCGCGAGCGCTTCCACGGACCGACAGCATTCGAGCGGTGTTCGCACTGGCGACAGCATGCGTCATGACAACTTCGATTCAACTCACCCTTCCGACGCAGCCCGGAAGCACTGGGGCTGGGGCGTGGTCACGGCTAGGCTTCAGCCGTGGCGCGCTCGCAAAGAACTGATGAATACCTCGCCGCGAACTCCGAGTGGCTCCTTCAGGGAATTCTGATGTTTGGGCACACGGGACGACTCATCGAGCGAGAGACACGCAAGCCTGACGAGATGACGCTCGACGAGCGGGTCGGGTTTTCCGCCTTAATGGATTCGAAGCTTGTGCATGCGAGGCAGCTCATGCGCTTCCTCTACGTCAACGATGGCGCTTGGGGAACGGACATCTGTGCCGTTGACTATCTGCCCGATGTCGCGGCGCAGCTACCTGCGTGGGACTCCGTCAACCGCAAATACGAACTCCGCGAGCTGGATAAAGAAATCGGCCATCTCTCGTATCACCGTCTCGTAAGCCATGACTACACAGCGATGATCCGCCAGCTCCATGAGATATTGCTGGCGTTCATCGAGGTCGTTCCGGAAGGGCGCGTGCTTCCGGACTTCAAGTCCCGAGCGCTTGCGGCGCTCGGGAGCCCCGAAGCGCCTGGCGTCGAGAACTGACCGCCATTGCTTTTGGGACCTGAGGAAGAGGATGGCCACTATCGCTTAGGCGACCGAGTGTTGACGCGGCCATCGGCAGCCGCGTCAACGGATTGTCACGATTGCAGCCGCGCCGACCCGGACCCGCTTTCGTGTGGAGACCTGCCTCCCGGCGCACCCGTTGGCAGTCTCGCTATGCGCGGACTGCGGGGCGCGCGGTGGCGACCCCCGGCGCGTGGGTGATCGCAAACGTGGCATAGCGATCACCGAGCTGACGGACCGCGCACTGGAAAAGCGAGCGCGCGATCGCGGAGGTTGCTGCCACTCGTCTCGGCGCGAAGCGCTTGTGCGGGTCGACCGAGCACGGACCTCATCCAGGCTGACCGGGCCACCCGACTCGCCGGGCCGTGTACACGAGCGTTGTCGCGCCGGCGATCGCGGCAGGGCCCGCCGCGGGCGCGCCAAACAGATTCACCGCCCGCCACAGCTTCGCCTGTTCCAACTGACCCTAAGCGGAGTACGTGACCTGCTCCTCCTCGATGTCGGCGAGCTCGCGGGCGATCGCCAGCACGACCCATCTGGCCGGCACCTCCCGATTGTCCTCAGCACCGTCGTGACGGAAGATCCCTACGCTCCGCCCGATGACCGAGCTGTGGGGCGAGGAGACGTTGAACCGCATCGCGCAAGGCCGCTTGCGCGTCCGCGGTCTGCGCGAGCTGACCTCGACGTTCTTGCCGCGGACGATGCCGTCCACGGGCGACCACGCTGACTGGCCGCTGAGCGGCTTCGCCATGCTCGCGCGGGCGTGCGGGACGGCCGAATCGGCGCTGGCGCTAGCCGTCGAGCGGCGGGCGACGGACGCGGGAGCCCTGTCGCGCACGCTGTTCGAGGAAGTTGTGACGTTCGCATGGATCGCCATCGACCCGGCGGCGAACGCGCAGGCGTGGGTGCGGTGGGACCGCCGGCAGCGGATCAAGCTTGACAACGACCTGGTCGACTGTGGAGCGCCAGGCCTGCTGGACCCACGGGTCCGTGAGCAGTTCGAGGCTCTCATCGCCAGCGGCCCGATGATGCCTGAGGACCTCCCGCAGCGCACGGTCGACGCGGACGCGCATTGGGCGCCGCGGGTCGACGCGATCGAGCCGGACCCGACGAGCGAGCGGAGCTTCCGGGGCATGTACCGGATCGTGTACCGCACCGACTCGCAATACGCACACGCTGCGGTGCGATCTGTCGAGCCGTTCGTCGTGTCGGCCGAGACAGCCGGACAGTTCCGTGTCGTGCCGGTCGAGACCGATCCCGGCCCGATCAACCCGTTCACGCGCGTGCCGATGCTTTACGCGCTCGCGCTGCTCGTCGCTGAACCCGCACTGGGCCTGCCGGGGATCCAGGCAGCGATCGATGGTGTCTTTGCGTCGTAGCCGGTATTCCCCGCCATCAACTGTGCTCGGCGTATCCCCTCAGCGCAGCCCCGGACCCGTCGGCGACGCCAGTCAACACAGCGGAACCCGCTCGATGGTCGCTACTCGGCGGCACCGATGCTCGAGCGACCGGCCGGCCCCCTGACCGCGCGGGCCTCGATCTGCCTCACCGCGGCGGCCGCCGCCTCGCCGATGCCGGCCTCGTTGGTGAACCGCCGCAAAACCTCCGCGGCTCGCCGGTCCCCGATCTGACCCAGCCACTCGACGATGCGAGCCGGAAGGTCGTGGTCCCAGCGGCACAGCGGTCGGGTCTGGTCGATGTGCTCCAGGCTCCAGATGAGCACCTCGACGCCCTCGGCTGGCACCGCGGAGAGGACCTGTTCGTAGACGCCGGCCTCGCAGTCGATCACGCGGGCGCCATGCAGGTTCGACAGGAAGCTGGCGAACACGTCACGGTGCTCACCGAGGAGCGCAGCCCACGCCGCCTTCACGGCCGGCGTGTCGATCGCGCGCCCGGCGATGTCGTTCAGCGCGCCCATGATGATCGTCAGGGCGGCGCGCCACGCGGGGTCGCTGCATCCGCTCTCAGCGGGCTCCGGCATGGGCGCGCCTTCCGCGGCGAGCAGGCGTAGCGCGGCGATCACCGCGGCCATCCCTTCCTGCTGGCCGAGCCAGCGCTCGGGATCGGCGGTGGCCAAGAAGGCGGCCACCGCGCGGCGGACGTCCGGACTTGAGAGGTCCTTGAACTCGCCCAGGATCCAGTCGACCCAGGTGCCCGAGTCGTTGCCGTTCAGCGCGAGGATCAGCAGCCGCTCGCGGTCCGCCGGCGACAGCTCGCAGACAGCTTCGTAGTAGGGGCCGAGCGCGTCAGTCTCGAACTGGGTGGAGACGATCCCGTAGGCCATACGCGCGCGCATCGACACGTCCTCCATCACCAGGACGTCGGCGATCTCGGCCTGGACCTCATCCAGGGTACGCGCGGGCGTGATCTCGCCCAGCGCCGACAGGGCGTCGATGATCGACGTGTTGAGCCCCAGGTTGTCGGTGGGCAGCGAGTTGATCGCCTCCACCACGTCCCGGTGTCCTTGATCGTCGAGGTTCCGCGCTGAGCGCTCCGCCAGGGCAAGGCCGGCGAGGCACAGGTGGTAGCGGTCGCTGGCAAGGCACTCAACGATCACCTCGGCGGCCGCCGCGGGGGCCTCGTCGGGGCGCAGGAGGTGGGCAGCGATGTAGAGCGCTCCGGGTCCGGGCTCGTCCTGCCCCTTCAGCAACGCGAGCGCCACCCGACTGGCCTCGGGAGTATCCGCGTTGCTCACCAGCGGCCGCTCGACGGCGGCGCGCACGAGAGTCGAAGCGGGTAGCCCGCCCGGCCCGATCGCGTAGGCGGCGGCGAAGATCTGATCGAGCAGGGCGCGAATCCGCACATCCGCCTCATCGAAGGCGACGTCGCACCGCCGATCGGTGTGCGCGAGCAGCTTGATCGTGCCGTCGACGAAGCGGCCATGGCGAAGCAAGCGGCCGATCGCTGTCCACTGCGCCTTCAGCGCCGCAGGTGGCGGATCGGGCATGAGCCACACCGCGGAAAAGCCTGTGCGCGCCTCGAACGTGAACCTGATCCCGGGTTTCACGGTCTCGGCACATGCCACGTTCAAGGCGTCGACCAGCAGCGCGTCCACCACCCGCGCGGCCCGCGCCCCCAGCCGGTCGGTCGCGGCGGCCTCCAGCACATCGGCGTCCTCGCACGCGGCCAACAACGCGGTGAGCCGGTCCTCCTGACTCTCCAGGGCGATCACGTCGGCGCGCAGGCTCCTGCACATCGGGGTGTTCAGCATGGCGGCCAGCGTCTCGGCATTCTTGGTGGCGAGCAGCAGCGTCTCGGCGACGAGGAAGTGCTCGAAGCGCTCGTGGCGGAAGGACACCCGCCCGTGCGCCACGTTCACCACCGCGCAGTCGAGAGCGTTCTGGAGCTCCTGGTCCGTCAGACCGTCCTCGCGGCGAAGCATCCGTGCGACATCCGGCCTCGGCAACGAGGGGAGGAGGTCGGAGTGCATGCGCCAGGCGATGGTCCGCAAGCTGGTACGGCGGCGGTCGTCGTCGCCGCACACACGATCGACGTACAGGTCAAGCAGCTCCGCCGAGCTCGCGTCGGCGGCCAGCTCGTCGGCGCAGGCCGCCGCCAGCGACAGGTCCATCGGCGTGGCGAACGCCGCACAACGGTCGAAGAGATCCGGCTCGCCGTAGGCTGCCAACACTGCGCGGCGCTCCTCGTCGTCGGGCAGGACCAGCTCCACCGCCATCATCCCGTCTACCGCCTTGGCGGCGTCGGCTGACTGTGCGGTGATCAGCAGCCCGTGGGTCGAGTGGCGAACCCGGGCCGTCTGCGCGCCGGCGAGCGTCGCCGTCTGCACGGTCGGGGAGGCCTTGGCGAGGTCGTCGATCACGAACACGACCCCGCGGCCCGCCGCGTCCGCCGCCTTGAGCAGCTCGTTTGGTGACAACGAGGTGTACGGAGCGATCGCGCGCGCGGTCGAGGTGTGAAACGACTTCTCGCAGACGTCGCCCGCCAGCCAGATCGGGACGTGACCGGCCCCGGCGAGCTCGGCGGCGGCGACGGACGCCCACAGCGTTTTGCCCGCTCCAGAGGGGCCGTGAAGCAGCACTCCGCCGCCGGCCGCTAACGCACTCGGCAGATCCGGCCGCGCCGCCAGGCTCCCAGCCACACGCACGCCGGTCGGCACCAAGGGCGGGCGGTCGGCCTGGGCGTGAAGGTAGCGGCCGAGGTACTCGTCGACCGCGGCCGCGCCAGCCTGCCTGACGAGCGCCTCGGGCGAGTCCTCCTCGTCCCGGTAGAGGTTCAGATGGCGCCCGAACGAATCCCAGTCCTCACCCGACCACGGTAGCGACGGGCCGGGGCGTTGCAGCCGGTCGAGCAGCTCGTCGTAGCCGATCAGGGACACGTGCTTGTGGGGCTCGATGCTCGACGCAGCGGGCACCGCCGGGAAAGCACAAACGATCGTGTCAACGTCGCTGTAGAACTTCACACCGCGCGGCCCGGGTACCGGCACGGCGGCGACGAAAGCATGCAGCGCGTCGCTCAGGGCGTGGGTGGCCTCCAACGCCTGCCACATGGGATTGCGCCACTTCTGCTCGACGGTGCCGACCCGTACCGTCCAGCGTCCGTTCTTGGGGCCTCTAACGATCGGGCCCGAGAAGACCTTCAGCTCGATCTGCACGACGTGGTCGACGGTGATGACGACGAAGTCGATCTGCCGGTCGGCGGCGCCGAGGTGGAGGTTGGCGAGGATGCGGGCGGACACGCCGATCTCCACCAAGTCGTGCCGCAGGCGCGCGAGGAACCGAGCCTCGCTCGCAACAGTGATTGGATTGCCGAGGTAGACCTCGACGCGTGTATTGGTATTCATCCTCTGCCGCTCGGCGGCGGCAACTGTAAGCAAGCGTAGCCGACGGCCGGGCGATGGAGCATTCGACCGCAGCCAGGGCGCGTGACGTGCCTAGCATGGGAGCCAATGGGATATCGCGGCCGCGATGACTGGCGGGACATGTCCGACTATGTGGTGCACTTCACGAAGCCGCCGAAGCGAACCCGTCCAGTCCCGGATCCGCCGCCTCCCGCAAACCCCGGGCGCCTTAGCCTCAAAGAGCTCGTCGAGCACATCCGGACCGACCAGGCGCGGGACACCACTGGCTACACGCAGATGATGTCGATCCTCTACAGCGGGGAGCTCACACCGGGTCCGGCGCCGCTCGGCGCCGCGCGCAAGCTGAGCGAGCTGGGCGATTCGCAACGCGTGGTCTGCTTCAGCGAGATCCCGCTCGACATGCTCGGCCGTCTGGTCGAGCGCCGCAGCCGCTACGGGATCGGGTTCCGGAAGGACGTCTTGGTCGGCAAAGGGGGCACGCCGCTCTGGTACGTCGACCGCGAGAGCCCGCAGGCGGCGGCCGTCCGGGAGATCATCCAGGCCAAGGTCGGCGAGGGGATCGACCTTGACGACCCGTTCTGGACGCTCACCCCGTTCATCGACCACCCTGGCGTCTACAACTCCCGGCCCTACCGCTTCGAGTGGGAGCGCGAGTGGCGGGTGGCGGCCGAGGTCAAGTTCACGCCCGAGGAGGTCGCCTTCCTCTTCATCCCCGAGGAGCACCACGAGGACGCCAGGCAGTTCTTCGCCGACGCGCACATCGAACACTCAGGACCCGTGTATGACTGCGCGTACATCGACCCAGCCTGGTCAATCGAACAGATCGAGAAGGCGGTGGAATCCGTACCGCCGTTGCCCGACCCGCGGCCGAGCGCCGTTCCGTGGTGGTCGATCATTCAGACTGGTAGTGCCCCGTCAGTGCCGCACATGGTGGCGGTCGAACAGCTCCGAGAAGAATCGCCGGACACGCTCCTCGGCATCCAGGTCATTTGGGTGCAGCTCGGCGCCCCCGAACCGGTAGACCTCGTATCCGGCGAGCCTGAGGCGGCGGTCCTCGGCCACCATCTCGGCGTAGCGGGCTGGGCTGGCGTAGTCGCCGTCGGCGTAGTGCTGCTTGCCGTCGACCTCGATCACTGCTCGGCTGCGATCAGCGAACAGCATTAGGAAATCCATCCGCTGGCGGGCGAGCGCCTGCCCATTGCGGCCCGCCAGTTCCCTCACCGTGTACGGGTCGTAGTGCAAGTACACCTGCGGGAGCAACGCCGGGATCTGGTCGCCGTCCGGCGCGCCGTACAAGCTGCCGTAGGCGCTGAACAGCACCTGTTCGACCGGGCTCCCAACAGACGCTCGGAGTCGCGCGTACAGCGACCGGGCCGGGTCGACGCCGGCGGCCGGTGAGATCTCCGTCCACCACCCGACCAGATCGCCCCAAGGCAGGCCGGCGTGCAGCGGCCGGTCGTAGACCAAACAGGCGTCCGCGTGCTCGATGATCTCGATCACGTTGTTGATCGCGTCACGCAGCACGATCCGCGGCTTCGGCCCGTTCGCGGCGAAGATCAGGTTCTTCAACTCGCCCTCGACCCCACGCAGCTCCGCCGGACTGACCAGAGCCAGGAGGTTCGGGTCGTCAAACTGCTCGGCCACCGCCCGGGCCATGTCAGCTAGCTCGGCCGCGCTTAGCCCCATCAGCCGCTGGCGGACGTAGCGCCGCTTGCTATCGAACGCCCGAACGTCCCCCGGAGCCTTCGGCATCCCCAAGGCGTCACAGAGATGAGGCAGGTCATGAGCGCTGACCTGCTCCCACAACGTCTCCGCGATTGTCTCGCGCAGCTTCGCTTGGTTGGCCATGGCCAGCATCGGCACGAAGGCTAAGACTCACTGCGACAGAAAGCGGCTGGTCTGGTGCGAGCCCCACGCCGCGTCGGATGCTGCAGGCAACGATCGCCTGCGAAGGCTGCAGGTCATCCTGTCCGTATGAGGTGCGCTTCGCGGCCGCCCGCGCCTCACATGCGTCGCTGTTCCAACACCGCACGCGGGATCCTCCGCGCTCGGCCGGACCTGCACAATCGCTTCGCTGAGGCGGGCGGCGCTGCGCCGGCAACCATCTGGGGCGATCGCTTCTCCAATGCGTCGTCCCTCGGCTCGGCAATCACTATGCCACGCGAGCGATCGTCTGCGTCCAGACCCGCTTCGCTGTCCGGACGCGTCTGTCGGCACAGATGCCGACAGACCCCCTATGCGCGGATTCGAGGTGCCACGACGCTTCCAAGACGGGCCGGCGAGTAACGGCTCGGCCTTCACCGCCAAGTCGCGTTGACTTCCGTGGCCCGCGATCTCCCGGGGCTGGATGATGGCGACGTCGCCGTGGGCCTCGCGGGCGGCTTGCTCGGCCTGCAGCTCCGCGAAGGTGAAGCCGGTCGAGCGGACGGCCTTGAGCCG
>Ga0302325_10034579_pt1 | contig 10339 bp, 9 predicted proteins | sample Palsa_T0_2_FD_201948 | JGI IMG/M metagenome (GOLD analysis project Ga0302325, IMG submission 201948) | Peat permafrost microbial communities from Stordalen Mire near Abisko, Sweden - Palsa_T0_2 | ecosystem: Environmental > Terrestrial > Soil > Palsa > Peat permafrost | place: Sweden: Abisko...
GACCGCCCGGCGCAGGCCGACATGCAGCGCCATCATGGTTCCCTGGCTAAAGCCAACGAGCGCCAGCGCCGAGGGCGGCAAGCTGTGACGGGCAAGTTCCGCGTCGATAAAACGGTCCAACATTGGCGCCGCCTTGTTGACGCCGACCCAACGTTCGTTTGGATCGCGGAAGGTGAGCGCAAACCACTGCCTGCCGACCGGCGCCTGTCCGCACGGCTCGGGCGCATGCGGCGATACGAACGCCGCGTGCGGCAAGGATGGTTGCCAAACTTTGCCGATCTCGATGAGATCGTTGCCGTCGGCGCCGTAGCCATGAAGGAAAACGACAAGCTGTCGCGGGGTCCCGGAGCGCGGCGATAGCCGCGGACCATCAAGCTCAGCGGCCATTCGTATTCCCGTCGGCTTGTCCTGCGCCGCGCACTACGCGTGCGGCGCAATCAGAGATTCGCGATACACATTTCTGCTTTAGCCGGGGCGGCAACGGCCTGTCTACGCCAGAATGCGGCGCGGACCGCCATCATTGAGATTAAACCCTCCCTGGACGAATATACCATACCCCCCTATACTAAGAGCCGAAAAGGAAAACGCGATGACACATACCATCCGTGAGAAAACCAAGCTCTTGGCACGTGTGCGGCGCATCCGCGGACAAGTTGAAGCCATCGAGCGTGCCCTTGAGGCGGAGCTTGGCTGCGCCGACGTGCTGCAAGTGATCGCCTCGGTCCGGGGCGCGGTCAACGGACTGATGGCCGAGGTGTTCGAGGACCACGTCCGCAATCACGTCTTCGCGCCGGCGCTTGCCGTCAACGAGCGCGCCGAAGGAGCGGAGGATCTGATGGAGGTCGTGCGCACCTATCTGAAGTGAGCGCGTCGGAAGAGAAGGGAAGGGCCGATCATGGCGCAGACTGTTTGGAGCGACCACAACCACGTCTTCCTCGGCGAGCGCCACGAGATGAACGAGCGGCGCACGTGGCTGGTGATCTGGCTCTGCGGAGCCATGATGATTGCGGAGATTGTCGGCGGTCTGCTGTTCGGCTCGATCGCGCTCGTCGCCGATGGTTTGCACATGAGTACGCACGCCGGTGCGCTGCTGCTCGCGGCGCTCGCTTACACCTATGCCCGTAAGCGCGCCGACGATCCGAACTTTACGTTTGGCACCGGCAAGTTCGGCGATCTCGCCGGCTTCACCAGCGCCGTCATCCTCGCGATGATCGCGCTGCTCATCGCCTACGAATCCGTCAGCCGTCTTTTTGCGCCCGTCGCGATCCATTTTGCCGAAGCGATCCCGATTGCCTGTCTCGGCCTGGCCGTGAACATTGCAAGTGCCTGGCTCCTGAGCGGCGGCGGCGGGCATCATCACGGCGACAGTCGCGGCCACGCGCATGAGGGCCACGACCATGACGAGGCGCATCGCATTACGACCGCCACCGGGGTCGTCGTCCTCGAAGCATTCGAGGACGGCGTGCCGCCACGTTTCCGCCTCCGCGCCGAAGCCGGTCCCGCTTTAACGGCTCAAGCAGCGTCGGTCGAAACCGTGCGTCCTGATGGCACGCGGCAACGTTTTGCGATGGAGGATCGAGGCGGCTATCTGGAATCGGTCGAAGAGGCTCCCGAGCCGCACGCGTTCACTGCACATGTGCGGATGGGCCAGCAGGATTATCCCGTCGTTTTCGAGGAGCACGAGCACGCGCACGAATCGGCGGGCCGCGACAACAATATGCGCGCCGCAATTGTCCACGTTATGGCCGATGCCGCAGTGTCGGTCCTTGTCATCATGGGCCTGTTGCTCGCCCGCACCTTCGGCTGGCTCTGGATGGACCCGCTGATGGGCATTATCGGCGCCGCCGTCATCGCCAGCTGGTCTTATCGCCTGATCCTCGATACTGCCGCGATCCTGCTCGATATGAACCCCGACCGGCGGATGGCGAGCAATCTGAGGGAAGCCGTTGAGAGCGACGGCGACCAGATCGCCGATCTCCATCTTTGGCGCTTGGGGCCGGGGCATCTGGGAGCGATTATTTCAGTCATCACCCCGCAAGCGCGTGAGGCGGAGTACTATCGCGCCCGGCTCGCTCGCTTTAAGTCGCTCTCACATCTCACTGTCGAGGTTTTGCATAAATCCTGATTGCGGGCCCGAATCCGCAACGCCGCGCTTTCCCCGACCGTCACACCGGCCACGGGTAACGTGCCGAAAGTTCCTGATAGAGTGGCTGGTCGGCGCGGCCGACTATTCCGCAATGACCTGGCCTTTCGCGGTGTCCGCGTGATACTCGCCGATGAAGTCATAGCGACCGGGCGCGAGCGGGCCGATGTGCACCACGCCCTGCGCATTGCCGGAGATCACTTTTTCGACCCTCAGGGCCGTCGAATCGAATTCTTCGGAAAGCGGATCGGTGTTGACGACCGTCAGCGATATTCTCTTACCGGCAGGAACGTGAATTTCTGACGGCTCGAAGCGGTGACTGCGAATTGTCACGGTGGTCGAATACGCTTCTTCCGCGCGCACGTCACACACCGCGGCAATCTGAGCCGCGATGACCAGGAAAATCGATGCGCGCGTCGCGATCGACATTAGTCGGCTTGCTTGCTCGGAAAATGGAAAGTCCAGCTCTCCGTGAACGGTTGCCACCAGTCCGGCACGCCGGTTGCCTTGTCGACGTGACGGAGAAACCCGGCCTTGGACGGCGGTTCAAATTGGTACGTAAGACGATAATCGCCGTCGCCCATGAGCGCGACATTGTTGGCGTAATGCGGACCGTCGTCCGCAGTCATGGGTATGAGCCTTCCCGTCTTCTTGAAGTTCGTGCCCACCTTCTCGATCGTGTAGGAGATTGTCAGGTAGGGAATCCACTCGTCCTCCTTGAATCCGTGCTTGTCGTCCTTGGTCGCGTGCACGTCGATTTCAAGGTGAACAGCACCCGGACCCATATCCATTCCCTTGGTCATCGGCGCCATTTCAATGCCGAGCAGATAGTGCGGAACGAGTTGCATGTTGTTGTTCACGATCGGCTCGCCGACGTAGAATTCCCCCGCTGCGGCCGGTAGAGCGGCCAATACAAGAGCGCCCGATACGACAAGCAGAGCCGCGCGAATTGTTCGTCCCATGGTGTTTCTCCTTTGCTATCGCGGCGCAGGCACCCCCTTTTCGAAAGAGCGCTTCGTCATCGATCTAAAACTGCGCGTGAAATCGGCCGGCAAAGACATTCGCCGGCCCTCGATCGGCATTGTAACCGGGATGAGCGATGAACTGATAATCGAACGTGACTTTCGTCGATGATGTGATCGCATAGCTGTAATAGGCCTCGACGATCTGCTCGATGCCATAGTTGGTCAGCGATCCATCTCCGATAAGAATGCCCGTTCCTCCGGCGGACAAATAGGCGATGTGCGCCGGCGCCAGCCCGTTGAGGACGCCGGCAATGCCGATGGTGTCATCGGAGCGTCCCCATGGCTTGCCGCCGATCGAGGCGCCGGCCTGAACGGTACGGTCGACATCGGTGAAGTCCCACGGCTCGATGTCGCCGTCGGCCCAGCCGGCGCGGGCGAACACACCGACGGTTTCGCTGAATTGTTGCTCCAGATTGAGGCTGACGCCGGTTCGGTTTCGATAGCTCCGGTCCGCCGCCAGCGCGTTGCTGGGGTCGCCGAAATTCGGATTGCCGGGTGTTGCAGCGGCCGTGACGGCGTCCTGAAAATTTCCCGCCCGGCCGTGGCTGAGAAACGCGGTGACTTTGAGCTTCCCGGGCTGGCCCCACAATTCGTGACGCTCTTCGATCTCGCCGACATATTGCAGCTGGCTGAATCCCTCGTCGAGCCCATAGGCGGGCGCGTTCATGCCGCCGCCGGCGGGCGTCGCCGACAGGTCGAAGATGCCGCCGCGGAATGTAAAGCGGCCCTGGTACCATTCGGCAGCCGCGGCATAGGAGTAACCCCAGGCGTCGCCGGCATAGTCGAACGTACCGGCATTGATCAGCGTCCAGTTCAGGAAATCGGTTTTTGGATTGTTGGCATATTTGTTGGTGTCGAAGATATCGACAACGGCGAATTTTCCGACCCATAAAACCAGCCGGTTGGCCGTCTGCGAACCGGCGAATTGACTGATGTCGGCGTCGACCTTCTGGGTGTCGCCGCCCAGATCGATCGTTTGCCGCACAAAATAGCGCTGCACCCGGGCGTAAGGATCATCGAATCCGAGCTTGTATGATTCGCCGCTCGGAAATCCCGCCGCGCCGTGAGTATTGGCAAGCCCGAAGCCTTGATCGATTTCCGGGCTCACCCAGAGCTCGGCACCTTTCCACAAACGTAAACCGGCATAAAGCGTCGCGTCCACGGTTTCGCGCCCTTCTCCACCGCTCGGCAAACTGTTCGGCCCGTTCGGAATGGAAGAACGAAACCCGGGGTAACCCTGCCAGGTGCCGGTTGTCTGGCCGTGGAAATTGACATTGTCGGTGGCCGGCGTCGGCGGCGCTTTGGTGACGAGCGGCCCTCCGACGGGACCGCTATCGGCGAACTGATAGTTCACGCCGGCACGCACCTCCTGCAGCGGGAAATTCGAGGTAAACGGCTGCGCTTCCGCCGAGAACTGGTAGGTTTTATTGCCGTAATCGATAAAGAGATATTCGAGTTTGGCGGTCCAATGCGGCGCAATGGGCGCTTCGACACCGGCGCCGGCCGCCCAGCCGAGGCGCCATACAAACGGCGACTCGCTCGCGCCGGTCGTGAGATTGGTCAGGGTTTGGCGATCATAGGTCCAGGCAAATCCGCCGGTGGCATAGAAAAGCCAATGACCGGGCGCGTAACCGATGCGGCCGCGCACCGTACCGGACGCAAGCACTGCTTCGCTGAAATTTTCCGGGCCGAATGTCGGCGACGTGAAATTTGTGGTGCCGCCGATCGTCAGTCCGGAAAGGTTTGGATAAGCCGGGAACGACGCGTCCACCTCGCCGCCAATGAGAACGCGGTTCGGCAACATGTAATTGTAGCCACCCTGGAAACCTGCCAGGAAGCTTCCCGCCTCGTCGTAGGTGTCGATCGGCTGATAGAGGCTGGTCGAACCGGAAGCGCCGGGCGTCGACCAGTTCGAGGACCCCCAGGCAGCGCCGAGGTGTCCGCCAAAGTAGAAGCCGTTCCAGTTATACGCCGGACCGGTGAAGGGAATCGCCGGCGCTTTGGTCACGATGATGTCGTCGGCGATGGCGCGCTCGGCGGACGCCACGACGATGGCGGCGGCCGAAACAGCCAACCAGAATTTCAGCGACGACACAGTGCACGCCGTGTCTGCGCCCCTCGGACGTGAGAATGCGCGGTTTGACAGAATCCGTGCAAAGTCAGCCATGGCGGCCTCCATCCGTGTGACACTTCGTTCTGTCACCACAGCGGACGTCCGCCCCGCACGCGCGCCCCGCACGCCGGAAGGAGTGACTTCGTTCAGGCAGGTCTCCTGGCTCGCGGGTCGCCGCCGTTCTCTGCCTTCCCAGGCCTTGCACCGCAAAGCCCAGTGGCATTTCAGAGAACGGCTCACCGCCGACAGTTGCGGGGGCAGCTCCGGAATTGATTCGCCGCCGAAACGGCTTGACGCACCGGATTCCCTCTTGGCTGACCAACGCGATCAGCACACCTGAACTACGTAAATTAAGCGAGCGCGCTCCGTTCGTGTCAAGCTGCCCGTTTCCATTTTGTTGAAGACTGTTGCGGTCCGGCCACGTTTTCAATCGCGGCGCTTGCCTCGGGAAATCCATGGCCAGTGTCACCGAAATTGCATTCGTAAAATTTTCTGCCGGCGGGTGAAGCGCGACTGACCGCGGAGATTCACAAAAAATTCAAAGACATTTCGTGCATCTCCGTCCGAACAGATGAAAACATCCGATCAACGGCGGCGTCAACTTATATAGTTTAGAATTAAAGTAGATCGAAACTAATCGACTGATTCCGGAAAGTGGAGTGACGGAGTTTCATCGTCCTCCTGATATTGCGCAGCCGGCGGAATCGAGATTCCAGCGGCTGTTTGCGCCGCTCAAGCGGGTGATCGACAACGGCGCAATGTCGATGCGCCAGAACGACTGCGGTGGCGCCTCGATCGCGTGCACGATGGCCGCGCGAATGATGGTCGCGTGGGTGACGACGATCGATTGTTGGTGATGTGCGTGCTCGCCGCCGAGCCATTCGGCGACCCTCTGCATGAGGCTGAGGATCGACTCTCCGCCGTGCGGCGTCGCCGCCGCATCGCGCAACCATGTGGAGACGGCAGCAGGATCACGGGTATTCACGTCGTCGAAGCTGCGTCCGGTCCAAAGCCCGTAGTCGCAATCGCGCAGCGTCGACAGTGCGATCGCTTTGATTCGGAGCGCTTCGGCTGTCTGCGTGTCCGCAGCTCCGGGCTCATCCAATATCGGTCGGCGTCCGGCAAATGCCCGGCAAGCGCCGCAGCGCGCGTCCTGCCCATGTCGTCAATCGGCTCATTCGACGGAAAGGCAACCTTGCGCACGGCATCGGTTGACGCGTGACACACCAGAATGAGGCGCGCGGTCACTGTGCGCGCCGCCTATTGCGGCGCTGCGAGACGGCAGCATCCGCTGGCGCCGATCACGTCCGCTGCCTGCTCCCGGAGAAAGATTCCTGGTTCAAGGCGCCGCACAGCAGGCCCATCGCCGCCCACATGATGAATTGGGCGCCAACGGATGCGACGCGGAATTTCCACAACACCACCGCCGGAAACTGGTCCGGAACTTCGTTTATGGTGGGGAGCAGAAACCCGGCGACGACGACGAGCACGATGTAGGACGCGGATATCAAAAGAATGGCGTTCCATTCTCCAAATCGCGGAACAAACAAACGTTTGGGGGCGGTCGATCCGACTATGGCCGCGAGCGAAATCGCGATCATGATGAAATAGAGCGCGGTGCGCATCCCGATCGTCTCCGGCTCTCCGACCGAGGGCGGATTTGCCGGATATTTCAGGTTGGGCACGAGATAGATCGCGATAAAGCCGGTCGCCGCCAACAGCGCCGCGACGCCCTGCGGCGTGAGCATGCCGGGGACCCTCCCATAGGCGAAGGCGAAGGCCAGACCGAACAGGCCGCCGAAGGCGGTGCTATAGACGATGACCGCCACGAACAGTCCGATGCCCGCCTGCGCCGGGCGGCTGACGAGCTCGGGCTCGTCCTCATCGGACATTTTCATGCCTTTAGCCTTACCGGCCTCGGCCCTGGCTTCGTCCAATTGCGTCTCGAAGGCGATCGTGCGGTCGACTTGCGGCTCGCCAAAGACTTTCAGAAAGCCGAAGGAGAGCAGGCCCGCGACAATGCCGACAAGCATCCCGCGGACGAGAAGCGTCCCAACCATGGCAATGGCTCCTGTCAGTCAGTGACAGGGAAAACCGAGGAGGTGCCGTCCGTCGTGCACGAATTCATGCACGTACTTGCCGCTGATGAGCGAAGTCGCGCCCTGTTCCGCGCCGACGAAATAGATCGCCAGCAGTAGAATGAGCCCGGCGAAAATCGCCCAGGGAAGCCATTCGCGGAGCGGTATCGTCGCGACCGGGAATGCCGGTGTGAACGTGGTGCTTGTCATCTGATCCCCCTGGGATTGCGCGTCCCGTTAGAGTGCTGCCGATCACGAAGAGGGTCTGGCTCTCGACTCGATACGAATCACGGGTCGAATACAGCGGCGCGACCGCGCCGGATTTTCACCGGCTTCCTCGTCTCGCGAAGACAGGCGCAGCATAAGGAGACGCTTGCCGCGTTGTCAACCAATCGGTCGGCGTCGCGGCGCACGGCCGTTACAGCTTCTGTGAAATGCCCGCATAGAAGCCGCGCCGCGCACCGTATTGCGGCGCAAAGACCCCAATGCCGCTGCCGTCGCGAAGCTCGTAGATTTTATCGAACAGGTTGACGACATCGAAACGCAGGGTGACGGGCTTGGCGTCAGGCGACCATTTGAATTCCCGGGCCACGCCGGCATTCACCACGACGTAAGGCGGAGTGTGATCCTCATTGGCAAAGCCCGAGCGCTGGCCGCTGCCATAGAGCAGGTTGGTGGTGAACAGGTTGCCGCTCCAGCGATACGATGCACCGGCCGAGCCGGTCATGAGTTGCATGTCGTCGGTGTAGTGCCAATTGGTCAGCAGGTAGTTGTAAGTCGCGGCATCGATGAGATACTGGTTCGACTCCACGTCGATGGCTCTGGTTATGTTGAAAGAAAAGTTCGCATAGGCGGTGAAATTGCCGTTTTTGTACTTGGTTTTGAATTCGGCGCCTTCACTGTATCCCCGCGCATAATTGAACTGCGTCAGGACCACGGCCTGGCCGAACTGGCCGTCATCGATCATATCCCGCGCGTCCTTGTAATAAGCGTCGATGCCCATGGTCAGGCCGGGAAGCACGGTCTGGTCCACGCCGACATCGTAGTAGTTCGAGCGTTCCGGCTTCACCGGATCGTTCAACGGCACCTCCGGCTGGTTGGTGGTGTTGGTGAACAGGGCGATGTTGGATTGCGTGGCCTGCGCCTGGTAAGGCGGCGTGAAATACCGCGCATAGCCGGCGTGAATGCTGGTGCCTGCGACCGGCTTGTAAACCAGCACGAACCGCGGGCTGAACTGGTTTGCATCGACAAACTGATAGAGCTGATCGAACCGCAGCCCCACGTTAAGGGTGAGCTCTTTTGTCAGTTTCCATTCGTCCTGAACGTAGGTGCCGATGTTCCAGCCGGTTTTTGAATTTTCGTCGTCGATATTGAAAGGTGTCGGCGAAATTGCGCCGCTGACCGGATCGACCGGCAGGACGGTGGAGATATTGCTGACATTGGTATGCTCTTCGCTGACGGCTAGGCCCGCCCGCAACGTGTGGCGGTCGTCGACGATGTAGGAGGCGTCCATCTGAGTGCCGTTGAGCAGGCTTTCGCGCGTCACGTTCGACGCGACATCGTTGAACACCAGATCGCCGAACACGTCGGGGATAAAGTTGATCTTGGCGTACCGCGAAAAAACCGCGACCTGGGCGTCGCCGTCGGTGCCATGCTTTTGCAAAGCGGCGAGATTGACGACATAGGTGTCGTGCTCGTTCTCATTGAGCGACGACGAATCGAAATTTGCCGGACCGAAGTCACCGAGCGGCATCTGATTGGGATTGTTCGGTATCTGGAAGGCGCTGTAGGAAGCAGCCGAGATAAAGCTGAGCCGGGTTGATTCGTTGAGCATCGTGGACGAATAGCCGAAGAACTTGCCTTGCTGGGTTTGGTCATGGAGGGCGTCGGGGCTTGCGGTCGTGTTTTCGATGCCGAGAGCGTTCCAGTTGCCGCGAGCGGTGACGAAATACTCGCTATTGCCGAAGCCGCCGCCATAGTCGAAGCTCGGCGTGAAAGTCTGCCGGCTGCCGCCGTAAAGGCTGACATCTCCGCCCGGCACGGCGAAGCTCCTGCTCGTGATGTCGAGGACGCCCGCGGTGCGCAGACCGTATTGCGCCGGCAGCGTACCGGTGAGCAGCGATATGCTGCCGATGAAATTGGTATCGATCACCGGACCGAGCCCGGAAACTCCCTCGGGAATCGTGACACCGTTGATCCGATACTGGACGTTGGCGTATTCGTTTCTGACGTGGAAACTTGGATTGGAGACGGCCGAATCGTAAGACACGCCGGGCATTTGCAGGATGAGCTTATCGAGCGTCGTGTTATCGCCTTGCGGCATGGAAACGATCGCCTCGCGGTCGACGGTATAGACCGTGGCTCCGATCTTCGGCAGCAGATTGTCCCGCTCCCGATCGAAAGCCTTCATTTTGGCGTCCAGGGTAGCCTGCGCGGCTGTCGGCGCGTCCGTTTGCTCGGCGGTGCGTTGCGGAGCTCCCGCGCCGGGCTTTGTCCTGGGTTTCGATTTTGCTTTCGGCGCATTGACGACGATTTGCGGAAGCTGCGCCTGGCTGCCGGCCGGGTTGGCGGCTGGCGCTTGCTCCGCCGGCGGCCGCGGAGTTTGTTGTTGGTCCGCCGGAGCCTGTTGTTGCTGCGATGCGGGTGGCTGTTGCGCGCTGGCGCCGAACGCTATTCCCACTACGGAGAAGCATACGCAACTCGGCGGCCAAATGCGGCCAACGAACCGGCATGCAAGCGTTGGTATCGATTGCCCCCACATCGCACACGCGCCCCAAGTACTTTAGAACTATTTTGAAGTATAGTTTCTAATGTCAACTTGAGACCTTTATGTTCAGCGCGATCGACTAGCAATCAAAACCCGTGCAACGCCAAATAATATTTGCATTTTATCAGATTAGAATTATTTGAATTCAAATCTGCGTGGGTCGAATTCCCAAACCGGCCTGAACTGTTCGGCGCCTATGATCGCGTCGCCCGG
>Ga0302325_10034583_pt1 | contig 10339 bp, 10 predicted proteins | sample Palsa_T0_2_FD_201948 | JGI IMG/M metagenome (GOLD analysis project Ga0302325, IMG submission 201948) | Peat permafrost microbial communities from Stordalen Mire near Abisko, Sweden - Palsa_T0_2 | ecosystem: Environmental > Terrestrial > Soil > Palsa > Peat permafrost | place: Sweden: Abisko...
AAACCCCGGCGGCGCTTCATACTGCCTACCCTACAGCTTGGCGGGGTATCCGTGCGTTGTGGTCCGAGCCGGGACTTCCGTCGATGGGCTACCCGTTGGGATACAGGTCGTTGGCCGGCCGTGGCGCGACCACGTAGCTTTGGCTGTTGCGTGGCTGATTGAAAAGGAACTTGGGGGATGGCAGCCACCGGACCTCTGAGTCGGTGGTTCAGCCTGCCGCCTCGTAGGCGCGGCGGAGCCAGGTTAGGAGTCCTGGGTCGACCTCGGTCGGGCTTGACACGCGCACCCGGTGGGTGAGCATCGCGTTGAAGCTGCCGGACGCCTCGAGTCGGCCCTCGGGCTCGACGCCCTTCAGTTGAATCCCCACGTCCAGTCGGCCGGCGGCTGGTTGGAGGATGGCGAACTGCTTGGATCGCCGCACGCTCACGTAGCCCTTCTTCGGCGCGAGATCCACATCGGAGCCGAACTCTTGGATTTTTGGCAGCAGCACCTCGTAGACCGCTTTTGCCTCCGGCCGTTTGGCGAGCATCTCCTCGACAGGGTCGTCGACGGGGGCGCCGGAGTCTCGGACCCTTAGAGCGATCTGGTTCGCGTAGCCATGGGAGACCCCATGGACTGTCTTGAGCCCCTTGACGATCTCGCCGTGGGCGGCCCAACCCTCTTTCTCTGCGACGACCTTCCATTCTTCGAGCGTCTTGCCGGTCTTCTCCTTGAGGGAGGCGATCATCTTGAGGAGCGATTCTTCCGGGCGGATGGGGTTGTTGGCGTCAGACATAGTGGCAAGTTAGCACAGTGGCCCTGGTCAGCAGGAACGCCGTATCATGTGCCCCAATGAAAAAGTTTTCGCGCCCGAAGAGGGATGACAATCCCGTGTGGACCCCGGAGCAGTTCTGGAACTGGTTCCAAAGCTCGGAGGGCCGCAAAGCGCTGACGGAGGTTTTCGGGAGTTCGAAGGCTCAGCGGGCCATCGCGGAGGCCATCAAGCGAGTCCACCCCGACTTGGTTTGGGGACTCAGCCCCGCTGCCGGCGGCTCAGGCGGGACATTCGAGGTGAGTGCGGGCGGGTTGAAGGAGCTGATTCCGGTCGTTCGATCGCTAGTGGATGCGGCCCCCGACATGGAGGGTTGGACCGTCGTTGCGTTCAAACAGCCTTCCCCCGATTTCTCGGTTCAGTTCGGCGGGGGGATCCCGGTATCGATCGACGCTTCGGCCGTCTTGGTGAGCCCGACCGCGGTCCCCGGGGGAACGTTCGACCTGGAGATCTTTGTGCCCGTCCCTGCTGCGACTCCTCGGACCACGGTCGGCGAATTGGCGTTCATCTTCTTGGATCACACGCTGGGCGAGTACACAGTGATGACCCGGATCGGAGAGTTGTCGTTCGACGTGACCGCAAACGCCCCGCCGATCGCGATCTCGCTTGTCGCATTCGCGGAGGAGATTCAGGGTTGCTGAAGCCTCCGCGGGAATCCCGCCCGATTAACGCAGCTTGGAAACCAGCAATGCAGAAACGCATGTCTGGAATGGTCTACTAACAGCATGGCAACCACGATCCAGAAGACCTTCCGACTTCCGATCGACCTGGCGGAGAGATTGTCTCAGAAGGAAAACGCAACGGAATACGTCGTTTCCGCGCTGCGAGAGAAGTTCAAGCGCGACGAAGACGAAGCGTTCGCCGCGAGTCTGCAATGTCTCGTTGGTGACGACGAACTCGAGCGATTCACAAGGACTTCGACACTCTCCAGAGGAAGGCGATGGCGCGAATTGACGATTGAGCAAGGCTTTGTCTTCTGGTGTGACTTCGGGCCGCACAGTAGTCATCTTCAGGAAGGCAGACGGCCGGCCCTCATCGTTCAGTCCGATATTCTGAACAGGATTGAGGGCCTGTCCACGTTCATCGTCGTGCCTTCAACGACCAAGCAAAGGCGTGCGCAAACCTTCATCCAGATAGAGCCGTCGGCCAGCAACACACTTACCGCCACCGGTTGGGCGATCACCAACCAGATTTATACAGTCGCGGAGAGCGACCGACGTGAAAACCTGGGAAGGATCAGTCGTACGGAATTGTTCCTGGTAAAAGAGGCGCTAAAGAAAGTCCTTGCCCTTTCCTAGAAGTGGGTCGTGGTGGCTAGCGGATCCTTAGACCCGGGCTTGAGATGACCGGGCGTGAGCGGGGGTTGGATGGCGAAGGTGGGGCGGTGCCCTGGTTGTAACCAGATCCTTCGTCGCGGGCTAGGCATGACAATTCCCTCATAGAGGCTCAACGGAGGGTTTGGTGCGCAACCCTAGAGTCCGCGTTCATTCCCCACGACCCGCCGCCCCGGCGCGAGGGACGCAGGATGACAGTGCGTGATTGGAACGTTTGGGACTGGTTACTCGACTTCTGCCGTCTGTTCTGGCCGATCTGCGCCGTCGTGAACTTGCTCTGAGTCAGGGTTCAGCTCTGCTCCGTCGTGCACCTGTTCGCTTAGGATTTCCGGTTCGATTTCCGGATGGTTTTTGGGCTTCATGAGCGCCAGTCTAACACGTCTGGCTGCAGAATCAGGCATTTGGCCTATCACCACTTAATGTAATCTTGCTGAGCGAAGTCCGCCGGGAGTCGACACGATGCAGCTACCTTCCGGAACCGTCACTTTCCTTTTTACCGACATTGAGGGCAGCACTCGGCTCTGGGAGCTGTCGGAAAGCAGCATGCGGGCGGCATTGATTCGCCACGACGCGATTCTTAACGAGGTCATCTCTCGTTTCAACGGCGCCGTGTTCAAAACCGTCGGCGATGCATTTTGTGCCGCGTTTAGCACCGCGCCAGAGGCTTTATTTGCGGCGGTAGAGGTTCAACTGGCGTTTGCCAAGGAGTCTTGGCCGGCCGATGCTCCGATTCGGGTGCGCATGGCGCTGCACACGGGAGTGGCCGATATGCGGAACAAAGACTACTTTGGCCCCGCGCTAAACCGAGTGTCCCGCCTGCTCAACGCCGGGTTCGGCGGACAGGTTCTGCTCACCGACGTGACTCATAGCCTATGCTTGGACGCGCTACCTCCAAACGCCTCGCTCAAGACTCTGGGCAACCATCGGTTCCGGGACTTGGGACGGGTGGAGGCGGTATTTCAGCTTATCCATCCTAGGCTGCCTGCCGAGTTTCCGGCCCTGCGTTCCCTGGCCAGTACCCCGAACAACCTTCCGGAGCAGCTCACGAGCTTCATTGGCCGGGAGCAAGAGCTCCGGCGGGCCAAGGAACTCCTATCCCAGGGAAGACTGCTGACCCTTACCGGAACTGGGGGCTGTGGAAAAACCCGGCTTGCCCTACAGATTGCGGCACAAGAACTCGACTCGTTTCCAGACGGGGTTTGGCTGGTCGAGTTGGCAGCGATCTCCGATCCCTCCCTCGTCGTGCAGGCGACCTCCGACATGTTCGGGCTGCGGGATGAGCCGGGCGCCTCTGTGCTGGAGACGCTTCTCGGGCATCTTAAGTCCAAGTCTCTGCTTATTCTCTTGGACAATTGCGAACACCTCATCGACGCGTCCGCCCAGCTTGCGGAGGCGATCCTCACCCGGTGCCCACAGGTCACCATCCTTGCCAGCAGTCGGGAAGCGCTCGGCATTGGTGGTGAGCGGGTGTTTCGGGTGCCATCGCTTTCGCTTCCCGACCCGAAGGAAATCCCGACTCCCGAGAGCATTTCTGCCTTCGAATCGGTGGAGCTGTTCGTCTCCCGAGCCCGGGCTCACGTCCCAGAGTTCGAGGTGACCCGCGAGAGTGCGGCCGAGGTCGCTTCTGTCTGTCGCAGCCTGGACGGAATTCCGTTGGCACTGGAACTGGCCGGGGCCCGGGTGCGGGCGATGACGGTGGGTGAGCTTAGCCGGCGCCTCGACCATCGCTTTGGCCTGCTGAGAAGCGGCAGCCGGACCGCGCTCCCCCGGCAGCAAACACTACGGGCGCTCATCGACTGGAGCTACGACCTGCTGAGCGAGGTGGAGAAGACCCTCCTCGACCGGCTCTCCGTCTTTTCCGGCGGGTGGTCGCTGGACATGGCGGAGAAGATCTGCTCAGGGAGCAAGGTCGAGGAACTTGACGTTTTCGATACGCTGAACAGCCTGGCCGACAAGAGCCTTATCATGGTTGAGCCCTCTGGCGAGGGGACGCGGTACCGCCTTCTGGAAACCCTGCGGCAGTACGCTCGGGATCGGTTGGAGGAAAGCGCACAGACAGCGGTCTGGCGCAACCGGCACTTCCAGTATTTCCTCGCGATGATGGAAGAGGCGAGCCCGCATCTGCGCGGCAAGGATCAGCAGGCGTGGCTGGACCGGCTGGAGGCGGAGTATGACAACCTGCGATCCGCGTTCACCTGGTCGACCGCACGGTCGGTCGACCCGGAAATGGGCCTTCGGGTGTGCGCCGCGATCTGGCGGTTTTGGTACATTCGGGGCCAGTGTACGGAAGGGCGACACTGGTGCGAGGCGGCGCTGCGCCAAGCGCCGGAGGGGATGATCTCCGCGCCGCTCGCAGCCACTCTCAACTGCAATGGGGTGTTCGCAAGCATTCAGGGCGATTACGAGGCGTCCCGAGTGTTGCACGAGCAAAGCCTCTCGATTCGGCGCGCACTGGGGGACGAAATGGGAATCGCTATCTCCCTAAACAACCTGGGAACGCTGGCCCACAACCAGGGCCAGTATCAACGGGCCGGAGCACTCCATGAAGAGAGCCTTGCGATCCGCCGCAAGCTGGGCGACCTGCGGGGGATTGCGGGGTCTCTGAACAACCTGGCGACGGTCGCCCATGAATATGGAGCGCTCGATCAGGCCCGCGCTCTGTTTGCGGAGGCCCTCTCCATCGAACGAGGCGCGGGCAACCCCTGGGTTACGGCGGTGGCGCTGAGCAACCTCGGTCAGGTCGCCTTCGATCAGGGTGAATACGCCCAGTCGCGCGCCTACTTGGTGGAATGCCTCGGGATCCGGCGTTTTTTGGGCGACCGCCTCCGACTGCCGGACACCCTCGACTCCTTCGCCAGCCTCGCCGCCGTCGCGGGGGATACGCTCCGAGCCGCCCGCCTCTGGGGCGCCAGCGAGTCGCTGAAGAAAGAATCCGGCTCCCCCGGCACCCCCGCCGAGCGGTCTCGGCGCGACGCCCGCATCGCTGCTGCCCGGGGCGCCGGAGACGAGGCGGCGTTCATAGCCGCGTGGGCCGAGGGTGAGGCAATGGCCGCCGAGCAGGCCATTGAGTACGCGCTGCAGGGGTGATGCCGTAAGCACGTCATCCGGTAGGGTGCAGAGAAGGTTCCGAGCACAACAAAAGATGGGTGCCACTTGGATAGCCCAGCGGAGCCTACGCGACGCTGGACGCATCCAGTGCCCCGGCTAGCCTGGCAGAGGGCGGGCAACCCGGCGGGCTGTCCTGGACGCTCAGTTTCTCCGGACGGGCTGCCGCCGCTTGGCCATATCCCCCACTCCGCTTCAAGGCGGCGCTGATCCTCCGTTGCGGTTCGCGGGCCGCCCAAACTCCCGAAAGTCAAACAAGGGCGGCCCGTCCCGACTCGCTTCGCTCATTCCCCTGCGGCGGGATGACCGGGTCAGGCGCGAACCGCAAACTCCGGGCGCCGCCAAGCCGCTCCGGGGGGATATGGCGGAGGTTTACTCCATCCAAGCCGGGTCGACCGGCTCGGATGGAGTTGGGTTTTGGCTTTAAGAAGCGCGTTACAGGCCTCGGAACCGGAGGGCGTTTCAAGCGCGACCAAAGCCCGGCTCACTGGCGGAAGGAAGGCAATCTGGCAGGCTTTCGTTGTCGCCCAGTTTCCCGGACGGGCTGCCGCCGCTTGGCCATATCCCCCACTCCGCTTCAAGTTGGGGTTGGCCTTCGCGGGTTGCCTTCAGTTGCTTCGGTAGGCTGCTGAGTCGAGCAGTTCAGCCATGGGTCTCGGTCGGCGAGGGAAAAATCCACGCCCAATGTACAGGAGGCCCGCCGCACTTACTCGAACAGTCTCGCCTGTCGATGCTCGGCGATGCCGAGTTCGGTCCAGAACCAGATTAGGTCGTAGTCGTCGAACGGGGCGCCCTGCTTCCTCATCTTTTCCTCCAGGCCGTTGAGCCATTTCACCAACTGCTTGCGGCCGGTCTTGGAACGCGCCAGCTCCTGGGGAGTCCTGTCGCGCAACTCGGGGATCTCGCGGTCGACGGCCGCCTTGAAGATCTCATCAAAGAACGCGTGAGAACGGCTGCGATACTGCTCCGGCGATTCGTTTTCCCGTGGTCGCAAGGGGCGGAACTCTTCATCGGTTGGCAGAGGCGCGTCCTCATAATCCCACGGGACCCTATCCATGACCTCCACCGCGCCAGCCAGGTCTCCGAGGCGAGACATGATTTGTCCGGTTGCCGACATGACCAGGTGCTTGCTCCAGCCGGAGACCCGCACCCCCGCGGGGGTCAGAGCGACTGCGGCCACCAACGGCTCATCCTCATCCTCTCGATCCTGATACCAAAACCAGACGGGGGCCTTGGCCGGCACGTACTCCAACTCGTCCATCGACTGCAGCACCTCGAAACCCGAAATCGCCCCGTCCACTGGAATGAAGAGCTCGAGGGACATCTCGTCTTCCGGATCGCAGAAATCGGACACGTCCGGCCGGGCCCAGTCATCCAACACGTTGTGCACCCAACCCACCCAAAGCGCCGGCACCGTCATCGCGAAGAGCATTTCCTTCAGCCGTACAACCTCCTTTTGCCCCCCCTTCGGCATGCTCTCGAGGTCGAACTCAAGTAACAGCTCATCAAAACCCGCGTCGAGCTGGTGCACGATGTCCGACCGGTGTTCGGCGTCGAGTGCCACCGCGCCGCCCACGATCCGCGGCCCGTCGCCGGTCTGCATGACCCGGCACGCCACGAGGTCGCCACGCCCCCAAAAGACGGCCAAGGCACTGTCAGGAACTTTGACCCTCCCGGTGCCCGACATCAGGTCCTCAAGGAGGATCGACGATCCCGGCGTCCGCTTCACCACTTCGTAAAGCCGCAGCCCTGTGTCGCGGAACTTGAGAAGATACTCAACCATGCGGGGATCCAAGTTATCGCCCGCCTGCTCCAGAAAGACGTCGATTGGGGTTTCCCCGCATCGTCCGACTGCACGGTGAGGAAGTGGTCCTTTAGCAGGTGGGATGCCGTGTGTTGATAGACTAACGGAAGCTCCGCCAGCGGATCCCAATCCTCATCGTCTGCCGCAAGCGGCATCATGCAGCCCTCTTGGAAGGACATGAGGACATCGTAGCCGCCGGTCTGCATAACCCACTCTATCGCCGACGAGACGCACCTAAAGTGGAAACTTGCGAGCTCGCTCTCTTCCATTGTCATATGTCCCAAAGCCGGTGGACACCCGTGGCGCTACCCGTTCATTTTGCCCGGAATCGGGCAGCCAGCTCGTGTCACCGGGGGGGACGGTTCGACCGCGGAATCCTATGCGATACAATCTAGGCGCGACGTACCGTCCGGAGAATTATATGGAACCGCTTGTGATTCAAGGGACTGTGGGATGAGGTCGCGCCGGTGCATGCGGCCCAACTCAGGGGTCGCCGGGTCGAAATCCGGGTCTTAGACGGCGGCAAAACCGCCGTGGCACTTGATGATGCTGAGTGTCGAGCCTCCAAGCTGCGCATCGAGGCGCTGGCCGCGGGTGCTGCACAGATACGGCCGGAACCACTTCGTGCAGAGGACTTCTACGAGAGCGACGAGTAATTGCGCTACGTGCTCGACACGAATGTCCTTGTGTGATTGGTGCTGGCCGATGACGCGCAGCACCAAGTGATGGCGCTGTCGCAGGACGCCTCCGCTCGGCCGGAGTGTTTGTCGCAACATGGCCAAGCTGCGGCCACACCCAGTGGCCTTCTCGGTTTCGCCGAACTCGGGGAGGAAGGCAAGCTGGCAAACTGTCGTTCCCGCTCAGTTCTCCGGAGGGGCTGCCGCCGCTTGGCCATATCCCCACTCCGCTTCAAGGCGGCGCTGATCCTCCGATGGGGTTCGCGGACGGAGAGAACTCCGGGAGCCAATTTCAAAACTCCGGAAAAGGCGAAAATCAGAACATAGCTCAGGTTCAAACTGGTTGCAAATTTGATCCAAATCTTGACTTTTGAAATTGGCTCCCGGAGGTCGAACAATCTCGGGATTGCTTGCTGATTGGTGCGCCGGACACTGGATACGCTCCCCTTCGCTCACGCTACGGGGAGCTATCCAGTGCCACCCGTGCTCGGGGGGGATATGGCTGAAGTTCGCGCTATCCAAGTCGGGTCGGCCGGAGCGGATTGAGTTGGGTTCACGGTGATTCTTGGGCTGACCCGTTGTCCAGCTGCCTTCTTTGCTATGGGAACGCGGGGACGGCGATTTTACTTTGCTTGGCCCGGCGCCGCAGCCCCGTGAAATGAAAGGCTCCGGCTGGCATTGAAATGCCTACTCGAACAGGCTTTCCTGACGCTGGTCGGCGAGGCCGAGTTCGGCCCAGAGCCAGGTTAGGTCGTAGCCGTCGAATTCGCCTGCTTGCTTCGCCATCTTTCCCTCCAGCCCATTGAGCCACTTCACCACCTGCTTCCGTCCCGTCTTCGATCCGACCAACTTGCGCGGAGCCTTGTCACTCAGTTCCGGGATCTCGCGATCGAGCGCATGCCTGAAGAGTTCGTCAAAAAATGCATGGGAACGGGCCCTGTATTCAACGCCTGACTCTTCCTCTCGCGGTTGAAGCGGGCGGAATGCGTCTTCGTAAGGCAGGGCCGCGCTGGCGTAATTCCAGGGGACCGCCTCCATAACCTCCAGTTCACCGGCCAATTCGCCGAGGCTGGAGGCGATTGCAAAGGCCGACGATGCAACCTCGCGCTTGCTACACCCAGAGACCATCACCCCCGTATGTATCAGCCCAACCGCTGCGGTGAGCGGCCCATCTTCGTCCTCTCGATCCCAATACCAAAACCAGACGGGCGCTTTGAGTGGAACGTATTCCAGTTCTTCCATCGACTGCAGCACCTCGAGTGCGCCCATCATATCGCTCACCGGAATATAAATTTCGAGGAGCATCTCGTCCTCCGGGTCGCAGAACCCGGTAACTTCGGGGCGGCCCATCTCATTCAGAATTTCGAGGACCATAAAGGCCCAGAGCGCTGGCACCGTCATGGCGAAGAGCAGCTCCGTCACCAGGATTCCTGCTTCCGACCGACTCTTCGGCGGTCTGCCCCCGAAACCGAGTTCCGATGCCCACTCTTGGTAAGCCATGTCGAGTTGCTGCAGGATTTCGTTACGCTGTTCGGCGTCCAGGGCGACCGCTCCCCCGACGATATGTGATCCGCCGCCCACCTCCATAACCCGGCAGGCGACAATATCGCCGCGTTCCCAAAATAGGGTAGCGGTGCTGTCAGAGACTTTCATTCTTCCGGTGCCGGACATCAGGTCCTCCAGCAAAATCGACCTGTTGGGCTCCCGCTTCACCACCTCATAAAAACGCAGCTTGGTTTCGCCGAACTTGAGAAGATGCTCGGCCATCCGCGGATCCAATCGATCACTCGCCTGCGAAAGAAATTGGGCGATTGGGCTGTGCCGCTCGGCGTCCGTCTCCATCGTGAGGAACTGGTCCGCAATAAGTTCCAGGAGAAGTCGTTTGAGTGGACTGGGAAATTCACTGGGGCTCCAATCTTCGAGCGTCTCCTGAGATGTGACCCGCGACAAACACTCGTCTTGGAACTGCCTGAGAGCGTCTATCTGGCCGGTTTCGGCAATCCACCCAAGTGCCGCCGTGATGCATGCGAAGTGCAATTCCGCAAACTCAGTTGTGTCCATCGTTCTCGGTTCCCAATCCGTCCAGCGTCTGGCCGGCCGGCAATTCATTTTGCGCCCAACCGCGCCGCCTTTGGGTGCCGTTGAGGTCAGCCCGTTCAGCTGAATCTCGGCGTTCCTTGTCACGAACACGCGGGGATGGTCAGAATCTGCCGAAGGCAGTGGCCAACGAGACCGTCTACGATAGACTTGGTGTGCGACGGCTCGCCTGGAGAATTATATGGAACCGCTTGTGATTCAAGGACTATGGGATGAAGTCGCACCTGAACACGCGGCCCATCTCATGTGCCACCGGGTAGAAATCCGAGTTCTGGACGGGGGCAATGCCGCGGGTGTGCCGGATGATGCCGCGTTCCGGGCCTCGCGTCTTAGGATCTCGGCGTTAATGTCCGGAGCTGCACAGATACGGCCAGAGCCACTGCGAGCAGAGGACTTCTACGAGAGCGACGAGTAAGTGCGTTACCTGCTTGATACCCAAGCGGTTTGACTCCCACCTCAGCCGTTCCTTACAACGAGATCGCCGGGACGGCGATTTTACTTTGCGGTGGCC
>Ga0302325_10034584_pt1 | contig 10339 bp, 7 predicted proteins | sample Palsa_T0_2_FD_201948 | JGI IMG/M metagenome (GOLD analysis project Ga0302325, IMG submission 201948) | Peat permafrost microbial communities from Stordalen Mire near Abisko, Sweden - Palsa_T0_2 | ecosystem: Environmental > Terrestrial > Soil > Palsa > Peat permafrost | place: Sweden: Abisko...
AGCTCTTCCTCGATCTTGGTGGAGTTGCCGCGCACCTGGGCCTCGATCTGGTCGGCGATGTCGGGGTTGGCCTTGAGGAACTCGCGGGCGTTGTCGCGGCCCTGGCCGATGCGGGTGCTGTTCCAGGAGAACCACGCCCCCGACTTCTCGATCACCCCGGCCTTGACGCCCAGGTCGATGATCTCGCCGAGCTTCGAGATGCCCTGGCCGTACATGATGTCGAACTCGACCTCGCGGAACGGCGGGGCGACCTTGTTCTTCACCACCTTGACCCGGACGTTGTTGCCGATGATCTCGTCGCGCACTTTCACCGAGCCGGTGCGGCGGATGTCCAGGCGCACCGAGGCATAGAACTTCAGCGCATTGCCGCCCGTGGTGGTCTCCGGGCTGCCGTACATCACCCCGATCTTCATGCGGATCTGGTTGATGAAGATCACCAGGGTGTGGGTCTTGGAGATCGAGGCGGTGAGCTTGCGCAGGGCCTGGCTCATCAGCCGCGCCTGCAGGCCGGGCAGGCTGTCGCCCATCTCGCCCTCGATCTCGGCCCGAGGTGTCAGCGCCGCCACCGAATCGATGACCACGATGTCCACCGCGCCCGAGCGCACCAGGGTGTCGGTGATCTCCAGGGCCTGTTCACCGGTGTCCGGCTGGGCGACCAGCAGGTCGTCGAGGTTGACCCCCAGCTTGTGCGCGTAGGATGGATCGAGCGCATGTTCGGCGTCGACGAAGGCGGCCGTGCCGCCGGCTTTCTGGACCTCGGCCACCACGTGCAGGGCCAGGGTGGTCTTGCCCGAGCTTTCCGGGCCGTAGATCTCCACCACCCGCCCCTTGGGCAGGCCGCCGATGCCGAGCGCGATGTCGAGGCCGAGCGAGCCGGTATGCACCGTCTCGATGTCCGCGATCTTGCCCTTGTCGCCCAGCTTCATCACCGAGCCCTTGCCGAACGCCCGGTCGATCTGCGTCAGCGCGGCTTCCAGAGCCCGCTGCTTGTCGCCCTCTTCCTTGCCCACCAGCCTCAACGCCATGTTGCTCATCTTCGGTCCCGCCATTCTATCCCACGATTCCATCGCCGAGACCGGGCCAATCTGAGTCGCTCGAGCGCCCGCCAGCTTGCCGACGGTCGTACCCGATTTGTTCCATGTTCGCAAGATGTTCTTTTCGGACGGCGGCTATGCCTTTCGCGCCGTGCTATGAATCACCCGCGCCACCTGGCGAGGCGCCGAAACACTAGTCCTTTTCCTGCTGATCTTCGGAGCCTTAGGGATCAGGTGAGCGATGCAGAACCATCTCCTCCTCCAGGCGCGCCAGAACCGACTGATCGCGACGGTCCGGGTCTTTCAGGCCTGCTTTTCCCTGGCCTCGGCTCTGGTCGAGCATGGCGGCGCGGGCGGCTTCGACCCTTATGTTCGCCAGATCCTGACGGGATACCTTGGCGTTTCGGCGCTGGGGTGCGTCACCGCCTATTTCTGGCGCAGCCGCCACGAAACCCTGTTCCTTGGCCTGCTGGCTGTCGATGGGCTCGTCTTCGCCGCGGTGCTCTACTTGACCGCGGGATCGACCAGTCCCTTCTTCGCGGTATTCCTGCTGATCGTCCTGAGTGCGACGCTGCAATGGGGCTGGCGTGGCGCCGCGGCCGCGACGGCGACCGCGCTCGCTGTTTTCGCGGCCACCGGCCTTCCCACCTATCACGACCTCACCGGGTCACCATTCGATCCGCCACGCTTCATCCTTCGGATCGGTACGCTGCTCAGCGTCGGAGGGCTGCTCGTCGCCTACGGACAGCACCAGGAACGGATCAATAATGGCATGCTGAGCCTGTTCGGGGCGCCCCGGGCGGCCGAAGCGTCGGAAAGGCCGCCGACCTTCGAATGCCTGGAGTTCGCGACATCGGTCTTTGGTTTGGAGCGCGCGACCTTCGTCTGGGGCGATCCGGAAGAGCCCAGCTTGCAGATCGATCAGCTTACGCCCGGCGGGCCGCTGAAAAGCTCCTGGCCGATTTCCGCCGATGATCCGCTCATGGACGACGCCAGGGAGCCGTTCTTTTTCGATGGGCGCAGGCCGACAGTCGTTTCGCTGGCGCCCGATGGCCGGACGCGGCGAGATCAAGGCGACATACTGACCAGCCCGCTTCTGAGCGTGTTCGCGACCGAACTCGCCTTGGTGTTGCCGGTCAGCGCTTCCAGATTTTCGGGCTGGATCATCCTCTCCGCCTTCCCCAGCCTGGATCGGGAGGCCCTGATGCTCGGCGGCGTCGTGGCGAGACAGGTGAGCGTCGCCATCGAGGCGTGGCGTTCGCTGGTGGCTTGGCGCGACGCGGCGGCTGCCGAGGAACGGGTACGGATCGCGCGGGACCTTCACGATGGCACGCTTCAGTTCATGGCGGGGACGGCCATGCAATTGACAGCGTTGTTCCGCGAGCTCGAGCCCAGGCAGAAAGGCGCTCGCGACCGGGTCCAGCGATTGCTGGAGGACCTCAAGTCGGAGCAGGGCCAACTGCGCGTGCTGATCGACTCGACATCGCCCCCCGCGCGACTCGGCGGTCGCCCGGCCGACTTCCAGGAGGAGGTCCAGAATCTCGCCGCCGTCTTGGCGCGGCGATGGAGCACGGACATCTCTGTCAATGTCGAGCAGCCCGCGGATCGCGAACTCCCGGGGAACCTAGCCTTCGAGCTGCTGCAAATCGTGCGTGAGGCGATCTCCAACGCCGTGCGGCACGGCAAGGCGAGCGCCGTTTCGATCAATGCGGACAGCGACAAGAAGTCGATGAAGCTGACCATCACCGATAACGGTATCGGCATGCCGGTACACGGTGTATTCAATATGCAGGAGTTGAAGACCATCAGGGTGGGCCCACGCATGCTGCAAGACCGCGTCTCTGCGCTCGGAGGCGAATTGGTGCTCGAGAGCAGGCCCAACGGAACAACGCTCAGGATCACGGCGCCATTGGCGAGGGCCGCGCCATGATCCGCCTGGTCGTCGCGGACGACCACCCCCTGGTGCTGCGCGGCATCGAAGGACTATTCGACATCGCGGAGTTCCAGATAGTCGCCCTTTGTGGCGACGGCGCCGCGGCGATGGAACAAATCCAGCGGGCCGCCTGCGATGTCGCCGTGCTCGACATCAACATGCCGGGGCTGTCGGGAATTGAGATTCTGAAACGGGTCCGCAGAGAGGGCCTGTCGGTAAAGATCGTGTTGCTCACCTCCAATATCGATGACGACAGCCTGATGGATGTCGTGCGTGAAGGCGTTGACGGGCTGGTGCTGAAGGAAGCCGCAAGCGACGCGCTGGTCACCTGCGTCAAGGCCGTCTGCCGCGGCGAGACATGGATGGACCGGGAGGCGATGAACCGTGCGTTGCGCAAGCTCTCCGCGCCGCGTCCGGCCAAGCTCACGGAACGGGAGGCCGAGGTCGCTAGATTTGTTGCGCAGGGCTTCCGAAACAAGGAGATCGCCTATAGGGCGAGCATCTCCGAGGGTACGGTCAAGATGCATCTGCACAACATCTATGAGAAGCTCGGAGTGGGTTCGCGCACGGAACTGGTCCTGCACATGCGCGACAAGGGCCTGGGTTAGTCCGCCAACGGGAGCCTGCGCCAGCTGTCAACCTGATCTTTGGTTATAGATCGGACCTAGCGATTGGGAGGCTTGTCCTGGATGTCAGCCAGGGTTACCCCTCGCGGGGTGCCCCGCCGGTGGACCCGGTGGACATGGTCGCCTTTGGACCGGTAGACTTACTCTCGACGGGGAGCCCGTGCTGGGGGGTTTAAAATTCGCCAATCGAGGCGGCGTAGGGCCGGTCTACCGGCGCTCTCGCTTTGACTGGCGCGAGGGCCTGCTCTCCGGACCGGCCTGGGCAGGTGTGCTGGCTGTCATATCGGCGCGACGGGCTACTCTGCGGGTTTGGCTGCACGAGGGCGCCGCACGTTTTGCCATGGTGGGCGTGCTGGCCGCGGGCGTAGGGGTCCCGACCTGCATGGGCACGATTGTCGCTGCCTTCCACGCTACCGCCGTAGTGCACGGCCCCGCCAAGGCCGACACCAACCCCTCCGGTTCTTCCGCTGCGCGGACGACGGGTGGCGGTGGGCCGGCGGCCGATATCTTGCAGCCATCAGAGACCCATGGCGACCATCAAGCCAAACGCGGGAACGTCCTGGAGGTCACGGAGTCGGCGCCACTCGGCGCGGGTGGTGGACAAGGCCGGAGCCCCTCAGTCCGCGGCATGGGCAGCGCTCCGGCGCTCGCCGAGCGGATCGATCTGCTCAGCGACATCGGCGTGTATGTGCTCTCCGGCGCGGGCGGCTCAAATTTGGGCTCGGGGGGACTCAGAAACGGTGGCTCCGGCTTCGACTCCAACTCGGACTCCAGCGAGTCCGGCTCGGCATTGGATGGCTCGGCCTCGGGCTCATTTGGATCGGGCTCCCAGGGATCGCCCTCCGACGCCGCCGCCCCTGGCGCGGGGGGCGTTTCCGGGTGGCAAGCTGGTTTGTCCACCGCGGTCTTGGCCGGGCGCGCGGAGTCCGGTTCAATCGGCACCTCAGGCGGGTCGGGATCAGACATCGCCCCCAGGCCGCCGCGCTTGTTCGAAGACTTGCTCGGCGCCGCGCACGGCTTCCATGGCCAGGGTCTTGGCGGCGGCGGTTCGGTTGATTTGGGCGACTCTGGCCCGGTCGGCGGCCTGTCGCCCAGTCTGGAAGCCCCAGGGCCGGGCGGCGTTTCGAAGGCTTTCCTCATCCCTGGCCCTGTCAGGGGAGGCTCGGGCGTTCTTGGCGGTGTTCCTGAGCCCTCCACCTGGGCGATCATGGTCCTCGGCCTCGGCCTGATAGGCGGCTCCGCCCGCCAACGACGGGCCATGGCCTAACTCCGGCCGACACCACTTCCAGGCGCGGTCCCTCACGCAGGTCCGATCTGTCCCACCGGGCGAATGGGCAACCATCTGTCAGGCGGCGAGGCAGCCTTTGGATATAGGTCTCCCTAACCATTCCCCAGCTTGTCGGCGCCAGGCGTCGTGATAATTCTGGCTGGGTCTGAACGACGGGAGTATCGATTTTGTGTTCTAGAGTACCTAGAGCGTCGTTCAGACAACCCATAATTCTGCTGAAAATCAAAAGAACTTTAAATCGTTCTCTCGCCAGTCACGACCTTCCTTTCAAATAACAGACGACACCGTATCGATTTGGTAAAGCTTTAGGAGTTGCGATGACGAGACTTCATCATTTGGCGATCGGCGCCACAATCGCCCTGACCTTAGGCGCTGGCATCGCGCGTGCCGCCACGACCGTCCGCTATACGGGCTACGGGACCGCCCTCGACCCTGGTGAGACTTTGGTCACGGATTTCCGCGATCCGACCGCCCTGCCGCCTGGCTTCACGCTTCTTGGCACAGCGGCGTTCCTGACTGGAACATCCAGCGAGGGCGCGGCCCCCGCGATCGGCGCCACGAGCCGCGACCCGGGCCAATACTTGAGCATGGAGGCCAACGAGTTCGAAACATTAACCACGCCCGCTTTGAAAAATATCAGCTTCTACATTGGCTCGCTTGACACGTACAATACGCTAACATTCATTTTCGAGAATCGTTCAAAGCAGGTCTTCACTGGCGCACAGCTCGCGAATATCGCACACGGCCTCGCGGACGGCGACCAACAATCCAGCGCGACGAATGGTCGATTTACGTTCATATTTGGCGCGCCCATCACCCAAGTCCGCTTCGACTCCAGCGGCAATTCCCTCGAGGTGGCCAACGTCGCCGCCGTGATCCCTAAAGGCGCTGGGCCGGGCGGCTTCGCCGTGCCCGAGCCATCCGCCTGGGCGATGATACTGATCGGCCTCGCGGGGCTTGGCGCAACACTTCGCCGCTGGCGACCGATCGTATCGTCGACCTGAGGCCGCTCGACAGTCCGGCGATCTGGCAGAAGCTGCAAAATGCAATTGTAGCGTTCAGGTAGACAACCGTCACCCTCGTTCCGCCCCGTCCGCCAGGGTCGGTAGGTTGATATATGGTTCGTTCGTAATCACGGCGCCGCAAATTTCCTTCCGCACGACGGAGGCGCCTCAATGAGCGGAGCCGAGAGTAGCACGAGCCGCGCCAGCGTCATGTTAGCGACCGGCCAACTCCTAACCGAAGACTGCTGGACTATGAGCCCTGACTATGATCTCCGACCGGTCGACCACACACAGGGCCACACCATCGAGGACATGCCGCGCGGTTGCTCGAAACCGCGCCCGATCGCTTTCATCTGGTCGGCCACGCCATGGGAGGGTTCTTGGCCCTCGCGTGGTGCGCCAGCCGCCGGCGCGTGCGCGCAGTTTGTCGCTCCTCGCCACCCTCGCTTCGGCTGACGGTCCGGCTGAGATGCGGCGGCGGGAGGGCTATATCGAATTGGTAGAAGCGGGCGCCGTCGACCATCGCCTTCAGCTTGTCGAAAGCCACCCGACGATTGAGATATTTCATCCCGCAATCCGGGGCGATGATCAGCCACTCCGCGGACATGTGCTCGAGCGCGGCGCGAATTCGATCCGCGACCGTCCAAAGTGTCTCCACGGTCGGATCGGCGTCGCGGTGTTCAGGCGGCGACGGCGCCTTTGGGGGCGCGACGGCGAAGAGTAGCGCCCAAGCCGCCGAAGCCCACCAGCATCATCGCCCAGGTCGCCGGCTCGGGCACCGATCCGGTCAGGATCGTGCCGGAGAGGGCTTCCCTGTTGGCGCCTTGCTTGATGTAGGCCGGCGTGACCTGGAGATAGTAGTCGCCCGGCGAGGCGTTATACATCAGGTTGGCGTTGGTGCCGGTCGACGAGGTTGCCAGATAGCTGTGGCTGCCGTTCGGGTCGCCCGAGAAGAGGTCGAAGGTGATGGTCTCATTGTCGCCGGTGTGTTGCGCCTGAGCCTCGATCTGCACCGTCGACACGCTGCCTTTGAGCGGATTGTCCATCGAGAAGGTGAAATCATAGGTGTTGGCCTTGTTGAGGATGGTCCCCGGCAAGGTGGCCAGACTGTTGTTGATGTTGAATGGACCGCCCGGAATCGGCACGATGACCGTGGCCGCGGAAGCCGCTGTCGCGCCGATGGCCGCCAGCACCGCCACTCCGGGGTAGAGCGTGTTGAGTCCGATACGCATTACTGAAACTCCTTTGGTCAGCAGGCGCCCGCTGCACGGTAGAAGAGCGGGTCGATGTTTAAGATTGTGTCAGAACATAGTTCGAATATCAACAATGAAATTGGCAATATTATTCAAACTTTGGTTATAATATATTGTATATCTTTCGTGACGTTTTGCATACACCTAAAGATAGTTGAAGGAAGGTTGCGGCGCGGTCGGGCGGGCGTAGGCGCGGGCCAGATAGGCCCGCGGCTGTGGGAAATCGCCGATCCGCAGTTTCGCGAAAGCGGGCCTTGAGCGATTGGATGATGAGTTTGCGAGCGGGTCGGATCCTGATCGCGGGCGAACGCGGGACCGGGGGCGGGCGCACAGAGAATTTACTGACTGCGCCCAGGTCGCCCCCCATTTGAGGCGCGACGCTTTCGTGACAGCGGGGGTCTGTCGGCGAGTAATCATCTTTAAAGAACGAAATGGTGGACGCGGCTGGGATCGAACCAGCGACCCCTACGATGTCAACGTAGTGCTCTCCCGCTGAGCTACGCGTCCGCCTTGCGGGCCTGATGGCCTCGGGAAGAGAGGGCGTATAGCGGCGGGGCCACGCGGTCGCAAGGGCCGCCGGCCATCACGAGGTTTGACCGGCGCGGCGGGGCGCCCAATATGGCCGGATGGACGGTTGGGCGCCGGTCGCGGCGGAGATCGACGACGAGCATGACGGCGCGGCCTTCGTGGTCACGCCGCCGCCGCCGGACGCGCGCCACGCGGCGCTGGTGTTCGCCACGCCCCATTCGGGGCGAATCTATCCCGACAGCCTGATGGCCGCCTCGCGGCTGGACGCAGCGACGATTCGCCGGTCGGAAGACGCCCATGTCGATGCGCTGATCGCCGCCGGGCCGGCCCACGGCGCGACGGTGATCGCCGCGCGGATGGCCCGGGCGTGGATGGACGTCAACCGCGAGCCCTGGGAGTTGGACGCCTCGATGTTCGAGGACGACCTGCCGGCGTTTGCCAGGGCCAAGACCGCCAAGGTCGCCGCCGGGCTGGGGGCGATCGCCCGAGTGGTCGGCGACGGCGAGGAGATCTACCGGCGCAAGCTGACCTTCGCCGAGGCGTCGGCCCGCGTGCGGGCGGTGCATGAGCCCTATCACGCGGCGCTGGCCGAATTGGTGTCGTCGACCCGCCGCCGGCACGGGGCGGCGCTGCTGATCGACTGGCATTCGATGCCCTCCGCGGCGGTGGGCGCCGGCTGCGACGTCGTGCTGGGCGACCGGTTCGGCGTCGCCTGCTCGCCGGCGGCGCCCAGGCTGGTGGAGCGCAGTCTTCGCGCGATGGGCTATGCGGTGGCGCGCAACGCCCCCTACGCCGGCGGCTACACCACCGCCCACTACGGCCGGCCGAGCCGCGGCGTCCATGCGCTGCAGATCGAGATCAACCGGGCGCTCTATATGGACGAACGCACCCTGGCGCCCTCGCCGCGCTTCGCGCGGCTGCGGGCCGACCTCGAGCAACTGTTCGCGGCCCTGGCGGCGGTGGACTGGGCCGCGATCTGAGACTCGTGGCGCGCCGAATCGCGGCCTCTGGCCGCTCGGCATCTTGGCTGTGGCAAATAGCTACATCCGCCGACAAAACCGGCGTCCGAAGGTTGCGGACGGCGGAAATTTCACCATCTCGCGCGGGATACAAAAAAATGGCCGCGCCAGCATTTAAGCCGCGCGGCCAGTTAATTAGGGAGGAAACGCCCAGGAAGGGCAGATGCGTCAGCGACGCGTCGTAGGCATAAGTTAGGGTGCGACGCACAACGGATCAAGCGAAAAATGCGCTCCAGGCTGATATTTTTGTCGGGAGTGTCAATTTATTAAAAATTTTCAAGGCGCTTTAGGCATTCCGCGCGAAGCTGGCTTATGCTGCATCGCAATGATAGCATGCTAAACGATCTCGTCTGACGCGGCCGGATTCGCTGTCTGTTCACCCGTCGGGGATGGTTTCAGGCGGCCTGAACCGCTATGACCCGCCCTCCCCTCACCAGAAGTCCCGACCTCATGTCTTTGCGTAACATCGCCATCATCGCCCACGTCGACCATGGCAAGACCACGCTGGTCGACCAGATGCTGTCGCAGTCCGGGATCTTCCGCGCCAACGAGGCCCACGTCGAACGGGCGATGGACTCCAACGACCAGGAACGCGAGCGCGGCATCACCATCCTGGCCAAGGCCACCTCGGTGCTGTGGCACGGCAAGGCCGGCGAGACGCGGATCAACATCATCGACACCCCGGGCCACGCCGACTTCGGCGGCGAGGTGGAGCGCATCCTGGGCATGGTCGACGGCTGCCTGCTGCTGGTCGACGCCGAGGAGGGCGTCATGCCGCAGACCAAGTTCGTGCTGGGCAAGGCGCTGAAGCTGGGCCTCAAGCCGATCGTGGTGCTCAACAAGGTCGACCGCACCCATGCCGATCCCGAGCGGATTCTGAACGACGCCTTCGACCTGTTCGCGGCGATCGGCGCCACCGACGACCAGCTCGACTTCCCGCACCTCTACGCCAGCGGCAAGCAGGGCTGGGCGGTGACCGATATGGCCGACGCGCGCGAGGGCCTGGCGCCGCTGTTCGACATGATCGTCGAGCATGTGCCGGCCCCCCAGGCCGAAAGCCGGATCGACCAGCCCGCGCAGCTGCTGGCGGTGCTGATCGAATCCGATCCGTTCCTCGGCCGGTTGCTGACCGGCCGCGTCGAATCGGGAAAGCTGACCCCCGGCATGCCGATCCGCGCCCTGTCACGCGAGGGCGTGGAGGTGGAGCGCGGCCGGATCACCAAGATCCTCGCCTTCCGCGGCCTGAAGCGCCAGCCGATCGACGAGGCCGACGCCGGCGACATCGTCGCTATCGCCGGGCTCTCGAAGGCCACCGTCGCCGACACCATCGGGGCGATGGACGCCGAGGGGGCCCTGCCCGCCCAGCCGATCGATCCGCCGACCATCGCCATCACGGTCTCGGTGAACGACAGCCCGCTGGCCGGGCGTGAGGGCGACAAGGTGCAGAGCCGGGTGATCCGCGAGCGCCTGCGGCGCGAGGCCGAGGCCAATGTGGCGGTGAAGATCGCCGAGACCGACCAGAAGGACGCCTTCGAGGTGGCCGGGCGCGGCGAACTGCAGCTGGGCGTGCTGATCGAATCGATGCGCCGCGAGGGCTTCGAGGTGTCGATCAGCCGGCCGCGCGTCGTCTACCAGACCGATCCGGAGACCGGCA
>Ga0302325_10034585_pt1 | contig 10339 bp, 9 predicted proteins | sample Palsa_T0_2_FD_201948 | JGI IMG/M metagenome (GOLD analysis project Ga0302325, IMG submission 201948) | Peat permafrost microbial communities from Stordalen Mire near Abisko, Sweden - Palsa_T0_2 | ecosystem: Environmental > Terrestrial > Soil > Palsa > Peat permafrost | place: Sweden: Abisko...
TGCCGAGACGCCCGGCCCTCGACCAGATCGTCGTTATGCAACTTCAGCTCTAGTGCGTGAACGAAAAGTTAAGGCCGGTTGCAAACGTGATGTCATTCCTTTCGATCGGCGGATTTGAAGCCAGCGGATGGTCGTCAAATACATCCCCCAGTGTCAATTGCCAGCCCAGCCACTTGTGGAGTTTGGTGACCAAGCCGAGGTTAAACGCCCCGCGCAAGATGCGCACCTCGTCGGGAGTAGCGCCAGGGAACGCGATATTAATTTGACTGAAGCTCGGGTAGAGGACAAAGCTCTGCGTGAAGACGCTGTTCGCTCCCAGCTTGTGAGTGAAATTATCGCCCACGGTCAGGGCGGCTGAGCTGTCGGCATGGTTATAAGTGAGCGTAACCGGCGGCGGCGCTGGATTCGTCTCCATCAAGTCCGAGAAGCTTTCATGCGTGTAGTTAATGCCGGCAAGCAGATCGAGCGTCGTCTTGGGAGTCTTGATCGCATGCAAGCCAATACCGCCTCCAAGAATGTAGCGGAGATCAAGATTTTGCAGCGAATTGTTGAAAAAGTCGGCGCTCCCGAATCCAAACACGCGCCCAGCGAAATCATGGTCGTAACGGATTCCGCCGGCGTTCGAGTTGGCCGTGGTTTCCGTCGAAATGGGTGCGAGGGCGAGTTTGCTGGTGGTGGCGTAGATCGAGGTTTCGTACAGTATCAGCTTATCGTGGAGACCAGTCCGCGTACCATTGAAACCAATGTTCAGATTCTTGGTTTCGCTGTTACCGGCGGTCAAAGCGAAGCCCAGGTTTGCGCCCGCAGCCCAACCCTCTAGGAGGCCAGGATGCAGCGTCCGTTCATACGCCGCTTGCTCCCCCGGGCTGCGCACCAGAGTGATAGATGCCTTCGGCGCTTCCACCGGTCCCGCGGTTTTGGTGGCGACGACCACATCGTCTCCGCTCGTGGTCACCGGGCCAACCACAGTCTTGCCTCCGAGCGTCACGTTCAAGTCACCGGTGGAGGTCAGGCTTTGGATCGCATCAAACTTCACAGTTACTTCGCCGGCGTAGTCGGTCTTGATGACGAGTTGTTTGCCATCGGACTTGGTAATCGACCCGGTAATGCGGTCTCCATTCTTAAGAACGATCTGGTCAGCTAGGGCTGGGATGGCCATGAACAGAAGAAGACAAACCACAAGTTTCCTATGCACAGAACAATCCTCCTGAGTGATTCGAAGTGAGATCAGGTTGCTACCGAATTCGGGGACACAACTACACCAGGGCGTGGAGTGGATTACAAAATTAAGCACTCGCAAAAATCTATTTAGATTTGGATGCAGGATTATATCGAATTAACAACAATTCGGCACGCGGAAAATTTGGACGTTACTCAGGACTCAACCCTTATTTTCGGGTTTAACTTCAGGTTTAACTTCAGGCTTCACTTCAGGAGTGACTTCAGCTTTGGCCTCGTTGGTATGATCTTTCATACCCTCTTTTAGCGCACGAATGCCGTCGCCCAACCCCTTGCCCAATTCCGGCAACTTTCGCGGACCGAACACCAGCAGCGCGATGAAAAAAATCACAAGCAGATGCATGGGTTGAAACAGACCTTCAAGCATAGAGCCTCCCAACCGGAAGTTCGCGCAAAAAGCCGGATGTCCGACCATCCCGATTCCCGGCCATCTTTCAGTCTACTCCAACTGATTCGCCGCAGTCTCCCAGATTCGACGCAATGGTAGTGGCTGAGCTTCAGCGCTTTCAAGATTTTCCTTCGCGGACCCTTGGTGACCTGGGTGGTGAATGGTTTAACAAATTGAGTCGCTGCTCGCCGCAACTGGCGGCCCGAGCACGTTCGGCCATGTCCTTCAAAATTACCTCCGTGACCTATCGGCGATACCCCTGCCCGACTACTTTGGCGACAGGGCAATACTTGCGCCTCAACACCGCCGGAGGGCATAGTGAAACGCTGTATCCTGAGTTGTCTTTCGCTTCTTCTGGCCGCCAGTTCCTCGTTCGCGCAACAAACTCAACCTGCGCCTGCTTCCGATACCGTTTTCCTGTGGCTGGCATCGGGCATTTCGAGCGCGCGGATTGAACGCCTCCTGATCCAAACTCCGACAAACCCTCCGGCGACTCAACTGCTTAAGCCAACCCAGCACCTGGCCGAGGATGCGGGCAATCTTTCCTGCGACTCAACATCGCATCTATATGCTGCCGCTTTGCAGAGAGCCGGAGCGGACTCACATTTAATCCAGAGCCTCACGCCGAAAAGTTCCAACCGAATCGCAGGCAAAGCCAACCGCAAGACATACCCCCATGCCGTCGGCAAGTGTTCCAGTCCGGCGGCGGAAATTGCCACTCTGGTCCATGAAAAGAAAATCGCTGCCGCCGAAGAAGCGACCCGTACGCTACTGCGCAACCCGGCAGACGGTCCATCGCCCAATAGCGCGTTGCTGCATTTTGTTCTGGGAACCATCCTGCGCCGGCAAGATCGGTTCGACGAAGCGTTCGACGAATTCATGGAATCGTCGCGGCTGATGCCAGGGTCCCCCGAAACACACAACCAACTTTCTTATCTGTTCTACCGGACAGATGATGCCGGCGATGCTCTGGCCGAAGCCCGCACCGCGCTCAGTATCGATCCCGCGAACGCCGAGGCCTACCGCTCCCTTGGACTCGCGCTTTATGCCGAGGAGCATTACGAGGCTGCGCTGCACGCTTTCGACGAAGCGCTCGCCCACGAACCCGCCGACTCACCCGCGAACGCCGACGTCTATTTCAACATAGGAATTACGCAGCGCGATGCCGGAGACTTACGCCGCGCCGCTATCGCCTACCGCCACGCCCTGAATCTGCGGCCCGATTTCTGGGAAGCGCACAGCAATCTGGGCGTTGTCCTCCACGACCAGGGCAAGCTGGATGGGGCGATCGCGGAATATCGCGCAGCCAAACGGCAAAACCCCGGGGACGCCAGCATCCGCAATAATCTAGGAAACACGCTCTGCGACAAGGAAGACTTCGACGGAGCTATTGCCGAATTCGAGGATCTCTATAAGCAAAGTCAGGATTGGGAAGGCGGTCACAACTGCCTGGCCCGCGCCTACATGTCGAAGCTCGACTACACTTCGGCCATACGCGAGTTGCGTGCCGCCATCGCCACCAATCCCGACGGAGCAGCGGAATACCGCGTTCTGGGACAAGCCCTCCTTCTTTCGGGAAAGGATCAGGAAGCCCTGGACACGCTGCGCAAAGCGGTCGCGCTCAATCCCGAATCCACCCTCGGTCACCACTATCTCGGTCTGGCTCTTGTGAACACTGAACACATGGAGGAAGCGGAAAAGGAATTTCGCGAGGCCCTCCGTCTCCAGCCGAGTGCCGAGAATCACTATTCCCTGGCCATCTGCCTGATGGCCCTTAATCGATACGAAGAGTCTCTCGCGGAGCTCGAAATTGCCTCCCGCATGGATCCCAGTCAGAACGTTTACCGGGCCCGTATGCAAGAAGTCGTACGCCTCATCACCGCCACGAAGTAGTTTCGAAATGGCCGGCAACTACGGAGGGGACATTACTGTGGGGCATGTACCGACGTTCGTCGCTTCCCGTCACCAGCAAATCTAGAATCGTAGAAGGAACGCGGCGCAGCACGCGCTGCCGGGACCCTCATTCATATGGAAATCACCGCCACTCAGCAAGCTCGGGAAAAGTCCGTCAACCCTGTAGCACTGTCGACGTCCGAGCGGCATATGCCGCCAGCGTCAGCGCCCGCGCCCGAGATTCGCTCGGAGAAAAAAGCCGTTGGCTATGGACTGCCGTGTTTGCATTGCCACCGGTACTATCCCGCCGACATGCGCGCTTGTCCAATCTGCAAGTCGACGCAACGTGTTTCGCCAATTCAAGCCGGTGTGCCTTCCCCTGCTCCGGCTGCAGCCGCTCCAATCGCTGGCGCACCGCTCGACGAGGAACGCGAGCGCTTGCTGAAGGAACTTAAATCGCAGGCCTTCGCTTCCCACACCCAGATCAACGCCCCTGCGGCGTTTAACTGCGTTCTCAAGCATCAGCACAGCGGCGCGAACGAGCCCGCCGCTGTTTGCCATAGCTGCTATGGCGACGCCCGCCAAACCGCCGACCGCATGGAAGCTGCTCTCCATATGGACGCGAAAGAGGCGGCCAAAATCGTATACACTGCGGTTTGGGCCGACACCTCTGATCCGAGCGCTACCTATTTGAATGCTGCCAAAGCGCTGCTGTCGGAGTTACACAAGCGCGCCGGCATCGGGCTGCTCCTCGGTGAGCATCAACCCTTGGCGCACTAGCATCAGCTGTAAGACTCCTTGTCTCCATCCAACCATTGGGAGTTTGCGGCCTCCATACATCCAAAATTACTCTGCGGGCGTGGCGACAAAGCCGGAGTTGATCGTCTATGCCTAGTAGCCAACCAGGGTGCCCTTGTCATTGATCCCGTTACGACGATCCCGTTACGACGATCCCGTTTTATGACGGTCGCGCCGATCCCGTCCGGACCGTCGATCGACTGGAATGCTCTCGGTGGAAGACCCGGTGCGCGAAGCGATCTGCTCCGAAACCTGGCCGCAATGATTTCGTGGCCGCGCTTGCAACTTTCGTGTCGTCTTTACATCTATCTCTTGGAGATACAACCATGACCGACAAACTTACCGACCCGATCACAACGACCAACAAGTTGACTGAGGACAAAGTCGCGAAGACCGATGCCGAGTGGAAGCAGCAGCTCACCCCGGAGCAGTACCAGGTGGCCCGCGCCTGCGGCACCGAGCGTGCTTTTACTGGCCAGTACTGGAATCAGCACGACGACGGGACCTACCACTGCGTGTGCTGTGGAGCCTTGCTCTTTGGCTCGGAGACGAAATTTGATTCGGGAACGGGATGGCCGAGCTTTTTCGCCGCTGCGGACGGCAACAACATCACCGAACACACCGACACGAGCTACGGCATGGCACGCACCGAGGCGCGTTGCGCCAGGTGTGATGCGCACCTGGGTCACGTGTTTCCTGATGGGCCTGGGCCGACCGGACTGCGCTACTGCATGAACTCCGCGGCTCTGGACTTCAAACCGAAAAAGTAAAATCCCGCTAACCATAGAACACGATGGAGAGCCGAGCTCGGCAAGCGCCGTGTCTCCATCGTCGTTCTGGAATTCAATCGCGAATTCAGGCTGGGTTCGATTATGTGGTGCCGGCGGTCGCAGTCGCAGTCGCCGCTTTCTGCGATTCCTGCTTGTTCTGACTTTGCGCCTGCGTTTTCTGGTCTTTCTTTTCGGGATTGCGCACTTCGACCCCGCCTTTGAGGATCGCACCTTCTTCAACGCTGATGCGATGCGTTATCACGTCGCCGGCAAGCAGCCCTTCGCTGCGTATATCGAGCCGATCGGCACACTGGACATTGCCCTGCACCTTGCCCATGATGACTACTTCATTGGCCGTTATGTTCGCCGCGACAATTCCATTGCGGCCGACAGTCACGCGGTTGTCGGGGAAGTTAATGGAGCCTTCGACGCGTCCGTCGATGAAAAGCGCTTCCGAACCGGAGACTTCACCTTTGACGACAAGCGAGCGCCCGATCGTAGCTTGCTCTACAGGTGAGGTGGCCGGCTTGACCGGGGTGTAATTGTTCGTGGGCGCGACATTTGGAGAGTACTTCTGTTCCGGAGACTGCAACATGAATGACCTCACTTGAGTTCCGCACCGCGAGAGTTGTCGTCGCGCTGGCGGTCGATTGACTTTGAACGCAACAAGAGAATTTCACGAAAGGCCGTATTACGACAGATTACCGAAGTGTGTTCACGCGATGCCCAATTGCTGGTTTCCAGTTCTCCGACACGCGCCTTCAGGAAGGGATCTCCCAGCCTTCGTCCTTCATTTTCTGATTCGTCCAATGCTGCAGTTGCACAAAGACTGCGGGTTCAATTACGACAAATCGCAAGCCCGCTCGTCCTCCCGCCTCAGCCCAAACCAAACGGCCTTTCGCCTGGACCACGATTTCGCTCTCGGGCAACAGAAAGCTGACGTCGAGTAGTCCTCCAAATCCGCTCGCATCGCTCACGGCGTCCAGCCCCATGCCTCCCGTGCTCAGGTTGACGGCATGCACCTGCAGTTCCTTGCCATGCGCATTTTTCAGGGTTACAGACAGATTGACTTTGGCACGAAAGAACTTCTGCTGTTCCTCACTGATAATGCCCAACTTGGCCGAACCTTCTCCGGTACGGGTCTCAATCTCATACTCCCGAAGTTTGCGGCTCAGGGTACGGCGTGAAATTCCCAGTTGCTCGGCGGCCTGCGCGCGATGACCTCCGGTCTGCTCGAGAGCACGGATGATCATCTGCTCTTCCATGTTTTCGAGATTGCCGAGCGGGACGGCGCCCGAGGCCCGGCTTGTGACTGTGGTCGCACTTTGACCTTCGCCACCTAGCGCGGCCACGACTTCGGCGCCCGTGATCTGCTGCTTCTCTGCAGACATCGCGAGTTTGGCCACCAGATTCCTTAGTTCGCGAATATTCCCCGGCCAGGGATGCCCCTGCAGGGCAGCCAGCGCGTCCGCGGTAAAGACCTTATCGGCCGCCTTCAGGGAAAGGAAATGACGCGCCAGCGCCTCTATATCTTCAGGCCGCTCGCGCAAGGGTGGAACGCGTAATTGAAATTGGCTCAGACGGTGGAAAAGATCCTTGCGGAAACGTCCTTCTTTCACCGCCAGATCGAGATCCTGGTTCGTGGCAGCCACCACGCGCACATCGGTGGTGATTTTCCGATTCCCGCCAAGACGGTAATAAGGCGCACCATCCAGCACGCGCAGCAGTTTCACCTGGATTTGCGGTTGCAATTCGCCAATCTCGTCGAGAAAAATCGTGCTCTTGTCGGCCAGTTCAAACAAACCGGGCTTGGAGGAGTCGGCGCCACTGAAGGCGCCTTTCTCGTACCCGAACAGTTCACTTTCAACCAGATGCTCCGGCAGGGCGGCGCAGTTGATATCAACCAAAGCCTTCTTGTGCCGATAGGAAGATTCGTGGATGGTGCGTGCGACCAACTCCTTGCCAGTACCGGTTTCTCCGGTCACAAGTACGGTCTCGGTGTGACCAGCCACACGGTCTACCATACCCATGAACTTATGCATAAGCGGGCTGGCAATTAGGAATTGGGTACCGTCGATCTGACGCTGCGCCAGCGGGACGGCGCCCTTTGCAGCCGGAGCGTGAACCGGAGAAGCAATCTCCGGAATCTTCCTTTCGCTGATATCGATCGAGAATCCTACAATGCCTGCGGGAGCTCCATCGGAATCACGTAGTAGCATCAAACAAAGATGAACACCGACATCCTGGCCGGACTTGGTGTGGCCCTGGAATTCGTCCTCAAATCGCCCTTTTTGCAGGACTATAGCGGTAGCATGACTGGCGAGAAAAGTCTGTTGCTGAATGCCATAGAGTTGCGCGATATCTTGCCCGATCACATCTTTGGGCACAAAGCCGTAGCGATCTATGCCTTGATTGCAACTGGTGATGGTGCCCTGAAGGTCAGCGGCAAAGACCACGTCCTGCAAGCGATCGAGTATACCCGGCGGTAAAACCGATGGCTGCAAAACGGTCGTAAGACCTGCCTCGCCCCCATCCTTGGAGCCAGCATAAGCTCGGCTTTCAGTGGTGGGTTTCGGCGTTCTTTCCGTTGACGGAGCTTTCAATGATGGCATTTGTGTGTCGTTGGCTAAAGCTAAAGAGGAACGTTACGACAGAGTCGAGTCCGGGCACTTTTGCGACACGTCCCCTAATTGATGCTGCCACACCCTCGATCATTTCGAGTCCGTGATCAATATCAACTGTCACACCGAAGTAACTTCCCCTCAACCGAGGGCCGCCGGACTGGAAGCTTTGAGCTCGGCAGTTATTCAGTCTGTCCGCATCGCCAGTTACGTCGGTAAGTTCCTGACTCTCCGGTAATGAACTACCATCCGGTACAAAGGGAGAATCTTATTCTCGCGCTGAACAACGCAACCCGGCCCACCTTGCTCAGAGCAGAACGACTGTCGGGACAAGGTGTTGTGCGCTCAAAAGCAAATACCTATACGGAAAATGCTGCTCTATAAAATCGCACGGCATGTGGCGGCAATCATCGCGCTCGTATTGCTCGGCGGACTGCTTTCAGCCACGCTGGTCCGCCTCGCTCCCGGTTTCGATTCCGACGAGCACGAACTCGACCCCGGTTTGAGTGCCGAAAGTGTGCGCGCCCTCCGCGCATCCCGGGCCGGCGAACACAACATTCTTTACTTCTACGCTGACTACCTTCGCGCCGCTGCGCACGGTAATCTCGGCACCTCTCACGCGCTCGGGCAACCTGTGCAAACTCTTCTGCGTGAACGCTGGCCAGTCACCGCGCGCGTGGCTGGAATTGGCTTGTTACTCGCGTGGATGCTAGCTTCGACTCTGGCCTTCAGCGCCTGCCTTTGGCCCCTCCCGGCCTATGAATTTCTGGGTATCACTCTGAGCGGCGCTTTCCTCTGCATTCCCGCGGCAGTGCTGGCATTGATTTCCGTCATCCTCAACGCTCCGGGATATCTCGCCATCGCCCTGATCGTGTTCCCCAAAATTTACCGTTATTCGCGGAATTTGCTTTCCAAAGCCTACGCCATGCCCCATATCACTGCCGCTCGCGCCCGCGGACTCGGCGAAATTCGCATACTGGCCCGGCATGTGCTTCCCGTCACCGGTCCGCAGATGATAGCGCTCGCCGGCGTCAGCGTCAGCATTGCTCTAGGCGCCAGCATTCCCGTCGAATCGTTGTGCGGACTGCCCGGCATCGGTCAACTCGCATGGCAGGCCGCGCTTTCGAGAGACCTTCCTTTGCTTGTAAACCTGACCGTACTGGTTACGCTTGTAACCTTGCTCGCTAACTCGGGGGCCGATGTAATGAATTACATGTTGAGGCCTCGTGAGCTCTAAACGCGGCGTCAATCCTGCTTAGACGCTGGCATCAATCCAATATGAGCGCAGCTCGCAAGTTAGCGTGTGTCGTGGTCCTCGCAGTGTGCGCCGTATCGCTCGCCGCGAATTGGCTCGCGCCCGCAGGCTACGCCAAACAGTTTCGCGAGGTTCCCAATGCGCCCCCTTCGCACCAGCATCTTCTAGGGACTGACGAAATCGGCCGTGATCGCTTCGCCCGTCTTCTTTATGGCACGCGCATATCGCTGTTGCTCGCCCCCGCCGCCGCTTTTGTCTCGACGGTATTGGCGGCGCTGGTCGGCGGATTGGCTGGATATATTGGCGGGACCTCGCTCCGCCTCGCTAGAGGATTCACGGACCTGTTTCTTTCTCTGCCCTGGCTTTTCCTGCTGATCACGGTTCGCGCGGTGTTGCCGTTAAATGTCTCTCCATTGGTTTCGGTTTTAATCACGTTTCTAATCCTCGGACTGCTCGGCTGGGCCGCATCGGCGCGAGTGCTTTCAACCAGCGCCGACGCCTTGCGCAACTCTGATTTTGTTCTGCAGGCGCGTGCCTCAGGCTCGCACGGTCCGCGGCTTTTTCTGATTCATGTTCTGCCCAATCTGAAACCGGTTCTCTACGCGCAATTCTGGATTTCCATTCCGGTCTTTATTTTGAGCGAAGCAAATCTCGGCATCCTCGGTCTAGGCGTAGCCGAACCGCTGCCTTCCTGGGGAAGCTTGCTGCGCGAACTGGAAGGAATGATTTCGTTCCGCGATGAACCCTGGCGGTTGGTGCCCTTAGTTCTGCTGATCATCGTGATGACGTCTTTTCAAATGCTCTTGTCCAACGAGGAAACCGCATGAATAGTCTTACGAATTCGATCGCCCGCCGCTGCACTTCCCCGCGATTCCGTGGAGTGCCGGGCGCCCTCGCCCGGCCAGCCTTGGCTTGGAGTGGGCGGGCGAGGACGCCCGGTACTCCATGGATTGTTACTCTGGCGTTGATTTTTCTTGTTCTTACATCGCACCAGGCCTTCGCTCAAACTGGCGGCGAGTTACGATTCTGTCTCCACTCCGAGCCCAAGACTTTCGATCCGGCGCTGGTCGATGACGATGCTTCCGTCTCCATCCGCTACCTGACGGGAGGTGTTCTCATCCGCTCCAACCGCCGCACCCAGGAACTCCAACCCGAACTGGCCGAATCCTGGAACGTAGCCAAGGATGGCAAGCAAATCACCTTCAACCTTCGCCGCGGCATCACATTTTCCGACGGCAGCCCGTTTTCCGCCGATGACGTCGCCTTCACCATGCAAAGGCTGATGGACCCCGTCCTTCACTCCAGCACGGGGGACGCATTCCGTTCCGGGGTCGGAACCGTCAGCACCAAAATCATCGCCCCCGACCAGGTCGCA
>Ga0302325_10034586_pt1 | contig 10338 bp, 11 predicted proteins | sample Palsa_T0_2_FD_201948 | JGI IMG/M metagenome (GOLD analysis project Ga0302325, IMG submission 201948) | Peat permafrost microbial communities from Stordalen Mire near Abisko, Sweden - Palsa_T0_2 | ecosystem: Environmental > Terrestrial > Soil > Palsa > Peat permafrost | place: Sweden: Abisko...
CCGGCGACCATGCGCGCATCGAGCGCGTGATCGAAGCCAACCGCCGTCAGGCGACGGGGATCAACCGGGCCGTGGCCGGCCGGGCCGGCCTGGCGCTGCTGGAAGGGTTCAGCGCGTTCGCCGCCGGGCGTCCCGGCCGGGCGATCGACCTGATGATCGACATCCGGGCGCGGGCCAGCGCCGTAGGTGGCAGTCACGCACAACGCGACATCATCGACCTGACGCTGATCGCCGCCGCGGCCCGCGCCGGCCAGCACAGCCTGGGCCGGGCGCTCGTCGCCGAACGGGTGGCCCGCAAGCCTTCCGCCGCGGCCGCGGCCAACCAGCTGCTGACTGAGAATGCGCGCCGCAACGGCGGGCTTCCCCAGCTAAGGGCCATCGTGGTCGATGGCGGCGCACATGATTCCCTGCGGTTACCGGCCGGAAGAGGTGGGGATGCTGCTGTCATGATCCGGACTCCTGACCAGCGCCTGCGGGTGTTCGTGAGCTCCACGCTGGGTGAGTTGGCGGCTGAGCGACGGGCTGTTTCGCGTGCCATCTCGGCGCTGCGGCTGACCCCGGTGATGTTCGAACTGGGCGCCCGGCCGCATCCTCCGCGGGATCTGTACCGCGCCTACCTGGCTCAGAGCGATGTCTTCATCGGGCTGTACTGGCAGCGTTACGGGCAGGTTGGCCCGGGCATGCTGGTCTCCGGCCTGGAGGAGGAGTCCGAGCTGTCGCGGGCCCTGCCTCGCTTGCTGTACGTCAAGGCACCGGCGCCCGGCCGCGAGCCTCGCCTGGCCGACCTGCTGGCCCGGATCAAGCAGGAGGCTTCCTACCGCACCTTCAGCACGCCTGCTGAGCTGGGCCGGCTGGTCCGCGACGACCTGGCGGTGCTGATGAGCGAGCGGTTCGCCGCCCCTCGTAGCGAAATGCCGCCACCGCCGGCGAGTTCCCCGGGCTCTCATGCGCTGCCAGCGAGCACGACGTCGCTGATCGGGCGGGAGCAAGCCGTCGATGAGGTGGTGGCGCTGGTGGAACGCGCCGGGGTGCGGCTGGTTACCCTGACCGGGCCGGGTGGGGTCGGCAAGACCCGGCTGGCGGCGGCGGCCGGCGAGCGGCTGCAGGATCGCTTCGGTGCGGACGTCGTCTTCGTGCCGCTGGCTGCGGTGACCCGGCCTGAGCTGGTCTTGGCTGGCGTCGGCCGGGCGGTGGGGACCGATCTGGCCGGGGCAAGCTCGCCCGTGGAAGCCCTGGCCGACCAGCTTGGTGACGGGCGGTGGCTGCTCATCCTGGACAACCTGGAGCAGGTGGTCGGGGCCGCCCGCGACCTCGGCGAGCTGCTGGCCCGCTGCGCGGGGGTGACCATCCTGGCGACCAGCCGGACCGTGCTGGGGCTGCGGGCCGAACGGGAGTATCCGGTTCCGGCGTTGCCGCTGCCGGCCGATGCAGGAGCTGGCCTGCCGTTGCAGGAGCTGGCCTCCTCGCCGGCGGTGGCGCTGTTCGTGGACCGGGCCCGTGCGGTGCGCCCCGACTTCGCCCTGACCGCGGCCAACGCTGAGGCGGTGGTGGAGCTCTGCCGTCGCCTGGAGGGCTTGCCGCTGGCCATCGAGCTGGCCGCCGCCCGCACCCGGCTGCTCACCCCGGAGATGCTGCTGGGCCGGCTGGCGACCTCGCTGGACGCGCTGGGCCGGGGTGCAGTGGACCTGCCCGAGCGTCAGCGCACCCTGCGGGCCACGGTCGACTGGAGCGTGAACCTGCTGGATGACACGGAGCGGTCACTGCTGGAGACCATGGCCGTATTCGTCGACGGCTGGACCAGCGAAGCGGCGGCCCAGGTGGCAGACCTGGACGAGAACCGGGCGCTCGACGTGACCGAGGCGCTGGCCCGGCACAGCCTGATCCAGCTCGACAGCACTGGCCAGGCTCCCCGCGCGCGGATGCTGGAGACCGTCCGCGAGTTCGTGGCCGAACGGCTGGCGTCCCGCCCTGATGTCGCCGAGATCGGGCACCGTCACGCCAGCTACTACCGGGCGCTGGCCGAGCGGGCTGACCGGCCGCTGCGTGGCCTCGGCCAGGACGAGTGGCTTGACCGCCTGCAGGCCGAGGAGGGTAACCTGGCCGCCGCCGTGCGCTGGTACCTGGCCCACGACCCCCGGCCGCTGCCCCACCTGTTCCGGGTCCTGTGGCCCTTTTGGTCGCTTCGGGACCATCTGGCCGAGGTCCGTCCCTGGATCGAGCAGCTCCTGCCCACCGTCGGCTCGCTGGACGCGCAGGCTCAGGCCGAGCTGTTGTGGATCGCGACCGTGATGGCTGGTGAACTGGGTGACGACCCGGCCGCGCTGGCGGCTCGCCGGCGTCTGGGGCCGCTGCTGGCGGGGATCCGGGATCCCTTCCTGCGCGCGGTGTCTCATCTCGCCATGGCCTGGAGCTCGCCCGTCGCCGACGACTTCGACGGCGCTATGCGGGAGGCGTCGGCGAGCCTGGCAGCGCTGCGCGACCAGGACGAGCCCTTCTGGACCGCCCTGGTCGCTTTCACCGCCGGCTCCCTGGAGACGGCCGCGGGCCGCTACGACGACGCGCTGCGTCATCTGCGCGAGGCGCGCGACCTGGCGGAAGCGTTCCATGGCACCTGGCTCACCGCGGGTGCCCGCGTGCAGCTGGGCATCCTTGATGTCCTGCGGGACCGGCTCGACGAGGCGAAGTCCCTGCTTGATGAGGCCCTGGAGCTGAACCTGGCGGCCCGCAGCATCGCGTTTGTGGCCTTTAACCTGGCCGCGTATGCCCGCCTGGCGTTCGCGGGGGCCGACCCCGGCCGGGCGGCGCTGCTGGCAGGTGCGGCCGAGGGCCTGCGCCGGCGAGCCGGCCTGCGGGCCTGGCCGATGCTACGGCGCGGCGAGGCCCAGCTGGTGGCCGAGGTCCGCCAGGCGCTGGGCGAAGAGAAGTTCGGCCAGGTATTCGCGGCCGGGACGCGGCTCAACCAGCAAGAGGCGGTGGCCGCCGTCCGGGACGACCGTGGCGCCGCCATCGACGTAGGGGCGCCCTGACCGCGCTAGCGAAACGTCGGATCCAGCAGCTTTTCGCTCAACGACCACAGGCGGTTGGCCGCTTCGGGGTCCACGGCATAGGGCATGACGCCAAGCGCTTGCGAGCCGGTGCGGCGGATCGCCGGCTCGTCGCGCCCTGCACTCCGCATGGCGGTCCTGCATGCCATCCTCCTCACGATTCACGGTGCGCCGATGCGGTTAAGCGCCGGCCGCCCTGATGCCGAGCCGGGCCGCGATACGGGCCAGTTCCGCGTCGTCGGACACGCCCTGGAAGTCGTAGCGCGGTGCGTAGGGAGCATCAAGCTCCGCACGCAGCTGCGGCCGCCGACCAGATCCAGACCGATGCCGGCGTGGTCGGGCCCGACCGTCTCGATGACATGGCTGACCTGGGCGGCCCATAGCGCTCCCGCCGGGCCCGTGCCGAGCCGGTCCAATGGCCGGCCTTTCCTGGTCGCATCTGCCACCAGTTCGACGAGACACCGCGCCGGACTGTGAGGCTGGCATGTCGCCTCACAGTCCGCGGGGCTGTGTCGTCGTACTGCTGAGGCGAACACGATCCGACGGACAGGGTCCATGAAGCCGCGACCTGTCCGATGTGACAAGGAGACAATTATGCAGGCACCGTCAGGGCAAATGGCCACACCTGCGCTGCAGGCTCTGCTGAAGGACGGGACCCTGGCCGGGGAATGGGTCCTGGACCCGGGTAACTCCAGCATCCGGCTGAAGACCAAGGTCATGGGCTTGATCCGGGTGAACGGCGTCTTCCGCGAGGTCACCGGAACCGGCACCGTCCGGCCGGACGGCGAGGTCAGCGGCACCGTTACGGTGGCCGCGGCGTCCATCGACACCAAGAACACCCGGCGCGACACGCACCTCTGCTCGGCTGACTTCTTCGACAGCAGCAACCATCCGGACATCACCTTCACCACGAATGGCATCCGGCCCTCTGGTCAGAGCGCCGCCGTAACCGGCGCGCTGACCGTCCGCGGTAAGACCCGGCCACTGTCCGTCCATGCCGCGGCTTCCGTCCGGGGCGACGGCGAAGTCTGGCTCAACGCCGACGTCCGGATCAACCGGGCCGACTTCGGCCTCACCTGGAATGTGATGGGCCTTGCGTCGATGAACAACGCCCTCACCATCCACGCCACGTTCATCCGGCGGTGAGCGTGGTGAGCGACCTTCAGGCCATCGCTGACCGCGTCGAGATCGAGGCGCTGCGGGGCGAGTTCACCGACGCGGTGATGATGCGCGACTACGACCGCGTCGCGTCGCTGTTTACGCCCGACGGGGCGCTGCGGATGCCCAATATCCCCGCCGAGCTCGCTGGGAGGGAGGAGATCCGCGCCTGGGGTGAGCGGGTACCGGCTCTCGTGGACTACCTGGTGCAGACCACCCACCCGGGCACGATCCAGCTAGACGGCGACACCGCGTCCGGCCGCGCCTACCTCCAAGAGCTCGCTCGCCTGCGCGACGGCCGCTCAGAGCTGAACTACGCCATCTACCACGACCGTTACCAGCGCGCCGCTGACGGCTGGAAGTTCACCGAGCGCGTCTACGAGGTCCGGTACCGCGACACCACACCACTGCCGGGGGTGGCGCCTGGCGCAGCCGGGTTCGCGGACGACCGCCTCGGCGAACGCCGAGGCGCCGTGGACCGGAATGCGTAACGCCATCGAGGTACGGCCGTGGACCGGAATGCGTAACGCCATCGAGGTACGGCCGTGGACCGGAATGCGTAACGCCATCGAGGTACGGCCGTGGACCGGAATGCGTAACGCCATCGAGATCACAGGTCCGCTGACCCGATTCCGACACAGTTGTACTGCGATACTGCGATACTGCGATACTGCGGACACCAGTGGAGACAGCTGAATGCGACGGTATCGGTGACCCAGGGGTAACCCCCGTACGCGTCTGCGGGGCTCGGCCCGCTCGTGAGCGGCAGCCCGGACCGGCTCGGGATATTTCGCGCCGGTCCGGGCTCAATCACGGATTGCCAGGTCAGGCCGGCGACTTGACCCAGGTCGTCCGGGACGCTGACCCTGCCGGCAATGCTGAGATCTATACGCAGCTGGGCCTGAGGCTGAAATACCGGCCCCAGAAACATTGGTGGAGGCCACGGTTCGACCGGGCCTCCACATGTGCAAGGGGTTCGTGTCCGACGCCTTGGCACCCCGGTTGATGACCGACAGCAACTGCTCAGTGATCAGCCCAGCGTTGGACACGTCCATGTGCTCCGGAAGGGTGACCACCGCCCGGCGGCCTGTCCAGCGCACCGGGCAGGAATCGCCGCTGAGGGCGCCGAGCATGACAACGGCGTCCGGGAAATCAAAGCAGGGGAACCGGCCGATCCGCTCGCTGGCCCGGCTGGATCCGAGCCATTGTCTTCGGCGGCTCGGCGACCACCACGACAGCGTCGTCGCACGGATAGTGCTGCTCGACCTGGCCCAGATGGCCCGGGCGGCAGGGGAGGACACCTTCACCTACGGCCTGATGCACCAGCGCCAAGCCGGCCAGGCCGCCACCATCGAGCAAACCCTGCCACGCCTGGCGGCCGGAAAGTGACGGAGTCAGCGGCCAGCTACTCGAAGCGCCGCAGGAGCACCGTCCGGGAAGAGTGGCGACGGCATGCTGGCCGGCTGGCGCTGCACGGTCACGCTGTTTCGTGAATGATCAAGGCCAGGCGGGGGCGATGACCCGGAGGAGCGCGGATATGTCAGAGCCTGCATCGGTCACACCGGACTCTCCGGCGGCCCTTATCAACTGGGAGTTGAGCTGGCTCAGCTTCGCCCGCCGCGTGCTTGCCCTGGCCGAGGACTCGTAGCAGCCTCTCCTGGAGCGGGTCAAGTTCGCCGGGATCATGGGCATGATCTACGACGAATTCGCGATGAAGCGGATCGGCGGCCTGGTCCGGCAGGCACGAAGGGGCCGGTGCAAGCGCGGGCCTGACGGCCTGACCCCGGCCGAGGTGCGACATCATCGCGATTCCCGGGCTGCTGAGCCGCCACGACCTCATGGAGCTGCCGGTGGAAGGCCATGCCGAGCAGCGTGACCCTCCGCACAAGCCGGTGACCCACCCGCGGCTGCGGGACCTGGACCGCGCCCCACCTCCGTGTTGTTCGACGAGATCCGTCGCGGAGACATCCTGGTGCACCTGCCGTACCACAGCCTGGAACCGACTGTCGGGGAAAGGAGCATCGTAAATATCCCGTCGATGAGACCCGGCTGCTTACTCACTTCGTCCTTGATATGGTCCTGCCAGAAGGCAAAAACCGGTCTACGTATTCGGCGCGAACCTCGAAGTGGACAATCGTTGTGACCGCTTCCATTAACTCTCCTTTATATGAATGTTTTCTTGACGGACGCAGACACGGTGTCTGCGTCGTGCCGACTTCGCTGTCGGCGACTTACGTCTGGCCGTGGGACAAGGGAGTGCGACCAGAAGTCGCCTGCTGCGGGTCGCGGACCATGACCCGCACGGGCCCTTCTCGCTGAGCGAGCAGGCGTGCTGCCGCTGAGCCCACCGTGCCCCAGTGCACAGCGGGATCGAGTTCGGTGACGCATTGGTCATCCAGCTGGACGGGCATCCTGAGGACCGCAAGCCCGGAGCACTCGACCAGCAGCCGGTCCGCGATGGCAGCGATGCCTGGCCCGTCGGCGTCTTCTTGCGTCGCAACCATGAACGACATAGACTGGCTGGAGTTGACCCTAATATTAGAGTGTAGTCAATCGGACATGGTGCCTGGTCAGCTACGACAGACGCGGCCGGCCGCATCGCTGCTGCTGTCCGCGCCGGCACCTCGCGCAACTGCTGGGGCGCCCTGCCACGCCCCTCACCAAAGTCGTGGGTACGGCGCACAACGCCGTCCTGGACGCGGCACGCGACAGCGCGGGCTAAAGCGCAGCGTCACGGCCCGCCCGGCCGCGACCTGACACATCACCGACCAGAAAAGGAACCGTCATGACTGCCACGACCGGCAACCCCGACCGGACCGCGCACCTGCTCGCGCTGATGAAGCAGGGCGACGACGCCTTCAACTCCCAAAACGTCGCCGCGATGAACGCGGTCCACCACCCGGAGATGATCGCGAATATCCCCGGCAGCGCAGAGCCGATCCGCGGACGGGCCGCGCACGCCGCGGCGATGGGGCAGTTCTTCCGGGCCTTCCCCGACGTCCACGTGCACAACGACCCGTACCCGATCCAGTTCGGGAGCGGCGACTGGATCACCGTGATCAGCCGCACCACAGGAACCTTCACTGGGGAGATGACCCTGCCCGACGGCACCGTAATTCCACCGACAGGAAAAGCGTTCGACCTCGAGTTCAGCCAGACCGTCAGGTGGGACGGCGGCCAGGTCATCGAGATCCTCGCCTTCTGGGACACCGCTCTGCAGGCACAGCAGATCGGCCTCGCCTAGCCCAGATGGCCCCGCCGGCTCGCGGCGAACCAATCCCGCGAGCCGGCCCGCAGGTCTCAATATCGCCATCGCCCTCCGAGCCGAGGCTTTCCATTCCCGCTGGCGGCCGCCGGTCCCCAGGTCAGCGCCCGCCGCAACTTGCCCCGTCGACCGCTGGCTTAGCAACAGTAAGAAGGGCGCATACGCGCAGGTGCTATCCAGCGTGGGCGGCAAGTCCTGAGCAGCCCCCGGACGGCAGCAGCGACCGCTGCCGACTACTGCGGTGCCGGCGGTGCCGGGACGCTGAACCAGCGGTCGAGTTCGTCGAGGATGTTCTCGACGATCGGATGTAGCTCGTCAGCGATCTTCGTCTGGCTCTGGCCGTCACCGGTGCGCTGGCCGGCTTCGCTGATGATGATCTGGAACACGCCGGCCAGCGCGATCCCCTGCAGCCTGGCGATCTCCGGCGGGACGGCGGTGGTGTCGCTGATGGCGCTGGCCAGGGCGGTGGCCTGGCGGTCGGTCAGCTCCAGCGCCAGCCGGTGGACGGCCGGGCTGATGGCCGCCAGGTAGCCGAGCTCACCTCGCCAGAGCTCCGGCGGGATGCGGCGAATCCCAGCGACGGACTCGAGGACGAAGTCGCGGATGGCAGCCGCCGGAGTAAGGGCGGGTGGCCGGGAGCGGATCAGGTCGCACAGTTCGTCCTGAACCTGCTGCTCTCGGTCGGTGACCAGCTGCTCCTTGGTCCGGAAGTAGTTGTAGACCGTTTGCTCGGCCACCTCGGCCTCGCGCGCCACGTCACTGACGGCGACATGTTCATAGCCGCGCTCGGCGAACAGGCGCGCTGCGGTGTCGGCGATGAGCCGGCGGGTGCGCGCTTTCTTGAGCTCGCGCAGTCCGGTGCTGGCCATCCCAACAGCGTAGCAGAACCCTAAATTTATATTTAGCTCAATAAATTGAGTTGCCACTAGCTACTTGGACCCCGTCGCCCCCAGTTCTCTGCGAACGTGGGCGCGTCCTGCAAGCCGGCCTCGCGATAGAAGACGGACGGGCCGTCGACGTCGACGGTGCGGTACGCCGTGCGGTACATGGTTGTCTCCGTTCACATCGGGCACGCAGACGCGCGGGTGGGACGCCAGTAGCACCTCGGGCTAGCCCGTTTTACCCGCAGAACGCCGCCTACATGTGGCCCGCGTGCGGCACGTCGGGGTACCGACCGGTGTGACGCATCAGACGTCGGCTTCGCCGCCGCCGTTGTGCCTGGTCCGGGGGCCGCAGACCGGCCTGAACGGATGGGCGCACACCGTCGGAGCGTGTTGGGTCAACCCGGGCCGCTCGCCGTGGGCCCCGAGATGAGGGCTAGCCCAGCGCTGGCCCCGCCACCGGCGTGGGGCTTTCAGGAAGCGGCACCAGGGATGAGGATGTTGCCGGAGGGCCAAATTCGGCAGTCTGCGGATAACCTGTCCGGCCGCCAAGGGAGCAAGGGGTCAAGATGCCGTGGTTTCCAGACTTCGCCAGTGCCGTCGAGCTGGCGCGCAGGCAGACTCGCGGGGCGGGTAAGGCTGATCCGGTCGCGCTGTACTTCGCCGCACTGAACGAAGGTGACACCCGCATCCTGGAGACTGTGTGGCCGGGTGAGGTGGTGATCTACGATCCCCGCTCGGGCGAGGTCCGCGGGCACAAGCAGGTGCGGCGGTTCATCAGCCACAACCTGTCCTGGCTGGCGGGGCTCCACGCACGTACCGAGACCGTGGCCTCCACGTGTGCCGGCGGCCGGGCTGTGGTGGAACTGCTGGCCCGCTTGGACCACGACGGGCGGGAGCTGGCGTGGCCGGTGGCGGTGGTCGCTGAGTCTCCCGACGATTTGTCGGTGGTGTTCCGCACCTACTGCAGCCAATGGCCGGTCGACGAGCGGCGTCACGTCCGGCCTCCCATACTCAAGCCCGAGCACGCCCACCTCGGTGATGTCGTCGGCCGCTACCAGGCCGCGCTGGCCGCTGGTGACGCCGAGGCGGTGGTGAACACCTTCGTGCCGGATGGGTACTTCCGCGGCCCGTTCGGCCCGCACTACGCCCACCACGGCGGCATCGGCATTGAGCACTGCGCCGTGACCGACGACGGCGTGCGCTGCGCTCTGGAGTACAACTGTCTCCGTTGGGGCAGTCACGACCTGCCGCCGCAGGCGGGAATCGGCGTCTATGAGCGTGGTCCAGACGGGCTGCTGGCTGCGGCCCGCGTCTACGACGATGTCGAAGCACCCGCACAGCACCCCTGAGAGGCCGGAAATGATCATGGCTGCCAGGCAACCTCGGTGTCCGTCGTCGCCGCAGGCCCTAGGCTCGGGCCCGGCGGCAGCAACACTCTCTTTGAGAACGGTGACGTCGGCCATGGCCCGGCGCGGGCATGTCCGGGACCTTGGCCTGCGGACCCGAACCTGGTGGGGCAGCTGTCACTGCCCGTACCAGGCTTTCCCGAGCGATCTGATGAGATTTGTGGATTTCGGTGATGAGTGGCGCGAGGGTGGGTCATAGCACCGGCCCCGATGGCACCGGAGCCGGAGGCATCGATACAGGCCGCTGACATCAAAGAGAAAGGAGCCGGCATCGTGGACGAGAAGCTCGAGGTGATTGTCATCCCCGTCGCGGATGTCGACCGTGCGAAGGAGTTCTACGGAAACCTCGGCTGGAGACTCGACGCCGACCGTGCCGCTGGTGACAACTTCCGCATCGTCCAGCTCACACCGCCGGGCTCGGAGTGCTCGATCCAATTTGGCACGAACATGACGTCGGCCGCACCCGGCTCCGTCCAGGACCTCTACCTGATCGTCTCCGACATCGAGGCCGCGTGTGCCGAGCTCGTCGCCCGCGGTGTCGAGGTCAGCGAGGTGTTCCACGAGGGGGCGCCCGGCGCTCG
>Ga0302325_10034587_pt1 | contig 10338 bp, 9 predicted proteins | sample Palsa_T0_2_FD_201948 | JGI IMG/M metagenome (GOLD analysis project Ga0302325, IMG submission 201948) | Peat permafrost microbial communities from Stordalen Mire near Abisko, Sweden - Palsa_T0_2 | ecosystem: Environmental > Terrestrial > Soil > Palsa > Peat permafrost | place: Sweden: Abisko...
AAAGCGTCAGGAGCAACGGACGTCAGAAGCAGCAAACCTCTAGCTCAGACCCGTCCGCGAAATGGGGCAACGTCACCGGGCGATTAGACTCTAAAGCCTCGTGCTACTCAAAATTGGGGGGACGTCGCTTTGACCTGCATGAGGCAACGGGGTCTCCGATCGCGCACGAGGCCCTGGCGCGCATCGGCGCCCTCTACGCGATTGAAGCCGAGATCCGCGGCCACTCTCCCGATGAGCGCCGCTCAGCGCGCGCTGAGCGCACCGCGCCGCTGCTTACCGAGCTACGAGAGTTTCTCCTAGCCACGATGCGCAAAGTCTCGAAGAAGTCAGATCTTGGCGGCGCCATCCATTACACGCTCGCACAGTGGGACGCGCTCTGCCGTTTCGCTCGCGACGGACGCATCGAGATCGACAACAACGCGGCCGAACGCGCGCTGCGCGCTGTAGTAGTGGAGCGTTCATTGTGCACCTCTTTGTCAAGTGTCTGAAAATATTGATGTTTGGTTTTCAGAGATGGGCCGATACGGGCTTCCTTTGCGTGCCAGTGCGACTTTGACACGTTCGTCCTGCAAATCGCTGGCGCGGATTTGCCAAGGCGCATCGAAGACCACCTGTTGTGCCGGAAGTACGCCTTCTTTGATGAGCCGGCGGATTTGATGAGCGGAGACGCCGAGGCTCTTGGCGGCTTCTGACATGGTGAGCCACTCGCCGTTCTTCTCAGCCGACCGGTATGCATGGATGCCACGGACGCGTCGTAAAGAGCTAACACGGTGTGCAGTCCACGTTTTTCCTTGACCGGTAGGCACACCCATACGGTTCAATGTTGCAGCGATCTCTTCATCCGACCACTCAGTTGCCATCCGACCGATCACCGCAATGGCATCATCGGACGTACGGCAGCCGTGTTCCCCTGATTTAGGCTTGCGCACACGCAGTTCAGAGTGTTGCCCTCCGCGCCAGTGGATAGTCAGGACGATCTCGCGCGTGCTCGCATCGTAGCCTGCAATAATGTCGGCAATCAGAGTCCGCACGAGCTGTTGACGCGATCGCATCGTGACACCTGGCGCGTTCCAGGCGGCTTCGAGGTCGTTGGCAAGTCCGGTGAAGTCAGGAACGGGTGAGGCGGGGATCTGCCTCTCCAAGTCTGCCAATCGCACTTCACAGGCCTGCACTCGCTGCAAGGTTGCCTCCCAGCTCTTCTCCAACTGCGCGGCAATGAGCCGATTGTCGGGGTCACAGGCTGCGTAGCGCCGTTCGGCAAGAGAGGCCTCGTAACGCGCCTGTTGTAACTCCAGTTCTACGATGCGTTGCTGTTCGCTTTGCTGCTCCATGTACCTGTGCTCGGCGTGCAAGGCCGCTTCAACGGCGATGGGTTGGATCGCGAGCAGTAACTCGCCAGCAATGGCGGTATCCACTCGCTTGGCTCCGAAGGTCAGGCATCTCGGCCGGCCCAACATCTGGTGGGGGCGTTCGCACCGATAGATCGGTGAGCTGTAGTGTCCTGAGTAGGCGACCACCAATCGACACCCACATCCTGCACATAGCAGTAGCCCCGGCAGCAAGGCGCGACCACCGCGCCCGGACTTGACTCCGCCTGTTTTGCCGTACGCGTTCGCCGCAAGCAGCTTTTGGTTGCGCTCAAACTCGGCCCACTCGATGTAACCTTCGTGGTGATCTCGGATAATAGCTGCCCATCGCTCAAAAGGCTTGCGATGCTTGTACGTTGTTCGCACCCTTCCATCCACGAGCGTGGTGCGCTTCTCGCTCTTCCCGTACGCGTACGCGCTCGCATAAAACGGGTTCTTCAGGATCGAGATAACGTTGCGGTAGCGGATGGGTGTCCAATCAAAGTTGACGAGCGTCCTGCCATCCGATGGACGTGGAAAATGCATCTTCTCGGCTGTCAGAGACAGGAGCACCTGGCGGGCACTACCGAGTTGTCGGAACCGCGCGAACACGACACGGACGGCTTCCTGCACGCGCAGGTTCGGATCCAGGCCCAAACCGATCTCGCGATGCCAGATGTAGCCGATCGGCACGCTGATGCGCAGGTCGCCTCGAAGAGCCTTGCCGTGCTTGGCATCCAGCATGCGTCCGCGGAGCACACCGAGCTCAAACTCGCTGATACTGCCCTTCATCCCGAGCAGCAATCGGTCGTTCGGTCGATGAGGATCGTAAATGCCGTCCGTGTCGATGACTCGCGATCCGACGAGACCACACAGCTCGAGCAGGTGATGCCAGTCCCGGCCATTGCGGGCGAGCCGCGACGCATCCAGGCACAGTACGGCGCCGACCTCTCCAGCGCACACGGTGGCAACCAGCTTGTCGAAACCAGGACGAGCCACGCTGCCGCTGGCCGAGCGCCCCAGGTCATCGTCAATTACCTCGACGTTGGTAAATCCATAGCGTCGGGCGACCTCGACCAAGTCGTATTGCCGGCGCTGGCTCTCGAGGTTCGTCTGCACTTGGGTCTGCGTCGACTGGCGCACGTACACGACCGCTTTGCGCTTCAGAAGCGCCTCTGGCATCAACTCAGCGCCCATCATCGCTCTCCTTGCCTGCGACACCCGCCGCCTGCATCAGCAGGTGGGACAGCCGGATGATGGCCTTCGTCCGCTCGGCGTTCGTCATGCCGCGAAGGCCCATCGACTCGAATGCAAGGCTGATCTGTTCGTGCTGAACTGGCGGCAACGATAGTCTCTTGCGCCTCTTTTGCAGCTCGTTCATCCTGCTTCTCCTGAGCGAGTACGACGGATGTGTCGCTGCCGGAGCTTCGCCGAAATCCGTGTACAAGGAGCAGCCGTTGCAGGTCACACAGGGCGTCTACCGAGACTCGCGGCACGCCGAGCGTCATCCCGGCACAGATGCTGGCGTCCAACATCCAGTCAGGCAGTGCTGTTACGACACCCGACTCGATCTCAACATGAATGACGCGGCCGGCGGCGCGCTGCTCGCTGTAGTGGGCATATGCGCGCCGCCCGTGAAACGGATGCCAGCGATAGTGAACTTCGACTTCTCGCCCGATATGGGCAGAATGACTGCGTGATGGCCCTTGGAAGAAAAAACTATCCCTTTGCCGGCGCGGACTGCGGCGGTGAGCGCGCCGCGGCGATCTACTCTCTCATTGGCACCGCAAAGCTCAACGATCTCGATCCGGAAGCCTACTTGCGCTACGTCCTCACCCGCATTGCCGAGCATCCGATCAATCGCATTGCGGAGCTGTTGCCGTGGAGCGTTGCGCCGCACCTTTTCGGACTCGTCAATCTCGCAGCTTAGGTTGATCGTATGAGCCAGTGGCTGTTGCGATTCGGGTTACTTGCCATACTCTCGGGCTCTAGCTATTCGGCACCCTCGGATGACATTCCGGTCGACATCTTCAGATTTAATGTACACGGTGCCGGCGCGGAACTTGTCTTGAGCTTGGTTGAAAAATACGGCCTTCGTGCGCAGCTTCATTGCAATCGCGATCGGACTCTGATTTTCGGCACCCGAAGGAGCATGAAAATGCCCGGCGTCGATTGCGCAACTTCCAACGGAGAGTTTGTGCTCCGAGCCGAAGCGTATGAGGATCCCGCAACGCACGCTCTCATGTATACCTTCAAACAGACCGACGACCCTCGTGTTAAGGCAACAATCGAAAAAGTCATAGACGCGTTAACGGCAGCTGTGAAGGACGCCGCCGAGGTCGACGATGTCGAGCGTACGTGCTGCAGGAGTCCCAATCGCCACATGAACACCGCCATCGTCTCCTGATAATCGATAATCAGGTCAGCGCTGAGCGGTCAATGCGGCATACGCCGGACGGTTACGGGGAAAATGAGCGACTTGTTGGTTTTCTCGGAACCCTTTGGGCCATCGCACGAGCAATAGGGCAGCCGGCAAGGTACGGCGCTAATCTCCTCATTACAGCGAGCGCCTTGCGAGAACGATACCGGCTAGGCAATCTTCACGTCACTTGAAGCAAATACCGAATTACCGTGGCATTGGCCCACAGCGCGATAGCCGACGGGCAACAAGTTTTCCTCTACCCAGTCTTTTGGCACGGTCTCAAGGATGATAAGGGGCCGCCACCTAAGTACCGTTGCGAGTCCGCCTGCCAGTGCGGCTAACTCATGCCCCTCGACGTCCAATTGAAGGACCGAAACCCGTCGATATGGTGGGACGACGCTGTCGATTGTAACGAGCGCAATATTTTCGGTTTCTTCGCCGGGTTTTGGCGCCCTTTTTAAGATCTGACTTCCCCCGCCCATCCATACTCCATCCTGGCCAATTTTTAGCGTTTGGTTGTAGCTGTCTTTGCTAAGTCCGCACGAGTGCAGCTCGACGTTTGTCAATTCGTTCAAGCGACAAGTGATGGCCGCACTTTGATAATTCTCGGAGTTCGGCTCAAACGCCCAGACCTTCGCAAAAGGAATGAGTGCTCTTGAGAGCGCGGGCAGAAAGTCGCCAAAAAAAGTGCCGGCATGGATGACATCGCCGCTTTCGGCGAAGCGACAGATCAACGAGATCGTATCGGGTTCCCAAACACGCCCCTCGATGACTGCCTTTGAGGCTGGCCGCTCCTTCGAACGCAGCGGAACACAATACAATCCGTAACGGTTCTGTGCAATTATGCATTTCTGCGGCAGGCTCATTCGCGTATAACCTCAAGCAATTGACTGTCCGTGTCCATGCGCCGTGACGGGTAGCAGATCACTGAAATTATTACCACAGTTTTAGACTTCGACTTACAGGGACGTTTTTGGGGGCTTTGCCTTTCTAATTTTTCGGGAGCGCCAGGGGCAAATCCGGCGTCGGTTTGCCTCCGTTGCGCAGTAGCTTGGTCGCTTCACCCGTGAGACGCAGATACCAGTCGCTCGGCAGCCGGCAGCCGTCGGCATCCATCGCGACAAATGAAGTCCCCGCTGGCAGCCCCTTCAAGGGCGTTTGTGCGGTGCTGGACTGCACTTTGAAGAGAGCGGTGCCCTCGTTAACCTCGTCGAACATGGCGCCGTAGAGCATTGTCGCTCCAGAGCTCATCGCATTGTAAACTTGTCGCCAATAGAACCGGCCGCAGCGGCGCGGAATCCTGTTTGGTATCACAGCGTTCGCTCTTTCAAGGTGGCGGGCACGGTTGGCCGCTGAAAAGCCCGGAAATACCACCGGCATGTAATCCACGCCAAGCGCGCGCGTCGCCGCCATATCCGGCTCCAGGCTGGTGCGACGATAAGTGTCGGCTCCGGCCTCGTCGGCGAATCGCCCGGCCGCCCACGGACTGATGACCCCCAGACGATGCCAGACTTGGTCCCATCCGGCGTCGGGCGACGCATCGCGGTCCCGAGTGCGCCAATAGGCCGGCAAACCACCTAATATTGTCACGCCACCGTAAGGTGCGCTCACCCGGGCGAGCGCATCGAGCAAATCCGCCGCATCGCCGGGATTGAGTGGTCGGTGGGAAAACCCGAGTCCCCATATCCCAAGCAGCGGGTGACCGCGATGATGTAAATAGACCGGGCTACGCGTGACCCCCTCGCGCTCCAAGCGTTCCCAGTCTCTAACTACGGCTGCCAGATGATCCGCGGGCAGCCGCGGTTCTTTGTTGGACAGATCGTACATGACGAAGAAGACGCGGTCATGCCGCTCCGCGGCCTGCTTCGCGTTTTTCAGCACCACATCGACGGCTTTCAGAACTTCAGGCTGACGCAGTGTCGTCGCGTACCGCTGCAAGGCGACGCCGTCGAGGCCATATTGCTGCATCCACGCGAACTGTCGGTCTACTGTAGCGGGATTCTGGTCGTCGAATAATTCCACCGGACCGCTGGCGCTCGATGCCGACGTAGCGCAGCGTTCTGCTGCCGGTAATTCCGACACGTCCGGCAGCATATCGACTATTGGAGCGGTTTCGTCCGACCAATTTCCCCAGTGCCCCCACCCAAGCGTGGTTCCATCGCCGGGACATTGGAACCAGCCCTGATAGCCCATGATCAGCTTGCCCGTTAGGGTGCTCGTGTCTGCACTGATGCCCTTCAGGGGAAAGGCAACACATGCGATAACAAGTAAAGTTGAAATCGGGCGCCATCTCGGCTTTCCGTTCGGAGTGTGGCTAGTCATGGTATTTCGATCCTCCGTGCGCGGCGAACGTGTTCGCCGCCTGACTTGAGCCGGTGGCGGATGAGACCCATTTTGCCACAGATCCTTTCCCCGGTCGCCGGGGCTTCGTGCCTAGGACTCGTCCCATTTCTGTTTCGGCTATGTGTCGATCGCATCTGTGTCACAGACGTGCCTCGACAACGCGCGAGCCGGTGAAGGGCGGTGACACACGGACCACCCGCGCTTTGCAATTCGAAATGACCGTACTCAGATCGCCCGTTTTACAGTCTGGTTCAATAATTGGTCTGGTTTGCCTGAGGTGCAATTACGTTCTCCGAACAATCTTGAGGTTCGGCTACTCTAGCGATATTGAAAATGCGTACGTGCGGCTTTGAGCTATTCCAGAGGAGTTTCATCTTAAGGCATGTGAGTCGATACCGCATCCTTGTCGTCCTCGAAGCGTACTACGAGGCAGCGCCAGAAATGACGCGTCGGAACTGGCGCCCCAATGAAAGCCAATCCGGGATAAAGCCTGCGCACCAGATTGCGTCAAATGATCCGTTCGACTGCGCGCTTAATGCGGCTCATCCCCGCGGCGCTCGACTGTCATATGGCGGACGGGATATACTTCAACATCGAAGCGATTCAAGCCCTGCCTGAAAGGCAATGAGCCGAAGGGCGCTTCAGAGCAAACAAACATCGGGGAAAATCCGAAAACCCGCGCTCAGGTTTGTCATCGCATCCGGTGTCCTTTCGCGTCAGGTCGAAGAAGAGCAGTCCGTAGAGCGAATCCTATAGGGTCTAGAGCCTTCTTAATGTGAGATCGCGGGGATGATTCAGGATCAAGACCCTACAAGGCCTGCCTTGCGTTATCCACCGCAAACTTATCGAATATTTAAATGAAGAAAAAACCGATCACACAATCGAATGCAGACGAATTCCGCTGGTTTCACTCTATCGAGCTCGGAGATGGAATTGTCACAAAGGGACGAAAGTCACTGCGGCACATTCGGCATCAAGCAGACACGATATTCAAGTATGGTGTGACTAATAAGTCGGTGCTCGATATTGGCGCATGGGATGGTGCATTTAGTTTTGAGGCGGAAAATCGTGGCGCGAAACGCGTGCTCGCTACGGATCACTTCTGCTGGGTCGGTTCCGGCTGGGGTCGCAAACAAACATTCGACTTTGCACATACGGCCCGGAAGTCAAAAATTGAGTCAAAGGTGATTGACCTTCCGGACATTACCCCGGCAACCGTTGGCGAGTTTGACGTCGTACTTTTTCTTGGTGTGTTCTACCATTTATTGCATCCGCTGCTGCTGCTGGAAAAGCTCGCCCCGGTCGCGCGGGAGATGCTTATTCTGGACACCGAAACCGCGCTCGACAATGAGAAGCGCCCAGCGATGGTTTTCTTTCCGGGCAATGAGCTGAATAAGGATCCTACGAACTGGTGGGCGCCGAACATTATGTGCATGGAAGCGATGCTCAAGCATGTTGGATTCAAGAGAATAGAAGTCTCTCCAACGTGGCCCTATGATGGAAATATCAACCACCGGCGGGGACGGTTTACCTTTCACGCATGGAGGTAGGTGAGAGCGCTGGCGGAGCGACAACCGTCCGCCATCGAGTTAAGTCAACACTGATGCGGACTTTGCCTACTTTTCTCCCACGCTTGTCCGCCGCACCGCCCAGCCTTAAGTCGACGGTGGCGGACTAGAGAGCCATTTATCCATATACGGTTCCAGGTTACCCCATGGCTTAGGGCCGAGGATTCGCTCAACTGATGATCTGACCGCAGCTACAGCGCTGTCGTCCCAGGAAACGCTGTGCCCGCCGGCCAGGAACGTCTTCGTAAGGTTCGTCGCAACACCGCTCGAGATGACGTCGCGCGCTGACTCGCGTACGGGAAGCCCGAGATGCTCGGAAATAACTGCAAGCGTATGCTGTAGCGCGGTTTTCAGATCGTCATAATGTACCGAGAGGACACTCTCATCGTAGTACCATGAGTTCACATGGGTCGCCCAGTAATCGATCCGATTTAGCCCAGCACCTCCTTGATGAAGGCTGGACGCAGTCAGATATTCAAAGAACGATGTTTTCGGATCAATTTTGAAATTTGGCTCTTCACCAGAGATATCAAAAATATAAGCGGATCTCAGGACTTCCAGGGGATTTCGAACGATATAGATGTGTATGCCCGTATTGTAGCGACGACGTGCCCGACGCAGGTGGTCGGGAGTGCGCCAAATATCATCTTGAGTGAATTTAAAGGCCCTAAATGGCTCGTGATCCTTTGAGAGCGAGTAGGGTTCATATTTCGGGGCAACCGCCGGGTTGAGAATCGAGTGGATTCGGTCGGGAACGTCAAACCACGCCCGGATTGTGTCGAGTAGAAAATGCGTACCGGATCGGCGATGGCTATGTACGAAGATGTGATGGGACGAAACATAGGTATGCGAAAACTTGGCGAACTTCTTGGCAAATTCCGCGGATTTGAGGAGCTCGACCAGGATGCTGTCAACCGACAGGCCCTTTTTTATCCGTCCGATGCGCTCTTGGAGCGTCACATCGTCAGGGTCCCTGTGTAGCAGCACGCGAAAAAGCGCCTGTACCAGCTGGGGCGCCAACTGATCTGCGGATTCAGATAGGCCCGTCGCCACGGGGAGTCCCGCAGTCGGGATTTTCTGATCCGGCAGCGCAGAACCCGCATTGATGTCCGTTTCGTCAACTTGGCCGTTAGGAGCAAATAGCGGGCGGCCGGTCAATAACCGATCGCAGTAGGTTTTCAATACCTCTCTATCTGGGGCAAAATGTGCCTCGATCCAGTCGCGCTGACCTGCGCTCAATGACGAGACCTGGAAGCTTCCATGACTGCGATTCTCTCGGCCTAGAGACAACAGCGCCGTCACCCCGATGCGCTCGCTGACGAATCGAAGCCCCTCCTCGAGTTTGCTATAGGACATGATGTAGTTGGCCGCGATCCGGCCGTTGCGATCCAGGAAATGCAGATACTGCTGCTTGATCTGATCCGCATTACGCACGGTCCATTCCCGCAGAAACCCTTCGAAATCGAGATCACCGGCGTAAAGACGCGGATTTGCCTTGAACTTCGGGTCCGTATGGGAGTTGTACAAGCTGACCATGTAGTCGACGGGATCGCGGATCACGCCGAATACGAACATCTCCTTGGGGTCGATCAAATTCAGCAGCCATGCGAAACGCGTCTCGATTTCGCGAAACGTCTGGTGCTTGCCAAAACGTGACTCCACCAGCGCAAGCTCCGCCAACGGACGCAGCGCCTTCTCGATCGCCGTCGATGCCGTTTTGAGATTGGCCACGAAGACGAATTTCTTCGATAAACTGATCAGCATGTGTGCCTCATTTGAACCCCGCCGCGCGACATATTATTTTTCTGAGTACTGGCTTAACCCAAGTGACTTGCCACACCAAACGCTGCGGCGAGCCGTCGAAACCGCTCTGGCAGCTGGAGTCGCTCATGCGCGACGCGCGCTGCGGCTTATGCCTGGACCTGCCCATCGTCCGCTAGCCAAACCTCGGCAGCCTGCCTCCCGGCTCATGACTATAAATCGTATAATAACGCGCGACATGCGGCGCCGGAGCGACGGCTGTCTCCATAGACGGCAGTTAATTCAAATGCTGGACGCCAAAGGCCGTCCGTTCGATCGGGAGCTGCGTTTTTTCGCGCGTGCACCACTTGAGCGCGCGGTGGCCGCGAGTAGTCGCTGGCAGATCGGCAGGACGTCCGCGGGCAAAAGCCCGCGCAGACAGGCAAGGCCGCGCGGACAGTCCTCAAGCTGCGATAAGTAACAAGGTGAACAGGTCATCGCGCGCTGAATAGCGAGCGCATTCGTGCCTTTGGGCCCCCATTCGCGCGCGTCCACGACCCCCGAATGAATACCGATTGTGGGAATTCCAATGCCTGCGGCCAGGTGCTGAGGTCCGCTGTTGTTGCCAACAAAGAGAGAGCAGCGGTCCAAGAGAGGCGGCAAGTCCGCAAGGCCGACGTGGCCAATCAATGACCAGACGGAATTCGAATTCTTGACTGCGCTTACAATTGCGGCGCCGATGTCCGCTTCGGCGGGGGCGCCCACCAGTACGACATGTACTTCTTCGGTCTCAATGAGTTCATCGATCAGAACACTGAAATATTCCGGTGCCCACTGCCGCATCTCGTTTCCGGCCGCAGGATGAACGCAAACCACACGCTTGTGAAAAATCCTGCGGGCCTTCGGCACGCCGGCAAGA
>Ga0302325_10034588_pt1 | contig 10337 bp, 6 predicted proteins | sample Palsa_T0_2_FD_201948 | JGI IMG/M metagenome (GOLD analysis project Ga0302325, IMG submission 201948) | Peat permafrost microbial communities from Stordalen Mire near Abisko, Sweden - Palsa_T0_2 | ecosystem: Environmental > Terrestrial > Soil > Palsa > Peat permafrost | place: Sweden: Abisko...
GCTGTAAATGTCACTGCGCGTGTCGATGTCCAGCCCGCTCATCTCCGCCTGTTCGGGACTCATGTAAGCCGGCGTGCCGATGAACTGGTGCAACTCCGTGTAAACCGTCGCGTCGGTCAGCCGCCCTTCGGTGGCCTTGGCGATGCCGAAGTCAATCACTTTCGGAACCGGCACGCCATCGTGCAGCGTGACGAGAATATTCGACGGCTTGATATCGCGGTGAATGATCCCCTTTTGGTGGGCGTGCTGGATGGCCTGGCAAACACAGATGAACAGTTCGATGCGCTCGTTGGTCGTGAGGCTGGCCTGGTCGCAGTATTCAGTAATGCGGATGCCTCGCACCAGTTCCATCACAAAATAAGGACGTCCCGTTTCGGTCGCGCCAGCATCGAGCACCTTGGCGATGTTGGGATGATCCATCATGGCCAGCGCCTGGCGTTCCGCTTCGAATCGGGCGACCACCTGCTTTGTATCCATGCCCAGTTTGATCACCTTCAGCGCCACGCGCCGACGAACCGGCTCGCTTTGCTCCGCGACATAGACCACACCGCAGCCGCCTTCGCCCACCTTCTCCAGCACCTTGTAGCGGCCAATGGTTTTGCCGACGGCTTCATCCGCAGCTTCCGCCAGATCGAGCTTGATCGTAGCCTTGGCGGCAGGCGCGTCCGAGGGGGGTAACGGCTCGGGCCTGTCGTGTGCGGCCACTAGGGCTTCCACGCGCTGGTGCAGGGCGGGGTCGCCGAGGCAGGCACCCTTCAGAAACGCATCGCGCTTGTCCACCGGCATTTCCAGCGCGGCAGCCGAAAGCATTTCTTCTCGATTTTGAGGTGATGGCATGGCCAATGGCTCGGTCAAGCCTACCTTTCATTCGGCGGATTAGAAGCACGGAAAGATCTTCCCAGCCACCCGAAACTGGAAGTGGCCAGCCAGACGCATACCTTATGTGAGCCAATCCTCGTTTGCTTCGTGGTTAATCTTCCCCACACCTTTCGGCTAAGGCTCAACCGTAATGGCTTCCCACTTCATTTTGTGCCGTTCGGCATAGGCGGCCAGGACTTTTTCGTGTTCGATCAGGACGACCCGGACGACGGCGGAATCGTCGGCCAAGCCGATTTCAGGAATGGCGTTGGGAATCAAGTCCAATTGCCGATGGGCATAAAGCAGGGCAAAAACCGAGGCGGCGACCGTCACGTAAGGCAAATCTTCCTCCACTCCTTCCGCATAATCCTCCACGACGTCGGCCAGGAACTCCAATTGGTCTGTCAGGTGTGGAAAAGCCGGGTCGTCCAACTCAGTGAACTTCAATTTGAGGAAGGGCAATTTCTTATGCACACCCTTAAGAATATTGGGCGTGATGGCCGCAGTGCCGCGATGCACGAGATTACCTATATCTGCCATGCCCTTGACCATGATGAAACGCTCGGAAAATTGCAAGCTGTTATATCAAGCCTGAGCTTAGTCAAGCGTGTGGGGTTTAAGAAGAATTCTCACGCCAAGGCCATAGGCAGGCATAAACAACGGGCAAGACGCGCACAAGAGATAGCTTGGGAACAAGCTGAGTCCGTTTTTCCTTCCAGTCCATTGCGCCCGTTGCGTGAGGCGGGTCTTTGCGTTAGGCAGCAACTAAATCGATTTCATCCGATTTGCAGCAAATCCAGGCCGATGATGTCCTTATTGCCTTCCTGGATGGTGGAGAGAAGCGAGGGCTCAGGTTGACCCGCCAATTGAATGCGGCAACTGGCGGCCAAAGCGCCATCAAACACCACATTTTGCACTTCCTCCACGTTCAGCCCGGCCTTGCGGATGTGATCCATAACAAACGCCAGCACACCCACCCGGTCATGGTGCCTGACCACCAATTGCCACTTGGCGGGAGTGCGATGGGCCAGGTTCACGCAATTTAACACGACCCCCGTTTTGATAAAAGTCTCGATGACCCGAATGGCCTCATCGGCAATCGCGCTTTGCGCCTGAGAGGTCGAGGCGCCAATGTGATGGGTGCCGTGCAAACCGGGCAATTTCAAAATAGGATCGTCGAAGGCTGCGACCCCTTCGCCCGGCTCCGGATCGAAAACATCCAAGCCGGCGCGAATACGCTTGGTTTGCACCGCCTCGCGCAATGCAGCCTGGTCCACAACCTCGCCGCGGGAAGTATTGATAAGGATGGCGTTGGGTTTCATGAGCCAGAGGCGGGAGGCATTGACCAATTTGCGCGTTTCGGATTGTAAAGAGACATGCAGAGTCACAATGTCCGCCTCGCGGAAAATGTCGTCCACGTTCTCGATCAGTTCGATGCCCAATTCGCCGGCCAGCTTGGGCGTTAGGGAACGCGACCATGCAATCACGCGCAAGCCAAAAGCGTGGGCTCGCCGGATGACCTCGCGTCCGATGCTGCCCAGACCAATCACTCCCAGCGTCTTGCCAAAAAGCCCGTCGGCCTTGCTGAATTCCTTCTTATTCCATTGACCGGCCCGCAAAGCGGCGACGTTCTCCGGAATCCGCCGGTCGATGGACAGCAACAAAGCGAAAACAAGCTCGGCCACCGCGATGGAATTTTTGCCGGGACAATTGCTGACGAAAATACCGCAACTGCTGGCGGCTTTGACATCGATAGTGTTGACACCTGCCCCGGCCCGCAGCACCAGGGCCAGATGCTTCGAGGCCAGGAGCGTCTCAGCGTTGACCTTCTTGCCGCGCACCACCAGAATCTTGCAGGAGGCGGCCAGCGAAGGCAGTTCGTCGGCTTTGGCCGAGGGAAGGTAATCCACTTCACAGCCAAGCTGTTTTAAACGATGAAGATGCGAATCCGGGAATGTGTCGGCGACCAGTGTTTTCACTTGATATTGACAGCCCTTTAATGAGGCTTGGGACGGTTTTTATATTTGTCGTAAAGGCGCGTGTGCCGCGATTCAAGTGAGACCTCGTGGCCCGCCATCCAAAGATGGGTGACGTTGGCGCGCAAATCCAAAATGTCTCCGGTGCAAGCGAACAAGGTGCCATCCTTCCCCGGCTCAATGGCGCCCAGGCGGTCGTCCACGCCCATGATTTGGGCGGGATAAAGTGTGATGGCCTTCAAGGCTTCGTCAGTAGGCAATCCGTAGGCGGCCGCCTGGGCCGCGGCGTATGGCAAATTCCTGACAAAAGCCGCGTCGCCCGTTTCGCCTTGCGCGCACATGGCGAATTTGACTCCGGCCTGGTGCAGAAGTTCCGGCGCTTTGAAATGAAGGTCGTACGATTCCGCTTCGGATGAAGGCAACGCGTAGGTCGAACTATAAATCACGGGCACGCTTTGCTTGGCCAGCAAGTCCGCCACTTTCCAAGCGTCGCGTCCGCCCGCCACGATCATCTTGAGTTTGTTGGTTTCGGCCCAACGGAGCGCGGACTTGATCTGGCGGACGTCATCAGCATGAACAACGATGGGCTTTTCGCCTTTGAGGTAAGGCCGCATCGCCTCCCACGGAGGGTTCAGGCCGGGATCAGGCGCGCCGTTGGTTTTGGCCGCGTCGCGGGCTTGGGCGTAGGCGCGGGCCTCATCGAAAAAGTCCGACAATTCCCTAACTTTCCGCTCCCGCTCCTTGGCGCGTTCATCCGGCGAACCACCCCCTGCTCCACCTCGACGCCGGCCGCCACCGCCGCCGCCTCCCCGCCTCCCGCCGGTGCTTATGTCCATGTTCGGCCAATACACATGCAAGGCGGTCGGTTTCTTAAAAACCATCTGCTCGGTGGTCCAACCGTCCATGGCCATTAATCCCGACTGCCCGGCCACGAGGCTGCCTTGCGGAGTCGGCTCAAAAAATGCAATACCGTTGGCGCGCGCCACGGGCAGCAATTCTGAATCGGGATTCACCGCCACCCAGGATTGAACTTCGGGCACAAATTGGCCGGTTTCCTCCACATCGAGCGTGGCCCGCACTGCCTCAATCTCGAGCAAGCCCAGGGAGGTGTTTAGCGCCACCAAGCCGGGATAAAGATGCTGTCCTGTCAAATCAACAACTTTGTCAGCCTTAACGTCCAAATGGCCAATCTGGCTGACTTTGCCGTTCTCCACCAAAACATCGCCGGGCGCTAGCACAGCGCCGGAAACGGTATGCACTGTGGCATTCTTGAGCAAAAGAGATTCGGCGCGCGCAACCTGCCCGGCAAAGCAGACCGCCATCGCCAACCCGCAGCTCAGTCCCCGTTTTATGCTAGGGTTCAACATCGGCTTCATCGCGATCGTGATTGAAATAATCGTCCTGATGTTCCAGAGCGATTTCAAAGAATCTCCTCCGGCCACGCGGGCCGCCGCCGGTCGGTCCACCTTGGTCGAGAACCTTCTTCGCTTTGGCGACCAAGGCTTTTCGTTCCTCCTCATAAGCGGCGGTCCGGGCTGCATCCAGTGAACGATCAAAGTATTTTTTCCCCTCGATCCAGGTCTCAAGGCAAACGGTCGTCGAATCCAGCGGCGATTTCGACCAGATGGCGATGTCGCCGTCCTTCCCCACTTCCAGCGAGCCGACGCGTTGTTGTACCCGCAATTGAATGGCCGGATTGATCGTTTCAAATTTGATCGCTTCCAATTCAGAAAGTCCGCCATACTTGACAGCTTTGGCGGCCTCGGAATTTAATCGTCGCGCCAAGTCGTCCGAATCTGAATTGAACGACACTACGACGCCGCGATCATGCATGAGCGTGCCGTTGTAAGGAATGGCGTCATAGACCTCAAATTTGTAGGCCCACCAGTCCGAAAAGGTCGAACCGCCAATCCCGCCGGCAGCCATTTCATCGGCAACTTTGTAACCTTCCAAAATGTGATGCATGGCGGCGATCTGAATGCCGAAACTTTGCATCTGGCGGATGAACATGAGGATTTCGTCTTGACGGTAGGAATGGCAATGAATGAACCGCTTGCCTTGCAAAATCTCCCCCAGAGTTTCCAGTTCCAAGTCGCGCGCCGGTGGCACGGCCGAAGCCACGCCGCTGGACACAGCCTTGTTGTAATTGGACCAGGATTGCAAATACTGTTGTGCGGCGGTGAAGCGATTGAAGTAGAAGGTTTGCACGCCCATGCGCGTTTGCGGGAAGCGACTCGAGGACCGCTCGCCGTTGGACTGCTTTACATTTTCGCCCAGAGCGAACTTGATGGTCGGAGGCGCATCCTTGAACTTCAAATCTTCCGGCGTGGCACCGTCGCGCAGCTTGATTAAGCAACATTGGCCGCCGATGGGATTAGCCGACCCGTGCAGCAAATGGGCCTCGGTCACGCCACCGGCCAATTGCAGATATATATTAGCGCTCTCGGAGTTTACGACGTCGCCGATCCGCACCATGGCCGAGGACGGCAAAGAACCTTCGTTGACGCCGCCCAGAATCATACTGTGACTGTGGCAATCGATCAGGCCGGGCGAGATTTGCTTGCCCGTCGCATCTTCAACCAAGGCTCCAGCAGGCGCTGGTATCGTGGACTGCACAGCGGCGATCTTGCCGTTTTGGATCAAGATTGAAGCATTTTGGAGGTTGCCAGTGGGCCCGCACGTCCAGATTGTGGCGTTTGTCAATAATAGGGACGGCGGATTGGTCAGCGGCCCGCGTCCTTCCAATGGGGCTCGCGCCACGCGCTTCTTGAGTAACTCCCGCGCGGTCGCCGCCCGGTTGGGACGCGCCGGCCTCGTTCCGCCCGCCTTTTCCCCCGCAGGCTTTTCTCCAGCCGGCGTTTCCCCGGCGGGTTTGGTTTCATCAGGTTTGGCTTCATCGGGCTGGTCGGCGGTTTCCTTGGCATCTGCCGGTTTTTCCGGCTTTTCCTCAGATGGTTTGGCATCGGGCGTTTTTTCGTCCTTAGCGTCATCAGGCTTGGCTGGTGAGGCTTCCGCGCGGTAGTGCTGCCCGTCAATCCAGACTTCCTTCACTTTGGCGTCAGGGTCGAAATAGTCCTTGCCCGAAACGACCGTTAAATCAGCCATCTTGCCCGCCTCGACGGTGCCCAGGCTTTGCTCCACCCCGCATAACCTGGCGGGAATGGTTGTGAGCGCCGCCAGCGCATCATTGGTAGAAAAGCCGCGATCCACCGCCGAAATGAGGTTCTTGTGAAAATCCCCTTTGTTGTCCAGTTCGTAAGTTGTCAGGGCGACTTCGAGGTTTTGCGCGCGCAAAACGGCGGCGTCTTCCGGTGCCCAGTCCCAGGCCCGCAATTGGTCCAAACCAATGGCGTTCCAATCATCGTCCTCGGGCATTTTTGAAAGTTCCGGATAACTCAACGGCACAATGAAGGTCGCGCCGGTTCCCTTGGCTAAATCCGGGCGGCGCCATTCCTGGCCGCTTGCTAATATATAATAATTCAGACCCATCTCATGAGCGACGCGCGCCGCGCGATCGACCATGAGGGCGCTGCCCGGCTCAAACACCACCGGAATCTCTTTGCGCAAAGCCGGTCCAAGTGCTTGCGAAGCTGGATTGAAGGGGGGACGCTTGCGTCCCTGCGGCGCTTTATCGAAACTCGCATGTTCGAGCGCATAATGTTGCGCGTCAAAAAAACTTTGCCGAATCGCCGAAATGATGCCCATGAGCGAGCCCGGATACGACCCAAACCCAAACCCTTCGCCGCGCTCGCCCGCTTCAAACGCGACATGCTGGAATACGTCTGGACGGATGATGGCGTCGTTCGGATTGCAGTCGGACAACGCAAGTAGCACGCTGGTGCCGCGAATAAAACCCCGACCCGGCACGACGTTCCCCACCGTGAACCCGGCTTCGCGCATGGATTGCAGAGCATTGGTGTCGGGCGCCATGCCCTCGACCATCCGGTGTTCAGGCGTGATGGTGGCAAGCTCAGAACCTGGCCCGGGGTTGCCCGGATCCTGGTTCGCCACCGGTAATCCATAGAACCGGCCGGCAGTCAATTCGGGTCTTCTGGGGCCGGCGGCGGGAGCGGGAGCATTGGTGCCGAGAGTTAAATAGGGATCGATGAAACCCGCATAAATCGTCAACCCCTTCATGTCCCAAACCCGGGCATCGGGCGGCACGGCGACATTGGTTCCGACTTTCTCGATTAAGCCATCGCGAATAACAACGGTGGCGGCATCCAAGATTTGACCTGGTTTGACTACAACTTTACCGCCCACCAAGGCGTGGACGCCCAAAGGAACGGCGCGATTACCTGGGGGGAGAATATCAGCCCGCGCGCCTGTAGTAAGCGTGACGGCGGCCAGACCGATCCATAGAATCTTGGGCAATCTTGTTACCAAGCAAGCGAGGCTGCCCATTTCCGAAAAACAATTCAAGCGAAGAAATGGAAGAATTTTTCACTTTAGGCGTGCCGAATTGGCTTGATTGGGTTTGATTTGCTGCGATAGGCAACCTTTTCGAGCGCCTGTTTTGCTTTCCACGGCCGGCGGCAATTGTTGCCGCATTTCAAATTTCAGCCGTTAGTTACCGTTAGTTTTTGTATTTTCCTTCGCATTTTAGCCCGGAACTGTCTGAAATTATCGTGGAAATCAACCACTTACATCGGCTCCGGAGGTCTCGCCGCGAATTTCACAAATGTCACAGCCTGCCCAAGGTTCGTGCCCAAGAAGGGAAGTTATGCTTTCAACCTCGACTTCCACTCCGCATTTTTATGTCAAAGAACGGTGCGCCTAACGGAAACCATTATAGCACTTTTGTATGGGAACGCAAATGCACTATTTTGCAGGCCCAAAATTGCACAATTCCATCTGTACGGGCTGACGCCACAATTTTGTAGGACAAAATGTCACAAACTCAGCACAATTTTTTCAGGAGAATACTTGCCATTTGTTTTGAAAGAATGCACCTTCGAAACAGTCGGGCTCTGCTGTGGTTACACAAATGGGTCCAGAAATCTTAACCACCGAAACATCACAATTGCACCAATGAAAAGATTACTATTAGCAGTTTTGTCTTCAACCACGGCGTTGATCGCGTTCAACGCCACCGCGGCGTCTGTCAACGGCCCTGTGGGCCCGATTACGCTCAGTTGGAAAGTCCTCCAGGAGGAACCCGATATTACCCCCCACTACACCACTAACAAGACTGCGACTGGGACGAATATCCTTGAGACGACTTCCTCGAAATCCAAGTCATTCCAGCTTAACGATGCTGTCTTGATAAGTTTTTTGGCCAACTCCCTTAATACAAATATTCCAGCCGGCTCAAAGCTGGCCTACTCGGAAGGTGCGGTTTACCTGGTGGACAAGACCGGCACAAACATTGTGCTAGATATTTCGTCCGTCGTTTCAATTACAACTCCAGCTTCCGTGGGCACCAGCGTTGGCAGTCGGACTGAAAAAATTACTACGACCAAGACTACCTACACCGGCTTGGACAGCGGCACTGGAGCCGCTTATCAGGTCGTCACCTATAACGATACCGCCTTGACCCCGGCCAATGGCCTCACAAGCGATTTTACGTTCTCTGGCGCTTCCACTTCATCAGGTTCGGAGTCCTATACAGAAACAGTCACTGGTATTAGTGTTAGTTCTTTTAAAGGCACGGTCAGGAACTCCTTCATCATGACCGGCAGCGGCGCGGGCACGATCCAGGGGACAAACTCAGTGATCACCGGAACAGTGAACGGGTCTGAATCTGGGCCGTTTGAGATTCCGCTCTAAGGAAATTCTTTCAAACCATCACCTCGCCGCTTCTAATCGGGAGCGGCGAGGTTTTTTATTTTTCCGCCATAGCCGGCCAGCGGCGCAAAATCAGGTTTTGAGGTTGATCCCCAACTCCGAGGTGGGGACGGCTCGCCGAGCCGTCCGAGGTCGCCTCGGCGAGGCGACCCTACCAAAAGCTGATTTGCGCCCCGGCCTGGATCAAAAGATTATTTAATGGCAAGTCACGAAACTTGCCTGTAGGAATGGAATCATGAAAAAATTACTATTCTCCGCCCTGCTCCTCGCGATTGCCTTGATGTCATTGCGAGCCGATGCTTATAGTCTCAGGCATAAGGGCCCGGTTACTTTAGATTTGACGGTTTACCAATCCACTGGCAGTTCCCAAAACTCCATTACGAACCAGACTGGCACCACCACAAATATTCTCGACAAATACAAAGAGTATTCCAAAGAATTTACTCTGAACAACGAATTCTTCCTCAAACTTTTGGAGAATTCATTTGATACGAATTTTCCAGCCGGCACTCATTTGGTAACGGATGGATTCACACTCTATGTGGTTGACACAACTGGAACCAACGTAGTTTTCGATATTTCACCGGTGCTTACGGTTGTTTTTTCCGTGAACGCCAATTCAAGTACATACGACCAGACCGAGAAGATTACTCTTAAAGGCACCAACTACGTTGCTTCGGGCAGCGGCACCAGTCATGGCTACGTGACCTTCAATTATAGCGATTCCACCCTCACGACCAGAGACGCAACGCACACGGTATTTGAGTTCGATGGCCTTTCCACTTCTCAAAACTCGGACCATTATACGGATTCGACTGGAAAGAATCGGTCAAGCTTTCTGTTAAAAGGCGCAGGCTCGGGCACGATTCAAGGTGCTCCCTCTGTTCTCGGTGGGACTATCATCGGTTCCGCATCGGGTCCAGCGGCTATAGCGGTCCCAACAGTGGGTCCGCCGGTTCCACGACCTCCGCCGATCAAAGCGGTCACGGATTAAGGAAATAGGGCACACCTGGTTCGGCGGGAAATCTAATCCATGACCTCAACCCGGATGATCCGCTCGGTCGGAGCCGTGTTAAGCATCGCGCTCTTTTGCAGTTGTGCGAGCAAAGACTTTGTTCGCCCCTCCCTACCCGGCGATCTGCCCATAAATAAAAACGCCGGGCGCGGTGGCCTCTTGGTTGTAACGGTTCGATTGCAGAACGGCGAGAGCGTGGATTTGGTTTTGGACACTGGCACGACAGGAACAGTTTTCGACAAATCCCTGGAACCAAAACTCGGAAAGCCGCTCGGCACAGTGTTGGCCCAGTCATGGGGTGTCATATATACTAACCACGTTTTTGCGATGCCGAAACTTTATTTGGGCGATACTCCCCTGCTCACCGACAGCCAAACCATCACCTTTGATTTCAAAAACCAATCGGATGGAGACGGCCATCGTGTCCTGGGAATTCTCGGTTGGGATTGTCTGCGGCATTATTGCATTCAACTGGATTTTGTCGCTCATAAAATCCGCTTTCTGGACGATGAGCACGCGGACAAAAAAGCCTGGGGCCGGGCCTTCCCCATTGTTGATCTTAACTCTAAAGACGAACGTCCGGCTGTGACCGAAAATCTTTTGGGCCTTCACGGTCCACATGCGATCATTGATTCCGGCTGTAATTTCGACGGCTGGTTGATGCCAAAATATTTTCAATCGTGGACCAATCAGACCCTGCC
>Ga0302325_10034590_pt1 | contig 10337 bp, 7 predicted proteins | sample Palsa_T0_2_FD_201948 | JGI IMG/M metagenome (GOLD analysis project Ga0302325, IMG submission 201948) | Peat permafrost microbial communities from Stordalen Mire near Abisko, Sweden - Palsa_T0_2 | ecosystem: Environmental > Terrestrial > Soil > Palsa > Peat permafrost | place: Sweden: Abisko...
AACAAGGCCAGAGTGGGCCGGAATGAATACAGAAAAGTTCTGGGCACTGAATTGATTCGTGAACTTATTTTAAAATGAAAAGCTCGCATGGGGTATCTCGCTATCATCCGCTAGCAGACTTCTCACGATCCGCGGCAATGCGGGCGGGTTAGATTGGTGCTCGCGGAGACAGCCCAAAGACATTTGCGCGGAGATGCGCGTCGCGCGAGGGCTGGATCGGAAAAACGCACTCACACGAACGCCGGCGGCCTGCGCCGGATGGATTGTTGTTACCCGCTACGGGTCTAACAAAACGCCCGTTTAAGCCTCACTCTCGCAGCGGGCAATTTAGCGGGTAAATCAAGGTTGGTTTTTCTACCTCTGTGAATCTCTTTCGTAAACCGCCCGAGTTAGAGTCCTTCTCCTGGAACCGAACCCGCGACCAACGGAATTCCAATCCGAGGGGGTCGTCAGTCGCCGGTGCGACTTCGCGACTTCGCGACTTCGCGACTTCGCGACTTCGCGATCCGCGGTCACCAGCTGTCCCAATAAGTCTCATACGCGATCACCACAGCGCACATTTCGCTGGGTAACGCCCGGGGTAGCTCGACCGTCTCCGGACGCGGCAACTCACGGGCACTCAATCACTCAGGAGGTTCATCGGATACGAGCCGGGGCGCAAATATGTCGGTATTTCAATCTAATGAAAGTGATATCTCATGTAGATTAAAGATGTATTCGAATGCAATCCCTTTCACCGCACGTGCCTGCCCGGCTCTACGGCGAAGCCTCCACGACCCTGACCGCATTGGGTGAGCTCCGGCTTTCAGCCAATTCGGCTGCAAGATTCTAGTAGAGTCGAGCTTCGGAGACGCGGGACATGCAAATATGCCTCCGCGCTGAGACGAACCAATTAAATGAGCGACGCTCCGAGGCGAACGGTCGCACTCGCCGCTTTTGCACTACTGGTGCCGTACGCGAGCAGCGCCCTGGCAGAGCAAGGCATCAATGCAGCCGGCACGGTGCGGCAAGTCCGCGTCGATCCTAACGTTGTCCGTATTGCGGTCACCGACGGCCACGACCTCCGGTTCTTACGACTCACCCGCGCGCAAGGAGTGTTGCAGGCGCGCGTTTCGAATATCGTTCAGGACAACCGTGGCTTTCTCTGGTTTGCCACGCAGTATGGTTTGAATCGCTACGATGGCTACAGCTTTCGGCTGTTCAAGCACGTGAATGGCGATCCGCGCAGTCTCAACGACTCTTACGTTCGCGTTCTCTTTAAGGATCGAGACGGCAGTCTCTGGGCCGCTCCGCTGGCTTCCACCGGTATTGTTAACCGGTATGACCCCACTACGGAGACTTTCACCCGCTATCGATTGGACCCGCCCTCCTCCTCTCCTTTAAGCGATTCCCCCGAGCCCGTTGTTGCTCCCAGACACATCAGCCAGGACGGTGACGGGAATCTCTGGATAGCTACCGACCAAGGTCTCTATCGAATGAACCCTGCGACAGGGCGCGCGACGGTCTTTCGTCATCGCAGTGATGATCCCTCGAGTCTCAGCAGCGACGACGTCAGGTCAAGCGGCATCGACCGAAACGGCACCCTCTGGGTTGCAACCGCGGATGGTCTCGATGCATTCGACAGAAGTGCGGCGCGCGTGACGATGCGCGTGCCGTTGCATGAACCCCGGGAGATGTCGATCTACGAGGATCATTCGGGCACGCTGTGGATCATTCACGCATCGGGCGACGGCCTTGCCGTTCTCGATCGGCAGTCGGGTGTGCTCACTCAATACTCTTTCGCCGAGCGCCGTAGGATCACCGATGAGCTCACCGGTGTGAGCTCGATTATTGAGGATGGCGACGGACAACTGTGGGTCGGAACGCAGTCGGATGGTCTCTTGAGGCTTGATCGCAGCCGATTGAGGGCGACCCGCTACCGTAACGACCCGCTCAACGCCGAGAGTCTGTCCGAGAACCGAATCACGACACTGATGCAGGATCGTGAAGGCAACATCTGGGTCGCGTTTGGAGCCTCCGAACCTAACTACTTCACACCACATTCAGGACCATTCGATCCGTTGCCGTTTGATTTCGCTGATTCCGACAATCTCGGCGAGAAGCTGGTGAACGTGTTGTACGAGGATCGGCACGGCGCACTGTGGGTCGGCACGACAGGGGCGCTCAGCAAGTACGAGAGGGCGACCCGTAGCTATACAAGGCTCCGGCTTCCGGGCACTGCTAGCGGCAGCGATGTGCTCTCAATTGTCGAAGATCTTTCCGGGGCTCTCTGGGTCGGCACATCGGGACAAGGGCTCGCGAAGCTTGATCTGTTCTCGAGCAAGGCGAAGCTCTATCGACATATACCCGCAAATCCCTCGAGCTTGAGCAACGACACTGTTACTCATCTGCTTGTGGACCACGCCGGAACCCTTTGGGCAACAACTGTGGACGGCCTGAACCGATATGACCCCGTCACCGACAACTTTCGCTCATTCCGGTTCGGGAAGGGGGGCTCGACGCTGTACGTCTCACTGATGGAGGACAACAAGGGCACGTTGTGGATTAGCGGAGTATCGGGGGTCCTCCACTTCGATCCCACGACGGGAAGTTTCATCGAGTTCAAGGAGGGTCTTTCGGTCAGGGGTTATGGGGTGCTTGCCGCGTCGAACGGTGAGATATGGGCAGGCACGCCGGACGGGCTGTTCCGCTTCGATCCCTCCGCCCACACCAGCCGCTGGTATACCGAGCGCGACGGCCTGGCCGCTAACTCCATTTCTTGCCTGCTCGAGGACAGCCGGCACGAAATCTGGATGAGCACGACGGAGGGTCTCTCGACCGTTTCGACTAAGACCGCCCAGTTTCACAATTATTCGGTGCAGGATGGGCTGCCGGGACGCGATTTCACCGGGTGGAGCGCTTGCTTCCGGAGCCCTCGCGGAGTGCTCTACTTCGGCGGGTTCGCGGGAGCGGTAGCCTTTTACCCAGAAAAGCTCGCGACATCGCTCGCATACACCCCTTCGGTCGCGCTCACTTCGTTCCAACTCTTTGGCAGGCCAGTACCGGTTGGACCGGACTCGCCTTTGAAGCGCGCAATCGACTACACCGATCAATTGAGGCTCACGCATGACCAAAACAGCTTCGCGTTCGAGTTCGCGGCGCTCAGCTTCACCAACCCGCCGAGCAACCGCTATCGCTATAGGCTCGACGGTCTCGACGAAGACTGGACGGTAGTCGGGAGCGAACGCCGCGTCGCGAACTACACGGCCTTATTGCCGGGCAGTTATGTCTTTCGTGTCCAGGGAGCGACCCTACGAGGGCCATGGGGACAGCCGGGCGCCTCGGTGGCGATTCGCATTCTTCCGCCGTGGTGGGAGACATGGTGGTTTCGAACTGCTGTCGGCCTGCTAATAGCACTGACGGCCCGGATCCTCTATCGCCTCCGAATCCGGCAAGTCTCGCGACAGCTAACAATTCGCATTGAGGAGCGCTTGGGTGAGAGAACGCGGATTGCGCAAGAGCTGCATGACACAGTTCTGCAGGGCTTGACGAGCGCGTCGCTCCAGTTGGAAGTCGCGGACCGTCAAATTGCGCCAGCTGCGACTGCGAAACCGCTGGTACAGCGTGTCTCGCAACTCTTGCGGCAACTGACCGATGAGAGCCGCCACACGGTCCGCGGCCTTCGTTTGCGGTACTCCGAAGAGGAAAATCTGGAACGCGCATTGACCCAGATTTCAAAGGACTTGGCAACCCCAAATAAGGTGAAGTATCAAGTGGTAGTCGAAGGCACGCCGCGTTCGCTACTGCCGCTTGTACGAGACGAGATCTATCGCATCGGCGGGGAAGCGCTCGCGAATGCGTTCAGGCATGCGCACGCTTCGACGGTCGAGACTGTGCTGGAGTACGGGCGAACTCACTTCCGTCTTCTTGTCCGCGATGACGGTAAGGGAATCGACCCTGAGGTCTTAAAGGGCGGGCGGGAAGGACATTTCGGCTTGTCGGGATTGCGTGAGCGTGCAGCCAAAATCGGGGCACAAGTTAAAATCAGAACGGCGGCGGGAGCCGGAACCGAAATTGACTTGATAGTGCCGGCCACGGCAGCCTTTGAGCGTTCCAACCCTCACGGGTCGATGTCTTGGCTTGGAAAGCTTTACTTCCGCGGTAACACGTCATGAGTACACCAATCCGAATCCTCTGTGTCGACGATCACCCTCTTTTCCGCGAGGGGATTGCGACCGTCGTTGCGAATGAACACGATCTGGAATTGGTCGGGACAGCAGGCACGGCTAAGGAGGCTCTTGAGCAATTCAGGCTTCCTGACATGAGCGGGATCAGCGCGATCGCCTCCATTCGGGAGGAGTTTTCGGAGGCCAGGGTGATCGTCGTGACGACATTCGAGGGCGATTATGAGGTCCAGCGGGCGCTCACGGCCGGAGCATTCGGCTATGTCTTGAAGAGCGCCTCGCTCGACGAACTGGTCGGAGTCATCCGCAAGGTACATGTCGGACGCAAGCATCTTCCTGCCGCCGTGGCCGAAAATCTGGCTGTCTACGTCGGGGGAGACCCACTCACGGAGCGCGAGGTCGAGGTCCTGAGACGAATTGCAGAAGGTGACCGCAACCGTGATATCGGTGAGTATCTGGGAATCTCCGAGGACACGGTCAAGGTGCACGTCAAACGCGTTATGGACAAACTTGGAGCCAAGGACCGCACCCAGGCCGTTGCGATTGGAATTCGTCGCGGCGTCATCACTCTATAGGCGGGCGGTAACTCAATAGTGGTAGCCCCGAGTACCTGCTTGGCGGGACGCTCTGGGCGAGTTGCGCAGCTACACTCCGTGCATTCAGGCGGGGAGGTGCGGGGAGGTGCCATGGCCCTGCAACGGACTTTCTCAGGTTTTCCCACAGGTTGCCCCGGCGTTTCTTTGCTGCTCCTCCGCCTCGTCGTGGGCGTTGCCGTGGTTTCGCAGGCGTTGTTGCTCATCACCGCCAACCATGGGTCGGTGAGTACTGGCGTTACCTTCGTCGCCTTATTGGTCTTCCTCACTGGCAGCGCATTAATCATCGGCTTCATGACGCCGATCGCCAGCGTACTACTTAGCGCAAGCGGCCTACTTCTGACGGTTAAATGGAGTTTTCCCGTACATTTATTGCTGTTTGACTCAGGCATGGCGCGCCTTGAGTTCACTGTAATGTCCGCAGCGCTGATCTGCTTGGGACCGGGTGCCGCCTCCCTGGATGCCCGCCTGTATGGGCGCCGCGAAATCGAAGTGAACGGGAACGACTCGTGACCGAGGCGCTTTGCGAAAGCACAACCACTGGACCATGCGCCTCCCGCGTTACCTCGTGTCGCTAGCGAACACGCGAAAGAGCTAGTCCCGTATTCCCTATTGTCGTGACGCGGGCTCGTCGCCGGCCCGGTAGGTTTCGCCTGCGCCCGATGCGAGTGCAATCGAATAAAGATCTGCCCGATGGAGAAATTGAAATGAAAGAGCTTTACGGAGCCGCTACCGCGCTGATCGTCTCGACTCTGCTGCTGGGGAGTACTCAGGAGGCTGTCGCCGCGCCGCCAACAGGTATCAAAAACGTGGTCCTGGTGCATGGCGCATTTGCCGACGGCTCCGGCTGGGAAGCCGTCGCGAAGATCCTTGAGCAGGATGGCTACACGGTGTCGGTGGCGCAGCCGCCCGAGACTTCCTACGCCGAGGACCAAAAGTACACGAGGGCCGCAATCGACGCCATGGTCGGCCCAGTCGTTCTGGTGGGGCACAGTTACGGCGGCTCGATCATCACCGAGGCCGGCAACGATCCGAACGTCTCGGCACTGGTCTACATCGCAGCATTTGAACTCGATGCAGGTGAGAGCTGCGCGTCGATCGAGGCGGCCGTGCCGCAAGCCTCCAAGGCGTTCAAGCCGGACAGCAACGGGAACTGGTGGATAGAGCAGGCGCATTTCGCGGCCGACTTCGCGGCGGATATTCCGCCGGCTAAGGCGGCGTTCATGGCGGTGTCGCAGGTGCCGATCTCCACCGACTCGTTCACCCATAAGGTCACGACGCCCGCCTGGAGGAGCAAGCCCAGTTGGTACATGGTGGCTAGCTCAGATCGGTCGATCAATCCGGAGCAGGAACGCATGATGGCGAAGCGTGCTCATGCCAAGACGGTCGAAGTGAACGCCAGTCATGTGGCCTATATGTCTCACCCGAAGGAAGCAGCCAAGCTCATCGAAGACGCAGCCACCGGTGTACACGGCAACTAGTGGCCGCGTTCGACTTCGAAAATCACTTGGTCCGAGTGGCTCTTTACTGCAAAGGGGAATGGTCGTGAAACAACATATTAAGAACGTGGTTCTGGTGCATGGAGCTTTCGCCGACGGCTCCGGCTGGGAAGCCGTCGCTAACATCCTCAAGAATGATGGGTACAACGTGTCGGTGGCACAGCCTCCCGAGACCTCCTACGCCGAGGATCAGAAGTACACGAAGGCTGCGATCGACGCCATGGGCGGACCAGTGGTTCTGGTGGGCCATAGCTACGGCGGGTCCATCATCACCGAGGCCGGCAATCATCCAAACGTCGCCGCGCTTGTCTATATTGCCGCATTTGCGCTCGATGAAGGTGAGAGCTGTGCGTCGATCGAACAAGCCCTGCCGCAAGCATCCAAGGCGTTCAAGCCGGACAGCAACGGTAACTGGTGGATAGACCAGGAGCATTTCGCGGCCGACTTCGCAGCGGATATTCCGCCCGCGAAGGCGGCGTTCATGGCTGTGTCGCAGGTGCCGATTTCCACCGACTCGTTTACCCATAAGGTTACGAAGCCCGCCTGGAAGACCAAGCCCACCTGGTACATGGTGGCCACCGCAGACCGATCGATCAATCCGGACCAGGAACGGATGATGGCGAAGCGCGCCCGTGCCAAGACCGTTGAAGTAAATTCCAGCCATGTGGCCTACATGTCTTACCCGAAGGAAACAGCCAAGCTCATCGAAGAGGCTGCCACGTCCGCACACGTCAATGGGTAGCCCCGCTCCCAGGCAAATGATCTCCGTCGATTCGGTTAGGGTCGGCGGAGATTCCGTACAGATCTAGTCGCCTCGAGAGAACGCAAATGGAAGATAAAATCACCATAAACGGACAGGACGGCTTGTTTGGCGCTTACATCGCTCGACCGGAAGACTTGCCGGCTCCGGCCGTCGTGGTTCTACAAGAGTTGTTCGGCGTGAACGCCGATATTCGCAAGCATTGTGATGAATTGGCCGAGCAAGGCTTCATCGCGGTCGCACCGGACCTATTCTGGCGCCAAGAGCCGGGTGTTGATCTCAGTGTCACTTCAGAGCAAGACTGGCAGCACGGCCTTCGCCTCTATCAAGCCTATAACAGAGACGTTGGCGCTGCGGACGTCAAGGACACCGTCGATGCGGTGACCAAACTGCCCGAGTGCACCGGAAAGGTTGCGGTCCTTGGCTACTGCCTGGGTGCGCTGATGACCTTCTTGACGGCCGTGCGTTACGACGTCGCCGCTGCAGTCGCCTATCACGGCGGTGACACCGAGAGATACCTGGGTGAGGTCGACAGTCTCCATGCGCCCTTGTTGATGCATCTGGGCGAGGAGGACGAGTTCATTTCCAAGCCTGCACAAGCCGCGATCAAGGCGGCACTCGCCGGCAAACCTAACGCGATGGTCTACAGCTACCCGGGTCAGCGTCATGCCTTCTCGCGGCACAATGGGGCACATTACAACGCTGCGGCGGCAGCGCTCGCCAACGGCCGGACAAGCGAGTTTCTGTTAGCGCAGCTGCGCTAAGCCTCGAGGCCCAGTGACAGACTGGGGAAGCCTGATGCTTCGCCATTGCTCCGGGATGCTGGGCCCAAGTAGGGACATCACGGCACTCGACTTGCCAGCTCGCTCCAAAGCGATGTCGAGAACCCTCGATCGAATGATCGAATCTTGTCAACACTGCCTTATTGAAGAACTCGGCGCGCCTATTCCGGATAGGCTTTGATGCTATCGGCTACCGAGTCAGCGACATGCTCCTTGGTGATTACACCGGCGACGTCGCTCCCACGTGGCACTCCGCGCCCGCGCACGACCACCGCCATGATGGCTTTCCGACGCCACATGCGACGAATCACGTCGAAGGCGGTTTCGTCCTCGCGCACGACGGTGAAGTTGCGACTGGCGACATCACTCAGACTCACCCCGGTGTGGGCGCCCTCCAACCCTCGGCGAATGCCTGTGTTGACGCGAATCACCCCGTAGATGTGACCCTTGTCAGTGACCACGACGTGGCGTAGGCGTCCGGCATGCTCGGGCTGCCGCAGATAATCATCAAAACTCGCCTCCGCCGGCAACACCTGGATGTCGGCGTCCATCACTTCGCGCGCGGAGCGGACGAGAAACATGTTGGCATGACGCGCCTTTGGAATGGCACGGCCGCGGCGCACAAGCTTCAAGCTGTAGATGGTCTCGCGCGAAAGCACTCGGCGCGCACCGATGCTCACGGCTACCGCTACGATCATCGGCATCACGATGCTGTAGTCGAGAGTCATCTCAAAGATCATCGTGACAGCGGTCATGACGGCGCCGGTTGCGCCGCCCACCATCGCGCCCATTCCGACCATGGCGAAGGCGGGAATGCTGAGCGGAATTGGCAAACCGGTGGCGTTCAGAAGCGCCGCGAAGCCCCCGCCTAGTGTGGCGCCCATGAATAACGACGGCGAAAAGATGCCGCCGGATGAGCCCGATCCCAGACTGAGCGAGGTCGCCAACAGTTTGCAGGCGCTCAGCAGCCCCAGCAGCCAGAATGTCGAGATCTGCCCTGCCAACACTGCCTGAACGGTCGCGTAGCCGACGCCATCGACATAGTACTGACCCAGAATGCGGAACAGCAGGTACATCAGCAGCCCGACGATCAGCATGCCGAGCATGTGCCGCAGATAGCGTGACTTGATCCGATCGAAGAGGTCTTCGGCCAGATGTAGCCCCCGGATGAAACCTGCCGCCCCGAGACCGCAGAGGGCGCCCAGCACCGCGAACAGGACGAGCACGAGTAACGCGGTCGAATCAACCGCCATGGCTTGAATCGTGGGCACGTGGAAAGCGGGCGCATCACCGAGGAACCAACGGCCCACGAACGTCGCAGTCCCCGTCGCGAGCGCGACTGGAAGAAAGGTCTCCACGCTCACTTCTGGCATCATCAACTCGATAGCAAACATCACCCCGCCGATTGGGGTATTGAAGGTCGCTGCGATGCCGGCGCCTGCGCCCGCAGCGACCAGCGAGATCCGTTGCCCCGCTGGCATACGTATGATCTGCCCCAGCGTGGAGCCGAGCGCCGAGCCGATCTGGATAATCGGCCCCTCCCGCCCGACCGATGAACCGCTTCCGATCGCGATGGCCGAGGCCAGAGATTTCACCAACGCCACGACCGGTCGGATAACTCCGCTCCTGTAGTAGATCGCGTCCATTACCTCCGGGACCCCGTGGCCCTTGGCCTCCGGAGCAAAATTGGTCACCAGGAAGGTCACGAGGACGGCGCCCAGCACAGGAACCAGGATCACCAGCGGACCCCATGGCGCGGGCGCGGTAAAAATGTTGGCGTCGTAGTGAACGACCGCATGACCGGTAAACAACAGATTGTGAATAAGGCCGATCAGATCTCGGAAGAGCACGGCGCCAAGGCCAGTAATGACGCCCAGACCAAGGGCCAGGAGCGAGAGCTGCGCCAGCGGCAATTGTCGCTGCTCCTCACCGTCCATCTGTGTCGCTCGGCAGATTACCCATTGCGCGGAAATAGCGCGCTAGCCGTTGCGGGCTTTGTAGTCTTCCCAGCACGAATGTGAACAAGCAAACCCGAGGAAGACCGCGAGGGCATGGTTGACTGCGACGAGCGTTTCCAGCTCGAGACGACCAATCCTCTCGCCGACCCTGCTGCGAGCGACAGTTTGGCTTTTGTCCAGGGTGGTGGAGACTCAAGACACTGCCTCGAACCTGCTGTCCGGACGCATGCGGAATGCGAGCAGTACGCCTGCGACCATAAGTAACATGCTGCCGAGAAACGGCAGCTGCCAGTCACCGGTCTTGTCGATCAAATAGCCGCCCACAACGGGACTGATGATCGCCGCTAGAGCTGAACCCGTGTTCATCATACCGCTCGCCGTGCCGCTGTAGTCAGGGGCAATATCCATCGGGATCGCCCACATTGGGCCGATGGTCATTTCGGAAAAGAAGAAGCCTGCGGAAAGACAACAGAGCGATATGCCGAGATCGTGGGTGAACATCAGGGGAATGAGCGACAGCAGGGTCATGAGCATGCACGTCGAGACCATTGAGCTGCGGGCGCGCGTGAGGCTGCCGCTACG
>Ga0302325_10034592_pt1 | contig 10337 bp, 11 predicted proteins | sample Palsa_T0_2_FD_201948 | JGI IMG/M metagenome (GOLD analysis project Ga0302325, IMG submission 201948) | Peat permafrost microbial communities from Stordalen Mire near Abisko, Sweden - Palsa_T0_2 | ecosystem: Environmental > Terrestrial > Soil > Palsa > Peat permafrost | place: Sweden: Abisko...
TCTGTTGTCAGACTTCAGCCCTTCTTTAAAAGCGTCGTGTTTCAGTGAAGGATCACTCTGCGACTCTCAACCTGGTCAATATTTGGAAGGTTGTATCGTAATACAGCAGCTCCGCTCAATTTCCAAGATAGTGAACACTCTGCGAAATCTTCTCGTCTCGCTACCGTACTGCAACTTTCTTTCGACTTGATTGCATATTCCCTTGCGCGGAGGCGCCAGTTCCAGAAGAAATTCGGCATACATCAAGACCTGTCGATACCCGCTGGTGTTCGGCAACACGAAAGCATCATTGGGGATCAGACCTGGCGACTCGGCATAGAACGGATACTTGCATACAACGACGTTACGACCTGCTTTCTCTCTTCGCGCGTTTACAAGTGGGGTTAACCGACGACGGTACCTAAAAGCAAACAGCGAGATCTCTTCTTGACGACTTCCCTGTACAAATAGCCAGTCTTTCGAATGTTCTCGACACTATAATAATTTGTTTCTTTGTTGTAGCGACGAGTTTCATACAGAGTCTCACGAGACTTGTAATCTGAAGGACTCCACATTTTGTTTCAGGCAGAGGAGGGAGAGGACGTACTGCCAGTGTGCCCATGAAATACTTACGAAGAGCAATGCGAAAGTCGAAAAATCGAAGACCCCCTGCATTGCACATACACATATCATCTCGAGAAACATCACCGCGTTGTTCGTCCATCCTTTCGGACTGGGACGCAGACGACGAAGGCTTCATGTCTTCAGGAGATTTCCTGCCAGAGCGGCCTTTGAGTCTATCAGTACCCGTTGGGCCGTACTGCCCCCGCCGACCAACGTTACATGAAATATTGTCAGATGCAGCACCGCCTCCATGGACGCTCGCTGCTTTCACGGCCTACCTTTCACAAAATCATTGTTTGGAGACATTGGAATTCACGATGGATGCCGAGCGATACGCCAAGCGTTATCGAGACATGACAGAAAGGGATCCCACAACACCTGCATCCCAAGAATCACCAAGCCCTGAGTATGTTCGAATGTTATGGCAGAAATTGTTAGACGCATACATTGCGCAGAACGCCCCTCGGGAGGTGAACTTACGTTCAGATGTCCGTGATCACCTATTATCACTACCTTGCACCGACCTACCTCCTGATCCCGCCGCACTCGAGCCTGCAGTTAAGATCATTTTCGAACTGATGGATGAATCAGTCCTCGTTCCATTTCTCAACTCCGTCGCTCCATCACGTGGTCCAGAAACCGTCGCCAGCCCTTGGACTTCGAACGAATCTATAACAGATGCGGACATGACCGGGTCCCTGGACGAAAGGTCACTCTCACCAGCAAAGACACGGAATCAGCGCGAGGGAAGCCCCCCTTCAGGCGGGACAGGGGCCGATGCTCTTCCCCAAACCTCTAGTGGCACATCGAATCGACAATCCCACGCAGCTCATCTCAGCGCTGTCCTCGGGTTGTCTCGCCTCTCTGCAAATTTCTCTGGATCCTCGGGCCATTCGTCAGGTGAAGGGGTAGAGAGCATGACAGACGACAGTACTGATTCTCCATCTCCATCTGGCTCTGCTCTGGAGCCTATGACGCCCCCGAACACGCCGCCCACCTCTAATGCAGGATTTGTGGAGGTCTCACCCGGAACGAGCCCTCCAACGAACCCCAGCGGCTGGAAGAAAATGGGTGATAAGTTACGATGGAAGAAGAGTCGATCAGGCCATGGGTCGGGATCCAGCAGTTCGCGGTATCCTGTGAGTAGGGAAGTAAGCGAAGAACCTAGTTTATGAGGGCGACAGGTCACGTCGTCACCGAATGATATTTTCTCTATTATCCCCATTCCAGTCATCGCTCCTATGGAACATCCTGTTGCAGGATATTCCTCTCATCGAGAAGAACGTAAGAAGACGGCTTTTGTGCACGGTGGAACCAGTTTGAAGCTGAGTGACAACGATGGATCACCGGTATTAGAAGCTCATCCGGGGTCACCAGTTGAGATCACCGGACGTCGGCCGTTCTTGCCAATGTCACCCACAGCACAGCGTCTCTATCACGGGAGCGACGAAGAGATCTCGAAGTTTGAGAAAACGAGATTGGGGAAAATAGAAGAAGGTGTCATGAAGGATGGCGTGGCCGCAAAAGGACTTTACTCTGCTGGAAACAGAGTCGCAATTAGCGAAAATGATAGTGCAAAAATCTCAGCGAAGAGAATGCAGGTCGCTGGCGCTCAGCCATTCTACATTCCCGCGAAAGTGCCAGAGGAAGAAATCCCACAAATACCGATACCTACTGTGCATACGGTGCCTACCCCAAGTTTGACAACCGTCGACGACAAACACATGGTTGACACTTCTGTGGAAAGCACTGCTATGGACTTCGAATTCGAAACAGACAATGGAGTGTGGATTTCAGCCCACCCTATCGCCCACGAGTCTCGAGCCAGCTTGTCAACAATCACAACTACCGCAAGCACTCTTATGGATGATCGATATAGTCAATACAGCCATGGGGCGTTGACGCTCGATACCAGTGTGGCAAGTTCCGCAGCAAGCATGATGTCCTCCACAGGAAGCATCCAGTCTGCCTCCACGGCTACCTCCTCAGACGTTTATGGCTGGGAGGAAGAGCTCGATCGCAAAGTTAGCATGGAATCGGGAAACCATGGTTGGGGTTATGTTCAGAGAATACCGGCTGGGGAGCGGACGGTTGGAACTCGCGGTCGTGGCGGCGTGCAGGATTATCAACTCAAACGCGCGGATGGGAAAAGGAGGAGCTTGCTTTACAGGGTGCTAAATCTGTCGAACTCACGAAGAGAATCGGTGGAAGACATTTCGATATCCGGGACTATCTGTCCCCAAAATGACTGTCCGACTACTTCTGCTTAAGCGTTTTATTTTCGGCATTGCTGGCGTTGGAATACCTTCCCAAAGAGACATTTTTGGTCATTCAGTGCATGTTCGTTCTTATACGCTGTGTCTCAGGACGGGCATGTTTGGCTTTTACAAATATCCATTTTATGACACGGGAAACGAACGAACGAGCGAGAGCATGCATCAACCATCCAAAAAGGGGAAAATGGGGAGGTCTTCTGCTTTTCTTCTTGATTTTTGCTTGTTTGGCGCAACGGGGGGCTTGAGATTTCAGACCTCGTTCTTTTGGAACGAGAGACCCGGGCAAACGAAAGCCCGGATTATATACATTGGACGGCGTTCTGGGGATGATCGTGACGGAAATTCTAAAGCGTGATGGGGTTGGAGGTGCATTGCATGCGTGTGCTGTGGCTGTCGATATGGGTGGCTGGATCATGCGTGGTCGGCCCGGATAGGATACCTACCTTACCTCAAGAATATAATATCTATTGCCCTGCTAAGTAAGATCTCGCTCCCTGCATACTATATGTGTCGCAAAAGTGGCGATGTGACCGTGAGGCGTTGTTGGCGCGGTGCCCGAGGGGTTATATCACCCTGCTCCTGCTTCTGGGCTGTGTAAGTGCCGCCAGGGTTCTAGGGGAGAAGTTCAATCCCCTTGTAACCTCAGAAAGCAGCCACCCGAGCATCAGATGTGCAACAAAAATTTCTACAGAAACTCACCGACGAGATCTGCGGCAGATTTGGCTTGTTGGACTCCAAGGCTCAATTGAGGTTCGGACCTCGAATCACGCTTTGCAAGGGGGATGCTTGTTGGGAAGTTTGAATTTTATCATGGCATTTATGATAGCCGTACAAGGTGCAAGGATATGTTGTTTTGTGTTTCATGTTTTATGGAACGCCACGCTGGATTTTCCCTGTCTAGATGCCTATTCCTGATGCCACAGAAGCGCCGTTCGCTATGCGTAAATATCCAATACCCTTCTGAACTCATCTTTATCACTCTTCTTGTTCATGATGCAGAGCCTCCTTCCTATCATGGGATTATCGGGTCTTGCTTCAGGGCCCATGCTCGCACAGCACCATCGTCACCTGTCGTAACGATCATCTCTTCTCCGTCCTCTGCTTTCCCCGAATCGAATCGAGTGCACCAGGTAACGTGGTTTATCTCATAGGGTCCATGGCCTCCTGCTAGAGTTCCTACAATTACCCATTCTCGCTCGATCTCTCCGCCTACCTTCGTTCTGCCTTTTGTTCTTTCTTCGTAGATGACTATCTTTCCGTCGCCACCGGTTGAGACTACCCGACCACTTTTCCTGCTCCAGCTTACAGAGTAGACTGGCAAGTCGTGTGCTTTCGGTAGTATGGCGGTACACTCCCAAGTCTCGTTTGAAGGCGCGGGCCGCATGGTGGAGGGGATTCCAGAGTTGAAATAGGAAGGTTTGTTTGGTGGAGGAGGCGACGGTACTTTGGTCCAGACTCGAATTGTACAGTCCGCTGAAGCTGATATCAGGCGTGGTATCCGCGGACTGTAGTCTTTTTCCGCTGATGCAGACTCGGGTGTCTCCGGCTGTGGATCGAACATTTTCTGGCTGACTTCTGGCTCCCAATCCAAGCTCCAGACAGTGCCTTCATGGCCTTCTAGCAAAGCAATGCAGCTCCATTCTCCCTCATCATCGCCCTTGAAGAATCGTATCGTATCATCGTAAGATCCGCTTGCTAGAACTTCCCCATTACCATCATCTTTGCGCCAAGAAACACATTTGACATCCGCAGTGTGCTCCTGCAGCACTGCAATAGTCTCAAACTCGTCATCGCCCTCGTCTCCAATCTCTTCCCAGATCCATATGCTCTTATCCCTCGAACAACTCGCAAGCCATTGTCCCGAAGGCGAGTACGCAACATTCTTGACCTCGGAATCGTGTCCCTCCAACACAATCGCAAATTCCCATTCATCATCAGTATCCGAATCGTCATTCTGTATCTTCGGCGCCGGCTTGGCTGCACCATCGCTCGTGATCTCTACCTCAAAAGCATCATCATCATCTCCAGCTTGCTCGGCATGTATCTCCTTCTCCTCGCTATCCGCGAATCTTGACTCCCGCCGCCTCCAAATGCCCATCGTCGCGTCGAAGCTCCCTGTCGCAATGGACAGTGTCCCCGTATTCTTCACCGCAGGTTTCCATGCCGCAGATCGTACGGACCGCGAATGGCCCCCCTCTAGCTTCGAATGCAGAGCAAAGTTACGCAACGAGTACACGCGCACTGTCTTGTCCGAAGTTGCGGTTGCAATGAGGGGCAAGCCATTGGGATTCGGGATCGAAACCCAAGCTCTCGAAGCAGCAGCTGGCTTGAATTCGGCAAGAGGGAGGATGCGCAGGGACGTGGGAGAAGCCATACTGGTCGGCCGTGAGAAAAAGCTTGGTGGTTACACACAGATGGAGGAGGAAAACAAGATTGTTGTGGTGAGGAGGGGCACTTTCTTTTTTCGGGTTGGGGTGCTGATAAGATTGTGTGAGATCGCGGGCGTGCACGGACCCATGCTTTTAAATAAACGTCTCGACAGTCGAATGTCCTTCATTGTTCATATTTTCACCTGTTCTTCTATGAGTTTAGAAAGGCTATAGCCCTCCATATACGGGAGAAGTCGCAATGTTATATCATCATATGGGGTTCGGTTCACTGTGGAAAAGGACCAGAGAAAGTTCTCTCATACCGTTTCAAGAATTGGTCCCTATTCTGACCATTGAACCCATTTTGATATGAACTGCTTTCAAATTCTCATAAGTATAGAACTTTGCATAGTTGCTAATTTAACTTATATTTTTTTAATTTTCTTTTCAATCATATTCCTCCACTTTTCAATATTCATTCATCGTCAAGAGAAATAAATCATGCCTAGTTCGCAGTCATCCACTCCTGAGGATTTCACTCCTGATGAGAGAGAACCAAATACCGCCTCTGATGAAGAAAGCATTTTTTCCGCGCTATCACTAGCTGCAAGGATTGAATCTTTTAATGAGAGGGCACAAAGGCTGCGACAGCTGCTGCGACCCTCTGCTTTGCATAGCCAGGAAAACGAGGAAGACCGGCTCCTTGCCCAATTTCGACCCTTGGCCACCTTCTCCGAACTTGCTTTCGACTCTGAAGATGCAATCGCCTTCATGGGTATGGACACTCGGGAACCCATGGGTCTCCAAACCAATGCTTCTGCGTACCTGCCCAGTTTAGGAATTGCCCGCTCTCCACCCTCCGTAGCAAATCTTGATGCCTCTCCCGCTCTGGCCCCTAACCAAGGAGCTTCAGAGGACGATTCAATAGATGATAGGGCGTCAATCTATTACAACATTCCAGGTTCTTGGAGCCCTGAACCTTTTGGATCAGGGGCTCTAGCAGCTTTTCATCTCTCACACGGAGTCCGACCTTCCAATACGCAGCTTGTCGATCAATCGTTACCTAGAGAGGAACTCGGAGAGCTAGAGCGTGATTTTGCAATCCAATGGCCCCAAGAAAGCCTACTAAGAGACATGAGCCAAAGTCCGAGCCAAGAACGTGATAGACAGTCATTCGAAGTTATGCCCGCGGTGACACCTACTAATAATTCAGACAGTGCGTCTGTGTTGCTACAGCTAATCCCCTCCCTACATTTCTATCCAAACGGCGGAACCAGAAGGTATACCTCATTTCCTTCTCACCAAGAGTTTTCAGCATTCGCTAACACACCTTATAGACCCGAAGACAGTTTAAACCGTCCAGCTCTAGAATCCGGAGCTGGGGAAATAAACCAATCCGCAGGAACAGGTTCTTCCACAGCAGACAGAGACATCGCAGATGTCGATGGAGCAACTGTGGAGCACGTCGAAGACATCAGGAACCACCGCTTAGTCAGGTACTACGAGCTCATGGAGGCATACTCCTATATCCTCCGTCGCTGGTGTCAACAAGTCCACCATCAAGTAATCAATCTCGCCCACCACGGCATTCGTCTCCCTAGATCTAGCCTCGAGACAATGCCTACTATCCACAGCACCTTCTGGGACATCGGACGCTATTTTCTCTCCCAGGATCATCACCAGATCGCTACTGCCGCTCAACGCATCCAAAACTTCCTTCTGCGATGGTCCGAAAACCGCGGCCCTGCTCATCGAATCTTGCAACCGGTGGAGGAGATTCCTTCGCTTGAAGAGTTTGCAGAACTCTTGTTGCAGGAGGGGATGGAGCAGGAGAGAATGGTATGGGAACCGGTGGTGCAATTGCATACTGGTCGGCGATTGAATGCTCTTTTACTTGCGTATGAGCATTCAAGACTTGTCGCTCTACAAACAAACAACGCAACGACCCTGGATGAGGAAAGCACGTTCGCTATAAATATGGACGTCGTTGATGGGATAAGTCCTTATCGTTATTTTGGATGAAGAAGGTTCAGGAAGCTAGTAGAATGTTACCAAATCTTCGTCTATGCGATGTAAATCACAATGCTTGTGGCGTTCTAAGACCTGAGGATTTTTATTGGGACTTGACAGGTCTTGTAGAAAAATGGTGTTTGTGGTAAGCGGGAACCTAAAGGTGATGCCGAAGAGAATTTCATTGGCGCAAATGTATTATGATCAGAAAGTCTGGAAAATCTGGATCATTTTTATTTCCGGGCTTGCTTGCCATGCGTTTGGTGTTGACGGTTAGAAGGGAGGATGAGATCGAATGCATTGGATATAATTATGATCGGTGGGAGCGCTTTGTCTATTTACGTGCACGTCTTCGTTGAGGATACCACTGCGCTCGCTTATACGTCTTGATATTGAATGCCCAATGGAAAATGTAATCCTATCCATTCTCACCCATGATCCTCTATCGATCATGAACCCCTTTTCGTCCTCGCTTAGCGAACCCAGCTCAAAAAATGCAAAAAATCTGTGCACACCCAAACAGAAAGTGCCAAAAAACAAATGTACTCTAATCGAGCAGCAAAATGGCAAAAGAAATCCGAAGACCCAGAAACCTCTCTTCGTTGTCTGTAGCAGAGCATACCTCATGTATTGTCAATTATTAGTTAGTGCGCAACATCTTAGGAAGAAAATGTGCGACTTCTAACTAACAACCACGGGGAGGCCTCTATTGGAAACACAAACGGCTTATTTTGGTTGATAACACTGCTTTCGGGATAAGATAAGCGGCATTTAGGTATTCATGTACACAGATGCATCATCGCTTAGCAAAATCAGCAATTAAAGGGGTCAGAGTAAACACTGAATCTGCCGTAGTACCAGTACCATCAAGCTTCTGACTTCAACCTTCTAGTTTTCAAATAACCCAGAAAAGTCGCTGGGCTTGGCTTTACTTCCATGACTTTTTACAAAGGTTACGATCAATCATTTTATGGAGGACGCTGGTAGACTGATAGGATATCCATTATACGGCCCACCCGTTCTTTTTGCAAATCACCTTCAATCAGCCAAACAGTCTAAACCAACGCAGCCATTCAATCTGTCCAATCCCAGGGGCACCGAATCCAACACCCAGCTGTCCACGCTATCGCTTAGCAACGGTAATAGCGAACATCTGATCAATGTAGGTCTGCTTCTCCTCCTCTATCGTCGCCATGACCCCAGCACCACCACCTTGTGCATTTTTCTCAGCTTGAGTAAGCTCAATCCCAGAGCCTTGATTTCCCAGGTTTCTAGATGTTCGTGGGCTAGTCGTGCTCGTATTTCTACGTGCAGCTTCAGATCCAGCCCCAGCCTTATGATTGTTGCCCGGGTCGTCGTCGTTCTTTGTGTCCATAAGGTTTGCCTCGGAGGAGGCATCAACCCTCCCTCTACTGAAATACTTGACCTTGAGAGGGCGATGCTGCGAAGCGGAAGTGGAACCTCTCTTGCGGCCCTTTTCATCGTCATCCTTTTGGCCATTTCCGAAAGGATCAGAGGCGAAAGTTGGATCGGCAATTGTATCAGGGTCTTCAAGATCCAATATGGATTGAAATTCTCGATAGACTTTTCGCGCGAAGACGTCGTGATCTGGGGCATTTTTGTAGAGTTGCTGCTGCATTTTAAAGAAGTTCAAAGGGACGTATATCAGTTTTTTCCCCGGTGCTCGGCTATGAATAGGTACAATGATTCTGAGTGTGATGAGTGTAGCGACACCGGGTGGTGAATCCGGTGACACTCCATGACAAGGTGCTTTTATTGGTTCCGAAATCAATTTGGCATCGTTGAAGATAGGATCATCACTCTCTTCTTTGATTGCCTGAATAGTATCGAAAAACTGCTTTGCGAATTTTTTCTCTCTATTGGAAGGACTTCTCCTCGACGCTTCGACCAATTTCTTCATCATTTTAGCCATGGTCATGGATTCCATCTCCTTTAAGTACTCAAGCTGCCAATCATCGAGGGTGTCGATCGGAAGTTGCATGGTTGGCAATAGGTTTTTGGCGTCCTTCCGAGCGAGTAAATCAAAGCCATGGCGGCCAGCACCAAGAGCCGCGCGGATAGCAAAGAGGGCCAAGTGGATGCCCGGTTCAAGCATGCGCTCCTCTCCGGCGTACTCACGCATCGTATTAAAGCGCTGGGTGAGCGACTTTGGGCCTGCTCGTAATTTCGTAGCCAAGCGAGGGATCACGTTTGAAGGTTCAGCAAAACAATATCCAGAAGTCTGTAGGTGGTCCGCTTCGCGTCTGTTGACCGTCTTGACAAGGAAAAGAAGTTGCCCCTTGCCACTGCCAGATAAACCTTCAAGATCTATGTCGGGGGCTGCACCTCTCTTCTTCTTTTCGTTCATTATCTGTTGACCTGTGACGATGATCTCGTCGTAGAGAACACCCATATTTTCAAGTGGTATATGCAGGTCCTGCGCGAGGTCGCCAGCCGCAACGCAAAATAGTTCTCGAAAAATCAATGAATAGTCCTCAATTGGTGTGCCAGACTCTTTCTGTAGATTACCCTCGAATTTGGATCCTAGACGGCGCTTCAGCCCCGCACGATGAATGTGGTTACGCATTCCAGGAAGCAAGTTCACAACAGCTTCCCAACTACGACTAGTATTGAACATCCAGAGGAATACGGGATGAGAAACGCTAAAAACATCGTCGAGAGACTACCATGGTGTTAACTTGAGCTTAAGACGGGTGGATCATACGAACCCGCTCGATCCATGAGTCCGTGATCTTCTTGTGCGGCAGGTAACCCTCAGAAGTGACCAAAATCTTGTCCTCGTAGTCGAATATTGCTGTAGCAAGCACAACCTGCTGAGCTCTCTTTGCAAGTTTTGCCAGACGCCATTGTGCCAGGAACGTGGTGAGCACCAGGACTACGCAGCAGCATATAGACTGGGGGTGTTAAGATAGTTAAGTAGAAGAATAGTGGAGTCGGACTTACCAAAACGAGAACTACAATTACTGTAGAAGCTCTGGATAAGTTGCTCGCAGTACTTGGACCCCACATTTTAAGCTGATATTGCGTCCCAACTGAAGCAATCCAATGCATCCCGGAG
>Ga0302325_10034593_pt1 | contig 10337 bp, 7 predicted proteins | sample Palsa_T0_2_FD_201948 | JGI IMG/M metagenome (GOLD analysis project Ga0302325, IMG submission 201948) | Peat permafrost microbial communities from Stordalen Mire near Abisko, Sweden - Palsa_T0_2 | ecosystem: Environmental > Terrestrial > Soil > Palsa > Peat permafrost | place: Sweden: Abisko...
TGTAACTATGAAGCATACGCTAAGTGCCGAATTCGCGTTGCCACCAATAGTCTGGAGGGCGCGGGCTGCCAGTGGCACTGTAAGCGGCTGATCAGTCGCTTCAGTATTGGTTTCGCGTGCGTCGCTCACTTTATTAAGAACCCCATCAGACCTAAGGAATCTCCGAGCTGCCTCTGACCTTTTCGTTCAACTCAAAACCTGGGATTTGAGCATCGTAACGATTCACGCGATGTTCATTGGGCCGTCAAACTTCCCAACCAGACGTAATCGTTTTGAAATTGTCCGGCGGTGATCTTCAGCCATTTGGAATTCGGATCGTTGGGACTTGGCTCGACAACACCAACGACCGTCGCGCCCCGAGCTACCGTCATGATGTCGCCGGTGTTTGAGCGCACGCGGTCGTCGAAAGACGCAGTAGGAGACGTTCTAACGTTTGATTCCTTGACCACCGTGTAAGTCAAAGGGGCGCCGGTTGGAGGACTTGGAACCGAGCCGGTAACGGAAGCATTTCGACCTAACGATGCTATAAAGATAATCAGTGCTGGGACAGCTACAAGGAAGAAGGCAATAGTCCGGCCTGGCTTTTGTCGCCCCTTCACAGGCGGCGGTGGCTGCTTCACAGGAAGCGGTGCGGAAGGATCTGGTGTTGGAGGGCCGCTCGATGTCGGCGCAGCGGATGAAACCGTTTCCATCTGCGGTGTCGAGGCAAACGAAGTAGGAGCACCGGCGGCGATCACTGCTCCGTCTGTTTTGGTTTCCGGTATCGGTGTGCCGGAAAGAGCGCATCCGTCGCTTCCGCCGTCCGCCCGCCTAAAAACTGCATGGATTATATTGTCTTCGGACTCTAAGCCTGAGACTTTCGCGAGGGTCGTGCCTAACGCAGTTGTTTTGACGGGTTGAGCCTGCGTGTAACCGCAATAGGGACAAAACTTCACGACACGCGCTAGAACGTGGCGGCAGTCGCCGCACTGCGCGACGGAATTATGGCCGATCTTACTCTCTAGTGTGTCTAAATTCGATACTTCGCCCACCAAGTCCCTCTCGTGTTTTTTGGCAAGACCTATTCTTTTTTTACGGCGCTCTTTTTCGACGGAACGCCTCGACTATCTTCTCCGGTCCTGCCGCGCCACAGGATACGAGCCTTGATTAATGATTAGCAAGGCTATCGGCCGCGCCAACCAATGATTGTAGTTGTGATCGGCTCGGTCGTACCACGGCGCGACGCGAAACGCGACAAACTAGACGCGCGTGCGAACTCATTTGCTCTTGCCTTCGGCCCCTATGTTCATTCGGTTGAAGATGGGTCCGAATGTCATTTGGCGTCTGAAGCTCAAATCAGCGCGAGGGATCGTCGCACCCATCAGTTTCATGCATCCGGACAAAAGGGATTCCGAATACTGCAACCAATCTCATTTTGCGTGGAGTCCGAACATGTCTCATGCCATCGACGCTTGGGAACCGAAATTCGGCTTGGGCTCGGGCACCTCTCTTGCGAGTCAAGCAGTAAGGAAGAATAGGTTCCTGTCTGGAAGTCTTCGCTGGCCCCGACCTGCGCCAGCGAGCGGGCAAAAAGCGCAATTGTCGAATTGTCCTTGCACTTACAAAGACTTAGGAAGAACTCTCAATGGAAATCGGGCCTGCATTCTTGGCTCCACTGGTGCCCGAATCACCGCGTGCACGGGGCGGGTCCTTGAGTTAAGGTTACGGGGGTCTCACGGGGGCGTTCTTGCAATTACTTCAAAGGGCTAGCTCTGCACTCTTGGTTAACGCCGCGATCAACCGGTCGCGGCCAATTCGTTTGCACGTGCTCGCGTCCGTCCTCGCTGCTGCGTTTCTAGTAATTGCACCAATTGAACCGGCCACAGCTCACGCCTCAAAGTTCGTCTACCTTGTTCAAAACTCCGGATGGATGGAGCCTTTCTTTTCCGACAGTCGCACAACGAAATTCGATGCGGCTGTTGACGCCTTCATTGAGCGAACAGCGCCTGCACAAGCATCGATCACGATTGCCAGCTTTAATAAGGCCGGCGAAATCGAGGGTCAGTCCTCTCCATCGGTCGTTTATCAAGGGGCACCGACACACGAAGCGATAGTCTCCGCGTTATCGCGAATTAATCTGCGTCGGCGTAGCGATGGACGCTTGCCAAATTCGGATTACAGAGAGGCCTTGCTGGGCGCTGTAACCGATGTGTTGCAATCGCGACCTGGCGTAATTTTCATGATAACGAACAACAAGTCAGCCCCAAACGGTCGCGAGCAGCCGGAAGATGGTCCCGTGACCGAACGCACCGAGGCATTCAACAATCTTTTGAAAAGCTCCGACGCGATTTCACGGATCGTGGCATGGCCGTTGCGATTTCCCGTACACGGAATGCGCTTTAACGAACGCGGACTTGTGATCTATGGAATTGCGTACGGCGATGCGGCCTCAAATGAGCTAAGCCAAGCAAGCGAATCCCCGGCTGTAAGACAACTTCTAAATGACCCTCCAGTGCGCCTCAAGCCGTTGTCCTTCGATCCGCTTGTACTGTCGCTCACGGCTGGCCGACGTGGGGATTTGAATTGGTACGCGGACGCCGCAGGTCGAGTTGTTATTGACGGTGTGTCTAGCAGCGGCGATGTCGTGAGCATGATCGGTTCACTGACGAATACGCACTACCCCTACGTCATTCGCCATGCCCGCGTGATTGCCTTTTGGACGCCCGCCGTTGGATCGACCACTCAGGCCAGTGTTGCGATTGTTCCGACAAATATCAAAGATTTGGCGACATTCTCGTCCGTGAACGGCGTTGCAATCGATTTGGCGCTGTCACGTGCGCAGAGGCCAAGTTGGCTTGCGGATCGTGCGATGGTTCCGGGAACACTTTCTATACAGCTTGTTGACATGGAGCTTGGCCTTTCTCCCGCCTTTGTCCAGAAAATGACGGAATTATTCGGTTCTGGTGCCGCGCCGCGGCCCGATGTTCCAACAGATCTGCCGGCGCAGGTGCCGAAGATCTTTATCAACTACAAGGCGGTAAATCAGGCGACAACCCAAATCCCATTGACCCTAGTCGTTTCGTTTTTTCCGTGGCCCTTGATCGGCTTGATTTCCATCTTGGCGCTTGCACTCGTCGTGTTGATTGCGGGCGGATGGTTTCTAACGCGCGAGACTCCGTTTCCAGTATCGATTGACGGCGAGTCGCGCATGATCGGCCTTCGGCCGCTCCAGAGCAAAGAAGTTAGAGGAATGCGCGGGACCTATATCGTGTCGCGAGGCCTCTTTGGGACGCCGAACACCAAACTCAAATCTGCCTGAGCAAAGATCGAAGTACAACGGAGAGCACCATGGCCGACCCGCAGAATAGCAACGACATTAGAATCCCACCACCGCAGTCGGACTCATCTCCGAGTCCTGCTGCACAACCAGCGACAGTGCCGCCAGCGACGAGCCAAGCTCAACTAAGCTTGCCGATCAACATTACGCCCCCGGGAGGTGGGTTATCGGGGAATCAGATTATCATGGGAGTGGTCATTTCATTAGGTTTGGCGGCGTTGTTTTGGTTCGTTGGTCGAATCTTGGCTGATACGTTTGTCAAGCAGTTTGCGGAAGTTGGTGCGGCGAAGCGAGCCGGCGTTGCGTTATTTGCTTTTCTGACTTCGCTCGGGATTTCTGCAACCTTCGGATTCTTGGGAAATTTCTGGTCCGCACCATTTTTTCTCATTCCGGCAGGATCGCTCGTCACTCTCCTGTTTCTCGTTTTCATATTTTGCATGGTCGGGGCGAGTCGCTCTAGGCGCCGATGATGCAATGACCGAGATGGATTCACCGTTTATCGCCAACGAGGAACGAGATGTCTGACGCGGAAGCTGAAACTCGCTGGCCGAGCGCTTTGAACGCTGGCTTGAGTGTCGATTGGGTCGAGCGTGACGGTCGTTTTATGGGAGTCGACGCGGGTCAAGGGTTTCAACCGTTCGAATCTCTTGACATTGAGCAGCTTCGGCCAGTCCGACAAATTGATGGAAACTGTACTCAGGCGGACTGTCCGGGTCCGACGTTTCCGAGCGACTTTAAGGCTTGTCCAACATGTGGCTGCAAACTTGCGCCCATGTTTGGGGCGAACGAACAGTTATGGTCTTTTCCGGGGCCGGACGGAGACGGTCTTTTGAACGCGGAATCAATCGAAATTCTTGGTGTTTCCGATCCGATCGAAGGAGGCGTTCGATCGCCTGACGCGGCAGACCTGATTTTTGTGGTCGGTGGATCGCCACCCAGGCTGTTCGCGATCGATCGAGTTAATTCGACGGTCTACGTGTTCAACCGCCAAACCAGGGGCTGGCGCAGCTTTACTTCGGTCGCGAATTTTGACGACGGCCTCCCCCGCTGGGCTTGGTCCGTAGTTTCCTTTGATAACGGTCTGGCATTTGCCGGAGCGGATGGCCCTCTAATCGTGCGCCTAAATCGACTTGGGAATGCGCTAGAGACTGTCAAGCCGCAACCGGGTGTTGGAACTTTGGTAGCGGGACCGGGCAATCTCGACGGGCAAATACTCTTTCTCCTGGTTGATAAAAGTGGCCAAGTGGGCGTGGTTACCTTCAACCCCGCAAGTGGCGCGTGGTCAAAAAGCACAACTGTATCGGGCGCGCTAATCGAACCCGGAATGGCCTTTGCGGCACCAGCGTCAAAATCGCCAACGATGTTTTGGGTAGGCGCAAGCGGATATGTGGCAGCCAGATCTGTCGGGGGCGAGATAGAAGCGTTTTGGCGCCCATGGTCTGAGGGCTACGTTCCTGAATGCCAGATACGTCCAATCTGGACTCAGCAAAGTTTGTGGCAGTTTGGAACGCGAGGCAGCGACCCACAGTTCGAGAAACTGTCTCTGAAGGGCGCACAAGCGAACTGCGAGGTGTCTGCGACACATCTGACAGCCGGCGAATGTTCCTTTACGAGCGGGATGAAGCTCTACGTGACGCCTTGGGACGAAGGTTCCTCGCGAACCTTGGGAAGTGGCGATTCGTTCTTGGCTCCTATTTGTGGCCTCAAAGGCCTTTCAGCGCTCGTAGCCGATTGCGGCTTTGATCCGGCGTTTCGGAGGTTCAATCCCGGCGAATTGCTGCAACCGAATGCCCCCGCGTGGCCGGCGCGGTTGCTCGTACAAAAAGCCGTTGGCAGACCGCTCGATCTCAAGCGCTCGATCAAACTCAGCAATTTGGCCCAACTGCAGTGTGTCGTGTTCGATGGGAGTCTTCTCGTATACGATAACAAGCACGGCACTATTGAGGCCTGGAAAATCAAGTGAAGACGAAAAATGTTAGCTGCGCGCGCGTGACAACCAGATTTAGGTTACGTGAATAAGGATCAAGAGGAAGTCTCATGAGCGATCTCAATACGAAGATTGACCGAACGGTATCGGAGGAAGATTTGTCGGAATTCATGCTCGTGCGACCGACCCTGTTTGTCGGGCTCGGTGGCACCGGAGCGGCAATTCTGACAGCGCTGCGCCGCCGAATACTCCAGAGGCTCTGGAACCAGCGCAGACTCGAGAGTTTGGATGACTTCAAAGTGGCCTCGTTTCTGTATTTCGATACATTCGCTGGACAAGCGAAGGATCAGGAATCTCGCAAGAAAGAGAACGAACCGGAAGATCCGATTGCGCCTCTGGTCGCGCTTCAGAAGGCGGATAGCATACAGGCCGGTCTAGACCCGGCGAAATATCTTAAGCGTGATCCATTACGAAACACGGCGGAACTCGATAGTTATCCGTCTGTGAAGGCTTGGCTCCCAGCGGAGGAACTTAGCACCATAAATCTGGAAGAGGGCGCGGGCCAAATTCGCGCAATGTCGCGGTTGCTTTTCTTTGACCGAATCGCAGACATTCATTCGCAAGTGAGCGCAAAAGTTAGACAGCTCCGTAACAATCTCGAAGATCAGACTCGTTTGCGCGCGCTCGGTCTCAAGACGACGAGTAAGGTGAACGTGAAGATCATTGGATCCGCGGCAGGCGGCACAGGGTCCGGCGCATTCATCGACGCCGGCTATTTGGCAAGCTCATTACGCGATCCTGCACCCGATGAGGTATCGCTCTGGCTTATTCTTGGAGGTGCTTTCTCCGGGCAAGGCTCTCGCGTCTTGGCGAACACATACGCGGCGCTTGCCGAATTGGAATTCGCGATGAAACTTTTTCCAGGCGATCGACCCTTCGTCGATACTTGGGACGGTAGGCTGGGGCCTGGCGCCGCGATACGTCCGTTTAAGCGACTTTACCTGTTCGATTCATCCAATACGGCCGGCGTTGGCGTCAACCAACAAGGCCGAGACTACGTGTTTCGTATGGTTGCCGATCTGCTCGCACAGGAGTTTACAGAACCCGAGCTGGTGGGCGCGCGGCGTGGCGACCAATCAAACCAGGATACAAAATATCGCGAACCGATGTACACGCCAGCGGTCACGCGGCAGTACGGCGACCAAGGACTAGAGTATTCCAGACTCTATTCCGGGATAGGCCAGTCAACGGTCGAAACGCAGGGGCGAATCGAGTTCCAAGCGTTGAGCGCCGAGGCAGCAATCGGAATGCTTCAGGCATATTTTCGAATTGACGGTACTCAGACATCCGCGCCCAAGCCCGCCGCGGTGGACGACTTCTTGTCGGAGCGACTCTTCCTTGGTCCGTTCCGGCAATTTTCCGTGCATAAGGATCTTCGGGGAACACCTGTCCTAAGCGATTATCCGCTCGTTTTCGCCAAGCTCTTGGCCAAGGACGGCGCATCTCTTCTGGAGAGCATTCAGAACGATGTGGCATCGGACTTTGATCGGTTGCTTCAAAGCCCAATGACGGAATGGCCTGTCCGATCACAGGACATCAAAAAACAGCGACGGGCTGAAATTGAGCAGGAATCTGCAGAGAAAGCGGGAACGACATTGCGCGCGCGTAGTGTCGATGACGCATTCAGAAGATTGAATTCCGAGCTCATCGGAGCAGGGGGGCCTTTGCGGCAAGGTATCCTGAGTCTGATTGACAGCGAAATTGGCGGAATCGCCTATGCTGAGCAGTTCGTCGAGGCGTTAAAAGCGGCGCTTGTGGCACATTGGATTCCGTTATTCCGCAGAGACGCTGATACATTTGGTGAACTATCGGCCAAAGTCATATCACAGCTTTACGACCAAGCGGCCGAGAATCTTCAAAAAGAATCGAAGGGTGGGTTGCTAAGAAGCCCTAGCCGGCAACGAATGGAAACAATTGTCAATCAACTTAAGGATACCCTGACCACTTGGATGCAGTATCGCTTGCGCCAGATCGCCTGCGCCAAGGCTGCAGACCTTCTTGAATCGGTCAACACGGCGTTGGGCGAGGCCGCTGGAGCGGCAGCAGACGGCAAACCACAATTTACTGGCATTCTTCGAGACATTCACGACGGGCTGGCGACGATCGAGGATACGATTGCGGATCTAGATCGCGAAGCAAAGCTAATTCGCGATCCAGACACGGCTCACAATCCCATACACCAAGTGATTGGAAGTGCGTCCGGCGCGCCGGCACTTGTTATTTCTGCCGATGCGTACCGCAACCTAGCGGCCAAGGCTTTCGAAAATTACGGCGGTGCCACAAAGCTATTCGAGGAACTTAGGGACCGCGAAAAGCGCGCGAAGGTCTTGGGGAGAATCCGTAGAGTAGCATCGGAGGAAAGCGGGCCGTCCGGTAAGCCAATTTTGCCAGCAGAGTCTGAGGTCCCCAGCTTGATTGATGAGCTCGGTAAACAGTTGCGCGGCAAACAGGAGGAAATTATCGGCCGCGCGGTTTCGCAGGCGATGCCTTGGGTCAATATCGCAAAAGGCTCAATCGGTACGGCATGGGCAGAGGACATGAACAGCGTCTTCGTATGCGTGCAAGATCGCGAGCGGTTCAAGGCAGCTTTTGGCGGCATGCTTTCGAAGGCCGTTTCGGCCCACGTCGATGTTACGAAGGAGATCAATTATGTCGAAAGCTCGTCTCCGGGACGATTGTTGATCTGCACAGAATTGTCTGGGTTGCCCCTAGACGCTCTCATTCAGCTGCACGACGATTGGTTTAGGCAGTATGAAAATATTCGAGAAGACAGCAAACAGGCACCTCTTCATACGCACAAAGATTGGGAGAAATTTGCTCGACCGACGGCGCCGGATGCGTCAGAGATGAAAGCGCGATTGGACGACGTCGGGCTTTTCATACGCGGCGTGGGATTCGGCTTATTACGCCGGCGTACGGCCAGCCGGTTTCCGAATGCGCCAGACAAAGTTGGCCAGTATGAAATCAACCTCAGTGCCGGTTTAACAGCGAACAATTGGGTACCAATAGGTCGTGAACTCAAGATCAAGAACTTCGGTCTCAAGAACGATCACCGAAACGCTTTAGAAAAAGACCTGCGAACGTTTTCGGAAGGGTTTTCTCCGATACAAGTGCTCGCGGCGGCTTCGCTATTCGAGTATTATACGCAAAGGCACTACGCACCTCGCCTCGTTGGCAAAGAGGAGTTGGCAAGATCTGGCCTTGGCCACCTCGCCTCAGACGCGTTAGTAGGCTTGTTCGTACGCCAACTTAAGGAAACGCCTGAAGGACTCAAGCTGGGCGGGAGTGACGATGTTCTAAAGGCCAACGTTAAAGCATTCCTAAGCAGACTCGACGATTGGACCGTTGAAATTGAAGGCAGCCTAGACGATGTCGACGGCATGGAAGCCAACAAGAATCCCGACACGGATATAGATCGAAGAGCAAGGCCCAAACGCATGCTGCGGTTGGATGTCTTCGAAAATGAGCAGACCCTGCACCAAATTCTTACGGGCGACGGCTCAAATGCGAAAGCGGCGAGCGCACCCGCGACCGAGGCAGGTCAATTCTTTTGGTATGTCGGTCCGGATGGGAAGGCATCGAGTCGTGTAGCTGACTTGGCCACGATCGTAAGGTTGTACAGCGAGGGGACGATAACCCCTGCGACCAAGCTCTGTGCGAGGGGTTCGACGAATTGGCGGCCGGTGCAGGACTGGCCGGAATTTGCCGATCTTTGCGGTTCGCCGCCGCCGCTGGACGGGGATGGACCGCCACCATTAAATTGATCGCTGAACGTTTCCCTCGGATGACGCTGGGCAACAAACGGATAATTGAAGTGCGCGTGTTGTTTTTGGGCGCATTCGTTGATTCTGTCGTGAGCGCCAGAATGTTGCTCGCAGGAGTGGGGGGTGATGCTCGTACCCTCGGTGGCATGCCGCACATTAGTTTCAACGCTCATCGTTCTCGCCCTGGTCTCCGGAGCGAATGCAGGTGGACAGATAGACTGCGCAGCAGGAGTTGACCCTGCAGCTTCAATACCGCTTTCGCGAGTGACTTCAAACGCAGCTTGCTCGACGAGGACGATCAACGGTTATCCCGTTCCTGATCCTGCATGCACGCCCGGTGCGATCAATCCCACAGTCACGCTGAATGTGTTGCAGAATGATGAGTTTAGAACTGGGTGCGAGCGGAACACCGCGAGTTCACCACGAGAGAAGGCTGAGACGTATGACGCGTACAACATTCTACATCCGGCCAACAATCGTGGACGGAATCAAATCTGTGAACTGGACCATCTTGTTTCACTTGAACTGGGTGGCGCCGATTCGATCGACAACATCTGGCCGCAGTGCGGACCGGACGATGTCGAGTTGGCACACCGCTACTTCAAGATAAAGGATGGTGTCGAAAATTACTTGGCTACCGAAGTAAGAGCGGGGCACATGTCTCTCGCTGAGGCGCAACACGGAATCGCGCGGAACTGGACCCAATACATTGAGAAGGCGCGAATCTATCGCTCGAGGTACCGTGAAAATGACGACAACCGGCAGTAGGGATCGCGGCAGATCCGGCCTGTTGGATCGAACGATGCCGCCGGCCTACCGGTAGACGGAGCAACCGTGAGACTCTTGGCCGAGCTTCGGCGTCGGCAGCCCAGGCCGCCTTGGTGGCGGTCGCTATTTTCCCGGCGCAGCCTAGGTGAGCGCAATTGGTTCTTGCATCAGCCTAGATTGATGCATTCTTTGCACCGCGGTTTTCCGCCGGTTCCGCTTTCACGGTGCTTGGACATTATGCGCTTTCCATCCGGGCAATCATCATGATCGTGGTACACATTTCGATGCGTGGGCGGATATTCCATTGAATTTGTGTGGTAAGCAGCCACTTTGGCCATCAATTCGCTCCTCTCTGTTAGAGGCGAGCTTTGCAAGGTGATTCGAGTAATAATCGCAGTTTACTCTCTCATCGAGACCGCCAAACTCAACGGCCGCGATCCCGAAGCCTATCTGCGCGACATCCTTGGCCGTATCGCAGACCACCCGATCAACCGCGTGGCCG